>Ga0182024_10000011_pt1 | contig 318723 bp, 300 predicted proteins | sample P32metaG_FD_120480 | JGI IMG/M metagenome (GOLD analysis project Ga0182024, IMG submission 120480) | Permafrost microbial communities from Stordalen Mire, Sweden - P3-2 metaG (Illumina Assembly) | ecosystem: Environmental > Terrestrial > Soil > Wetlands > Permafrost | place: Sweden: Stordalen... | reverse complement strand
CCCTGAGTCGGCGCTCGGGTTGCGTCTCCGCAGAGCCCTACCCTCCGCTCAGGTCCGTTCAGTTTACCAGGGATGCGCTACAAAAAAACGTGGCCGTTTACACAAAACACTTGACACATCCGAATGTTCTTGGGTACCTGCACTTGAGCGTGCCACCAGCCATTGTCGCTCCATACACGATATGAGAATTCGTCCGAAGTATCAGAAGCCTGATCGATCAGTTTCACTCTCACATAGTGAAACCAGGGTACGTCTTCTACCGCAAAGTGTACCGAGTCCGGTGCTCGACGAAGCCCTCTCAAGTCTCTTAGCGCACCGTATTCCCCGTCTTTAACTAGCAGCAAGAGAAGCTCTTCGACGGCACCAATCTCCATCGCTGTACTATTGCACGGCGAGTTGAGCCAAACGCCATACGGAATGTCCAGACTCGTGGACCAGTCTTCGGAGTAAAGACGAATTCGGGCGACCACATTCATCGCACGTTTAGAACCGCCACCTGAGGCAAGGTTGGTAAAGCTCAACGTGATGCCCATTGGGGCGTCACTCCTTTCGTCTTCCGTTATCGCCTCAGTTACGCCTCTTCTGGGGTCGTCGTCTATGAGGAGGGCTTTGTATCCGAGACGGGTAAATGCGAAGTGAGGGCGGGGAACGACCGAGTGTGTATTTGGCTGGAGGAATGTGCCGCTTAAAGCCGGGGGCGGATCGCCACCCGGAACAAAGCCGACACTCGGTACTCCGTCATTTGGTTTTGATCGGAACACTTTCCCGGTCGAAAGCTGGACACGTGCAATCGTGTAAACGTCATCGTCCGTCAAGGTGGGTGGCAAGTCGCTTACCCGCACCCACGTTTCCCAGGTTTCGTCCACCTTCAATCGCTTCGGCAGTGGGCGTTCGCTACGAACGACATGAACTTCGGGTAAAGACTGAAACCAAACGTGCGTCACTTCGACTTCTCGGGTCAAAGATTCGTTGGTGACGTTGACAAAATAACACTCTGAGCTAACGGACGTTCCGTAGAAGAGTGCCCGATGCACCTTGACCTGCACTTTTCTCGTGACGATCCGTGAGAGTACGAATATGGCAAGGGGAACGATCAAGCCGAGAATGCTGACTACCAGAGTTGGGGGCATCGTCCTACACCACTCGACTAACAGTCGCCCACGCCCAACAGATTAGCGCCGCCAGCACAGCGGCTACAAGGCCGATTGCCGAAAGCGGTTTCCTCTCGATGTCGCAAATGCGATTGAACGCCTGTAAGCCGATGTCGAAACGACGGGCGAACTTGATGAACGAGCTGGATGTGGTGTAAAGCAAAAGCCAGATGGATGTGAAGAAGGCTGGGTAAAGCGCAAGAAATCTTCCGGCCTTGGTGGCCTCCTTCAACACACCCAGCGAAAAATAACCGGGAGTGGCGGTCGTCATGGTAAGGGAACCCCACAGGTCATGGCCCGCTATTTGCATGCCTATCAATATTGAGTCAATATAATCGGCACCACGGTAAAAATGCCAATATTCGGACTGACTGAGTAATATACTGCCTGATCGTAATGCAACTGAGGCGAACAATGTCGTGAGATAGGCATCGGCCAAGATCAAAATGATCCGAGCAAGGACCGCTTTACACCGAATGATCCCAGCGAGAGTGTATCGAGTTTTTAGCAGCGTCAAATAATCCGGGAAGACACAGAACACTATAATGAAGACCGGGAGGACGGGCAGCCAATAGTCCCAGTAGCGAAAGTATACGAGGACGCCCAAGACCATCGTTGTTGATATCATCGCTGACCGGAAAAAGCACTTCCAGGACAAGTGCTTGTCCCCAAACGCATGATCAAACACCTTCGCAAACGTCTCTGGCCAACTCTGAACCTTTGGAGCCGTCTCCACACCCAACAGCCCAACTGCAATCCTCAGCTTCGTGGCATCGGTCAGGATACTTTCGACACCCTTGAAGAACCCCCATACCGCTCCGAACAAGACGACGCCAGCCGCAAAGGGCTTGGCGGGCGTCAGGATGAAGTCGGTGAGTGTGTCAGCCATAAGAACTCCAAGTCGGGGATCGGTCACTTGGCCGGCGCGGCGGTGCCGGGCATGCGCAGGAAGGTGATCTTGATCAGCTTGGCGGGTATGTTGGGCTTGTCTTTATTGTCGCGGATCACATGAGAAATCTTGGGCACCACGGATTGCCCGTCCACCACCTGCCCGAAAATCGCGTAGTGGCCGTCTCCCTCGGTGTATTTGTCCTCGGTGATGAAGAACTGGCAGGCGGCGGTGCCGGGTCCCGCGTTGGCCATGGCCAGGCGGCCGGGGCGGTCGAACTTGAGGTTGGCGACGAACTCATCCGGAAGCCTGAAACCGCAGTCATACGAGCCGGTCCCGGTGGGATCTCCGGTCTGAATCATGAAGTCCGGGATCACGCGGTGGAAGATGAGATTTTCGTAGAGGGGATGGGTGGCCGGCTTTCTGGTTTTCGGGTCGAGCCAAGGCTGTGTGCCGCGCGCCAGGCCGATAAAGGCGCGAACGGTTACCGGCGTCTCCTTTTCGAATAATTGGGCGGTGATGATTCCGGCTGAAGTATTGATAAGAGCGTACAGCCCGGGCGGATAGTTGGGGGCGTCGCTCGCGGGCGGGGTGGGCGTTTGCGCGAGCGCGGCAACTGCTGCGGCGGACAGAGTACAAAGGATTCTCGACCGAGCCATCCTTTAGAGCTTAGCGGAATGGCGGGTATCGCGCGGGGTCACTTCTGCCCGCTTCAGCGGGCTTTCTCCTGCTTCAAGACCGTCTTGGTGATGTTCAGCGCGGCTCGCAGAGTCTGATTTACGGCTTCGTCGGTGGGAAAGGCCTTATAGACTTCCGGGTCGAGGAGCACCAAGTTTGTGCCCGCGCGGTAGCGTTTCGCAAATTTGCCGCGGACGCCGCCCGCCATCGCAGCAAAATCGTATTCGCGGCGCATGCCGCCGGATTTTTTATTGCTCTTCTTCATAGAATTTTCGCTCATGCTTGGTCGCGCGGCGGGCGCTGATGATTCGTACTCCGGATGCTTCGTCTGTGTGAATCACGACGAGGGCACGACCAAAGTTTGACATCCCCACCGTAACGAATCTCGATTCTCCGGGCAGGGAGTGGTCTACGTCAGGAAAGGTCGTCGACAGAGTGTCCTTCAGCACAGTAGCAGCCTCGTGGAAATCGATTCCGTGCTTCTTGCGGTTCGAAGTGGCCTTTTCTCGCATTCCACTTGAAGACCACGGTTCAAGTATAGTCGATCGGGCCACGCCGCCAAGAAAGTGTTGGCGCAACCGCGCGCCGATTCGTTGGCTGCCTTGTTCGCGGGTGGAGCGGGCGTTTGCGCCACGCGAGCGCCGTCAAAATTCCAGGCGATCTTTCTTTGCCTCGATTTTGGCCGCATCCACGCCCGGGACCTTCTTCAAATCGTCGATCGTCTTGAAAGCGCCGTTCTGCTCACGATAGCGCACAATTGCGGCGGCGTTTTCCGGGGAAAGCTCCAGGGTGGTTTCGATCTCTTTCGCGGCGCCTGTGTTGACGTTAACCTTCTTGATGTCGATCTGGCCGGGAAACGCCTTCGCCAGATATTCGACGATCTGGTCTTTTTCCACCTGCGTGACGTCGATTTCCTCCTGGAGCATTTCCAGAACCTTGTCTTGCCACTGCGGCTTGGTCTTGTGTTGCGCGGCGATGCGCTCCGTGGAATGACAGGAGCTACAAATGACTTCGACGAGCTCTTTCCCCTGTCCCTCGGGTAAGGACTGGGCGCAGGCGATGGTGGCAACGAACAGCAGCGAGAAGGATCTCAGGCCCACGGCGTTTTAAGCCCAGATCGTTTTTAAGCCCACAGCTTCGTGATCAGGTTCCCGCCGGTAACCGTGGGCCGTTCTGCGCGGCCGTTATGCAGATAGGTGGTTTGGAGATGATTGAGACCGAGCAAGTAGAGGATCGATGCGTGGATGTCCCACACATGGTGCGGTTCCTCCACGGCGCGCAGGCCGATCTCATCGGTGGCGCCGATGGTTTGCCCGCCCTTCACGCCGCCGCCCGCCATCCACATGGTGAAACCCCAAGGGTTGTGGTCTCGGCCGTATTTCTCCGGCGTCTGCCCGGCGGTGACCTGGGCGAAGGGAGTGCGCCCGAATTCGCCGCCCCACACCACCAGCGTGTCCTTCAACATCCCGCGCGCCTTTAAATCGGCAAGCAAACCGGCCACCGGTTTGTCCGAGGCGCGGCACCACTTGGTGTGGTTCGAATTGACGTCCTGATGCGCGTCCCAGCCGGAGCCGGAGCCGCTGTAAACTTCGACGAAGCGTACGCCGCGTTCCACCAGTCTCCGGGCCATCAGGCAGTTCGCGCCATACACTTTGGTCTCGGGCTCGTCCATGCCGTAGAGCTTCTTGGTGGCTTCGCTTTCACTGCTGAGATCCACCGCCTCCGGCGCCGAGGATTGCATCTTATACGCCAGCTCATAGGAGCGCGTGCGCGCGTCCAGCTCGGTGTCGTCCTGCTTATCGCGGCCGAACACCTCGTTCAGCTTCGACAGAAAATCGAGCTTGCCGCGCTGTTGATCGTCGGTGGTTCCAGCGGGCGGCTTCAGATTGAGGATGGGCGTATCGCCCTGGCGGAACAGGGAGCCCTGATACGTCGCGGGCAGGAAGCCCGAGCCATAGTTCTGCACCCCGCCCAAAATTTCCTTGTCGTCCTGCATGACCACGAAGGTCGGCAGATTGCGCTGCGCGCTGCCAAGGCCGTAGGTCAGCCACGCGCCCAGGGAAGGACGCCCGGCGAGAATGGAGCCGGTGTTCATCTCGCACACGCCGCCGACGTGATTGACGGCGTCGGAGGTACACGACCGAATGACGGCAAGATCGTCGACGTGCTGGGCGATGTTGGGCAGCCAGTCGGATACCCACAGCCCGCTCTGCCCGTACTGCTTGAACGCGCGCCGCCCGGGGAACAGCCCGTCGCTGGGCTTGGCGCCTTGCGCGGTGAGCAGCGTCTCGGGATGGAACGAAGGCGGCACCGGTTGCAGCGCCAGCTTGTCCAGCAAAGGCTTGGGATCGAACAGATCCACTTGGCTGGGTCCGCCTTCCATGAAACACCAGATGATGTTCTTGGCCCGGGGCGTCACATGCGGCTTCTTGGGCGCGAGAGGATCGGCGGCGTGAGACGTGGACGCGGCGTATCCGTCCTCCGCCAGCATGGCCGCGAGCGCGATGCCCGCCAGTCCGCTGCCCGCCTGCGTGAAGAACTCGCGGCGGTTGGAGACCTGCCAGTGATGGTTCAACCTTGGATCAGTCATGAATCCTCCCGTCTGATGTATCCCGCAATGATGTGGCGCACGCACTCATGCGTGCCGCGTCGGCACTCCTGCCGACGCTTGGTTCCGACGGCGAAGGTGTCGAGACGAGTCTCGACACGGCACGCATGAGTGCGTGCGCAACGCGAGCCAGCCTGGCCATCTTTGATCATTAGTTGATGTACAGAAATTCGTTGGAATCGAGCAGCATCTGCGACAGGTCGACCATCGCGGCGGCACGCACTGGGTCGAAGATTCCCGTAGGCATGTTAGCGGGCAGAGGAGGCGTAGCCTTGTCACCGGCCTTGAATCGCTCGGCCAAAATCGGCATTTGCTTGGCCAGGAAATCCGACGCGATTTTTTGCTCTTCCGCGCTCGGCGCGCGTCCGTAAGCCAACTTGAAGGCGCGCTGCACCTGGGCGTCCGGAGTCAGGCCGCTGTCATTCAGCACGCGGCCGGCGAAGGACCGCGCCCAATCCAGCACCAGATCGTTATTCAAAAGATCCAGCGATTGCGAAGGAGTCACCGTGGGCTTGCGGTAATCGCAGCTTTCAAAAGTATTGGCCGAATCGAATTCCTGGAGCATGGGATAGCGCAAGTTGCGCCGGACAAAAATGTAGACGCTGCGCCGATTGTTCTGCGCGGCGTCCTTTTCGGTCTTCCAGCCGCCTGCCGCCGCCGTCGCGGAGAGATCCGAAAGCGTTCCCGCCGGAACCGGAGGGAACACGCCCGGGCCGCCCATCTTGGGATTCAGCAAGCCGCTGACCGACAACATGGAATCGCGGATGGCCTCGGCTTCCAGGCGATGCCGCGGATAGCGCCACAGCAGGTTGTTGTCGGGATCGGTTTCGGCAGCGTTGGCCCGGAAATCGGAGGACTGCTGATAGGTGTTCGACAACAGAATCATCCGATGCAGCTTCTTCATGCTCCAGCCGTTTTCGACGAAAGTCGCGGCCAGATAATCCAGAAGCTCGGGATGAGTCGGCCGCGCTCCCATGCGTCCGAAGTCTCCCGGCGTGGCCGCGATGCCGCGGCCGAAGTGATAACTCCACATGCGGTTCACCATCACGCGCGCGGGCAGCGGATTCTTGGGATCGGTGAGCCAATCGGCCAACGCGCTGCGCCGGCCAGTCGAGTTCACCCCCGCGGGCGGCGTGATCTTGGCATCGGTGGGATCGAGAATCGAAAGGAAGCCGGGCTGCACTTCATCACCCTTGAGGGCGGGATTGCCGCCTCTGAGGATGAAGGTTTGGGGCGCCGTGGCGCTGATGTCGATCATGTACTGCCCCTGCGGCAGAGGCGCGGGTTTCAGCGAATCGAACTCCGCCAGTTGTTTCTTGAGCTCGGCGTAGCGCTTGCCGTCGTCGCCCTTGAGCGAGCGCAGGGTGCGGGCGTCCGGTTCTTCGTCGAAGGTCACGCGAGGCTCGGCGGTGTGGTACATCATTGCTTGCAGAGGATCGCGTTTGGCCGGGTCCATCAAGATCGCGGCCTGGACCTCCGGCTCAAAGGTGTGCGAGCCGCTCGACAGCTTAGCGACGCGCAGCGGCTCCAGGATCTTGGCCATTTGGGCGCGGATGTCCTTGGTTTTTTCGTCGTATAAAGCCTGCTGCTCATCATGCTTCTTGCGCAGAGCGGCGTCTTTGATTGGCAGGGGGCCGTCGCCGAAGCTGGTGTTGGCGAAGAAGGCCTGAAGCCGGTAGTAATCCTTCTGCAAAATCGGATCGAACTTGTGGTTGTGGCAGCGCGCGCAGCCGTAAGTCATTCCCATGAACGCCACGCCCGTGACCGTGGTCATGTCGTCGAGGGTCTCCTGGCGGCGGATGTTCAGCGCGGCTGCGTTGGTTTCGTCGATCCAGTTGCGATTGAAGCCCATGGCGGCCAGCGCCTCGGGGTCGCCCGGATACAGCTCATCGCCCGCGACTTGCTCCTTCACGAATCGGTCATAGGGCTTGTCGTTATTGAAGGCGTTGATGACGTAGTCGCGATAGCGCCACATGTTGGGCCGCGTCTCATCGGCCTTGAAGCCGTTGCTGTCGGCGTAGCGGGCGACATCCAGCCAGTGGCGCGCCCAGCGCTCGCCATAGGCCGGCGACGCCAGCAGACGATCCACCACCTTTTCCCACGCGTTGGGCGACTTGTCGTTGATAAACTGGTCGATCTCCTCCTGCGTTGGAGGCAGCCCCGTCATATCAATCGTGGCCCGGCGCAGCAGCGTGATCCGGTCGGCGGCGGGGTTGGGCTTGAGGCCGCTCTCTTCGAGTTTCGCCAGCACGAATGCGTCGATGGGAGTCTTCACCCAGGCTTGATCCCTGACCGCGGGCACGGGGGACTTTTTCACCGGCTGAAGCGACCAGAAATTACGCTGGGCCGCGGTGAATGTGTCAGATTCGGCCGCGCAGAGCGCAAAGGCGACCGCAAGACCGCTACAGAGGAGCACGACTCGGTGGCGCATCACACCTCCTACACAAAACACACAAACTGGGCCGACTATATCACGCCGGTGCGCCGTGGTCAATCCATAGGTGACATTGGAGTTACCCAATCCAGTCATGGAGTTAAGCGCCAGCTTCGCATAGCCTCAGTGGACCGTCGGACGCGCAGGAGTGGTAGTGTTAAGCATGCTCAAAAAGGTGGTTCGGTGCGGCGTGTGTACTCAAGTGCATGACGTAACCGCGTTGATGAATCTTAAGCAGCTTGTGAATGGGACGTTTACTTTTATCTGCCCGGTGAAGAAGACCAACGGAACTTATCGGCTGGAGCAGATTGGAACGCTGAACATCAAACCGCCGGTCCCGTGAGCTCGCTTGCGCACCGTGCCTCCCGGCTTGAGTTCGTCCGCGTTCTCACATACGATTGACCTCATGCTTCCCAGTAAGAAGTTGAATGCGCTTGCACTGGCCCTGATTTCGATGGTGGCTAGCGGCTGGGGCCAACCACCGGAGCTCCCGCCGCCGTCGGCGCCGTTGCCGCCCGTTCTTCAAAATTACCAACCCGTGACCGCGGAGCGGCTCAAGAATCCGGAAAGCACCAACTGGCTGATGATCCGGCGAACCTACGACGGCTGGGGCTATAGCCCGCTCGATCAGATCACGCCGGCGAACGTCCAGAAGCTGCGGCCGGTTTGGGTGTTCTCCACCGGCGAGACCAAAGTGCACGAGGCCGCTCCTTTGATCAACAACGGCGTCATGTTCGTCTCGACGCCCAACAATCAGGTGCTCGCGATCGACGCCACCACCGGGAATCTGCTGTGGCGCTACCGCAAGATTCGGCCCGCGGGAGCGTTTGTGCCTCACGAGACCAGCCGCGGCGTCGCCCTCTACGGCGGCAGAGTCTACTTCGCCGCCGGCGAAGCCGTGCTGGTGGCGCTGGACGCGAAAACCGGAAAGGAAGTCTGGACCGCACCGGTCGCGGACAACCAGTCCGGCTACTACATCACGCTGGCGCCGCTGATCGCCGACGGCAAGATCATGGTTGGGGCGTCGGGAGGCGAATTCGGAATCCGCGGCTTCGTCGCCGCCTTCGATCCCGATTCCGGCAAGGAGTTGTGGCGCACCTACACAATACCGGCGCCCGGAGAACCCGGCAGCGAGACTTGGCCGAAAGGCGACCAGTGGAAGACCGGCGGCGGCTCGGTCTGGGTCACCGGGAATTACGATCCCGCGACCAACGTAGCTTTTTGGGGAGTCGGAAACGGCGGCCCTTGGATGGGCGACCAGCGTCCCGGCGACAATCTCTACACCTCTTCGGTCATCGCGCTGGACGCCGCCACCGGCAAGATCAAAGGCCACTTCCAATACCACCCCAACGATTCCTGGGACTGGGACGAGGTTTCACCTCCCATCCTGGTGGACTTTCAGCGCGGCGGGCGCACCATCAAAGGTCTGATCGATATCGCCCGCGACGGATACCTGCGCTTTCTCGAAGGGCATGACGGACCGATCCACTTCATCGACGGCAAGCCTTTCGTGAAGCAGAACGTGTTCCTGCGCCTGGACCCCGAGACCGGACGGGCGGAAGTAGACCAGGCTCACAAGCCCGGCACCGGGAAAACGGCCCAGTTTTGCCCGTCGCTGTGGGGCGGAAAGAACTGGCCGCCCATTGCGTTCAGCCCGAAAACCCGCATGATTTATGTCCCGGCCAATGAAAATATGTGCGAGACCTCCACCGGACAGCCGGTCGAATACGCGCTGGGCAGGGCCTTCACGGGCGTGCAGTTCGACTTCTCGGTGGCTCCGGGCGCCGACCATTTCGGCGAGGTGCAAGCCTGGAACGTGGACACCGGACAGCGCGCATGGACCCACACCTACGCCAAGAGCCCGAACTGGGGAGCGATGCTGGCGACCGCCGGAGGACTGGTATTCAGCGGAGGAACCACCGACCGCCATTTCCACGCCTTCGACGCCTCCACCGGAAAGCTGCTGTGGGAGTTTCCCACCAACTCGGGGATTCTCGCTCCGCCCACCTCGTTTGCGATCGATGGCAAGCAGTATATTGCCGTGCATGCGGGCTGGGGCGGGGATGCTCGGAGCATGCAGGGCAGTCTCAACCGAATCTATCCCGGCGAATTTCCTGAAGTGCCCGAGGGCGGCGCGGTCTGGGTCTTCGCGCTGGAATAAGCGGTAAAACCACGACCACTGTCCGAGGCGATCACGCGCTCGGATCAATCAAAGATCGGATAATAGCAAGCAGGAGTCGCCACCAGTGACTATTGCCCAAGGCATTGTTTTGCCCGAGGCTGAGATCGCCTCCATTCGCCGCCGTCACGGCGTCAGGGAGCTGTCCGTATTTAGTTCGGCGGCCCGTGGCGAGATGCGGCCGGATAGCGACATCGATCTGCTCGTGGATTTCCTTCCGGACGCACGTCCGGGACTCCTGGGCCTGTCGGCATTGACGCGCGAATTCTCCGCCTTGCTTGGCCGCCGCGTCGATGTGGCCGTGAAGCCGGCATTGAAGCCGCGAATCCGCCGCAGTGTTCTTGCCGACGCCCAACTCGTCTATGCGGCGTGATGGGGAGCCGTCTCCAGGACATTTTGGAAGGGCTGGATTCGGTGGCGAAAACGATCGACGGACGAACCGAGGCAGACTTCCTAAACGATGAGACGGTGTGCGAGAAGAGTTCCCGAGTTGATCCGGCCTCTCGGAGCCGAGGGAGCAACGAGATCAAATCAATCCGGCTCCAGAAACCCGCCCTTGAACAGCGGACGCCCGGCCACGGCGGTGTGGAAGGCGTAAGCGGTCAGTGCGAGCACCAGCACGACCACCACCTCGGTGCTGCTCGCATACCAAACCGAGAGGTCGGTGGTCAGCACGAAGCTGACCAGCAGTAGGTCGACGAAAAAGACTACGGCTGCCGGAAGCATTCCAAACCTCAGCAATGCCGCAAGGAAAAATCCGACTCCCAGGACTTGGTCAAGGGATTCGATCACGGGGTGACCGCTTTGGAAGCCGAAACTCGCCAACCCAACAGGAGAAGAAAAACGGCTGCCGCGAGCCACTCCCGCCGCAACAGCACCCGGAGCAGGAAGAACCGGAGAACAAACATCAGCGTCTCCCCGATCGTCAATTCGATCAACGCAGACAGCATCTCCCCTGTCATGGCCCGTGCGTCCCCCATAATGGCAGGTCGGGGACCTGCCCCACAGTGGCTTGCCTAGTTGTGGACCGCGGTAAACAGCGTCTGCGCTCCGGTCTCATTACCCAGCGTGAAGGTCAGGGGAATCGTGTCGCTATTGCCGACGTTGGGCGCCACGACATTGAACTGATAGAGTCCGACGAAGCCGGGGGCCAGCCCGGCGAAGGAGACGGTAGCGGGGGCCCCTCCAAACAGGACGTGAAAGGGCTCCGCTAGAGGGGTGGCGTGCTGGACGATCTGACCGGCGGGGATCGCCGGAGATACCGGGCCGAACCCGACCCCGTACATCACCATGGTTTCGCCTGGTTTCGCCTGCCGGGACGTTACTCCCGCCACCGAGCCGGGCGGGAGCGCGATCGACCCATCCGGGAGCAGCGCCCAGACGTATTGCGTGCCGCCGACGTTGGTAAGGGAAGGAGCATACAGCCCCGGCTCGAGCGGGCTCACACTTAAGATATAGGGCGTGCCGCTGGCGATGCTGTTGGTCACCACCAACCGCTGCGGACCGGTTCCGATGTCGGAGGGCACCTGAACGTCCAATTGTCCGCCCGAAATAAACTCAACGTAAGCGGGTTGGCCTCCAATGGTGACGCTGGTTCCATCCAACATCTCGGGGGCGGTGGCGCCTTGAAAATCGGACGTTCGCCAGGAACGCGAGTCCAGCGCCAGGTTCGATCCATAGATCTCGATCCAGGAGCTGGGCGCGACGGACTTGAATTGCCCAAATTGGCTGGCGCCGACGACACCGCCGGTGTTGATCAAGGGCGGTCCTATGGGTGACGCCACTTTTATAAGCAGGCGCACGGCATTGTTTCCGGCGTCCGCCACGTATATGTTTCCGGTCGACGGGTCCACCAACACGTCGGAGGGGAAGCTCATCACGCCGAGCGTCGCATATTCACCGTCCCCGCCCCATCCCGGTAGGCCACTGCCGGCAATGGTCGTGATGGTGTTGGTGGGGGCCGAAACCATGCGAATCCGGAAATTCTGCGAATCCGCGATGTACATGTTGCCGGCTGCGTCCAAGTCCACGCCCAGCGGATAGTTGAGCTCGGCGCTGAGAGCCGGGCCGTTGTCGCCGCCGAAGCCAAGGTTTCCGTTGCCGACCACGGTGGTTATATCTTTGGTGGCGATCGACACCATGCGAATGCGGTGGTTGCCGCTGTCGGCGATGTATAGGTTGCCGGCGGAATCAAACGCGATTCCGCGGGGCGCGTTGAGCTCGGCGTTGACGGCTGGGAAGCCGTCTCCCGAAAACCCCAGCGTGCCCGTTCCGGCCACTGTCACAATAGTGTTGGCGCTGAAAGATACTTTACGAATCCGGTTATTGCCTGTGTCCGCGATGTACAGGTTGCCCGCCGAATCCAGGGCGAGCGCCGACGGACCGGCAAGCTGAGCGGCGGTGGCAGCGCCGCCATCCCCGGAAAAACCGGGTCCCAAGGCGTTGTCGCCAGCCACCGTGGTGATTACATCGCTCGGGGTTACCTGGCGGATCACGTTGTTCGCGGAGTCGGAGATGTAGATGGTGCCGGAGGAGCTTATCACCACGCCCAAGGGACTGTTGAGCTCCGCAGCTGTACCCTGTTTGCTGTCGCCGGAATACCCCCCCGTGCCGTTGCCGACCGCTGTCGAAATAAGCTGGGTCTGGTTAGCCACCTGGCGAATCCGGTTATTCAGCTCGTCCGCAATCGAAAGGGTGTGCGCGGCGTCCAAGGCAATGGCGGTGGGCGAGTTCAGTTCCGCGGCGTTGGCCGCCGCCCCGTCACCCGTAAAGCCCGGGGCGCTGGTGCCGGCCACGGTCGAAAACACGTAGGCCGGCTGAGCCCGTGTCTGGCACGCGGCAACCAGCAATACGGCCGGGACTGCGATCCTGGAAAGAAGTGCGTGGGTCAACTTAATGTGGTTCAACTTAATGTAGTTCAACTGAATCGGTATCCGATCACTTGTCTTTCGTATGCAAAGAAGTAAGACGGGCTTATGGGAGGCACGGTTTCACGCCGTTCGGCGCAGGTACTCAAGCGGAACTTCCCCTTAAGGAACTTCCTCTTAGAATGATAGTCTGAAACGCGCTGGCCGCGCCAAGCGGTTGGTTCCAGGGGGCTCAAGAGTGGATGGGTGCAACCAATCCACATGTTGGATCGTCAAATGCAGTGAAGGAAGAAAATGAGAGCCGCCGGAGGGTTCGTGCCCAGCAGGTTTCGAGCAAGCAGATTCAGCGCGATCCTGGCGACGGTTGTGCTGGCTGCGCCCGCGTTCGTGTATGCGTCGAACGGCAAAACGGGTGCCTCGGCGCTCGAAGAGCGGGTTCGGCGCGAACTGGCGTCGCTGCCCTACTACAGCGTTTTCGACAATCTTTCGTTCCACGTGGATGCGGGTCAAGTCACACTTATAGGACAAGTGACGCAACCGGTGGTTAAGGAGGATGCCGAGCGCGCGGTGAAGAAGCTGGCGGGTGTCCGGAGCGTCAACAGCCAGATCGAAGTTTTGCCGTTATCGCGGACGGACGATCAGATCCGCAGGAGCACTTACTATGCCGTGTACGCGTATGGGCCCCTGGAACGGTACGGGTTGGGATCGGAGCCGGCCATTCGCATCGTCGTGAAAAATGGGAACGTAACGCTGACGGGCGTGGTGGCGAACGCACTTGATCGGACCCTGGTCTACCAGCGCGCCAATACCGTTCCGGGCGTGTTTTCGGTGACCAATAACCTGCTCATTGAGATCTGAAGTTTGAGTTTGGATCGCCTGGACGCAGTTCCCCTCACGCGCTCGCGGGGGGCCGGGTTGGTCCAACGGCGGCCCGTTACCTCCGAAGCGGGCCGCCGATTCTATTTTTAAGCTCCCCTCCAGGATTCCCACCCCCGCCGTTCCATCCCACTGTACGCCATTCAGCCTGAAAACCTGGCTGTTTTGAACGCCGCGACTCGCGAAGGGCCGACAAGAACGATCGGACCTGCCAGGATTGTGCCGCTGCGAAGCGAATGCCAATTCCTTGCCGTTATTAACACCTCTAAGTCATTGATTCCTCTATATTTTGTTCCGGGTATGGAAATGCCCTTAACAGGGTGTGAGCGCACTCGCCAAACCACGAAGCGCACACAGACCGGCTCGGATTCATTAAGGGGAACTCAACATGTTTACCGCATCTTCAGGCACGCAACTGGCGCTGGATGACGCTGTCGGCGATCCGATCGGCTCGCCGCAGCCGGAAGCGCAGTTCGCGCTGGCCGCGAGGCGGTCCATCGGAATCTCACCGGCACTCACCGCCGCCGAGCGCGAGGGACTTATTCTGGAGCATCTTCCGCAAGTGCGGCTGATCGCACGCCGCATCCACGAGCGTCTACCCGCCAGCGTCAATGTGGACGACCTCATCTCCACGGGAGCCGTCGGCCTGATTTCGGCCATCGACCGTTTCGACCCGACCTTGAACGTCAAGCTCAAGACCTACGCCGAATACAAGATACGCGGCGCGATTCTGGACAGCCTGCGCGGCCTGGACTGGGCGCCTCGCCAGCAACGCAAACGCTCCAAACAGATCGAAGCGGCCATGGCCGAGGTGGAGCAGCGCCTGAGCCGCATCCCCACCGAGGAGGAGATCGCCGCCCATCTCGGACTCACCCTGAAGACGTATCACGAATGGCTGATCGAGCTTCAGGGACTGAACGTGGGAAGTCTGGAAACGGCCACCCCCGATGACGAGGGAAGCCGCGACCTGCTGAACTTCATCTCCGATGACAAGGAAGCCTGGCCCTCCAGTCTGCTGGAGCGCAGCGAACTGCAAAAGCTGCTGGCCGAAGCCATCGGCAAAATGCCGGACATGGAGAAGACGGTTCTCAGCCTGTGTTACTACGAGGAACTGACCTTGCGCGAAATCTCCAAAATCGTGCACCTGCACGAATCGCGCATCTCGCAACTGAAATCGCAAGCCATCCTGCGCCTGCGCGCCTACATGGCAAAGTTCTGGCCTTGCACCCGGGGTGTGTGAGCCGGCCGGCGGCTGAACTCCCGCCGGCCCCTCTCGCCGCTAGACTTCCAAAATCAGCTTTCCGGTGGTCCGGCGGCCTTCCAGATCCAGGTGGGCCTGCGCAGCCTGCGGCAGTTTGTAGACATGCTCCACGCGCAGTTTGAGCTTATCTTCAACGATCCAGTTGAAGATGTCGCCGGTGCTTCGCGCAATATCCGCGGGGCTGATATGACTTCCCAGTGTCGGCCGGGTGACGTACAGAGACCCTTTCGCCATCAGCGTTAGAACGTCGAAGGGCGCAACCGGACCGCTGGATTGCCCGAAGCTCACCATCATGCCGCAGACCTTCAGACAGTCCAAGCCTTTCAGGAACGTGGCTTGACCGGGCGAGTCGTAGACCACGTCGACGCCGGCCCCGCCGGTTAAGCGCTTAACTTCCGCCGGCCAGTCGGCGCGATCGGAGAGGAGGACGTCGCTCGCACCGGCTTGGCGAGCCAGCGCGGCCTTGGCTTCCGTGCCCGCGGTCGCGATCGCGCGAGCTCCCTGCATCACCGCCATCTGCACCAGCAACCCGCCGGTGCCTCCCGCCGCGGCGTGAATCAAGGCGGTGTGGCCGGGCTTCAGCACGAAGGTCGAATGCGTGAGGTAATACGCGGTCATGCCTTGTAACATCACCGCGGCGGCGGCGCGCAGATCCAGCGGCGCGGGCACGTGCGCCAGCAGCTTCGCGGGCACCGCCTGATACTCGGCATAGGAGCCGCGAGCCATCGCGTAGGCCACCCGATCGCCGGGCTTGAAACCCGTCACGCCCTCCCCGATCTGCTCCACCGTCCCGGCCGCCTCCGAGCCCAGAATCGCCGGCAGAGGCAGTTTGTAAAGCCCGGTCCGGTGGGAGATGTCGATGAAATTGACTCCCGAGACCGCGATCTTCACCAGCACTTCTCCAGGGCCCGGCTCCGGTTTGGGACGGTCGCCGTAAATCAGCGCGTCGACTCCGCCGTTCTGTTCGATGTAGACAGCTCTCATAGCATGCGAATCCTTCTCCGTAAGTGTACCGTGCAAGCGTAGAGGATCAGGTAGACGAGCGTCAACGGGAACAGAAGAAAGCGCACGATGGCGGGCACCGCGGCGGCGCCGGTGAGCCCCGCGCGGTATACGGCGAACTGGAGGATGGTCTTGCGGCGTTCCCAGTCGAACCAGAAATAGTCGCCGTTTTCGTTGAGGACGAAAAACTTGGCTTGGAGTCGCGCGGCCAGCCACCACTTCCACTTGGTCATGACCGGCTCGGCTGAGCAGATCATTCCGGCCAGGCGGTAATCGCGCGCCGCCAGCTCGGCCAGGAGCCGGCCTCGGGCCGCCGCGCCGCCACCGTAATCGGCGACGCGAAAGATTTGGCCGTCGCAGCCGCGCGGCGCTCCCGGGTAGCAGGTGAGCAGATCGATTTCGAGCGCCTCGCCGAATCCCGTCCGCAGCAGTGGGATGAGGCCCTCGATCAGATGCCGCGAACCGCTCTCAATGAGCAGGATGCGAGAGCTGGGCGGCAAGTGGCGGCGGAAAAAATAGAGCAAACGCCTATTCTAACCGAGCCCAAAAAGCGGTAGTGCGCACTGCCAGGGTAATGATCGCCAAAGCGATCACGCCTGTAAAGCTGGTGGTATTCGTGGCGGATGGAGCCGAAGACGCGACTCGAACGCGCAACCCGCTGATTACGAAGCCATGCGTGTCAAGTCCCATGCGTAAAATATTTTCGTCTTCCGTAGCACTTTCAAGGGCTTGCGGAATGGTAGCAAACGGGCGGCTACGGCTTGGAACGCATGAGACGGGACCTCGTGCTGACAAGACTGCTGACAAAAAAATCTTGGCGATTCAGGCATGGCGGAATCGTATGAGATCATGGAATTGACGGCTCGACCGAGCCGGGGTATGGTATGGCAATGACAATCGAACTGAAGCCAGAGCAGGAACGCATCTTGCAGGAGGCCCTTCGCCAGGGGCGTTTTCAGTCCGTGGAGCAAGCCTTGGATGAAGCCCTGCATTCTATCGAACCCTCTGGAGCCGTCAAGCCCACGCTGTCCCCCGCTGAACGCGCCGCCGCCTTCCGGTCGTGGGCCGCGAGTCATCCCCGCAACACCCCGATATTGTCCGACCAAGCCATCAGCCGTGAGACGATTTATTCGGATCGCGGGTAGATGAGCGTTCTCGTCGATACCAACATCCTGTTGCGCAGCGTCGAGCCGTTGCACCCTCAACACGCCGTTGCCGTTGGTGCGGTTTCCCGGCTTCTTGCCGAAAGTACACCCGTTTACTTTACGCTCCAGAACATCGCGGAATTCTGGAACGTGGCGACACGCCCCCTTGCAAACAACGGTCTCGGCTTTTCGATCCCTTCTACGCTGGCTGAGGTGGAAAAGATCGAAGCCTTGCTGACTCTTCTCCCGGACACCCCAGCCGTTTATGCGGAGTGGAAACGGATCGTTGTTGAACATGGCGTTTCAGGCGTGAAGGTGCACGATGCCCGGCTCATCGCCACGATGAAGACCCACGGCGTGAGCCGCCTTCTGACGTTCGACGTGGATGATTTTACACGCTACACCGGCATCGAAGTGATGCATCCCAAGACTGTGGCCGCGTAAGCGAGCTGAGGCGAGAGTACAAACAGAAAGGCGGAAGCGGTCTCTCGATCCCGGCCCCAGGAATTCTTCCCGGCGGAGCCCATTTCGAGCCAACCGACTAAGATAGACATCATGGAACGCATTCGGCGGCGCCTGGCGTTGATCTTGGCCGCCATGGTTGTGACGCTGGGCGGCGGAACGCTGGGCTTTGTTCTGATCGAGCGCTATTCGGTGTTCGACGCGTTCTACATGACGCTGACCACGGTGACTACGGTCGGCTACGGCGAAATCCATCCGCTCAGCTACGCGGGCCGCGTATTCAACTCGGGCCTGATTCTTGTCGGCGTCATCACGATGCTGTTGGCTGTCGGAGCCATGACGCAGACCATCGTCGAGCTGGAACTGAACCAATTTTTCGGAAAACGGCGGGTAAAAGGCATGATCAGTAAGTTGGAGAGGCACGTTATCGTGTGCGGCTATGGGCGGGTCGGGCGCGGCGCGGCCGATGAGCTGCGGCAGGCCGGCGTTCCCTTCGTGGTGGTGGATAACGACGCGAGCCGCGTGGAGCGCGCGATGCAGGCAGGCATGCTCGCAGTGCTCGCCGACGCCAGCCGCGACGAGACGCTGCGCGAGGCCGGTATCGATCGGGCCAAGGGCCTGATCGCGACGCTCTCCACCGACGCGGACAATCTGTTCCTGATTCTGACCGCCAAGACGCTGAACCCGCGCTTGCAGCTTTCCGCTCGCGTGGCCGAGGAGAGTTCCGAGGACAAGATGCGCCGCGCCGGCGCCGATTTTGTTTTCGCCCCGTATAACAGCACGGGCCATCGCATGGCGCAAGCCATCGTCCGCCCGCACGTGCAACAGTTTCTGGATTCCACCACCCGCAATATCGGCCTGGAGGTGGGCATCGAACAGGTGCAAGTGGGACATCGCTGCGCCTTCTCCGGAAAGTCGCTGGCCGACATGGCGATCCGCCGCGACACCGGAGTGATCGTGCTGGCCATCCGCAAAGCCACCGGCGAAATGCTGTTCAATCCGCCTCCCGAGGCTACGGTTACAAGCGGCGATCATCTCATCGCCATGGGCGAGCCTCAGGGATTGCGCAAACTGGAGAATGTACTTATGGGAGTTCCCGCGTGACCGTCCTGACCGCCGAACAGTCCCGTGAGATCGACCGCCTCACCATCGAGGAACATGGCGTCCCCAGCCTGGCATTGATGGAAAATGCGGCGCACCGCCTGGATGAGGCGCTCTTGCAGCACTTCGATCCCCTGGACAAGAAGTATGTCGCGATCCTATGCGGAAAGGGGAATAACGGAGGGGACGGACTCGCCCTGGCGCGTCTGCTCATCGGCAAGGTGACCCGACTGCACGTGGTCCTGGGCTGCGATCCCGAGGAGCTGCGCGGCGACGCCAAGGTGAATTACGGCCGCCTGCGCGAAGGCGGCGTCATGCCCGCGCGCGACATCCCCCAGAAGCTGCGGGAGCGCCGTGAAGTCAACGTCGTGGTGGACGCCTTGCTCGGCACCGGAGTGCAGGGTCCGCCGCAGGGGCGCATCCTCGAATTGATCCGCGCCACGCGCGAGTTTCCGTCGGCCAAGATTGTCGCGGTGGATATGCCGTCGGGCCTGGGCGGCGGCGGGGAGTGCGTCCACGCCGACATTACCGTTACCTTTACTGCCCCGAAGGCTGAGCATTACCTGGCCGAAGGCGCGGAGGAGTGTGTGGGGCAACTCATCGTCTCGCAGATCGGCTGCCCGCCCCAGTACGTGACTTCGCAGCTCGCCGTCTCCGATCCACGCGCCTTCGCGCCGCTGTTCGCGCCTCGCCGCAAGGATACCAATAAGGGCGATTTCGGCCACGTTCTGGTGATTGGAGGCGCGCCCGGAAAATCGGGAGCCGCCGCCATGTCCGGGCTCGCCGCGCTGCGCATGGGCGCGGGTCTGGTCAGCGTGACTACGCACGCGGCCACCAACGTCGCGCCGGAGCTGATGACCGAATCGCTCGACAGCTTCTCGCTGGAGCGCAAGACCGTGCTCGCCATCGGTCCCGGACTGGGGCGCAATCCGGAACTGGTGCGGCGCGTGTTGGCGGAGGCGGCGGTTCCGGTGGTGATCGACGCCGATGCTTTGAACTCGATCGCCGGCTCGGATTTCCATGGACGCGGCCTGGATACGATCCTGACGCCGCATCCCGGCGAAATGGCCCGGCTTCTCGGGCACCCGGTTGGCGATCGCCTGGAAACCGCCCGCGCCTTTGCTCAGGAGCGCAACGTGTGCCTCGTGCTCAAGGGCCACCGGACGCTGATCGCCAGACCGGATGGTCAGGTGTTCATCAATCTTTCCGGATCGCCCGCGATGGCCACCGGCGGCACCGGCGACATCCTCACGGGCATGATCGCCGGTATGGTCGCGCAGTTTCCGGACCAGATCGACCCCGCCGTGCGCGCCGCGGTCTGGCTGCATGGCCGCTCGGGCGAGCTGGGCGCGCAGGAGCTCACCGAGAAGTGCCTGATCGCCACCGACCTGCTGCGCTTTCTTCCTCACGCGATTCATGAGATCGCCTGATAATGCAAGGCGCATTAATGCAAAGCCGGGTCACTCATTCCGAAGAAGAGACCATCGAGCTCGGCCGCCGCATCGCGCGAGAACTGCCGCGCCGCGCCGTGGTGCTGCTGATCGGTAATCTGGGCGCGGGCAAAACCACGCTCGCCAAAGGCATCGTCAGCGGCCTGGGCGCCGCTTCGCCTGAGGACGTCTCAAGCCCTACCTTCACCTTGATTCACGATTATGGAGCCGGACGCGTTTACCACGTCGATCTGTACCGCCTCGATACGCCGGCGCAAGTCGCAACATTGGGACTTGAGGAAATCCTCGATCGCGAAGCTGTGGTCCTGGTCGAATGGGGCGAGCGGTTTCCCGGTCTGTGGCCGCGCGAGCGTGTCGAGATCCGGCTTCGCGCCGAGGAGGGCGAGCGTCGGGTGATCGACTGGGCTTGAGTGACTCCGCGGGCAGCGGCGTGTGTCCGGCGTCCAGGCGGCGTCGGCTACAAGCGGCGCGGCGGGAGACTACCCCCGTGCAGTCGCCATCAGAGCAGGAACGTCGGTGGCGGGCCATCTGCCTTTACTTGGACGTAACGGCGTATCTCGGGAGTAATCCGAGCTGGACTCTCAAGCGCCCCACATTCGGACTTCCTGCGCGTTTGGTGGCGCGAAGGGGATTTATCAACAAGAATCCAGGTATCGCCTTTGAAGGCCACACAAGCGAGTAAAGGTACCCATGCGACGTTCAACGGCATCATAACCTCGGGCTCGCCATTTTGTCCGGTACGCCCTCTCCCAGGATGGCATCAAGAAGGCCCAGTGCCCCTTTACGATCTAGAAGGTGCGCATGAAACTGACCCCCAAAGTCCAGTAAACATTCCAAACAGGCGCGCCGGCAAACATCGTCATGAGTTGGCGATCCACGCAAAATACTACGGGCCGCTTCCAGCCAGGGCCTTCCGAGAACGAAAAGTTCAAAACAGTGCCCAGCGCCACCGGGAACCGTGTCGTAGAGCAGAATGCCAAGGTCGCCGTCAGCACGAACTTTGATCTCCAGGTTCAATTCCCGGCTGTCCAACTCCAAAAGCCGCGCTCCGGCAAGTACCAACGCACGTCCCAATGAAAACAGTGTCGCTTTGTCCGAATTGTCCCGCAAGTCAAGAATTAGAACGTCCGTCGTCTCTTTTGCGGCGAGAACCTTGTGCCGGAGCACCGGCTCATAACTCAAGCCGTTCGGCCAGCAGCGGCTCATGGGGTTCGATGAGAATACCGAAGCGTGGTCCGAAAACTTCTTTGGCAATGCGGGCGGCGACTTCGCATTGGATGGCTTCTCCTCGCTCATCGCAAAACCGCATCGTGTACAGACTGCGAAACCGTATCCGACCTTGCTCCACGGATCGCCCCCGGCATTTCGAAGAAGCAACTGACCCTGGCCGGCTTCGTAATATGTGGCCATGAGGCCAGGGACGCCACCAAAATTCGGTTCTGTTTTCGTGGCCGCATTGAGAGTGAACCCGCCAGCCGTGGTCAGCACTACCTCACCCACTCGATCCAGGTTGCGTCCTGGTGGCTTGGGGGGGTCCCACGCGGCGGTGGTATACCCAAATCTGGGAAACATCAAAGCCTGCCCAGCGTCCTGCGGCGGCAGACCGCACTCCTTGCACTCCTCATCTTGTGAGGTGGCGAGATAATCGTGGCCATTTGAACAGCGAAGCGCCCAATTGTTGAGCCCGAGCGCTTCATCTCGATTCGCTTCAGTCCAGTGCTTGAGAATACCTTTTGACTTGGCGACCTTGCCGCCCACGAGCACCTGCGCGCCAGGCACATACTCACTGAGAGCTAAAAGCGATGTCCTTTCCAGCCGATATCCTTCGGCGGTTGTGGATTTGTCCGCCTGATCGACTCGCGTTCTTACGGACAGCCGCTGGAGATGAATTGGGAAGCCATAGCGTGGCAAGAAGCCAGCGTCCGAGAACCACTCGATGACGCTGATAGCGGAAAGGGCTCCGAGTTGGTATCGGATCGAGTTGGCCTTCGCGCGCTCTCCTGGGAGCACCGCGGAAGATGGATCTTTCGGGATGTCCGTCCATGCGCCCCGAAGCGCCTCGTAGTCTTCTTGCCACTCCTTACTCGCCGCGGAAAACTGGCTTTCAGTCTCCAGGAGGAACTCCAGCCAAGCGTCGTCGTTCTCCGCGATGACATCCAGTGGCGTGTCCCGCACAATATTGCGACAGCGTTGTCTAAGTGGGTGAACGGCGGATCGGATTGGTTCCAGGAACACCGTAAATTCGGAGCCTGGCTGCGAACGGGAAGGCGTCCATTCTGGCTTCGTCGAACCTGTCCATTTCGGAGGAACGCCCGCTCCGCAAAGACTTCCCATGTTTGAGTACGCGAGCATGGCGCCCGTCCGCCCGCCCTGGGTCGGCGCGAAGAACTCGGCCAGCAGCATGGCATGCAGATGTCGCCGGACGAATCGAGGACGCTCAAGAAAAACTAGCGGCCGGCGAAGCTCCCGGCGCAGGAAATCCTGGAATCTCAAGAACACCTCGCGATCGAAGGCTCGGTTCCTTGCAAACGTAACCACGACAGACGACCCATCCGCCCGCCGTCCAGCGCGGCCCGCCCGTTGCATATGGTTAGCGCGTCCGGGTGGCACGTTTCCGAGCACGACTCCGTTCAATCCTCCAATGTCGATGCCGAGTTCCATCGTCGTCGTCGATGACAAAAGATTGCGAGCACCATCCTTGAACAGAAACTGCCGGCGCTTGTTTTCCTGGGGACTAAGCTGGGCGAGTGCTCCTCTCCCCACAGGCCCATCGCGAAAATCGGGAACTCGCGAAGCTCGCGCCTAGCGCGTCCCCAACGGCGGTCTTCATCGGCTTCGGCGTGTGTTATCTCATGAAGTTGGCCCAGACACCCCCGCAGGGGCGCCCAGCCAAGAATTGCGCGCGGCCATAACGTGCCGGTGCTCGGGCAGCGATAGAGTTGAACGGGCGCCCGCAAGCGAAGCTGGTCGAGCAGGATTTGAATGGATTGGTCGGATTCCCCTCGGGCCACCTCGTGCAGCTCGCATCGAAGCCATGGGAGCTGCTTCGTGGACGCACCTTCGTACAATTGATTGAAGGCAGCCTCCAGCAAAGCGGAAGAAAGATACTCGGGGCACTGCGCCGCCGTCAGCACCGTCTTCGCAAACCACAGCCGCAGTTGCAGCTTGTCCCGTCGGCGATCGGCATCATCGTCTCCAATAAATCGGCGCGCCGTCCAGCCGTTCTTTGACCGAGTACTCCACCGCTCGTAGAGCGGCGATTCCTCATTCCATTTCCGGCCCGGTTGTTCCTTGGACCAATCCACAGCGCGATCGGCCCGCAAGCTGTCGAGCAGAGCGGCCAATATCACGGGCCACACGGTTGCAAATCGTTTCCGGATCTCATCGTTCGGGAGTCTTTCCTCAAAGCTCGCCGGCAGCGGGAAATTCTCTAAACCGGGATATACAAGTTCCAGGAGTCCGGCAGCCTCGGTCGATACGGCCGTTCGCAGCGGGCTGTCCAGTTCTTGGGCGACCAGCGCCTCGGTGTGTGCCGCGACACTGTCCCTGTTCTCCTTCCACCATTCCTGTCGCCATTCAGCATGTTTTTCCGAAAGTTCCCGGTCAAGAATCTCAGAGATGTGTGGACTGTCGGCAAGAGCACGAGCAAAGTCCGTGAATGGAACTCCGAAGGCGGCTGTAGAAACTTGGTTTTTTAGATCGGCTGCCCGACGCTTCGCCGCATCACGGTCCACCTGAGGAAGCGAAAGATCCGCAGCGTCAGCTTCGTATCTTTCGACCTGCCGCCTCAGATAGGCAACAGACGACATCTTCTGCGCCGCGAGAGTATTCGCTATCGCCGATCGAATGACCCAGGTTTCGTGCTGGCTTGTCAGCAGGGGACCAAGCCGCGCCGCCTCCCGGCGCGAGTCGCTGAAACAGAGCAACCGACGACCTTGTCCGGGTTTCCAATCTCGGGAGACGTCGGGATAAACCGGCATTCCGTAGAGAACCGTCTCAGTTGCAACGCTCAAGGCGAGGCGTTCGGCTCCTTTCAGCGGCTGGATATTCAAATCACGATCGTCCTCGTCGGCGTCATCCGGCAACGCCCCCCAATTTGTCCCGCAATTCGGGCATGCCTGCTGGCTGCATTCCGACGGGTCGTTGCAGGACGTTCCATGCTCCGGACAGGGCGCTCGGAATAACCGCGTGCCCGTACCCCTGCCGAAGTATTTGCCGGTCTGAGCATTGACAACGATCACTGCAAGATCCTTACCGGCGGAGTCCGAGACCAGGTAATAGCGTCGCCGCACGGCCTCAGCGAAGTGTCCCGACTCCATTTCTTCCGTGTCTGGATTCTCAAAACCGGCAAGCGCCCAATACCCGCAGGCTTTGCAGCGGTGGACCGGAAGCGTGATGGCGTTGCAATAGGCGCATCGGTCCCGAGGAGTCTGAAGACAGCCGATACCTTCCGCCCTCAATTGAGCCGGACCGGGGCATTGCGCATCGAGGCATGCGGACAGACCTTGCGGCGCTCGCACAAGGAAATGGAGCCGGTGCGGGATGAGCGGCGATTCGGTTGGACTTAGACGCGCCGCCGCGGTCAATCGTAGGAGCAGGATCGTCGCTTCACCGGTCGCCCTTGTGGTTTCGTTCCAAAGTTTTGCGGCGAGGCCGTCGATTGATAGCAGATCATTTTGATAGACCAGTTCCATCAGCCGTCTGACAATCGGGACCCGTTCCAGACAAAGTCTGAGGAAAGGCGCAAGGGTTCCGCCGGCGGAAGCTTCCGCCGCTGAAATCGCCGCCTCCGGCAACAAAATCGACAGGACCGGATACAGTCGCTTAAGCCCTTCCGCGTCTGGAGTGATAAACCCCCCGTCCGCATTCAGGGTCACAACTTCTATCCCGGAAAATGCGTCCAGCTGGCTAGCGTCCGGCGCTCTGGCGGTTTCTGGTTCCGTCCAACTCGACAGCGGCGCCTGGGTTCCCTGGAAGACTTCGATGAGGGCTGGTGGTATGGAAAAAACCGTCGCCGCGAATTTCTTGAGATCCGCTTCAGTGCCCCCAAGGGTGGCGGACGTAGCGATATGCGTGATGCGCCGCGGCGACACCTGACAACGGTCCTTCACCCTCCTGAGAAGCAGCGTGATCTCGGCGGCGAGCGTACCCGTGTAAAGATGCGCCTCGTCCAATACCACATAACGCAGGGCGGGCCCGAAGAAATCCTGGTCTTGTGGTCGGCACAGCATGTACTCCAACATCGAGTAGTTGGTAATGACGATGTCCGGGATATTCGCCCGCGCGGCCTGACGGCTCCGACGACGACACGGATTCCACGCCTCGCCTGGCCTCACGTTGCGGTCCGTTTCCGGCGTCTCACTAGTGAAATGGAAAAGGCTCAGTGTGTTTTGATCTTTGAGCAGTTCGTAGAGCCGCGTTACCTGATCGGTAACTAACGCGTTCATCGGATACAGAATCAGGCACCGCATACCCCCTTCATTGGCGGCCCGCGCCTGCTGCCAAAGGCCAGCCAGGATCGGCAGAAGAAAGGCCTCGGTCTTTCCCGCGCCGGTCCCCGCGGTAATCACGAGAGAGGGCTTCTCGTCCGATGACGATTTCGCCGCCGCATACCGGAAGGCGTCCGCCTGATGTGTGAACAATGGCCGCCGCGCCGGGAACCCGCCAGCGGCATCGAGGTGATCGCAGAGATCCCGCGGAAACAACCCTTCTTCAGCCAGGGAAGCCAGCGAATCTCGCGCCAGTTTACTGGGAAACGCGCCCTGTATCCAAAGCTCACTGACGAGCCCGCCTTGCGCGCCCGAACCTCGCCAGATTTCAGATGCGGCGTTCGCGAGGCGCGCGTCTCGGAGGTAGTTCTCGGACGCGGCGAGATCGACGAGACGCTGTCTCGTCATGTCGACCAGTTGAAGGGCGTCAATTTGACTCAGAGTCTGCTCCTTTCCACCAGCCGCAGCAGCAGCGAACCGGTGATGAACTGGCGACCACTGGACGTTTCCCCGAGTCTCCTTAGATTGGGTTCCGCTTGCTTGTAGTTCGAGGATCTATTATCCAAATGAGCCCCAAACACGTCAACGTCGGCCTGGAGCGAGTCGGGGGCCATTCCCATGAGGGTCGCGCAGCCACGACAGGCCGTGGCCAGCGCCCCCGGCAAATCCGGATCGTCGGCGGGGCGGTGCAGCATTGCCGCGGCGACCCCCCGCACGTACTTCCGGTATTTGTCGCCGCGCAGCTTCTGTTCAGCAAGTTGGTAAGATAACGAAGGGCAAATCTCACCCAGGTACGAGAGTGAGTACTTGAAGGACTCCGCCTCGCTCTGCGCGCTGTCCTGCTGGCGAAATACGCGCGCGAGCCGCTCGATTTTGCTTTCATTCCGGTCTGTGTAATTCCAGAGGAATTCACGAATCACGGTGTCCAGCCCAGGCTCCGCTTGCCGATGGACGAGCCCGAAAGGAGGCGCCTCCGCTCCCAGCCAACCCCTCACAAACTCAACCGGGGCCTGAAGCACGGCTTTCTCCATCGATGGCCTGAGCGATGAATTCAAGATTGGAACCTTCAGCCACCGAAAAAGCGCGAACAGGCTGGGTGACCGGGCATTGCCTAGAGCGTTGATGGTCGGCTCGGTGGCCCAGTAGCAGGCGCTCCGGACACCCTTGTATGACACCGCCATGACCGCCACGGCACCCAGACTGGGCAGCTTCCACAAGGTGTCGTCTTTCTCACTGGAAATCTCGTTTCCTCCGAATATTCGAGGTTCCTGAGACAGGTCGGACCAAACGAGGATCTTGTGTCCCGCTCCCGGAGGCATCGGCGTCCGCCAAGAAAGGTATGCGCCCGTCTGCCCTTTGAACAGCGGCGGAAGGAATTGCCCCCGGCCGCAATCGTGGACCGCCTCGACGAGCACAGCATCCGGCTTGCCATCCGAGCGGACGATCAGCGGCGCTCCCCAGCCACTCAAATCTCTCATCTGGAGGCCGCGTGGACTGATCTTGCCCACAAAACGAAAGCCCTCAAACAGCTGAGATTCGGCCGCGCAAAAGACCCGTGCCCGGCCAGAGCCGTCAGCCCGATTTAAGGGACGGTTTCGGTTCAAGAGCATCCACTTTGGTTCGGCGTCGGCATTCGATTCGGTCTCGAAACACGCAATTCCCCTAAGATTCAACGACGACTTGGGTGTGATAGTGCGGGCGTAACCTGGACCACTTACGCGGATGCGAATCCGCTCTTCGCCAAGAGCAACGCCGAGCGCAACCTGAAACGGGCGGCTCGTCCGCCAGACGGCGCCCGCCTGGGCCACGGCATACGCTGACCCTCCAGCCATAAGCGAGACAGCCGTCGCATCCTCCGGCACCCCATTCACATTCACGTGGCAAGCGGAGCCAACTTCGACGGTCTCGCCCGGCTGTGATTCCAGGGTCAGACGGATCGGCGCGTATGGTTCCCTTTCCGAAATCCTCGGTTGCCAATACAAGGCTCCATCACAAACAACCCTCAGATCCTGGGGCCAAGGACCGCCCAGCCGGTAGGCGGCACGATCTTTGGACTTAAAGCACTGCGTCGCGCCGGGTATGCTTAGGTCCGTGTCGCACACCAACGCGTAGTCCCGGCCTGGGTCGAGCCTCGACGACAGATCCACCTGCGTACCGAGCTTCAGGTCAAACACCATGAGTGGCGCACCCATCCCAAGTTCACGCAGGTCTATCTCTTTAAGAAGCTCACCCTCACTGCTTACCGTCAACAATCCTGGCCGGAGGTTGGGCTTCGAGCCCGCGCGCTGGCAAGGCAAGTCGCGCCGGCCACGCCACTCACCGTTCTCCTGCAGGGTCCAACGATCTATAACTTGTCCGTCGATACCGAATACCGCCGTTTCGGCTTCACCGAGAACTTCGCGGATCTGTTCCTCATTAAGCTTCACTGATAATTCCGGCTTCGCGGGATATTCCCACTTGAGGAATATTTCGCATACCAGCTCATCTCCGCGATCAGGAGCCTCCCGCGCCTCCAACGCGGTGTCCGGTCGGGGCGGGCGGATCTTCGCCACTCGCATCAATTCAGGGGGCCATTCGGGACGAATCCACGGGGATTCCCGAAGGAGGCGCTCCGTGTACTCGGCGGAAACGCGGTTGCGCCTGAAATCTTGTAGAACTTTCCAGAGATCGGTGAACGTATCCGATCTCAAGTCCCCATACTCAGACTCAAGTCCGGTGAGAATCCTCACCGCAATGGGAAGCCCGATGCCATCGAGCCACTGAGGCAGCTTCCGGACAGCTCCTCGAAAAGTAAAGCCGAATTGAAGCTTGAGAGTATCGAAATACTCCTGGGCGCCATAGCGATCGATTAGGTTCCGCAACTTGAGCCGTCGCGCGCCGGCGGCCACCGCGTTCTTACAGGCCGTCGTTGGTTGTCCAGCCACAAAAAGCGCCGGGAAACTCACCGCGTCGGCTTTGAGAACCGCGGTCACGGCTGGCCAAACCGAATCTTCGTTGGAACGCGCCCGGCACACCTCCGAGGCTAGAATGATGAGCACGGCCCCAAACATTTCCTGCGGCGACGCAAACGTCTCGTCAGCGATATGGGACTGGAACGTGCTCTCGCACCACATGCGGGGCTTGCCCCACTGCTGAGAGAACCAAACCGAAAGAGCTTCGATCTCGATAGTCGTGATTCTGACTTCGGCCACGGATCTGGGATTTGGCAGGTTATCGAATCTCTTGAGGAACTGGAGGAAGACGTCGTCCAGCCCCATCAAGGGAAAGATTTCGCAGTGCAAATGTCCGCTGGGGGCCTGCATTCAACACTCCAAGAGATTCTGTCACACAACAAACATCAATCCACAAGTTTGGTTTACTGATCCTCCAGTGTAGGCGCAAAATCGATCCCTGTGGCGAACCAGGCGGCGCGCGGCTAGAACGAGAAGCTGTTGGTCACGAAAGCTACTCGCGCCGCGTGCCGCGCGGCGCCGCCACCCGACCAAGATTGAGAATGCTGTAAACATAATCGTCCACCCAGCGCATGGCTTCAGCGATTGGCTCTTCGGCATCGGCCTGCGCAAACCGACTTCAAGCCACAGAGCGAGAGAGCAGGGCAGAAGGAAGAAGCGATAGATCCAGTGAAACGCGCAAGGTTCCGACGATCCTTGCCGGCGAAATCGGCGCCTCGGACAGTCGCCGCCCCAGCGCCCCTGCCACCCCTCATCCGCCATCGCCGCTCCCTCCCAACCCGCATCCCCTTTCCCCTGAACCGTTTCCCGTTTTCACTCAGTCCCTGTTTCGGACTCCCCCGACTAAGCTGAATCAGTATGGTAGACGAACGTCAACGACAAGCCAATCGCGCCAACGCCGCGAAATTCACCGGAGCCGCCCTCCAGCGCCGCTTCGAAGCGCTCTCTATTCACCTCGCCCGGCAGCCCGGCGCGGCGATTTTTTTACCGAAGCCAATTTCGAGGCCCATTTCGAGAAGGATCTTTTTTGCCATGAGTGAGTTGCGTTCGTTACCGGAATGGGTTCGCTGCCTCGGAGTGAACCCACTGTCGGGAGGCGGGACGCGAGACCTCCGCCCCAGCCTTGAGAAGTCGCAACGCTGGGACCTGGATGAAATCTTCGAGCGCGACGCGGTCATCGAATGGGGCGAGCGTTTCCGGATCTGTGGCCGCGCCAGGGATCGAAATCCGGCTTCGCGCCGAGGAGGGTGAGAATCGGGTGATAGAGTGGACACAGTGACTCTGGCCTACCGCGATTGGCTGCAACTGCCCAACCCGGAGAACGGCACCGATGAAGTCGTAAGCGGCGAGCTGCGCCTCGTGCCAACGCGCTCTACCCTCACGCTCACATCATCAGCAATTTGAACCGGTGCCTTAGTCACCTGCCAGAGAACGCGGCAGTCTATGGCTCCGGTATCGGCCTGATGATCAGCCGCGATCCTCTCACCTGCCGTTCACCTGACCTCGTAGTCTTCAAGCGTAAAAAGATGGTGATTCAGGACGGTCTCTACTGGTCCGCGCCGGATCTGATCGTCGAGGTTCTCTCGCCCTCCGAAAACCGCCGCCGCAAAGAAGAAAAACTCGCCGATTACGGTTCGATCGGCGCGCCCGAAGTCTGGCTGGTTTCCCCGGAGGCCGAGGCGGTCGAAGTCCGCCTGCTCAAAGAGGGGAAACTGGAACGGACGGCGATTCTGGCCGAAGGATCGCTGCAACCCTCGCAATTTGCCGGAGTTGCGATTTCCGTTCCGGGCATCTTTCCAGAGTGAATCTGTAATGCTATTGTAAACAATAACTTACGATTAAGTATTGTCACTCCTCCCCTGAGTGTGCTAGTAATAGTGCTTGGGCCGCGGCAGTCTCGCCACGGCTCAGCAAACGGAAAAAGACACAGAACAATTCCCAAGATGGAGGTTGCACTATGAACATTCGACCGCTTCACGACCGGATCGTGGTCAAACGGATCGATTCAGACGTAAACAAGATCGGCGGTCTTTACATTCCCGATTCCGCCAAGGAAAAACCGCAGGAGGGCGAAGTCATTGCCGTGGGCAACGGCAAGCGCGGCGAGGACGGGAAAGTGATTCCGCTCGACGTGAAAGCGGGTGACCGCATTCTGTTCGGCAAGTACTCCGGCAACGATATCAAGATCGACGGCACCGAGTACATGATCATGCGCGAGGACGAGGTATTGGGCGTGCTCGAAGGCGGATCGAAGAAAGCGAAAGCGTAGGCAGCGAAGCCTAGGCTAACCAGTTTTAAAAAGGAGAAACAAAAATGGCAGCAAAACAAATTGTGTATAGCGAAAATTCGCGCCAGGCGATCCTGCGCGGCGTGAACCAGTTGGCCGACGCCGTGAAGGTAACGCTCGGTCCCAAGGGCCGCAATGTGGTGCTCGAGAAGAAATTCGGCGGGCCGACCATCACCAAGGACGGCGTGACCGTGGCCAAGGAAGTCGAGCTCAAGGACCCGCTGGAGAATATGGGCGCGCAGATGGTGCGCGAGGTCGCCTCCAAGACTTCCGACATCGCCGGCGACGGCACCACCACCGCCACCGTTCTGGCGCAGTGCATCTTCCGCGAGGGCGTGAAGGCGGTGGCAGCCGGCGCCAATCCGATGGCCCTGAAGCGCGGTATCGAGCGGGCCGTTGACATCGTCGTCGACGAAGTCAAGAAGTTCTCAAAACCCGTTTCCGGCGACATGATCGCGCAGGTGGGCACCATCTCCGCCAACGGCGATGAGACCATCGGCAACACCATCGCCGACGCGATGAAGAAGGTCGGCAAGGACGGCGTGATCACGGTCGAGGAATCCAAGACCATGGTTACGGAACTGCAAACCGTCGAGGGCATGCAGTTCGACCGCGGCTATCTTTCGCCCTACTTCATCAGCGACCCGGATCGCATGGAGTGCGTGCTCGAGGATCCCTACATCCTGATCCACGAAAAGAAAATTTCCAATATGAAGGACCTGCTGCCCTTGCTCGAGCAGATCGCGCGCGCCGGCAAGCCCTTGCTGGTGATCGCGGAAGAGGTGGAAGGCGAGGCGCTGGCGACGCTGGTGGTCAACAAGCTGCGCGGAACGTTGAACGCCTGCGCCGTGAAGGCTCCCGGCTTCGGCGACCGCCGCAAGGCTATGCTCGAAGACATCGGCATCCTGACCGGCGGCCAAGCCATCTTCGAGGAGACCGGCATCAAGCTGGAAGGCGTCCAACTCAAAGATCTGGGACGCGCCAAGCGCATCACCGTCGACAAGGACAACACCACCATCATCGACGGCGCGGGCAAGGCCAAGGAGATCGAGGGGCGCATTAAACAACTGCGCACGCAGATCGACGAAACCACCTCGGACTACGATCGCGAGAAGTTGCAGGAGCGGCTGGCGAAGCTCGCCGGCGGCGTCGCGGTGATCAAGGTGGGCGCGGCTACCGAGACCGAAATGAAGGAGAAGAAGGCTCGTGTGGAGGATGCTCTGCACGCCACCCGCGCCGCGGTTGAGGAAGGCATCGTCCCGGGCGGCGGCGTGGCTCTGCTGCGCGCGGCCGGAGCTCTGGAGAAGGTCAAGTCGGAAGGCGACGAGAAGATCGGCGTCGATATCGTCCGCCGCGCCTGCGAGGAGCCGATTCGCCAGATCGTCGGCAACGGCGGCTGGGAAGGCGCCATCATTATCGAGAAGGTTCGCGCACGCAAGGACTCCAACTACGGCTTCAACGCCGCTAGCGCCGAGTACGAGGACCTGGTGAAGGCCGGCGTCATCGATCCGACCAAAGTCACCCGCTCGGCCTTGCAGAACGCGGCTTCGATCAGCGCTTTGATGCTGACCACCGAAGCCATGATCTGCGAGATCCCCGAGAAGAAGGCCGCTCCCATGCCCGGTGGCGAGCACGGCGGTCCCGGCGGAATGGACTACTAGCCCCTTCCCGGGCATTTGGGCGCCTCCGGCGCTGCGACGCTACAGGGAACCGAACTTCAGGCCGTCTGTCTCATGAAAATGAGGCGGGCGGCCTTTTTTAATTGATCACGCCAGTTTGCTCCCAGGTGCTTCGTAGCCTATTGAAACCGAATGTGCTGCTTGATGTCGTCCAGAGCGTCGTCTACATTGGAAGCAATCTCCGTGTCGGCCTTCAACGCTTCGAGTCTGGGAACTACGATTTCGGTATCGAGCTTTCTATGGATTCGAGCAACATGCCCTAACTAAACAGGTCACGGCATTCCAACGTACCCACTTCGCGGGATGCCCGAGAAAACGCAGACAGGTGGTCTGCACCCATTTCCAGTCAGGGTCGTAGAACGCGGCACTCAAAAGGGCGTCGATGATCGCTGCTTCATTGCCGCTCTCCAGAAGGCCTTCGAGGCTCGCACGGTCCATCGGGAAGATCTCTTGGTACTCCATAGTTGCCAATTTTGCAGATGAACGGGACCTGATCCGACATGTCGCAAACTGGATCTCGCTACACCCCCCGCACCGCCGCGCTCACCGGCCGCGAGCCAACCGGAATGACCGTCAGCAGCGCCCACTTGAACCGGTTGCCCGCCAACGTGGAGGCGCGCAGCACCGCGATGTCCCCGGACTTGCGGTTCAATACCAGCGCATAGCGGTTGTCCGGCGTAATCACGATGGCCCCCGGATCCGTCCCCACCGGCACCACCGCGATCACCTTGCGCGAAAAGATCTCCAGAATGCTGACGTCGCCGGATTGCGGGCTGGCCACGAACAGCAGGGAATCGGACACCGCCATCGCACCGGGAGCATGCCCCGCCAGCACCGTTTCGGTGATCTCCGTGCGATACGGATTCACGATCACTACTCCGTCCATGCCCGCACCGGTTACGAACAACTCGCCGCCATCCTGCTTCACGCAAAATTGTTCCGGACGTAGGGGCACGGGCAGATGCGTCTCCAGCCGCCCGCTCGCCGTGTCGATCAGAGACAAGAGGTTCGCGCCAAGATTGGCCGCGACCAGCAGCTTTCCGCCGACGCAAAACTGCGCCGCGCCGAAATCGCCTTCGAGCAGCGGGCCGCGCAAGCTCCGCGACGCTATGTCCACCAGCCAGACGCCCCGCGCCGAGGTTATGGCCGCCAGCTTGCCATCCTCGGAGACTGCCAGCTCGGACGGCTCCTGGGGCAAGGGCAGGCTCCAGCTCGAGCGGAATCCGTCCAGCTCCACCGCGATGAGCGCGCGAGGCTGCCGCGCCAGCACGTACAGCGAACGCTCATCCGGCGCCAGCGCCATCGACACCGCGGCTGACGCCACGGTTGCCTTCCGCGAAACACTCAGCTTGTAGAACTGAACTTCGTAGACCGACCCAGTTGCCGGCGTCAGCGCATAGACGGCTGGCCGGGTCGCGGCTGCCAGAACCTGCGCCGGCGCATCCTCCAGGGCGATGTGGCGGGCGACGGCCATCACTTCCAGGTCCACGGCCGCCAGGGCTTGGCCCTCCTCGGTGGCGATGAAAGCGTAGCCGCGATAGCCGCCGCTCTGCCGGCGCGAGCAAGCGGCGGCGATGGAAAGGGCGGGAAGCGCCAAAAGGGCTCGGCGGGGGATCAATGATTCCAGTGTAGCTCATTGAAAATAAAACCAGAAAATAAAACAGAACGTTGCCCGGCCGTTGGGGCTATGCTACCTTCAGATGGGGCGCGGGGACCTGCTGTAAGGAGTTGCCCGCAAGACCCGCGGCACATGGCTGCGGAGCCTGTGCGGGCCTGTTGGCCGCGTCATCTTCATTCGGCGCGTCTTCATATGATGAATCTGCGGTCGCTGTTCAGCCTTTTTTCCTCAGATCTGGCGATTGACCTGGGCACCGCGAACACGCTGGTGTTCGCCAAGGGCAAGGGAATCATCGTCAACGAGCCTTCCATCGTGGCGATCAACAAAAACACGGGTGACGTGGAAGCCGTGGGCCGGGAGGCCAAGGAGATGGTGGGCCGCACACCCGGCAACATCGTGGCCATCCGGCCCATGAAGGACGGCGTCATCGCCGACTTCAAGGTGACCGAGCGCATGCTCAATTACTTCATCCAGAAGGCCCACGGCCGCAAGATGCTGGTGCATCCGCGGATCATTATCGGCGTCCCCAGCGAGATCACGCAGGTGGAGAAACGCGCGGTGATCGATTCGGCCTACCACGCCAAGGCCAGCGAAGTGTACCTGGTGGAGCAAGCCATGGTGGCGGCGATCGGCGCGGGGCTGCCCATCACCGAGCCGTCCGGTAACATGGTGGTGGATATCGGCGGCGGCACCACCGATGTCGCCGTGATTTCGCTCTCCGGAATTGTGTATTCGCGCTCCGTTCGCGTCGCCGGAAACGCCATGGACGACGCGATCACGCAGTACCTCAAGCGCAAGTACAATTTACTTGTGGGCGAGCGTACCGCCGAACAAATCAAGATCAACATCGGCTCCGCGTTTCCGCTGGAAAAGCCTCTGACCATGGAGATCAAGGGCCACAACGTGCTGGAGGGCCTGCCGAAAACCATCACCGTGGACGACTCCGAGATCCGCGAAGCCCTCGCCGAAAGCGTGGCCACGATTATGAACGGAATTCGCGTGGCGCTAGAGCGGACTCCGCCCGAGCTCTCCGCCGACATCAGCGACCGCGGCATTGTCTTGACGGGCGGTGGAGCGATGCTCAAGAGCCTGGATAAGCGCATCCGCCAGGAGACCGGCGTGCCGGTGTCCATCGCCGAGGATCCTCTGGCCTCGGTGGTGCTGGGAACGGGGAAGATGCTGACCGAGTTTAAGCTGCTGAGGCGCATCGCGATCGACTGATCGGGCGCAGTGGCAGGGATTTTGTATGGAGTTTCTGCTTAATCGCTACCGTAACCTGTCGGTGCTTCTGGTGGCGATTCTCGCGCAACTGGCGCTGCTGGCCTACCAGGTCAGAAGCAACCAGGAAGTGCGTCTGATCCGCGTTTGGGCCGTCGGGGCGGTGACGCCGTTGGCGCGCGTGATCGAGGCTGGACGCAGCGGCGCGTCCCACTTCTTCCACGATTACTTCGTGCTGCTGGGGGTGCGCGAGGACAACCAGCGCCTCAAGGCCGAGCTCGACCGCGTGGAGATGGAGAACCAGTATTATCGCGCCGAGCTTTCCACCGCGGAGAACGCCCGAGCGCTGGCCATCTTCCAGGCCAGCTCGCAGTCCAGGACCGTGGCCGCCCACGTCATCGGCAACACCACCGACACCGGGGCCAACGCCGTCCTCGATCGCGGCTCCTCCAGCGGCGTTGAAAAAGGCATGGCTGTGCGCACGCCCGAGGGGATCGTGGGCAAGATCATCAGCGTCTTTCCCACCCGTTCCTTTGTGCTGTTGATCACCGATCCCACCTTCGCCGCCGGCGTGGTCTCGCAAAAGCACCATGTGCCTGGCACGCTGAAGGGACAGGGCCACGGCACCGTCACGGTCGAGTACGTGCAAAACGAAGAGACCGTCGATACCGGCGAATGGTTCCTCACCTCCGGGGACGATCTCATCTTTCCTCGCGGCATTCCCGCGGGCCAGGCCACCGTGGTGCGCCCGGGCCGCAATCACAAGGAGATTTACCTGACTCCCAGCGGTCTCCACAGCGGCCTGGAGGACGTGCTCATTGTTATCGACGGCGTGCACGGCGCCATCCCCGACACGCCTCCGCAGGACCAGCCTGTGCATCTGCTGGCCCCTCCCGGGCCCGACGGATCCAGCGCCGATGCGCCCGCGGAGAGCGGCGCGCATCTTACCGACATGGATCGCGCGGCGCAGCGCACCCGCGCCATCGGCGAGGCGCAACATCACATTTACGGCGATAAGAGCACTCCCGCGCCTAACTATAACCTCGCGCCCCCGAGCCTGGCATCCCCAAGCCACGCTGGCCCGATCGGGCCTGAAGACGCCTCCCGCCCGACCGGTCCGCCCCCGCATCCATGAACGAAGCTCCCCCCGGGTTTCACGATTCGCAAAAAAACCGCGTCTCCAAGTTCAACTGGATCTCCATCCTGGGCATCCCGCTGGCCGCGATCCTGTTCCAGGTCTATGTCCCGCGTTTCATCACCTATCTTTCCTACCTCGAAGTTCCGCTTTTGGTCACCGTGTATTTCTCGCTGGCGCGGCGCTCGCCGGTGGCGGGCGTGTTTTTCGGCGCCGGCATCGGCCTGGCGCAGGATTCTCTCTCGCATCACCCCCTGGGAATGTTCGGCATCGTGAAGACACTGGTTGGCTATTTTGCCGGAAGCGTCAGCCAGCGGTTTGAAGTGGAGAACTCCTGGGTGCGGCTGGTACTGGCATTCTTTTTTTTCTTCTTCCACCAGTTTTTCTATTGGGTGCTGACCCGCGCCCTGCTGGGGCAGCTGATCCCCTTCGATCCTATCTCCACCATCGTGGAGGCCCTGCTGAACGCCGCCGTCGCCGTTCCGCTGTATCATGTCTTAGATAAACTAAAGGTTACGGAGTAAACGCGTGTCTCCTCTCCAACCCGATCGCGGACGTCCGCAGGAGCCCTCCAACCGGCTGCTCCGCGACGACACCCGCTTCGCCCTGGGCCGCATCGCCGCGTTTCAATATGCGACCGTGGCCGTGTTCCTGTTTCTGATCGTGGGTTTTTGGATCTTGCAGGTACGCGACCACGAAGTCAATAGCGAGCTGGCGGAGCGCAATCGCATCAAGACCGTCCCTTTAGTAGCTCCGCGAGGAAAAATTCTCGACCGCGACGGGCGCGTCATCGTCGATAACCGCCCCTCCTTCCGCGTGCTGCTTTCCCGTGAGAATCTGAACAAAGATCATTTCGCGGCCATCGCCCTGGGATTGCACCTGGATCTGGAGGATTTGCAGAAGCTCGTCAAACGCTATGACTCCCGGCCCAAGTACGTCTGGATTCCCATCAAGAACGAACTCACCCGCGGTGAGATGGCCTTCGTCGAATCCCACCGCGACTCCCAGACCTTCCCTGAGCTGGAGATGGTGGAAGACCCCAGCGCGCGCCTGTATCCGCAAAGCGGTCTGGCGGCGCACGTTTTGGGTTATGTCGGGGAGGTGACCGACGCGGAGCTCGATACGCCCGAATTCGCCAAGTACGCGCAAGGCGAGATCGTGGGGCAAAGCGGCCTGGAGCGCCAATATAACGACATTCTGATGGGCGTCGACGGGCAGAGGCGCGTCGTGGTGGATAACGTCGCCCGGGAGCGCCAGGAGCTTGAAAAGATCGAAGCCACGCCCGGCCGCAGCCTCCAGACCACTCTCGATGTGGATTTGCAGGCCGTCGCCGAACTCTCCATGGAGGGGCGCAAGGGCGCCGTGGTCGCGCTCGATCCCCGCAACGGCGAGGTGCTGGCCATGGTCAGCCGTCCCACCTTCGATCCAGGCATGTTCGAGGGCCACATTCGCCAACAGGATTGGAACGACGTGGTGAACAATCCCGACAGCCCTTTGCGCAACCGCGCCATTCAGGAATTCTTCGCTCCGGGCTCGACGTTCAAACCGATCGTGGCGCTGGCCGCCCTGGAGACCGGAATGATCGAGCCTAATACAACCTATCATTGCGCCGGTCATCAGTCGTTTTACGAGAGGGACTTCAAGTGCGACGCGGTTCATGGCACCATCAATCTGCATCAGGCCATCGTAAAATCCTGCGACGTGTATTTCTACAACGTAGGCAACAAAATCGGCATCGACGCCATCGCGGAATACGCTCAGATGGCGGGTTTCGGCAAGAAGACCGGCATCGACCTGCCCAGCGAGGCCGAGGGCGTGATGCCCTCGACAAAATGGAAGCTGCGGACGCAGCGCGAAAAATGGTACGCGGGCGAGACCATTTCCGTGGCCATCGGACAGGGCCAAGTGTTGGTGACGCCCATTCAACTGGCGGTGGCCATCGGAGGTTTGGCCTCCGGCGGCATCTGGTACAGGCCCCATCTGGTGCGCGAGGCCGCCTCCTCCGATCAACCCCGCCGCGGCGATCTTCGTGCGGAGAACATCGCCACCATCGTCTCCGCCATGAATGGAGTGGTGAGCGAAGAGGGCACCGGCGCTGGGGCGCGCATCAGCGGAATCGATGTCTGCGGTAAAACCGGCAGCGCCCAGCGCATCTCCAACACCTTGGCCAAAGCCAACAAGGCCTTGGCGAATGAGATGAAGGATAACGCCTGGTTCGTGGGTTTCGCGCCCTGCGAGCATCCCGAGATCGTGGTGGCGGCGTTATGGGAATCCGGAGAGCACGGTTATCTCGCCGCGCCCATCGTTCGCGACGTCATCAAGGCATATTTCGACAAGAAAGCGCGCCAGTCCCAGGCCAAGCCCCAGCAGATCGCGTGGTTTCATCGCTAACGTGCCGCCAGGCCTGTTTCATAGTGGGGGGGCGGGTCCCCGGCGGGTCCCCAGGCGGGTTCCCTGACCCGCGGCCGACGCCCTGTCGGCCCTACTTCACGCCCCAGCAAGCCGGACCGGGGGTCCGGCGCGGACGAGGGCGTCCGCCCCACCTCATGGAGCGAGCTCCTCAAGGCGCTGACCTCGCGTTTCGATCATGCGTAAGGCTGCCAGCGTTCCCACAATGCTGGCGGCCGCGAACATCAGGAACACCGAACGAATCCCCTTCGCAGCCACCATGAATCCAACCACCGTGGGGGCAACCGCGGAAGCCACCCGCAGCCAGGACGTAGCCAGCCCGATTCCGATCACCCGCATGCGCGTCGGATAAACCTCGGGTGTGTACAGATACAGAACCGCGTTGGCCGACCCGATGATCCCATAGCTCAAGGTGCTCAGAATCACCACGCCCGTGACGCTGTGCGCGCCGGAAATCCCGAGAATCGCCAGGCACGATCCTCCCGCGAGGAACGCCGCTGCCGTCCAGGTCCTGCGTCCGATTCGATCGATCCACAGAGCGCAAACCAGCAGCAACAGGACCTGTGCGACGTTGGTCAAAGACGCGGCACGCAGCGATTCGCCGAGGGGCAAGCGGTAGACGGTGTTGTAGAGGCTTGGCAGCCAGTTGTTCAAACCGTTGGCGATAAAGAACGCGCTCGCCCACAGGGTCCACACGGCCAGCGTCCGCCTGCGGTAGAACGGCGAGAGCACCTCGCTCCAGCGCGTGCGGGGCGCCGCTTCCTCACTGTCGCGGTTCAGAATCGGCACTTCCGGGCCGGTCATTTGAACAGACCGCACGCTGGCCTCGATCCCCCGGATGATCGACTCCGCCTCCCCCAGGCGCCCTTGCGAAATCAGCCACCGCGGCGATTCCGGAAGGCGCGCAACCAGCCACGCGACGAGTATCGACGGAATCGCACCCACAAGAAATATCGCCTGCCATCCCCATACCGGCACCAGCCAGGCGCCCGCCTGTCCGGCGGCCATCAGTCCGATGGGAAAAATCATCTCGTACAACAGGAAGAATCTGCCGCGGCCACGCGCCTGCGACAGTTCGCTGATGTAAGCGGCGGCCACCGGCATCTCCCCGCCGATGCCAACTCCTTGGATAAAGCGAAATGTAAACAAGGCGGAGAAGTCGCGCGCGGCCACGCACGCCAGGCCCATCACCGCCATGACGGCAACCGCGATCGTCGCACTCCGGACTCGCCCGAACCGTTCGGCCAGCCAACTGAACAGAAAGGCTCCGATCAGTTGCCCCAGGTATGCCGAGGAAATCAGGTACCCGCTCTGCTGGGGAGAGATGCGCCATAGCCCGGTCAGCACCGGCAGCGCGAATGCAAGCGATAATGCACTGAACGCGTCAAAGAAAGTGGCGCTCCCCATAACGATGCGGCACCGGACGTGCCATCGCGTGATCGGCACGCTCTCCAGCCGCGCGATCAGTTGGGTCGGGGCGGCGTCAGTTGCCTTTTTCACAATTGGTTGGTTCACAGCGGATTGTTCCACGCGTCGTACCCGTACAGCCAAGTGGTGTCTTCATCGCCGCCTTTCATCCAGGTGTTGGCGCTGGAAATCGCCTGGATGCGCGAGGTGCGCGGCTTGCGGTGCCCCTCGTACAGCCGGAATGCGCCCTCGACGTCCGGGGCCTTAGCCTCAAAGCACCGCGCCAGCACCGCTGCATCCTCAATCGCGGTAGCCGCGCCCTGCGCCATGTAGGGCGTCATCGGATGGGCGGCATCCCCCAGCAGGACAACGTGCCCGTTGCTCCAACGCGGCAGCGGCTCGCGTTCCAGAATGGCCCATTTGTGGCAGTCCGGGCAGGCCTCCAAGACGGCGCGAACGTCATGATGGAAGCCTTCATAGGCCGCACGGAGCTCTTGCACATCTCCCTTGGCCGACCAGGATTCGCGCGTCATCCACTCCGCCGGCTCCGGCACGCTCGTGACGAAGTATAGCTCGCTTCGAGCCGCCGTCGTGTAATAGATCACGATGTGACGATCGGGACCCCACCATTTGGTGCGGGAGCGCCCGATGTCGAAGCCGTTCATCAATGCGGCGGGAAACACGGCCCGGTAGGCAATGCGTCCCTTGTGAATCGGCGCATCGGGACCAACGATGAAATCGCGGACCACTGAATGCACCCCGTCGGCGCCCACTACCGCGTCGGCGGAGGAGCGCGTGCCGTCCTCAAAGATCAACGTGACCCTCCCCGCGTTCTGTTCGATGCCCACCAGTTTCTTGCCCAGTTGAATCAGGTTGCCGGGAAGCGCGGCCAGCAACGCGTCGTGCAGCTCGGCCCGATGCATACAAAGGTACGGCGCGCCGAACAGGCTCTCGGGCATGGGCAGCTCGCGCATCACGCGTCCTGTGTCCCATTCGCGATTCAAATGCGAGTACGGCTGAAACGCCGCGCGACGCAGGCGATCTTCGACCCCGATCCGGCGCAGCACCTTCATCGAATTCGGCATCATCTGAATGCCCGCGCCGATCCGCTCGAAGCGCTGCGCCTGCTCATATACGTGAACCTGGAAGCCCGCCTGGCGCAGAGTGGCCGCGGCGGTCAGGCCTCCCATGCCCGCGCCCACGATCGCAATCGAAAGTGTCTTTGGCATCCTGTATGACAATCAGCCTGAATGACAACCAGAATGATACTCCAAGGCTTCCGGCTGAAGGGGGCCCACGCGGATCGGCGGCGGTTTGCCGATTTTGGCGTCTACAATATATGGGAGGAAGCGATCCAAGGTTGCCCTTCATATGCTGACACGACGCGATATTTTGGCGGGGGCAGCCGCTCTGGTGAGCAGCCAGGCAAGTTATGGAAAAGCGTCTCAGCCGGCGACGGCAGTGAATTTTCCCGTCCCGCCGAACTCCTGCGACTGTCACACGCACATCTTCGGCGACCCGAAACAATTTCCGCTCTGGTCCGGGCGCAGTTATACGCCTGAGACGGCCCTGCCGGCGGAGATGTCGGCGCTCCATCGGGCACTCCATATGGCACGCGTCGTGATCGTAACACCCAGCGTCTATGGGACCGATAATTCCGCCACGCTGTATGGAATGAAAGCTCGCCGTGCGAGCGCCCGCGGTGTGGCCGTGATTGACGACCATACATCGGAGCGCGATCTCGACGCCATGGGCGCTGCCGGAATCCGAGGCATTCGGCTTAATCTCGCAGCGAGCGGCCAAACCACGGCTGTCGCCCGCCAGCTTTTCCAAGCCGCGGTCGTCCGGATGAAAAGCCGCGGCTGGCATGTCCAGGTGTACACGAATCTCGCCGTGATCTCCGGCATCAAGGATCTGGTCCAGTCCGCGCCGGTTCCCGCGGTCTTCGATCACTTCGGCGGCGCTCAAGCCGCGCAGGGATTGGAGCAGCCTGGATTCGCCGATCTTGTCGAGCTGGTTCGCGCGGGCAGAGCGTACGTCAAGATCTCGGGTGCGTACCGGTCTTCTACGCAGGCTCCCGATTATGCGGACGTGGCGCCGCTCGCCAAGGCGCTGATTGCGGCCAACGCGGATCGCGTCGTTTGGGGCAGCGATTGGCCGCATCCGGCGGGGGCCGCTCCCGGCCGTCCGGTCACCGATGTGTCTCCGCCGTTTCAGATCGACGACGGACGCGTCCTGAATCAACTTGCCGTCTGGGCGCCCGAACCGGCCATCCGCAGGAAAATCCTCGTCGATAATCCGGCTCGGCTTTACGGGTTCTAGTGGAGACTTTCAGGCTTCTTGCCCTTCTCTCGAAAGTGTTCGTCGCCGGCTTGTTCTTTGGAAGATAATTATAGGAGGAGGTTTGGGATGGCCAAAAGGCTCAGCCTGAGTGTAGTGGCTGCCTTCGTGGTCGCAGGCCTATTTGCAGTTGCAGGATATGCGCAAACCGACCCGAGGGGTAGAAATCACACCCTGCACGGCGTAGTCGAGGAGATCAACGATTTCGCTAAGAGCATCCGGGTGAATCAGGAGAAAATTGAGGGGTACTCCGACCCCAGGATCGCGACCTACGGTGTCGACGATCCCGCGATAGTAAAGAAGCTTGAGGTAGGCGACCAGATCGTCGCCACGATATACGAGAAGGACGATACGCTATACGACATCCGTGTGGTTAGAATCGACGACCGAGTCCTTCCTCAAAGTAACGCGCGGTGAAGGTCGTTAGGTAGAATGGGAACAACCATGCGGTACTTGGTGCGCGCCCGCGTCAAGCCAAGCGGAGAACGGTCCCTTCTTCAGGCGATTGAGCACGGAACCCTGGGCAGAGGTTCCGTAGCCGGGGCCGAATACCTGCGAAACATGCAGGAAGCCCGGCTTTGCCCGGACGGCACGGCCCGCTGGGTCGAGGTTTGTTATTGCCCGAGCCCCCTCCAAGAAGAACGGCCCTATTGGGAACAATACTTCGAGTTGGTCAAGGTGCAGGATGCGCATGACCGGAGGCGGTGCCGGGACTACAACGGATCGGAGCCATGGGCCTGCGAGAACTGCGATTGCACCGAGCGATTGGAGCGAAAGCTGGCGACGGTGGGCGATCCGTTCTTGAAGAAGCTCCGAGGCGATTAGTGTGCGCTTGAATCTCCATTCGCCGTTTAGTAGCGATTTCGGCGTTGACCGCCAAAGCCACGGTCAGTCTTCGGACGGGCTTCATTAACGTTCAGCGCTCTGCCGTCTAGTTCTCTGCCGTTAAGCTCTGCAATGGCGCGATCAGCCTCAGTATTGTCGCCCATTTCAACGAAGCCAAAACCTCTAGCCTGCCCCGTGTCCCTGTCGGTAATGAGGCTTACACTCTCAACGCTGCCGTACGCTTCAAACATGGATCGAACCGCACTTTCGGTGGCACTGAAGCTGAGGTTTCCTACAAAGATTTTCTTCATTTTACTATTCCTTTTGAGTTGCGGAGTGAATCGGCGGCAGGATCGGGCGAGGGCTGTTAGACCGGGCGATGCGAAAGAGCCAAAATCAACGAACTGCTAAAGCGTATTATTGCACAGCGTGGATTCGAACGCCGATGCCACTGCCGCCGCTTCCGCACCAGCGAAGAGGAAGGCCGGGCTTCCCGGCCCGCGCCGCCGCCACTACTTCCACTCGTCCATGGCCTTCCTCGGGAGGGAGCCGGGAAGAAAATCCAGCAACTCTAGTCGGACACCGTTGGGATCGGTCGCGTTCGTAATGCTGGTTTTGGTCGAGCCGGTTCGAGGGTCGTCCAGTTTAACTCCCCGCCGCCGCAGCGCCGCGACGGTTGCATTGAGATCTTCCGGCCAGATGCCGATATGGCTGAGTCCCACGGGGCGCTCCGCGGTTGCCGGAGCCAACTCCAGGAATTGGTCCCGATTGATCTGAAGATAGGTGAGGGTCGGCTTGCCATTCTGATCCTTGATCGAGAAGGCTTCGCGAAAGCCCATGATCTGTGTGTAAAAGCGCATGGACTCGTCGAAATCCTTCACATAAATTCCGACATGATTCAGCCGCAGACCTGGAAGCTGATTCTGCTGGGCTGCGCCGGGCTGCATCAGGAATACCCCCACTCCCACTCCTGCTGCAAAGAACGTGAAACGACCGATCATATTGCGCATAGATTGTTTACCGACCAAATGTTCTAAGCTCCTGTTGTTTTCTGAACAGATGAACTCGTTCAACTCGTTCAACTCCGTGTCGAGCACCAGACGCTGGTTTAGCCTTACAGTCCGGCCTCTCCGCATTCTAAACCAAACTGCCAACCTTTGGGCAACATGGGTTGACGGATCTTGCGCACCAGCGTCTGGGCATTCCACATGCGGCCCCCTCCGCTCAGAGGATCGGCCGGCTTATGCCTCCATCCGGGTGGGGGAATTTTCAACCGGCTATATTCTCGCGGCAAACGACGCATTCCAGCGATACCGTTGCGGACCGGGAGTCCTGCCTCAGACTCGCCAATGTTGAATGGATGGCCGCCAATGTCGCCTCCTTGTGGGGGCTATCGGGCCACCGCTCAACGAGGTGTAGGCGATAGTGTTCCACCGCAATCCATTGAGAGAGCATCATCGTCCCTCCAAGTGCTTTGTCCCGCATTGCACGAGATAAGCCAAACAGGGAGGGTACACAATTTCATGATGTTACGTGAATACCTGGAACACCCGGCCCCCCGAAATGTTGGATTTTTGCCGAACAAGATGGTCACAAGTCCCAGGCTGTGTCATTCCCCTGCTCGACCGGGGACCCGACCCGACGGGTGCCACAGATGTGCAGCCCGCTCTCGACCGATCATTGCGTCGGCGCCCTCCGCGGTGGGAGGCGCTTCGCCGTCGGCCAGTTCGCGCGCCATCCGTCGCCGATCCCCCCGTCGCCGGTCAATTGCAAGCCGCCATGTGATGCGGACCAGCCACGCGCGGAACTGCTCGCGGTTGCGCAATTGGTGGAACGTGCGGAAGGCCTTGAGGAACGCTTCCTGCGCGAGGTCTTCGGCGTCCTGACGTTGACGCAGAACTGAAAACGCGACACGGAAGGCAACGGTGGAAGACTCTGCCAGCGAGACCTCAAACTCCCGATTGAGGTCCTGGTCCATGCCGCTCACCGCCTCAAGACCCCGCCTCGCGCCATCCATGGCATATCCAAGCATCCCGTGCACTGCCTTCTGTAGGGCAAGACGCCGCCGAGGCGCCGGCGGTTCAGCTCCGCCTCCGTCGAACACGTTCCGGTTCTCATGCAGTCGCCCGTGCAGACGTTTTCTGGTTGAGCCAAGCCCCGGGAATTTCGGAGTTCTGCTGGTATAGAATTAGTCAGTTGTTCAGCAAGACCCAGGAGACGTTATAATCTCTTGGAAAGGAGTCAGCCAATGGAACCAACGAAACCCAAACTGCCGAGCGAGGCCGTAGAGCTCTATAACCTCTTTATTCACGGCGTGATCAGCCGACGCGCCTTTATGGACGGTGTCCAGCGATTTGCGGTAGGCGGTCTGACGGCGGCAACGATTGTCCAGGCGTTGATGCCGAACTACGCCCAGGGGCAGCAGGTGTCCAAGACCGATGACCGGATCAAGGCCACATACGAGACCGTCCCGTCGCCGCAAGGCAACGGAAGCATCAAAGGATATCTGGTCCGGCCCGTCAGTGCCGACACACGAGAGAAGCAGGTGGCGAAATTGCCCGGTATTCTCGTCGTCCACGAAAATCGAGGTCTGAATCCGCATATCGAGGACATCGCGCGGCGGCTCGCTCTCGCCAATTTCATGGCGTTCGCGCCGGATGGACTCACCTCTCTTGGCGGCTTTCCCGGTGACGATTATAATGGCGGCCAGATGTTCAACAAAGTCAACGGCGCAAAGATGGGCGAAGATTTCGCGGCTGCGGCGACGTGGCTGAAATCGCGCGCCGACTGCACCGGCAAGATCGGCGTCACCGGTTTCTGTTACGGGGGCGGCGTCTCCAATACCTTGGCCTTCCGGATGGGAGCCGATTTGGCGGCTGCGGTTCCGTTCTACGGCGCGGTTCCCAACAATCCGGACTACTCGAAGATCAAGGCGGCAGTTCTGGTCCATCACGGGGCACTCGACACGCGAACGAACGCGTCGTGGCCGGCGTACGATGCTGCCTTGAAGGCGGCGAACGTCCCGCACGAAGGCTATCTCTACGCTGGCGCCGTTCACGGCTTCAATTGCGATGCGACGCCCGAGCGCTACAACAAAGCCGCCGCCGACCTGGCCTGGCAGCGCACGATTGACTGGTTCAACAAATACGTGCGCGCCTGATTTCGTTCGTACTTCGCGCGCAGTAAGCGCGAGCGTGGGGCAATCACGGGTCGGAGTCAGCGCTTCCGAGCCGCGCCACACCAAACTACACGTACTCGAACAGAGCCATGAAGCCGAAGTCCATGTGCAACTGCTGATGGCAGTGGAACAGCGTGAGGCCGGGATTGTCCGCGACGAAATCGACCTCCATTTCCTGGTAGCCCCCCACCATCACAACGTCCTTGACGACACCGGAGGTCGGCTGGCCGGCCACGCGCGTCAGCTCGAGACTGTGGCGGTGAAGGTGGACCGGATGGATGTCGTCGCTGGCGTTGCGCATGCGCAGCCGATAGCGCTTGCCCTGCTTTATCTGAAACATCGGATGCATGTGATCTTCGTCAAACGCGGTGTCGTTGATGGTCCAACGATTGAAGCCGTCCGCGGCTGCGTTTTGCTTGGCGAAGATCATGTCGATGACTTGGTCCGGGGCTGGAACTGTCGCTCCAGCATTCCCGAATTGGGCGTAGTTCCATTGGAATGGCTTGGGAGCGATCCACTGCGGCTTGCCTTTCTGATCGGCGTATTCAATCACGATGCCCATGCCGTGCATCCGGTCGTCGTTGGCCATATCGCCCATGATCCAAATGCCGGGGTGATTCATTTCGACAATGGCGGAGACTCGCTCCGCTGTGCCCAGCCAAAGTCCCGGAACGGCCACGGGCTTGGGGATGGGGTTGCCATCCAGCGCAACTACGGAGAAAGAGTGGCCGGGCAACGCCAGACTGCGGATCTCGGTGGCGCTTCCGTTCAAGATGTGGAACAGCACGCGTTCGCCCTGTTTCACTCGTATCGGTTCGCCGCTGCCCAGCATGCGTCCGTTGATGGTGAAGGAATCGTAGCCGACCTCGAATCCATGCGGCGCGCCTTTGGCGAGCGAGGCATTCATCGCGCTCTCTCCGGAATCTTTCAGATCCTTTACCGTCGCCGCGGGCGACAGAAAGTTCATGTCCATGTCGCCGCCGCGGCTGAGCGTCGGCCCGAACTCCTTCAGGGTGAGAAAAATCTCGCGATCGTAGTTTCCGGGGTTATTCTTAGGCTCGATGTAGACAGGACCGACCAGGCCCGTGTAATGCCCCGCGCTCAGATTCGCGCCCGCGCGGACGTGGGTGTGGTAGAAACGATACCCAGAAGGCTTGGGGACCAACGTGATGCGGCGGCTTCCATGCGGCGGAATGAAGGGCGTGCCTTCTTCGGCGGCGCCATCGACTTCGGTCGAAAGAAACTGCCCATGCCAATGCAGTTGCTCGGGCGTGTCGGTTTGGTTGTTGATGTCGATGGTGACCGGTTGGCCCTCTTTCAAGCGCAGCAGCGGTCCGGGAAATTGACCGTTGTAGACGGTCGTGGAGATGATGCGATTTGGAGCCAGCTCAACCGGCTTCACGGCGATTGTCAGAGTGTAATCGGCGGGGCCGCCTTGTGCAGGAGCCTCTTTGGACAGGGGCGTGCCGACCTGCTTGCAGCCTGAGGTCTGGGACAGTAAGGCGCCTCCCGCCAGCGTGGCCAAGCCATTCGCACCCAGGGCATTCACAAAGGTCCGGCGAGAGAAGCGGTTTTTCATTTTTGGCTCCCTAACATTCGACAATATACTATTCCCAGCGAAACACCTTCGCTGAGAGTGCCGTGCAGACTACGAATACGGCCACCAGCGCCGCGACGTCGCCAAGGTGCGCCGACCATCTCTCGCCTTTCCAGATCCCCTCGAGCAGCGACACCGCGTAGGTCAGCGGCACCGCGCGCGCCAAACCTTGAAGCACGGGCGGCAGCGATTGCAGCGGCACGAACAATCCGCAGAGGGCGATCATCGGATACAGGATGGCCGCGCCGATCGGCTGCGCGAAACGCGCCGTAGGCACAATGCTCGCGATCAAGAAGCCAATGGACAGGATGCTCCAGGTGCTGATCAGCAGCGCGATCGTAAATCCGAATAGTGGAACGTTCATGTTGATCGGGTAGTAGCGCTTGCCTGCCAGCACCATCAAGGCCATCGTCACCGCCGTGAGCGCCAGCTTGGCCAGCACATGAGCGGTGAGGATCGTCTGCGGACGCAGCGGCGTGGCCCGTAGCCGCTTGAGAATGCCGCCCTCTCGGTAAATAGAGATGATCGTGACCAGCGACAATACGGCGCTGAGCGCGATCATCACCGCCACCAAAACCGGCAGTCCGACGCGCACGAACGCCGTGGCTGGAATCGCGCCCGATGTGAGCCGGCCTCCCATGCTTCGGCCCACCAACACGAAAACCAGTACGGGAAAAACAATCGATCCGATCGCCCCCATCGGCTCGCGCAGGAATATCTTGATCTCCAGCCAGGTTAGTTTCCAAAGTCCGTGGAACATCGCCTCGTCTCTCCTTAATGGTGGCTTAATCGCGAATCGAATGGCCGGTCAGCTTCAGAAAAACATCCTCCAGATTCGGCAGCACCGTGCGGAAGTCGGTGACGCGGATCCTGTTCTCGGACAGGCAATGGATGACCTCGGTCACGAAGTCGTCGCCGCTGCCCCGAATCGTGAACCGGGAGTCCTGGCCCGTCACCGTCTCCACGGATGAGATCGCGCGCAGGCGTTCTTCGGCCAGCGCGTTGTTGGTGGCCAGCAGCACTGTTCGCGCAGGACAGTGCCGCCGCACCAATTCCTCCGGACTTCCAATGTCGATTATCTTTCCGTGCTCGATGATGGCCACGCGGTCGCACAGCCGCTCGGCTTCCTCCATCAGATGAGTGGTCATAAAGACCGTTTTGCCGCGGTCGCGGATGCCGCGGACCAGCTCCCAGATCGCACGCCGCGCTTGCGGGTCGAGCCCGGTGGTCAGCTCATCCAGAAAGACCACTTCCGGATCGTTGATCAGCGCCAGGGCGATGAACAGCCGCTGCTTCTGCCCGCCCGAGAGCGTCATGAACCAGGCGTCCCGTTTGTTGGCGAGGCCGAGTTGTTCGAGCAGGCGGTTGCCGTCCACCGCTTTTGAGTAGAGCGAGGCCCACAGATCCACCGCCTCCCATACCTTGATCCTTTTCTGGAGCTGCGCTTGTTGGAGCTGCACCCCGATACGGTTCTGCAACCGATACACGTCGCGAAACGGATCCAGGCCGAGGATCGAGATGACGCCCCGGTCCGGCCGGCGCACTCCCTCGACGCACTCCATCGTGGTGGTCTTCCCTGCGCCGTTGGGACCGATCAAGCCGAAGATTTCGCCTTCACCGACTTCAAACGAGACCTCGGAGACGGCCACTATCGCCCCGTAGGTCTTGCGGATGCCGGAAACGCGGATGACTGGGCGAGGGGTGGGCGGCATCGCGGCGGCTTACAGCCGGTAAATGGTCACGCCGCTGAGCAGCTTGGGGTAAAAGTCGGTCGATTTCTGGGGCATGACGCCTCCGGCGAAGGCGATGCGGGCCATGTCTTCGATGGGCGTGGGCTCCAAAAGAAACGCGACCTGCGCGCCGTTCTTCACTTCGGCCGCGGCCGCGTCGATGCCGCGCACGTAGTGGATGTACTTCTCTTCGCGCACGGCCTCCTCGCCGATGCCCAGCAACCCGCCGAGGATTTCGCGATGCAGAACGGGGACGTCGAGCTCGCCCGGTCGGCGGGCTTGTTCAAGAAGATGAGCGCCGCCGGGAGTCAAGACTCCGATGCGCACCGATTCCGGTCGGCGCACGCTCAGAGCTGCTTTCAGAGCTTCGGGTGTGCAGGCCGTCACCTTCCACGCCGCTCTCGCCTTTTCGAAGAACGCTGCGGCGTCGAAGCCTTCCAGCCTGCGGAGCACACGGTGCGTCGCCAGGATCTTCAATCCGGGCGAGTGCATGTTGACGAAGGTCATCATCACGTATTCGGCTGCGGCGACGCCGGGGTTTTCGTTGCGGTACGCCAGCGCCGTTTCGTAGCGATGGTGGCCGTCGGCGATCAACAGCTTCTTGGGCGCCATCAACTCCTGAATGCGCGCGATGCGCTCCGGGCTGGCGATGGCCCAGACGCGCTGCCGCACGCGATCGTCGTCGAGCACGGCGTCTTGATCAAGCACATCCAGCAGCGGCGCGGCTTCCGCCGTTTCCGCCAGAAGTCTATCGACCGAACCTTCAGGATCGGGATACAGCATGAAGATCTGCCCGAAGTGCGCGCGGGTGTGGCGCAGCAGCTCCAGGCGGTCTTTCTTGGGACCCGACAGCGTCTGCTCATGGCGGTGCACGATGTTGGCGGAATAATCCTCGATCTTGCCGATGCCGATGAAGCCCTGGCGCACGGCGCGCTCGCCGGTGTCGGGAACCTGAAACTCCTGGAAATAGGCGTACAGGCCGGGCGAAGGGTCGCGCGCGAGGATGCCGTCGCGGATCCAATCGTCCAGATGCTTGGCGGCGCGCGTGTAGACGTTGTCCGAGTCGTTGTCGGAGGCGCGGCGCTCGCCCAGGATCACGCGGACCAGGTTGTAGGGGCTGGCGGCCAGATACGCCGCCTGCATCGCGGGATTGATCTTGTCATAGGGCTGCGTGAGCAGCCTCGCCGGATCGCCCGCCTTGGTTGTGTAGCGATACGGTTGGAAGGGTTTTATGGTGGCCAATTCTCAGAATAGGCTATTTCGCGGCGGCGACTGCGACAGACGCCCGCGCCGAGACGGGAGTGCCGATCAGCACGGGGCGCACGCTCACCAACGTTCGCGACAACCACGGCGAAAACAGGTGCGATTCGAAATTCACGATGGCGACCGAAAGAGTCTCGTCATCGGGCCGGTCCGGCGTCGCGGGCTGATACAGCACCCGGACGTTCAAAGGGGTCATGCCCAGGTAGCCGGGAGTTTCCTTGAGCGGCGTCTGAGTCTGGCCGTAGAGGACCAGGTTCACGATCGGCTCCGGGCCTTCCCAGGCATGCACGGAGCCCCAGCGGGCGGCCCCGCGGGCGCGTTCCACCAACGATTGATGCGCGAACAGCACCTGGCCGCAGTCGGCCACGCCCAGCAACAAGGCGAAGAAGACGAACAGCACCAACGCGGCTTCGACCAGACTCTGACCCAGGACGCCCTGGCCCCGCTGGCCTCTCATGGCTCACTCTCCGAAGGGGCGTAGCGGCCGACGAAGGGGAACTGCGCCACGGGGCGATGGTCCAGGGTAATCGATCCGAATATCGCGCCCACCGAGTACTTCACCAGGGTCACGTTCACAGCGTCGGGCGCGCCGTTCTTACCTGCAACCCAGGACACCTGCACATTTTCCGGTTTCAGATTCGGCGTAACCGGCGCGGCGCCGGGCGCGGGCCTCGAGTTTCCGAAAACCACCAGATTGCGAATCGCCGCTTTGCCCTTCTCGACGTCGGCCGGGGACGCCGCGCGGTAGGTTCGCGAGGCGGCATAGCGCGCGCCATTGCCCACCGCGCTCACCAGCTCGTCGTAGATGAAGAAGGTGTAGCCAAACCGGAAGGTGCCGGAAAGGCAGGCGATCATCACTCCGGCCGAGAACGCCAGCTCGATCATGGCATGGCCGCTTTGGCGCGTGCGCTTCGTCATCAATCGACCAGCCTCACTGGATTGACGGCGGCGACGCTGCGGGACGGAACGAGAAACGATTTCGGCCCGCCGACGGCTCGCAGGAACACGATATCGACTCCGTTGGCCGGAGTGCTCACGCGGGCCTGCGACAGGCCCGAGGCGTCCTTGGGATCGCGCTCCCAAAGCGTTCCGTCCGAGCTGAACTCGACGACCACGCCGGTGAAGGGCTGGGTGCCGAGATTCCAGCTCATGGGCAAGTGCGCCACGGCATCGCGCGCCCGGGCCACGCCGGCAGGGGTTCCGTCCAGTTTGGCGGCGGCGGTCATGGCGGCCGAATCGGTGAACACCTGCGCCTCATTGTGGGCGATGTAGATGCGGCCCATATCGAAGGCCATGCCCATGACCGCCATCAGCAGCAGCATGGTGACGGACATGGCGATGAGGACAAAGCCTCGTTGGCGATTGCGACTCACGTGTATAGAACGGCAGAATGGGGGCAAAGCGTTAGCAAAAAACCGGGACAGTACACTCAATCCCCATTTTTTCGCCGGCTGGCAACTTGTCTGCCCCAAATCGAAAAAAATGGGGATTGAGTGTACTGTCCCGGTTTTTTTGCTACGCGTGAACCGGGCGTCCGGAAATCTTGGCCGCCCTTCCGGGCCGGACCAGTAGAGCCGCCCCCGCCAGCGCCAGGCCGATGGCGATCCACTGGGTGATCGACAAAGGCAGACCGAAGGGGAGCGCTTGCTCGTGGAAGCGGGTGAACTCGATCAGGAAGCGCGCCACCGAGCTGAGCACCAGGTACAGCCCGATAATCTGCCCCGGCTCATGCTTGCGGCCGAAGCGCCAGTAGAGGAAGCCGAACAGCAGGCCTTCGGTCGAGAATTCGTACAGCTGGGAAGGGTGCAGCGGCATCTCCAGAGGCACTCCCGTGAGCGCCCAGGCGTCGGGATTGTGAAACGTCACGGCCCACGGCAGGGACGTGACCTTGCCCCAGCAGCAGCCCGCCGCGAAGCACCCCAGCCGTCCGATCGCATGCCCCACGGCGACTCCGGGCGCGAAGGCGTCCGCGGATTCGAGCAGAGGCAGCTGGTTGTGGCGCAAATACAGGTAGGCCGTCGCCAGCGCCAGAATCAGGCCGCCCTGGAAGACTCCCGCCGCCTGCCAGAACGATAGCGAGAAGATCTGCACATCCGGCCAGTCAAACCAGATCATCAGGAGCTTGGCGCCCAGCAGCCCGGCCAGGGCCGCGTAGATGGCCAGGTTGGTGATCAGCTCCGCGTTGAGGCCGCTGCGCCGCGCCAAGCGGACCGTCACCCACAATCCGGTGAGAAATCCCAGCGCCACCAGAACTCCGTAGGTGGGCAGGTAGTAGGTTCCGAACGAAATCAGCTTGGGGAGCAATCTAATTTGAGAATACCAGATGACAAAAAGCCGGGACAGTCACTATTTTTCGCCGGACGATCTCCGCGGGACCGGACGAGTTACGGGCCGGCGAAAAATAGTGACTGTCCCGGCTTTTTGAACCCTGCCCCCGCTATTGACTGATCCGCAGCAGCGAGGAGGCGATCTGCTGGAACATGGAGTCGAGCTCCAGGGTGTTGGCGGTGGCGGCCCAGATGCCCGGCTGCTGGGTGGATTGGTAGTACGGGTTGTTGTATGTGCCATCGGACTGGCAGCCGGTAACCCCGGTCGGGCAAGCCGGGTTGACCTGATAAATGATCGGTGCGATGGTCTTCTGGTTGGAGACAATTTGCAGGAAGGAGCGGTCCACGGGATCCGAACCATTTCCCTGTAAGTACACGGTGTCGATCGTAACGTTGTAGGTCGAGTCGGCGCGGATGGTGTACGCCATGTTGGTCGCCGCGGTCATGCTGGCCACGCCGATGCCGTTGGGCGTATCGGGACGCAGAAAGTTCTTATACGGACCGCCTGTAAAGGTGTTGTTGTCGTGGCCCGCTCCCATCGTGTTGTAAGGAGAACTGGTCCACGATGAGCCCAGGTTCTTGCATCGGGCGTTGCCGGCCGTGATTGTCACGGTGGTGGGGGCGCACTGATAGTTGACGTAATCCGAGGTGGAGGCGGTGTCCCCATACAACCACTGGAACCACGGAGAGGCCACGGTAGTGCCGGTCGAGTCGACAACATTTTTCGTGGAATTCCCAACCGTGGCCGAAAGATACGTTGTATCCGGGATATACGCGATGGTCTGGCTGCTCACCGCCTGGCCGGGGCTGCTCGGGCAGCCGGCGGGAACGGTCGGCGACGCATCGGTGGAGAACATCTTGAAGAGCCCGCCCCGGCTCCCGCCGTTAATGTTGAAACCGTCCGTCTGCGTGATCACACCCGTGACTGTGCCAGCCGTGGTGGTGCAGACGCCCATGCCGCCGCTGCCGCTGCCCCCGCTGGCGGCGGTGCCCGCTACGCACCCGGAAGCGCCGGAGCAGGCAACAGCGTTGGTCACGCCATTGGTGCACAAAGTCTGGCCGCTTGTATCCAAGCACGTCCCGGGGCAGGTTTGCCCGTTCGGGCACCCTGCCGCCGGACTCATTCGCGAGTCAACCTTGGTCCGAACCGGGAACTGCGCGTTCACTGCATTGGGCACGCCGTCGGTGAACAGGACGATGACGTTCTGGGCCAGTCTCTGATTGACGGTCTTGATGTCCTGGTATGCCTTATATATCGCGGCCTCCGTATTGGTATTGCTGCCGCAGTTAATTTCAGAGATCGCATGGGCCATGCCGCCGTTGCCGGATTGCCCGTAGCTGGTGGAAGCAGTGTAGCTGCCGTCGTTGCCGGCGTCATTGTCGTCGTACACGGTGGCGTCGAACGAAATTTCGCCGAGGGTGTCGTACGGACTGAAGTATTGCAGAAACTGGATGCTGGAATACACCATCGCTTCGCAGGAGGTGCTGGAGGCGTTGATGCTGGCCGGAATGGTGCCCACGGCTGTGTCGCGGCACGTTGCCCCAACGCACATGGACGCGGACTTGTCCAGCACCAGTTCCATCACCAGGTTCCGGCGCGTCGCCGTGCCGGTGTCGTTAATCGTCAAATACGGAATTCCCAGCATCTTCATGAAATACGTGGGGGCCTGCACCTGAACAAACATGGAGATGCTCAGAACGCCGGTCGGATTGTTGTTCGCGTCCAGGTTCACCGTGAAGGTGGGAGTGATGACGCGGGTGGTACCCGTGGCGGTGTTCATGTAGCCGGGGGGGAAGTTGGCGTTGAAGAAGTTGGTGGCCTGCGTGGTGGCCTGGGCGTTGGCCTGGGCCACCGTACCGGACAAATTGATGCCGCGTCCGGCCGCCAGCGCCGCCGCGTCCCCCGCCGCGCTGAGCCGCGTGCGGATTACGAAGGCGAAGCCTCCGTCAATCGCCAGCCCCACAATCGGGATCATCGCCAGCAGAAAAAACGCGGTGAGATACACCGCGATTCCCTTCTCCCTGGACTTGCGGATCGATGTGAACGTTCGTTGCGGCATGATATTGCTCCTTCAAGAATTACTTACGACAAGTTACGCATGTAGATGGTCGGCGACTGCATCCACGGAAAGATATTGTAGGCGCTGCTGTTGGCGTACACCTCTGAAACCCACGTGTATTGGTCGGAGGTCAGCGTGAGAATACTGGAAAAGCTGGCTGCGGCGATGTCGCTCGAGTCCAGACAGATCTGACTGGCGGTCAGGAACCCGTTTGTTCCCGGAGTATCACCCGGGTTGCCCACCACGCTCGAGCCCTGCGCGGTGTTTCCGATGTTGAGGCGCATGGCGATCACGTACTGGCCCAAGTTGGGGCAGGTCGCCGTGGTTCCGTCGAAATTGGCGACTCCGTTGGAGCATTCCAGCGGTCCGACGTAATAGACCTGGCTCAAAATGACGATGCCGGCGCCGGTGCTGCTGGCGAGCCAGGAGCCGGACTGGTTAATGCCCAGCGACGGCGCGGTGCGCAACAGCAACTGCTGGTTCTGCGTTTGAGACAAGTCGATGCCGCGGATCATCAGCACGTTGCCGTTGCGGCATAGACCCCCGGCCTGGATGGCGCGGACCAGCATCAGGCCCATTTGAAACGAACCGATCAGCATATACAGCAGGACCCAGGAGACGAGCGCCATCTCTATTAGGAAACTGCCTTTGCGCCGCCGCTTCGCGATATATTTTTTGAGCATTTCCGGTTTCTCCATTGCGGCTAATAGGTAGGGTAGGTGAAGGTTCCCACTGGAAGCCCTTCCAGGACATCCAGCGACGATGCCGAAAGGTTGATCCCGCTTCCCGGCATGAAATGCGGCAGCGGGACCATCCAGTTCCAGGGGTAGGCATTGACCCGCACCTCCACCACGTTCCCGGTTTGATTCAGGTTGGTGATGATGTAGCTGGGAGTGGTGGTGGTGGTATGGGGCAGTTGCGAGACTGTCGCCGGAGCCGAAAGATTGTCAGGGAAATAATAGTTCACCTGGATCTTGCTGCTGGCAGCGGTGTGGTCGGGCAGTGTCAGCGAGCTGCTCAGGAAGCCGAAAGTGTTGTTCTGCGCCACCGCCGTCATGGCCGCGGTCTGGCTGGTGTAGGCGGTTCCGTTATAGGTCAAGTTGTAAGTGATGCCGAACCGCACCGCCTCGCGCGTGGCGTTCTGGAAGGAACTCTGCATGAAGATGGAAAAGGAAAAGTCCATGATGCCGAACATCAGGGCTATCAGGGGAAGAAAGCCGAGCGCCATTTCCAGAGTGTTGTGGCCCTTTTGGCGCGGTTTTCTGACGGCTGGCGGACGTTTCATTGGCTTTCCCTCCGTCTCGCGGTCAGTGGCCGCAAGACCGATTCCAACTCCCCCGCTGAACCGACGGCGGCGATCACCTTCCGGCTCTGATCCAGTACCAGGTAGGGCTTTGCCGGGTCCACGCGATAGCGGCTGGCGATGCCCCCGGAGTCCAGGATCACGGACCACAGCACTTCGTTGTCGCGGCAGACCTGGCGCAACTGCGCCGCACTGGCGGCCGACGCGACGCCCACTACGTCTACGCCGCGGCGATGAAATTCATCGTAGACGAGATCCATTGGCTCGGCCTTCTTGACCTCCCTCTTGTCCCGCGCCGACCAGAAATACAACACGATGTTGGTGGCCCGCTTGGCGCTCAAATCCACGCGGTTGCCTTCCACATCGACCGCTCGGAAACCGGCGAAGCTGAGGGGCGCAGGCGCCTCTAGTGGGGCTTCCTTGGAAACCGCCGGCGCCGCGATGCCGGCAGTCTTGGGTGCGGCGGGGGGGGCTGGAGCGGGTGGAGGTAGAGGGATCGGGATCTCCAGGGCGTGCGTCCGCACTTCCTGCTCGAACGCGACGATGGCCGGATGTGGCCCATTTCCCGAATGCGCTCCGCCAGCCAGATAACCGTTCACGGTCTGCCCCTCAATGGTCGCGGTGACTGCGTAGCAGGCTCCGCTTTCGGTGGCAAAGCTGTAGCGAATCTTGACTGGATCGGAACTGCGGACGGTAGCCACGGCTTCCGCGCCTTCGCCGCAGGATTTCAAGAGCGGAAACGTGGCCGGGGCTTGGGCCTGCGCGAACGCGGCCGCCAGAAAAGCCGGCAAGATCCAGATGCGTCGCGGGAATTGGCTGCGTGTGGTCATCAACTTCTAATCGGCACCCTCTCACTTAATATGCTACCGGGCGTCTTGTTTTTGGTCGATCAGGAGAATTATGGGAAAACCTTCGTAGGTCGCCTTAGCCAGACTAAGTGTGTGGCCGTAGCTCTCAGCGCCGCGACGTACTACTTTTGCCGCCCGATCACGAGTGCCACGGCGGTTTTGGCGCCGCCGCAACTTTCGCCCGTTTCTATATGCTGGTTAACCGGACCTTATTCCGCTAAGGAGCCGACTCATGCGCGTCCGGTTTGCCGTCGTCGTTGCCGCTCAACTCCTGCCCGCCACATTCGACCAAAGCCTCGAAGCAAGTCCCCCGCGAGCGGCGTGTTTGCTGTATACTGCCCTCCGGGATCTCTGAATCTCTTTAACTCAAGTGGAGGCGAACATGTTTAAGAAGTGGATGGTGGGCTCGGCCATCGTGCTCGGCGTAACGCTCGTGCCGGCGCGGCTGAAGGCCGATGCTCCGGCGGACGTGAAGGCAGCGGTCGATAAATCGATGAAGGCGATGGGTGCCGAGAACCTGCACACCATCGTCATCTCGGGCGAGGGTGCCAACGGCGCCGTCGGGCAGCCGTGCAATCCGCATGACGATTGGTGGCGTCATTATACCGACGCGGGCTATTCACGCCAGATCGACTTCGACATGCGCGCCTGGCACATACAGTTTACCCGCAAAGAAGGCGATCCCAAGTCCTGCGGCGGCAGTGGAACCACCAACCCCGCTCCGGATGCGCCTACCAATCAGGTTACCCAGGGTGGCCCGATGGCGCCGTGGAACACGCAGCTTGAATATGTTCTTCTGCCGGAGGGTTTCCTGAAGGTCGCGCTGGAGAAAAGCGATGCCAAGGTTTCCACCGAGACCATGAAGGGCAAAAAGTACACCGTCATCACCTTCATGGGCGACAATAAGCAACCGGTGAAGGGCTACATCGACAGCATGGGCTACGTCGATCGGGTGGAAACCACCATCGCCGGCCAGGATCCGATCGGCGATGCCATCTGGTTCGCCGAGTACGACGGCTATAAGGACTTCAACGGCGTGAAGTTCCCCACCCACATCTTGCAGCGCCAGGGGCCGATCAAGACGCCTCCCAAGCTGTTCGAGTTGAACATATCCGACGTGAAGGTCAATCAGCCCATCGATCTGACGCCCCCCGCGGGACGCGGCGGCAGAGGCGGAGCGGGCGGCGGCGGTGCGGCGAAGGGCGGGCCCGGGGGTGGCGGCGGAGCGCCCGGCGGTCCGGTGGCCCAGGCTGGTGGTAGAGGCAATGGCGCACCCGGTGGCAGAGGCGCAGCTCCTGGCGGTGGCGCACCTGGGGGCAGAGGCGGTGGCGGCGGCGGGCGCGGCGGTCCCGCGGTTGTCGCCGACGACGATCTCGGCGGCGGCGCTTGGCTGGTCACCGGCGGCTACGGCTCCGTGGTGGTCAACTTCAAGGATTACATCGTGGTCATCGAAGGACCGCAGAATGAGATGCGCGCCGACGCGATTATCGCCGAAGCCAAGAAGCTGGTGCCCGGCAAGCCCATTAAGTACGTGATCAACACCCACGCCCATTTCGACCATTCCGGCGGATTGCGCGCATTTGTGGCGGAGGGTGCCACCATCGTCACCAGCCAGGGGAACAAGGGCTACTACGAGGAGCTCTTCAAGAACCCCCACACCATCGCACCCGACAAACTCTCGATGATGAATCCGCAGCCCAAGGTCAAGGTCGAATACGTGGGCGAGGCCAAGAAGATGATTGGCGGCGACAACGAGATCGACATTTACAAGGTGGACGGCAGCATGCATAACGACTCCATGCTGATGGTCTATCTGCCCAAGCAGAAAGTCCTGGTGGAAGCGGATGAATTCAACGTGCTGCCCAATCCCACGGTGGTGGCGGCCAATCCGAACCAGTATCAGGTCAACCTGCTGGCCAACATCGACCGGCTGAAATTGAATGTGGACCGGATCATCCCGATCCACCTCCCCAACCCGGACACGCGCAAGGTGCCGCTTTCGGAGTTGAGGCTGGCGGCGGGCAAGCCGGCGAGCTAAACATAGCGTCAAAAGGTACTTGCGCATCCGCTCCCTCCGGTCCCGGCTCAGTAGCGGTTTCTGAGCCACGACAAGAGGGAGGTTAGTCTGCTTCCGCGCAGTTACCTCTCGGATTGCATAAAAGCTTTTTCATATCTCCCCGTGGTGCTGTATACTCTTTCACGGGTGGACTCCGGTGCCCCCTAAAGTGTGGAATTGGTGGTTGGTCTATGCCGCAACAGCCTTGCTGTGCCTTGCGATAGCCCTGACTGCGGGGCCTAGCAACGCCAGCCATGCGTGGCACGCGGGAGCGGTGATTGTGATTGCCGGAATCGTCTACATGTGGAGAATTTCCGTCCGGTAGGAGTTCCTTGATGCCCAAGAAGTGGCGGCTTTCATGCCTTTTTCATGGGTTTGGCCCCACACTGTTTCATGGACTCCCAAAAGGCGCTGCGCATTTCGTGTTTTGCGCTGCCGCTTCTATTTACCTCAGGCGGATCGGACGCCCAAAACATCCCCAGGGCAGCGACGTTTCGCGCGAGTACCCGGATGGTGTTGGTTCCCGTCACGGTCACCGACCATTACGGGAAAACGATAACGGGGCTCCAGGCAAAGGATTTCAATCTCTTCGACGATCAGACCCCCCAGCGCATCGTGTCTTTTGCCACCGAGGATGCCCCGTGTTCAGCCGGTCTGGTGCTGGACATCAGCGGTAGCATGCAGAGCACTCTAGGCGCCGTCAAAGACAGTGCCCGGGCTTTCGTCAGAACCGCCAATCGGGACGATGAATTCCTTCTGCTGACGGTCTCGACGCTGCCGGCGGCCAGCCCCGAATTCACCACCGACACCGAGACCCTTGAAGAAAACATCGCTCTCACCAGGCCTGGGGGGTTCACAGCGCTCATCGATACGGTCTATCTCGGCTTGAATCAAATGCGGAAAGCCCGGAACCCGCAACGGGCGCTGGTCATTCTCTCAGATGGCATGGACAACCACAGCCGCTACTCGAAGGCTGAGCTGCTGCGGGATGCGCTCGAAGCCGACGTTCAGATCTACACGATAATCGTCGATAACGGCGCGGGCGGCTCGTCGGCGAATACGGTTCCGTTTCGTCCCAGCATGATTCAGAAGCCGGGCGACCAAGCGGCAGCGCGCCAGGGGCCCAGTCTTCTCGAAGAGCTCGCGGACAAGACCGGCGGGCTTTCCTTCCATGTGCGCAGCGGTGCGGAGGCAAAAGAAGGCATCCTGAAAGTCGGCCAAGCCCTCCGCAACCAGTACGTCATTGGATATCAGCCCGCCGATTCCGAACCATCCGGAAAGCTGCATCGGATTCGTGTCAAATCGACTCTGCCGAAGGTAACTGTTCACGCGCGCAGCGGCTACTACGCGCCTTAGCTCCCGCGATTTTACGGCTTCTTCTCCATTATGTTGTTGCCAAAGATGAAGCCTATTTCGCCGGCGACCCGGAACTGGTTGTTGTTCAGGCCGAGGGGGCCGAAGACGTCGCCCTTCGTGAAGCTGCTGGCGTGAACCCAGCCGAAGTCTCCGCGAGCGAAGAAGCCTCCGGTTTGAAAGGTCGGCGTCACGGTGAATGACGTGCCCGCGCTGCCGGGACCGTACATCAGATTGACCGCGTCCTGAGCGGCGTTCCCCGAACTCGAAATGTATTCAAAGCGCACCGGCAGCGAAAAGCCGTGCTTGAAGGCGTAACTCAGCAGAATCGCCTCGCCGGTGGTCGACGCGCCTTTCACGACGCCGATCTTGGCGTTGGTCGGAACGTCGGTGTATTGAAAGTAGGGCTGAACGATCCAGGACCCCTTGGTGAACGTGTAGATGACGTTGTAAATGCTGCCGTTGTTTTGCACTGGTACGGCAAACGTCTGAAACTTGGTCTGACCCATGTTTCCACCCGCCACGAACGACAAGGCATGGGGCCCATTCGTGTAGGCTAAGGAGCCCGACAGCCAAGTGTAACGGTCGGAATAGAAACCGTCGTTCCAACTCAGCGAGGCCGCGAATTTGCCCATGGTCTGGTTGATTTGGACTCCGCGGTTGATAGCGTTTTCCTGGTTCCACAACAGGCCGCGCGAGACGTTCATATTTTCGAAACTGAACGTATACTCGGCGCCGATTAGCGTGGGCAGCGCGCCTATCAGAATAGAGGTGTTCTTCCCCGCCTGGAGCTTCACAAAAGCGACGGGCAGCGGGCCCCAGAGGGCGCTGATCGTATCTTTGGTGCTAACGAACGGCACACCCAGGTCCGGTATGTTGTAAGCGCCCGCCTGCAAGTAGAACTGAAACCAGCCGTCGGTCTTTTGAATAAAGACCTGCCCGTTGCTCAGATCCGCTTGCTTGTTGTCATCACCCGGAACGTGATTGTTCTGCAAGACGCCCATGCCACTAAGAATGCCGTTTACGGCGATCTTGCCGAAAGGCCCGGCGTCGAAGATGGCTGGGGGAAGATTCGACAGCGGACCCGTTACGGAAGGAGTGGAGAGCGCTGTCGGCCCCGCGGGTGCGGCTGGGGCGGCAGCCGGCGCGGGCGTGCCTCCGGCTTGTGCGGCTGGCGCGGGCGCAGGGGCTTGTCCAAACGCGGACAGGCCCAGGACAAGGAAACCGATAGCAGAGAGTCGCTTCGTGGACATATTTCGAAATAACCCCTTTTTAATGTTTTATTTGCGAGCTATGCTCGAAGCCCCCAAATCGAGACAAGGAACGATTTAGCCCCCGGCTCCGGGTTCTGAGATAGCGTCTTAATTTTGTCTTTAGCTTAAGCGTCGGCGGCGAAGCCACGTGGCGCCGCTGGTGAATGGTCGACAGCTGTTAGGACCTATGGTAAACGCATTCCAGCTTGTCTGTTAATCGAAAGTTTCGATATAGTGTATTAGATTATTCTCTTCACGGTTTGAAGAGGGAGTATGGTATTTTGGGGTTCGTGGGGGCCTCTATGACTGCGATCGCCACGGAGCATGTCCGGGAGTTGGCAGAGCGAAAGTCCAAGGCATACGAGCTGCTTCTCGCCCTGGAGGAAAATCCGCACGCGGATGAGGCTTGCTCGCGGAGCCTCGCGCAGATTGTGGACTGGATCGTATCCCACCCGATCTCGCTCGATGGCGGCACGCTGGACGATCTTCGCGGGTTTGTGAAATGTGAAGCGCAAGACCTGGCTTCCACCCTGCCGGTTCTGGCGCTGGCTCTCTCGGAAGCCGCCAGTCCCAGACGCATGCGGTTGCTGCTGGCGCATTACCCGAAATGGCTGAAAGCGGTATCCGACATCGCACGTCCCTACTTCCTGGGGATTTTGCCGAACGTCGCCGCGCATCTCAACGAACTGGAGGGGAGCGGCGTCGATGCGTTGATCGTGTGGCTGAACACCTGCACCTCCGCGGAGGACTGCGAGATTCTCGCCGGATGCGTGGACAGGTACCGTGAGACCTCGGGACGCATCATTCTTGCAGCGGCGGAGATTGCGGGCGTTGCCATCCGGACAAATGCGCGGCCGCTGGTTGAAAAGCTGATGACCGTAGTGGTACCCGACGAGATGCGGGCATCAATACCAACGCGGGAGCTGCTGCCCGCGCTGGTCAAGATCAAGACGGCCGCGGCATCTGAATCCGCGTGGAGTGCGGCGATAGGCGTATGTCTGGCGGTGGCCGCGAGCAATCACTCGAGCGCGCTGCATCTGGCCCGGCACTTCGAGGGATCGCTGGTGTCGATGACGCCGGAGAGACAGCTCGCGTACTTGAGTTCGTTTCAGCGCGTGATCGAGGAGGCCGGCATTGCACTTCTCGAATACGGAACCAAACAGTTGCCGGCCCTGTTTAAAGGGGCTGGGGATCAGCGCGCCTCGCAGTTTGTTGCGCAAGGGGTCGCGATCGCGCGCCGTTACGGCAAAGTCGCCGCCGCGGAGTTTTTCGAACAAACGAGCGGTGCCTCCCGCGAAGCTTCGCCGCTGGGATGATCAGGCAAGCACGGGAACATCGGCCGCAACTTGAGCGGGGACGCGCGCCTCGCGAACAACCAACTCACGTGGAATTGCGGCCGCGACGGGGATCGTCATTCCAGCCGAGCGCAGCGGCATCAACACCTCGGGAGGCGGAATCGCTTGCACATAGCCCAGGGCCACCGCATGGCGCCTCCACTCGCTCACGGTCTGCCAGATGTGCTGCCGTGTGAAGCCATAACGCTTGGCGATCTTATCGCAGCTCCAGCCCAACACGAAGTACAACAGCACCACGCGGCACTGCAGCTTGCCATCGGCATGCTTGATGAACACCGGAACCTGGCTCGGGAAGCTGACCTGGTTGGTGCGGATCGCCTCCTGGAGCTGATCCAGCTTCAACTGATTTAAATTCAGGTTCAGGTGCATGCCGTTGTCCTCGCTTTAGAAGCGACAACAGTAGTCTGCGCCTAAAGATATAAAAAAGTCATAAACAAAACCAACTAATCCAGCTTATCCCATTGGAAACGGGGATGATTTATTGTTTACGCCTTTTACGCCTCTTCGAGTTGAGGACCAACCGGAGCGTCCTGGTCGTTGGGATTGCGGAAGCGGTAGCCCACCCACGGCTCGGTGACAATATAATCGGGTTTGGCGGGGTCGTTCTCGATCTTCTTGCGCAGCATGCGGACGTAGGACCGAAGATACTCCAGCTCATTACCGTATTCGGGGCCCCAAACCGAGCGAAGCAGGCGCACGTGGGTCAATGGCGCACCTTGATTCTGCATCATGAACGCCAGCAGATCGAATTCCTTCGGGGATAGATGGACTTGAGTTCCAGAGCGCCACAGAATGCGGCGATGCAGATCCATGGTCAGAGAGCCGGCCTGAAGAACCGGAAGCTCTTGCGCTTCGATCGCCCGGGTGCGGCGCAAAACGGCGCGCAGGCGCGCAATCAGTTCGCGCAAGCGGAAGGGCTTGGTGACATAGTCGTCCGCACCCGCCTCCAGCGCCTGGACCTTGTCGTCCTCCAGGTCGCGCACCGTGACCATCACGATGCCGGCGCGAGGCGAAAGGTCCCTCAGCCGGCGGCAGGCTTCCACGCCGCCGATGCCGGGCATATTGATATCCAGCAACACCAGGTCGAAGGCGCGATTTTGCGCCACACCCAGGGCTTCCTCGCCGCTGCGGGCTTCTTCGACGGTGAACCCTCCCGCGCTCAACGAAGTGCGCAGCACTTTGCGGAGGGACGGTTCGTCGTCGACAATCAGAACACTGCATTGTTGCGAAACCATCATGTTTCAGACTCGTTTCTCGCCCTGGGGAGGGCTAAATAAAAAGTCACGCCTTCGTTCAGCCGTTCGATGTCGAGATCGAGTTGGCCGCCGTGCGCCAGCGCGATCTTGCGGGCCACGTACAAGCCCAGCCCGGAGCCGGAAGTGAAGCGGCGCGCTTCCTCGCCACGGTAAAAGCGTTCGAAAATACGCTGCTGTTCGCCAGCCGGAATGGAACTGCCGCTATTGGCAACGCGGACGTAGATCATATCGCCCTGGGATTCCATTTCGATGGTGATTTCGGAGCCTGGAAGGGAATACTTGCAGGCGTTGTCCAGCAATTGGTTCAAGGCGAGGCGCAGGAGCTCCGGGTCGGCTGAGGCCTCAAGCACCTCTCCTGGGCGTGTAAAGGCGATGCGACGGTCCGAGGGCAGGCGCTTGTACTGCTCCGCGATATCGGAGACTACGCTGGCGACGTCGGTGACCTCCATCTGCGGCCGCACTTCCTCGCGGTCCAGGCGCGCCACGCGAAGCAATCGCGAGGTCAGGTTTCCCAGCCTCGCGGCTTCGGATTCGACGGTCTCCGTCATTTCCAATTGTTCGGCGCGCAGAGAGCCGGTCTCGCGGATGCCTCCCGCGGCGGCGAGGATCGTGGCCAAAGGGGTCTTGAATTCATGCGCCAGCGCGTCCAGGATGGCCGACCGGTAGACTTCGGTTTGGGCCGCGGCCGCGGACTCGCTGGCTCTCTGGAACGCGCGGGTGCGCTCCTGCGATGCCGCCGCCAGCGATATCAGCGGACCGGCAGTAAGCTCGGGATCCTCCAGACCCTCAAATCCCATGGCGCCCGTTGTTTTTCCACCCACGCGAAGACATCGCACCGACACATGGTTGACGGGATCGTCCGAATCCTGCTCCTGGAGGAAGGCAGCACGGGTACGCTCGGGCAACTGACTGCGCGACCGTCCCAGGCTATGCAACTCGGCCTTCTCGGCGTCGAAAATACACACCGCCCGCGTTCCAAACACTCCCGCGAATGGCCGCAGCAATCTTTCGCCCACCGCCATCTCCGGCTCAAGCGCCAGAAGCTGTTGTGCTAAATGGTACAAGCGATCTATCCGATCCTTTTGCAGCTCGGAAACCCTCGCTTCCGTGCGAATTCTGGAAACCAGTTTGGTGATGACGAGCGAGGTCACCAGGAAGGAAATTAACGCGACCACATTCAACGGCCCCGTGACCACGAACGAAAACAGTGGCGTTACGAAGAAGAAATCCAGGCATCCGACGGCGAGGACGGATACAACCGCTGACGAAACAAAATCACCTGTTAGCGACTGCGAAACGACAGCCAGCAGATACAGGGGGCTGGCGGTGGCGAGGTCGAGGTGCAGCAGCCGAAAACTGACGGCAGTCAGCAACGCCACGGCGGTAGCGCCGAGGAGTGCCCTTCTAAGAGTGTGCCGCACGAAGCGACTGACGTACCGCCAAAGTGGTTGTATATCGTTATCTTAGCGCCACCTCCATAACGACGGCCACCGCTCCGGGCGACCCTTCTTCTGTAGGAACAATGCGTTCGCATACACTGACTCACTCAAACGATACCCGACGATTCATAAAAAAGGCATAAAAGAAAACTAAAATTTTATGTCTTTTTCATGTGCCATTTTTCAAGACTGCTATATTAGCGGCGATCATGATGCCACTCTATTTATATGGCGGCGACCGGGCTGGTCAGCGCGGAAACTCAGTCTGCAAGACGCTCGTATCTAAGGGATCGCTCGGCTTTTTATCGATCGTGGGGCCGGAACACGACGATGATGCAAAACAGCAAGGTCCCTGATCCACTGTGGAGCGCCCGCACTCGTGCAGATTCTTTCGCACAGTCCTGGATCGGCGTCCATGCATGCGACCGAACTGGCTCCCCGCAGCCATCTAAAGCATTTAAAGTGATGTATTTGTGCTCGATTGCAGAGGTGTGAGCAACCAGATTCTCGGCAGTCGTCCCCCCAAGACGGATCGGCGGACCATACACGGTATTTATATATAGTATAAAGCTCATACAAATTTTCTTTTATGAAACGTTCATATTTTCATGACTTTTTTATGTGCTCGCGGGCATACTGGGTCTCAAGCAAGCCGTTGGGGGCGTCGGTTTTTAGGTTCGCTACTCAACCCACGTCGCAATAGCCCGCACCCCAGTCTGGTCAGGCTCCGGATACATCCCCTGAATCGTAAAGTCGGCGGACCTTCTTGAAGGCCCCGGCTACAACTCAACAAGGAAGGAAGCACATATGCGTACCAGCATGAGTACGAAAAGGCGAAGTGTTCTCATCGCCGGGTTGCTAGCGGGACTGGCCGGCCAAGTCGGAATCCAGACCGCGAAGGCGCAACAGGCGCCAGAATCGACGCCGGCATCGAAAACCGAGGCCAGCGACGCGGTCGTCCCCGCTGCCACGGCTGCACCCACCCCTGATGCTCCACCGGACCCGCAAGCGGCGGCCACGCCGGCCGCTCCGCAAGCAGCGCCTGCACCGGCAGCGCCTCCCCCGGTCGATCTGGACACCCCGTTTGCGTTCGGCGATTTCACCTGGATGATGGCCAATCCCCGCAACCATGACGAGGTCCTGGATGGAAAGTATTTTTCGGGTGAGTTCCGAGTCGACACCAATTATATGTACGACTACAACCACCCCATTGATCACACTCTCGATGAAACCACCGAGGGCGAGCGGACGGGAGAGTTTACGATCCAGGCTGTGGGCGTCGGAGGCGACTTTCACTCCGGAAACATGCAGGGCCGCATCCTGACGCAGTTCGGCGCCGTTGCCACGGCGGTACCGCGCAACGACGCCAGTTACAGCCTGGGACAATGGCAGCTCAATGATGCCTACCGGTACCTGACCGAGATGTACGCCGGCTACCACATTAACTATAAGCACGGCCTCAACCTTCAGGTGGGCGACTTCCTGTCCTTCATCGGTCTGTTCAGTTACTACAGCTTTGACAACTGGATGTACCAGCCGTCCTATGTGTCGTCGAACACGCCGTGGTTCTTCACCGGAATGCGGGCGCAATTTTTCCCGACCAACAAGATTAAGATCGAGCCTTGGCTCATCAACGGCTGGCAGTCCTACGCCAAGTACAACGGCAGAGAAGCCCTAGGCGGCCAGATTCTGTGGCGGCCTACCGAGAATTGGGACTTTGTGTGGAACACCTACACGCTCGGCCGTGACGTTCTGTACAATCCATATCGGTCGCGCTATCACGCGGACTGGAGCCAGGAGTGGAAATACTACGATAAACCCGGCAAGCTCATGCACCGTATTGCGATGACCGCCACTGAGGACTTCGGTTGCGAAACCGGCGGTGGGGTGGTGTGTACGCACGGCGGCAGAAACGGCCGGCCGCCCGCGCAAAACTTCACCGGCATCATGGCCTATAACCGCTGGTGGTTCGATAACGATAGGTTCGCATTCCAAATCGGCGGCGGCGTACTAGACAACCCCGGGCGCTATCTGGCTCTCCTGCCGCCGATCAACGGCGCGACCGCTACCAGCGGCACCCCCTATTTCACGGAGAATCCGGGCGACCCGCTCAGGGCCTATGATTTCCAGGTCGGTTTCGACTATATGCCCAGCCAGTGGGTGACGTGGAAAGTCGAATTCACGCAACGTGGGTCCCAGGTTCCGATTTTCAACGGTCCCGGTGGGATGACGCCTCCCGGCGGCAACAACGGCTCGCCGCAATATTACGCCTGCAACGACGGCACGTCGACAGGATCTGGGGTGCTGACGAAGGGTATGTGCGCGAATGACGGCGGCGTCTGGTACCCAGACCTTCGCAAGCAAGAGCGCCGCTGGATTTTCGCCCTCATGGTCAAGTTGTAGGGCGACGGTCAAGTTGTAGTTGGAGCAGTCTTAACAACCCCGTGGCCGGCTCCCGCAAAAGGGTCTGGCCGCGGGCCTTTTTTCGGGAGGTTATAAAGTCCATGAAGACAATTTTGAAATCCCTGGTTTTTCCGTTCTCGGTGATGCTGCTGATGGCGGCGGCCCCGTCCTGGAAGAGCAAGCAGATGGAGCAGTGGAGCGAACAAGATGCCAAGCTGATCCTGACCAACTCGCCGTGGGTCAAGAGAGTGACTCCGGCGCTGATGCCGAAGCTTAACGAGGATCAACGCCGGCAGGGCGGGCAGATGGGAGGCGGTGACGGGATCGGGATGGAGGCTTTTACTCCAGCCACGCTTACCGGCATCGGGCCGGCGTCGACCGCCGGAAAGCGCAGGCCCACCCGCGTGGCGACTCTCGAAATCCGGTGGGAAAGCGCCCGTCCCGTGCGGGCCGCCGAAGAAAAAGCTCATGAAGAGGATCCTCCAGCTCTGGCGGACGGCACCTATGTGGTTGCGATATACGACGTTCCCGGCGTCGACGTGAATCAGACAGCCCTGCCCTTCCAGTTGAAGAAGGATGCGTTCCTCAAGCGCGAGGGCAAGAAGGATCTCCGCGCTTCGCGCGTGGATCTGCTGCCGCAAGACGGTGGACTCGCCACCATCGTTTTTATGTTCCCCCGATCCGAGGAGTTCACCACGCAAGACCAACGCATCACTTTCCTGGCCCAGATCGGGCGGCTATCCGTGGCGCAGTACTTCTACACGGAGGAGATGACGATCCAGGGCAAGCTCGAGCTTTAACTCCTTTTGGTCCTCACAATTTTGAGCCTCGGCCAATGTGCCGAGGCTCAAACCGTTTAGAATATGGCGACGTGCGGGGATCGTTCACTCTATTCATATACAGTATGAAGGCCATAGAAACTTTCTTTCATACAAATAGCCCAGTTTTCATGCCTTTTTTACGCTCCCACCGCCACACTAAGTAATCGAATGGGCAATCGGAGGGCGCGGGACTTTGGAACGCCACCCAACCCCGTCGCAAGCCCGGACCCCAGTCTGGTCAGGCTCCCGATCATCCCCTGAGCCGCAACGTCTGCGGACCGTTTTAAAGCCCGGCTTACAACTCAAACAAGGAAGGAAGGAAGCGGACATGCGCGCCAACAGGAGAAGTGTTGTCATTGCCGGGGTGCTCGCGCTCGAGCTTAAATGAGAACTTTCCTGCTGGTCTTGGTAGCCGGTGGCCTGGGGTTGTTGGCTAAGGCTCAAGCGGTTTCGAATGCGGCAGTGGAAGCATCCTCCGAAGCGGAGGCGTCCTCGCAAGTTAGCGTGCTGGTCGCGGGGAACCCGGTCGCCGCGCCGACGCCTGCCGCAGCCACACCGGCAGCGGATGCGGCGCTGCCCAGCCCCGCATCGAGCCCGGCCCCGGCCCCGATCGCCGCTGCGCATGATCCCCAACCGCTCACGGGCAATTTCCTCAGCAGGTTCTACAAGGCTTATGCCAACGATTGGACAACGACGTCTAGCGACTCCGGTCCGGCGCCCGCGTTCCGCGGCTACCCTGCGCCGGAGTCCGATCCTCCGTTTCCGTTCACGATGTGGCCGTATGGAGGAAGCGTGGCGATCGGGCAGCCGTTTACGCAATCCGGGCCGCTGATGGAGGCGTTGTGGAGCGGGCCCAACGGCGACTGGTGGAAGAAGAGCGGCATTCAGATTTACGGCTGGCTCAACGGCGGAATGAACGTGAGCACCTCGAAGCAGGGTGGCTATTCGAACTACCCCGCGACCTACGCCGAGCGCGGAAATTCCGTGCAGATGGACCAGGAAGTCCTGTACATCGAGCGCCAGCCGGACACGGTGCAGACCGATCATATCGACTGGGGTTTCCGCATTTCCCCCATCTACGGCTTGGACTATCGTTTCACCACCGCCAAGGGTATTTTCAGCAACCAGCTTCTGGGAAAGAACAAGGAGAACGGCTTCGACATTCCCATGGCCTACTTCGATCTGTACCTTCCGCATGTGGCGCAGGGGATGAACATCCGCGTGGGCCGGTACGTCTCCCTCCCGGACATCGAGGCGCAGCTTGCGCCCAACAACTACACCTACAGCCACTCCCTCACGTATTCGTTCGACTGCTACACGCAAAGCGGCATCAACGTCTCGACGATGCTAAGCAAGCACTGGCTCTTGCAGGTCGGATTGTCGTCCGGCTGCGATGCGGCTCCCTGGACCACCGACGCCCGGGCCACGGTTAATGCCTGTCTCGGTTACTACACTCACGGCGGCGGCGACAACATCTACTTTTGCGCCAACTCGATCAACGATAACAAGTACGCCTACAACAACCTGGGCGCTTATTACCTGACGTGGTATCACAAGTTCAACGAGCGCTGGCACACCGACACGGAGAGCTGGTACCAATACGAAAAGGGCACTCCCAACGTCAACAACCCGGCAGGGCAGGGCCTGCTGGAGAACGGCGCCAACGGGGCGGTGTGCAATCAACTCTACGAGGTCACCTGTTATGCGCCGGAATGGGCCATCGTCAATTACGTCGAAGAGAAACTGGGTCCGAAAGACTATCTTAGCTTTCGCACTGAATTCTTCGACGACATCAAAGGCCAACGCACGGGCTTCAAGACTCGTTACGACGAGCATCTGATCGGATGGGGCCACTGGGTGGGAAGCACGGTGCTGTTCCGCCCGGAGCTACGCTTCGATCATGCCTACGATGCGCACCCTTACGATAACGGAACTCGGAAGAGCCAGTTGATGTTCGCCTGCGACGCGATTTTCTTCTTCTAGGACCGCTCCTTCACAGTCGCGGTTCGGAAAGGCGCCGCGGCTCGGCAACGCCTTGGGAGGCCTAGCTCGGCCGCGGGCCGATCGTGGAATTAGAATTCTGTTTTTCCCTGGAATTGCATGTCTTCAGGGAAGAAGAACTGGGACACAAACAGCCGTCCGATTTGAGCCACGAAGCGGACGGTGGAGTCGTTCCTGGTGATCATGGCGGAACGGGGAAACAGATATACCGCGGTAACAAGTCCGTTGTCGTGAGGCAAGATCTGGACACGCGAGGGCTTGAGGTCCTTCTTCTTGCCGCGCTCCAAAAACGCAAGTCCCTGTAGCTCCTTCGCCAAGTTCCAACGAAAAGGAGGAGTAACGTCATAGACGGCAATGGCGTAGTAGTCCCCTTGCCAGGCGGGAACGCCGACCTCGCCGGCCTTCAACTCCGCGGCGCGGACCGGAAGAGCGCTCTCCCACCGGACCACTACGTTCCCGAGACTGGGCAGCAAACTGCGGGCAAGCTCCACTTCAGGCGACTCGCCATTGGAGCCGAAGATGCCAGCGAGGGCGGACAGGTCGAACCAGAAGGATCCGACGTACGGAGGGATGCCCGCCGACATGTTGCCGCCATCCCGGCGCTCAAACTTACTCAGGTCGCGGACCCGCTCCAATTTGACGCTTTTGACCCACGGCGAGTCGGCAAGAACCTGCTTTGCGTCTTGATCGTCCCATTGCGGAATCGACTTCCCCTTCCAGGACGGATCCTCTCCAGACAGAAGCACAACCGAAGCGATCGCAAGCAGGCAAAGTCTCGGGATCGGGCGCATAAGCTCTTTGACCTCCTGGAATCAGTGCGGAACCAAGGCCATGGGATCGGCTCGGATCGGCTCAATAGAGCTTAACAAAAATGTCTACGGGTTTTTCACAACTTTGGATGATGAGCGCCGGCGCCGGCCGGAGCTTACCAGAAGATCACGTTCAACGCGATGAACACCACGCCGATCACAGAGGCCCAAAACAACGGCCGCTGGATCAGGGGAACCGAGTCCTCGCGCGGGATCTCGGTGCAGCCATAGACCAGCCCCACCAGCTCCGCATCGGGCTTGGGCTCGCTCATGTAGCTGACCGCCGCCGTGACCGTCACGCAGATGATCCAGGACCACAGGGCTCGATACATGTTCTCGGCCATGTCCTTGGCATGCGAGGAAAGGGCAACGATGGCGAGAGCCGACGGATCGGCCTTGACCCACGCCCACATGCCGATGGAAGAAACCGTACCGGCGAGCAAGCCGCAGAATCCGCCCGCGGGGGTGGCGCGTTTCCATAACATTCCCAGGATCACGGTCCCGAACAGCGGCGCGATGAAGAAACTGAACAGCGCCTGGACGTAATCCATGATGCTCTGGAACTGCATCACCAGATACGCGGTGCCGATGCTGACCAGCACGCCGACCACGGTGCACCAGCGGCCCATGCCGACGTAGTGCGCGTCGGCCGCGTCGCGATTCATGAAGGCGCGGTAGATATCGTAGGTCCACACCGTGGCGAAAGCGCTGACGTTGCCCGCCATGCCGGACATGAATCCGGCGATCAGCGCGGTGATTCCCAGCCCCAGTAGCCCGGGTCCGCAGTAGCGCGCGAGCATCAGCGGAAGCACTTCGTTATAGCTGTGGCCGCCCGTCGCCACCGCTTGCGCCTCGCCCATGAGCTTGATCGGGAGCACTCCCAGCGCCAGCAATCCGGGCAGAATGACGATGAACGGCACCATCATTTTGAAGCCGGCTCCGATGACCGGCGCCATCTTGGCCGATCGCAAGTCCTTGGCGGCGAGAATTCGCTGCACCACCAGAAAATCGGTAGTCCAGTAGCCGAACGAGATAATCGCGCCGAGGCCGAGCACGATGCCGGTCCAGTGAATCCCCATTGGGTTGTCTTGAAAAGACCCGAGCGTGCTCCAGAGGTGCGTGTAGTCCTGCCCGGCGTACTCGCGTCCGATGCGATCCTTAAGCCCGGTCCATCCTCCGGTTTCGATCAATCCAAGGATGGGGATGACCAGCGCGCCCAGCCAGATCAGCATGAACTGCAAAACCTCATTGAAGATGGCCGACCGCAGTCCGCCCAGAGCCACGTACACGGCTACCGTTAGCGACGAAGCCCAGATGCTGAAATGAATGTCCCAGCCCAGCACGACCTTGAGCACGATGGCCATCGAGTACATGTTGATGCCGCTCATCAACACGGTCATGAATCCGAAGGACACGGCCGCCAAACCTCGGCTGGCTTCGCCGAAACGCAATTGCAAGTAGCCCGGCACCGAGTGGGTCTTGGAGATGTAGTAAAACGGCATCATCACCAGGCCCAGAAAGAGCATCGCGGGGATGGCTCCGATCCAATACCAGTGCGTCGCTAGAATCCCGTATTGATAGGCAGCGGCGGCCCAGCCCATCAGTTCGAGCGCACCCAGGTTGGCGGAAACGAAACTCAATCCCGCGATCCAGGCGGTCATCTCGCGTCCGGCGAGAAAGAATCCCTCTCCGGTGTCGGCCTGCCCCTTCAAATAAAAACCGATGGCCAGAACAGCGCCGAAGTAAATGACGATGATCGCGATATCGACCCCGCTCAGGGTCAGAAGGGTGTTCGTGGCGGCCATGGGATAACGGAGTCTATCATAAGTAGGTATGAGGGAATGGGCACTTCGAATTCTCTTGAGCGGCGCGTCATGGGTGAGCGGCGCGTAGCGGGAGCCTCAGGCCGAGTGACGATCCGCGTTCCCGGACGGGCCCACCTATGCCCGCCGGCGTTCCGCCCAGCCCAGCTCCTTTGGGCAGACGGGTTTCTCAAAAGCTCAAGTCTTTCGGTATCTAAGCGATAAGAAGCCTAAATACGGTATTCTTGGAAAGAATTAAGGCCCGTTCGGAAAGCCATGCGGATATTGATCGCCGACGACAGTATCGTTTCGCGCCATCTGCTTGACGCTACGCTCCGGAAATGGGGCTATGAAGTGGTGATCGCCTCCGACGGCATCGAGGCCTGGAATGCGCTCAAGGAAAAAGATGCACCGCGCATCGCGATCCTGGATTGGATGATGCCGGGGCTGACCGGTCCAGAGGTTTGCAAACGCGTGCGGGAGCGTTCGCCCGGCTCGGACGGAACCTACACCTACCTGCTGCTGCTGAGCTCCAAGAGCCAAAGGGAGGATTTGATCGAGGGCCTGGAATCGGGAGCCGACGACTACTTGACCAAGCCTTTCGATCAGCATGAGCTCAAAGTGCGATTGCGGGCGGGCACGCGCATCATCGACTTGCAGCGCGAATTGCTGGAGGCTCGCGAGGCGCTGCGCGAACAAGCTACCAAGGATTTCCTCACGCGCTTGTGGAACCGGTCCGCGATTTTAGACATTTTGCAAAAAGAATTGGTGCGGGGCACGCGCGAAAACCGGTCTGTGGGCGTGGTGCTGGCGGATCTGGACCGGTTCAAGAACGTCAACGACACCTTCGGGCACTTCGCCGGAGACGCGCTGCTGCGCGAATTCTCGCGGCGCATGCTGGCCTCCATGCGGTCTTATGACGCCATCGGAAGGTACGGCGGCGAGGAGTTTCTGACCATCCTGCCCGGCTGCGACGAGACCTGCTGCGCGAACCAGGCGGAGCGGATGCGGCTGGCGCTGGCCAACGACCCGATGGTGATCGGCGACGCGCGCCTCACCGTCACCGCCAGTTTGGGAGCAACCAGTTGGCGCCCCGGCGTGCCGGCGCTGGCGGAAAACCTCATTCGCACCGCGGACAGCGCGCTCTACATGGCCAAAAATCAGGGGCGCAACCGGGTCGTAGTACTGCCGGCCGAGTAAGTCGCGTGGTGTCCGGACTGGATCTCGGCTATACTTAGACTGTCCGACTCCATAACTTATGCTCTTTAGGAGATCCCGGTGAAGCGTGCTGGCTCCGACGATTCATTGCGTTGTTCGTTCTGTCATAAAAGCCAAGATGTTGTTGGAAAGCTGATCTCCTCCCCCTCGGATTATCCGCGCGCCTACATTTGCGACGAGTGCATCGCCGTGTGCAACTCGATTCTCGAGGACGACCGGCATGAGCAGCAATACGGCACCCCGCACAAGCTCCCCAAACCGCTGGAGTTAAAGGAATACCTGGATCAGTATGTGATCGGCCAGGATGCCACCAAGAAGAAGCTGGCGGTGGCGGTCTACAACCACTACAAGCGCATCCAGATGAACAAGCAGCGCTCCGGCGAAGTGGAGCTGTCTAAATCCAACATTCTGCTGATCGGACCCACCGGGACCGGAAAGACGCTGCTGGCGCAGACGCTGGCGCGGATTCTGGATGTGCCCTTCGCCATCGTGGACGCCACCACGCTGACCGAAGCCGGCTATGTCGGTGAAGACGTGGAGAATATCATTCTGCGGCTGCTGCAAAACTCGGATTGGGACGTGCAGCGCTGCCAACAGGGCATCATTTATATAGATGAGATCGACAAGATCGGGCGCAAGGACGAGAATCCGTCGATCACGCGGGATGTCTCCGGCGAAGGCGTGCAGCAGGCGCTACTGAAGATCCTGGAGGGAACTATCGCCAACGTGCCTCCGCAGGGAGGCCGCAAGCACCCGCATCAGGAATTTACTCCGGTAGATACCAGCAATATCCTGTTCATTTGCGGCGGGGCGTTCATTGGCATGGAGAAGACCATTTCCCGCCGGGTGGGCACGCGAACCATCGGCTTCTCGAATCCGGAAGACGGCGCGCGGGAAGCCAGCCGGCGTACGGGCAGCTCCGGCCGCCGCGACGTGAGTCTATTGGAGCAGGTGCAACCTGTCGATCTCATCAAGAGCGGATTTATCCCGGAGTTCATTGGGCGGCTGCCGGTGGTGGCCGTGCTCGAGGATTTGGGAAGGGATGCGCTGGTGCAGATCCTGACCAAGCCCAAGAACGCGATTATTAAGCAGTACCAGAAGCTGTTCGAGTTTGAGAATGTTAGACTGAAGTTTAACGACGACGCGCTGGAAGCCATTGCGCAGCTCGCCATGGAGCGCAAAGTGGGCGCGCGGGGACTGCGGATGATCCTCGAAGACCTGATGCTAGACCTGATGTACTACCTCCCGTCCTATAAGAAGGTCCGCGAGTTCCTGGTCACGAAGGAAATGGTGATGACGCAGAAGATCAACATGGCGCTTTTGGAGAAAGCCGGCTAGAGACCGGCGGCACGGGGGCGCTCGGCCCATCGTTGCCGGATGACGGACCCTTCTTTCACAATGCTAAGTTCCAAGGAAAAGACAGAAACCCGCCGCTTGCCGATGATGCCCATCCGCGAGGTGGTCATCTTCCCGCACATGATGACCCCGTTCGTGGTGGGACGGGAATCGAGTGTGCGGGCACTGGAAGAGGCGCTGGCCGGCGACCGTAAGATCTTCCTGGCGGCGCAGCACGACGCCAGCGTGGACGAGCCGCGCCCCGACGAGATCTTTTCCGTCGGCACGGTAGCCAACATCGTGCAGAGTGTAAAGCAATCCGACGGCAACATCAAGGTGCTGGTGGAAGGAGTCGAGCGCGGCAAGATCCTCTCGGTGAGCGAAGAAGAGGGCTTTTTCCGGGCTACCGTAAGGACCACCAACTTCCGCATCGAGCACGGGCCGCAACTGGACGCGCTGACCTCGCGGGTCACCAACCTGTTCGAGCAATACGTCAAGATCAGCCAGAACGTAAACTACGACTCGATGGTGGCGGCCATCCGGCCCGACGATCCGGGCAAGCTGGCCGATACCGTAGCCGCGAATCTGCAACTGGCGCTCGAAGAAAAGCAGGAGTTGCTGGAGATTTTCGACCCCATCGACCGGCTGACGCGCGTGGCCGAGATGCTCGACGTGGAGATCGAGAAACTCAACGTCGATCGCAGCATTCAGGGCCGCGTGAAGCGGCAGATCGACAAGGCCCAGAAAGAGTATTACCTCAACGAAAAGATCAAGGCCATACAGAAGGAATTGGGCCGCGGCGAAAAGAGCGAGTTCGACGAGCTGAAGAAGAAGATCGAAACCGCGGGCATGACCAAGGACGCCCAGGAAAAGGCCGTGGCGGAGCTGAAGCGGCTGGAGCAGATGCCGCCCATGTCGGCCGAATCCACCGTCTCACGGAACTACCTGGACTGGCTGCTCGCCGTGCCGTGGAAGAAGAAATCCAAGGAGATCCGCGACCTGGTGCACGCGCAGGCGGTGCTCGAAGGCGATCACTATGGTCTTGAGAAGATCAAGGAGCGGATCCTCGAGTTCCTGGCGGTGCGGCGGCTGGTCAAGGACCCCAAGGGCTCGATCCTGTGCTTCGTCGGCCCCCCCGGCGTAGGAAAAACCTCGCTGGGAATGTCGGTGGCCAAGGCCACCGGGCGCAAGTTCGTCAGGTTATCGCTGGGCGGAGTGCGCGACGAGGCCGAGGTCCGCGGCCACCGGCGCACCTATATCGGCGCGCTGCCCGGACAGATCCTACAGATGATGAAAAAGGCCGGGGTGCGCAACCCGGTGTTCATGCTGGACGAGGTCGACAAGATGTCGACGGATTTCCGGGGCGATCCTTCGGCGGCCTTGCTGGAAGTGCTGGATCCGGAACAAAACTACATGTTCATGGATCACTACCTGGACGTGGAATACGACCTGAGCCAGGTGTTCTTCATCGCCACGGCCAACGTGCTGCATACGATTCCTCCGGCACTGCAAGATCGCATGGAGGTGATCCGGCTTTCGGGCTACACCGAGCTTGAAAAGAAGGAAATCGCCAAGCGCTTCCTGGTGCGCAAACAGCGCAAGGAGACGGGCCTCCGCGACGACCAGATCGAATTTCCGGACTCGGGGATTCAGGAGTTGATCCAGCACTACACGCGCGAGGCGGGAGTGCGCAATCTGGAGCGCGAAATCGGCAACGTGTGCCGCAAGATGGCGCGTACCGTGGTGAATCTCCAGTCGGCCAAAGAGGAAAAGAAACCGGCCGCCAAGCCCACCGAGAAGGTAGCCGCCAAAATGGAGAAAGCCGTGATCGACGCCGCCAAGGTGGGCGAGTTGCTGGGACCGCAGAAGTTCCGCGAGCAGTTGCGGGACACCACCAATGAAGTGGGCGTCACCGTGGGCTTGGCCTGGACCGAAGTGGGTGGATCGACCCTGACCACCGAAGCCGCGATCATGGAAGGCCGGGGACGTTTGACTTTGACCGGGAAGCTGGGCGACGTGATGCAGGAATCGGCGCAGGCGGCCATGAGTTTCGTGCGCAGCCGGGCGCATTCGATGGGTTTGCCTCGGGATTTCTATCGCTACCTGGACATTCACCTGCACGTTCCGGAAGGGGCGATTCCCAAGGATGGTCCCTCGGCGGGCATTACCATCGCGACCAGCATCACCAGCGCTCTGACCAGCGTTCCGGTCCGGGCCGACGTCGCCATGACGGGCGAGATCACCGTGCGCGGGCGGGTGCTGCCGATTGGCGGATTGAAAGAAAAACTTCTGGCGGCGCACCGGCAAGGCATCTTCGAGATCGTGTTGCCCAAGGATAACGAAAAGGATCTTCCCGATATTCCGGAGAACATCCGCAGCGAAATGAAGCTGCACTTCGTCACTTCGATGGACGAGGTGTTGAAGATAGCGCTGGAGCGGGAGCTGGAAATGGCTCCGCTGGCCGGTATGCTGACTGCGGCGGAGATCGTGGCCCGGAATCGGGAAGAGAAAGTAACGCACTAAAGTACGCAACCAAAGACCCTTGGGGCCGTGGGAGGGACCGGAGCCGGTTTTCCCGGCCCTGGGAAACCGGCCCCCCTCAGTATGCCAGCGCGGTTTATAATAAGTGCAGCCCGGCCGGAGCAGTTTCCGCCCGAGGCGGAACCCGAGATCGCGTTCCTGGGACGCAGCAACGTCGGCAAATCCAGCCTGCTGAATGCGCTGGTGTCGGCTGGCAAGGTGGCGCATGTGAGCTCCCGGCCGGGCTGTACGCAGGAGATCAATTTCTACCAGGTCGATGGCGGGTACCGGTTCGTGGACTTGCCCGGGTATGGATTCGCCAAAGTTCCCAAGCGCATCACGACGCAGTGGAAGGCTCTGATCGAGAGCTATCTGCTCGACCGCAAGGCTCTGGAACTGGCGGTGATCCTGGTGGACGCCCGGCGGGGCTGGATGGATGCAGACGTGCAGCTGCGGGAGTGGTTGGAACTTCACGAGCGGCCCTACGTCGTGGCCGCGATGAAATTTGACAAGCTCGGTTCGCACAAGGAAAGGCATCAAAGCCGGCTAGCCTTGCGTCAAGGATACGCGGGGGAGCTGTTGGAATGCTCGGCCGTGACGGGCCGGGGAGTGAGGGAAATTTGGCAAGCAATTTCGAAAACCCAGAACAATCCGTCCCGGAAGTAGCGACGGAACACCTGACGCCGGAACCGGCAAAACAGGAATCCGGTGTGAGCGCCGAGTCGAATGGCCAACCGGAGACGACGGCGGCGTCCGCGGAAGGTTCCGCCAAGCCGGAGACTCCGGCGGTGAAGCCGGAGCATAAATCGAGGAGCAAGGCTCCAGCGCCGGAAAGAGCCCCCGAAAAGGCCGAAACCAAGCCGCCCGCGGCGGAAGCCAAGCCGGTTTCGGAAGCTAAACCCGTCGCGGACACGAAACCGGCGGCGGAGGCCAACCCGTCTGCCGAGGCGCCCAACGCCGCGGAGGCTCCCAAGATGGGAGAAACGCCCAAGACCGAAGCGCCCAAGGAAGGCGAGCCCACGCCGCAAGGCCGCATGTTCGACGCCAAGCGCCGGCATCAGCAAGCCGGGCAAGCCAAGAACGGCGCCGCACTGGACCTGGTGGAGCTCAAGGATATGAGCATTCAGAAGCTCAATCAGATCGCCAAGGACCTGGGCGTGCAGGGCTTCGCGGGATTCCGCAAGCAGGAGTTGATCTTCAAAATCCTCCAGGTGCAGGCGGAAAAGAGCGGGCTGATCTTCTCCGAAGGCGTGCTGGAATGCCTCCCGGACGGCTTCGGGTTCCTGCGCGCGCCGGAGTACAATTATCTTCCCGGCCCCGACGACGTGTACGTCTCGCCCTCGCAGATCCGCCGCTTCGACCTGCGCACCGGCGACACCGTCAGCGGGCAGATCCGGCCGCCCAAGGAAGGCGAGCGGTACTTTGCGCTGATCAAGGTCGACGCCATCAACTTCGAGCCGCCCGAGGAGGCGCGCAACAAGATTTTCTTCGACAACCTGACGCCGCTCTATCCGCAGGCCCGGCTGAAGATGGAGACCGTCAAGGACAACTACTCGGGCCGCGTAATGGATCTGCTGACGCCCATCGGCAAGGGACAGCGCGGGCTGATCGTGGCGGCGCCGCGCACCGGCAAGACCATGCTGTTGCAGTCCATCGCCAACTCGGTGACGGCGAATCATCCGGAAGTGACGCTGATCGTGCTGCTGATCGATGAACGCCCCGAAGAGGTCACCGACATGCAGCGATCGGTGAAGGGCGAAGTCATTTCTTCCACCTTCGACGAGCCTGCCTCGCGCCACGTGCAGGTGGCCGAGATGGTGATCGAAAAGGCCAAGCGCTTGGTGGAGCACAAGAAGGACGTCGTCATTCTGCTCGATTCCATCACCCGCCTGGCGCGCGCCTATAACACCGTGGTTCCGCCGTCGGGCAAGGTGCTTTCGGGCGGCGTCGATTCGAACGCACTGCAGCGCCCCAAGCGCTTCTTCGGCGCGGCGCGCAATATCGAGGAGGGAGGGTCGCTCACCATAGTGGCCTCGGCCTTGATCGACACCGGCAGCCGCATGGACGACGTGATTTTCGAAGAGTTCAAGGGAACCGGAAACATGGAGATCCATCTGGACCGCAAGCTGATGGACAAACGCGTGTTCCCGGCCATCGACATCACCCGCTCCGGCACCCGCAAGGAAGAGCTGCTGCTGCCGCGTGAGGAATTGAACCGCGTGTACGTGCTGCGCAAAGTGCTCAATCCGCTGTCGCCGGTGGAGAGCATGGAACTGCTCATCGACAAGCTGGCCAAGACCCGCAGCAACGCCGAGTTCCTGGGCGCGATGAGCGCGTAGGGTCTCACCCCGGCGCGACAGACGCTCTCGAGATACCAGTCCATCGCTGGATCGCCGGTCGCGGCCGCAACGACGAATTCCACCTCGCCCGTCGATTCCGCGTAGAGGATTCGGTCGCCGGCGAGAACCTCTTCCCCGGATTGATACTTGAAGGCCAAGCGACCTCATACTAGCAAGTTTGAAAACCTCCAAGCAGCCTCGTGTACAATCAAGCCAGGAGTTTCCGTGGCGACCACTACAACCCGCCTGATGACGTTCGAGGCGTTCGGGAAGCTTCCGGATTGTCCTGGGCATCGCTACGAGTTGCGCCATGGAGAACCGTTTCTTGTGGCCCCACCCAAACACGATCACTATATGATCCAGCAGCGCCTGGTACGCTTGCTGTTGCGACACGCCGGCGACGCGGACGTGGTTGGAACGGAAATGGGATTCCGGCCGCGGCCAGAACATGAATACTGGTATGCCGACGTTGGCTTTCTCGCCAAGACTCGCTTGGACCAAGTCCCGCCTAAGGGAAACATCAGCGGCGCCCCTGACCTGGTGGTCGAAGTGCTGTCTCCGTCAAACACAGCCGCCGAGATGCGCGACAGGCGGAAGCTTTGCCTCGATACAGGCTCGCGGGAATTTTGGATCGTGGACCTCGACCTGCGCGAAGTGGAAGTATTCACCTCTGGCGGCCAGGGCGTCATCTACAAGTCCGGGCAGGAGATCCCCCTCTTCTTTGTTGAAAGCCTCGGGGGCGGCCGGCTCGCCGTGGACGCGATCTTTTCCTAGAGAACGTTTTCGACCGGCGTGTACAATCAAAGCAGGAGTTTTCCGTGGCGACCACATCCACCCGGCCGATGACCTTCGAGGAGTTCGAGAAACTTCCGGACCATCCTCATGGCCTTCGTTATGAGTTGCGCCACGGAGGGCCGATTCTCGTGCCTCCACCCATACATAAACACCACTTGGTCCAGCGACGGCTGATGCGCCTGCTGGAGAAGGCCGCCGGTGACGCGGGCGAAGTCAGCATGGAAATGGGTTTCCGGCCTCTGGGCGAGCGTGAGTACCGGATCGCCGACGTTATCTTTCTCGCCAAGGATCGGTGGGACAGCATTGACCGATACCTGATGGGGTCTCCCGACTTGGTGGTTGAGGTCCTCTCTCCATCCAACACGGCCGCAGAGATACGCGACAAACGGAAGCTCTGCCTGGAGACCGGATCCCTGGAATTCTGGATCGTGGATGCGGATCTCCGCGAAGTCGAAGTCTCCACGCCCGGCGGCCACAGCGTCACCTACAAGACTGGCCAAGAGATCCCCCTCTTCTTTGTTGAAAACCCCGGGGGCGGCCGCCTGGCCGTCGACGAAATCTTCTCCTAGGCCCCTTCTTCAACCGTGGGCCGCATCCGCATACTTTCCGACACCGTCGCCAATAAGATCGCGGCTGGGGAAGTGGTCGAGCGGCCGGCCAGCGTAGTCAAGGAGCTGCTGGAGAATTCGCTGGACGCCGGCGCGTCCGAGTTTCGGCTGGAGGTCGAGGCCGGCGGCCGCAGACTGATCCGGCTCACCGACGACGGCTCCGGCATGATGCGCGACGACGCGATGCTGGCCTTCGAGCGCCACGCCACCAGCAAGCTTTCCGATGTGAAGGATCTTCTCTCGATCGCCACGCTGGGGTTTCGCGGGGAGGCTCTGCCGTCCATCGCCTCGGTGTCCCGGCTGCTGCTGGAGACCAGGGCGCGCGGGGATCAAGTCGGCACCGCCGTCGAGATCGCCGGAGGAAGATTGCTGCGCTGCGACGAAGCGGCGCTGGTCCAGGGCACCACCATCACGGTACGGGACCTGTTCTACAATGTCCCGGCGCGGAAGAAATTCCTGCGGTCGGATCAGACCGAGATCGCGCACGTGGCGTCCCTGGTGACGCATTACAGCCTGGCGCACCCTTCCAAGAGCTTCCTGCTGCGCCATAACAACGCGGAGCTGTTGAACGTAACGCCAGTCGAGTCCTTGCGCGAACGCGTCTTTCAGGTGTTCGGGAGCCGCATTCTCGAAGGCCTGCTGGATCTGGGGGAGCGATCGCGAGAATTGGCCATGCCTCCGGAACCCGAAGAAGCGCCCGCCCTGCGCCGCTTCCGTCTGCGCGGTTTCGTAAGCGGTCCGCAGGTGCAGAAGTTGAACCGCAACTCCATCTACCTGTTCGTCAACGGACGCCTGATCCGGGACCGTCTGCTGCTGCATGCCATCAGCGCCGCCTACCACAACCTGATGCCGCCGGCGTGCTATCCCTTCGCGCTGCTGTTTCTGGATTGCGACGCCGAGGAGGTGGACGTGAACGTACACCCTTCCAAGACCGAGGTGCGCTTCCGCCATGGCTCCGTGGTGCACGACCTGGTGCGCGACACCATCCGCGAGGTGTTGATGGCGGAACGCCCCGCCGCCCGCATCTCCGTCCCCTCGCCGCCGCAGCCCGCCGCCGGACTTCCCTACTCCGAGTTCAGCCAGCAGCTCGAGAATATGGACCCTTCCGCGTTCGTCACGCTGCCGCCGGGCACGCTGCCGCCGTCCGCGCTGCGGCCATCCGCAGGGGATTCAGCCGCGGGGCAACCAGCCGCTGTGTATCAGGGAGACACGAATCCGGCGCACCTGCCGGAGTTCCATCTGCGCCGGCCTCCATCCCCCTCGCCGCGATTCGATTTTTCCGATCTGGATTCGTTTCCCTCATCCTCCCCAGCCGTGAAGTCAAGCGTTCCCGACACCCACGGGCCGTTGCCTGCGGGCGCTGTCCCGGCGGAGCTGGATGGCATCCCGGAGTTGGACAACCTCGACGCCTTGCGCGATCTGCGGCCGCTGGGGCAGATCCACGACAGCTTCATCGTGGCGGCCGGACGCGACGGGCTATGGATCGTCGACCAGCACGTGGCGCATGAGCGCATTCTGTTCGAGCAGGTGCTGGCCGCCCGCGCCCGCGGCAACGTGGAGACGCAGCGCCTCCTGATCCCCGCGGTGATCGGCCTCACGGCCGCGCAGCAGATCGAGTACGCCCGCATCGCCGAGGAGCTGGAGGGAGTGGGATTTGAGACCGAGCCCTTCGGCAACCGCACCATTGCCGTGAAGTCGGCGCCGGCCGGGTTGAACTCCGCCGGCATCGAGAAGGTGCTCTTCGAGATTCTGGAGATCTCCGAGCGCGAGCTGCGCAAGACCTCGCTCGACGATTTGCGCCGCGCCATGGCGGCCTCGATCGCCTGCCGCGCGGCCATCAAGATCAACATGCGGCTGGAGCCGGAAAAGATCCGCTGGCTGCTGCGAGCCCTGGCCGCGACATCCTGCCCCATGAGCTGCCCGCACGGGCGCCCCATCGCGCTGCGCTACTCGACCCGCGACATCCTTAAGAGCTTCCACCGCATCTCGTAAACGATCGCTTGCGGCATTTGCGGGGCGGCGCTCTCGAGGATCTTCGCAATCCAATCGGCGTGAGGGAAACGGCGAGCGAAAAGAGCCTTGATCTCACGCTTCACGTCATAACTCCACGCGCCGGATCGTTGGCCCGAACGCGCCCAGCTTTAGCAACGTTTCTCCGTCCCTAGAGATAACGAGTCTCGGTTTTCAAGAGCTGATATGTAGTCCAACACAAGGCGTGTCTGCTCGTGATTCTCCCCGTGCCGTTCCAGACACCTGTCGTAGAGTTGGCGGGCGAACTGAAGTCGAAGGGCTGCGATCTGGTTGTCAGGCACAGGGGGCGAAGCGTTCCGCGCCCTGCCCAAGGTCATGCTCTGCATATTCTCCATTTTCTTCTCCCTCCCTTTGAAAACTCCCAAAGTTGGCGTAATCCCGTCGCGTCCAAACCTGGCCGCCCTAGAGCCTAATCGGCATATAGTGAGGGGGCGGCCGGCGGGTCAGCGCCTTTACCGAGCTGGGTATAGTAGTCGGCCACGTTGAAGAAGGCACGCACTTCGATGATTCGATCGCCGGAAAACCGAAACAGGTTCATCGCTTGTAATGCGAGGCGTCGCCCTGTAGGTTGAAGTCCCCTCCACAAGTCGCGGTGGGTTCCGTGTACCGTGAGCCAGCAGGCAACCTGGTCTTGTTCTTCGATCACGACATGCACCTCGCAGTGCAGATCTGGAAACGCTGTCCGAAGCACCAGGATGAATTCCTTAAATGGCTCCCGTCCACGGACAGGCCCACCGGAGCCGGGCCCAAAGAACTGAACGTCGCCCGCCAGAATCTGGTCCGCTATTTCGAGCCTTCCCTGGCTCATTAACTCGTCGGTATAGAGCTGAACCAGTACCTTGCGCTGCTGCTGAATGATACAATCCTCCTTCGAAGCGGGACACGTTTGTAGCCGCCAACGGCTGTTCCTTCTGTCGCCTGAACCACAACGCGCTGGCGAGAAGCTCCTCCGAGCGGTTCCCCTTCTTCCGTGCGGGAACCGTCCGACCCCTCGCCGGCGGTCCTTATCCCCTGCATCCTCCGATGATTGGCTTCTCCTGATCACTCTTTGCGTATTCGCAGTCCCAAGCATACGGCGGGGATGTAACCAAAGTGTGAATCGAGCGTTGAGTTTCCGTTGAGTTTCCGTGACCCGGCGGCGCTTGGCGTCGGCCGAATCGCGACGTTGCTGCCTTGAGGATCACTAGCCAACGGGCCTCCATCAGCGTCCATGCCGACCGCTGAAAACGGACCGCTGGCAGCCTTCCGTGAAACCGATCCGATTACTTCTTGTTCTTACCGTTCTTGTTCTTCGGCGGTATGTTCTCGTCCGTCCAGTTCAAGATCACGTCGGCTACTTCGAGGTTGTTCGTGCCGAGCATCATCATGTGTGTCGTACCCTTGAAAATCGGGTTCCCCACTTCGTCCAGCTTGATATAGTCCGCCTTCGCCGTTCCGTGGCCGGCGGCACGCCGCGCGTTAATTTCGTCAACGGTGGTTTGGCACACCGTACTGGTTGCCGTGTAATCTCCCTTCAGGGCCAGATAGGGGATATTATCGAAGTCTTCCGCCTTGAGTCCGCTGTTCGGCAAAGAGCAGGAACCTTCGATCGTAATCAAGCCCTTCAGCATATCCAAATGGCCTCTTTCCTTCAGAATCCGGACCATGTGATGCCCCATGATTCCCGATTGCGAATGCGTCGCCACAACTGCGCCGCCGAGCTTTTCAACCAGCATCGCCAGATCTTGTGGAGTCCAGGTATTAGCAGGTGAGATCTCTTTTGGATCGCAGGTGGCGCAAGTCGAACCCGGCAGCGTGACCTCCGCGTTGGGCACCAACTGCTTGTAGTACTCAAGAGCAAAGTCGGTGTTGGGTCCTAACGGCGCCGGGCCGATTGCGCCAGCGCGGGAGACGACTTTTGCGTCCACGGCGGTGAGCGGATATGCCGGATGGTAGTCGTTGCCGTGGATGGCGGCATCGGTTGGGGGGTCGCCGGGGTCGCCATGTTGTATGAGCCTACCGGTAAGGATGGTGGATCCCGGCGGTATCAAATGCCCAAACCACGCCGTCCAGGCGCCATTATCGGTAATCCTGCCGAACGCCGGGAGCGAGGCCACTCCCTTCGCGGGGTCGCCATTTCTGATCGTAGCCGCCGCCTCATGAATCACGGACTCGTCGAACCCGGAGCGTCCGCGCCCTGCCTGATCGACCAGGTAAGTGGAGATGCCCTTGCGCACGAAATAGGGATACCAGCCTTCGCGCCCGTCCGGTGTCGATTCCAAACAGGCCGCCGTATGACTGGACCCGTGCACCATGATGACTGGTGGCATGTTGTGTTTCTTGTTCTGGGGTATCTGGAACTGGGTGTACATTTGGCCGATCGTGATTTGGTTGGGAGCTGCCGTTTGGTTGGCCGCCGGTACAGTGGCGTAATTCGTGACCTTCGGAACTCCACCGACGAAAAAGCTGCCCTGGTCTTCGATCACCAGCGGCTTGGTTAGGAATCGTTTCATCTTGGGCGTGTCCTGCGCTGCGGCGCTCCCCGTTATAACGGGCAGCAGGATTGCCGGTAAGAGACACCTAAAGGCCGTCTGCATGAAATGGGTTTCGTGCTTCATTGGAACTCTCCTCTTCAGTGGAAGAATACTGGATAAAATCGTCGATGGCAAAGATCGATCGCCGCCGCGGTTTTGAGTGTCAGAATCCGAGACTGAGTCGCCCTACAAGGTCCAGGTATTGGATCGGGCCTTCGCGATTCTCGACGTATTGGCTTCCTCCGGGCAGTATGCGTGCCTTGGCGAACACGCCGAAACGCTGGCGCTTAACAAGAGTACTGTGCATCGCCTGCTGATGATCCTTGAAGGATATCGTGCGGTGCAGCGTGATCCGCAGACTGGACGCTATCAGCTCGGGCTTCGTTTGTTCGAGCTCGGCTCACTCGCGGTGGGAATTCAATATTCGCGAACGCGCCTGCCCTCGTACACGAATTATCCCAGTTCCGACTACAACGAATCCCGACAAGGCCGATTCCTTCGAGTGGAATTCACCCGCGTTCGGGGTGGCGGCCGCGTTCGGTCAGAATACGGTCCAGCGCCGATATCGAAGCTTGCGAGACTACAGTGAGGCAACCGGGCAGGATCGGCATAGCGTGTTGGTTGATTATGATGCGTTCACACACGTGTCGAAGCCCGACCCTGGCGATCCCCAGCGCGTGTACACGCCCGACAGCTTCGATTTCGGGCTTCGCCACGGTTCCGCCGCCATCGATGCCGGCTTGGCGGATAATCAACCAATGCCCCTAAAACGAACCTTAGCCGCTCTAGCGCTCTCTGTTGCCGCCTTCGGCCAAACGCCGCTGGCTCCGCCGCCCAACGTTCCCTACGGCATCTCCATCTCTGCCGACGCCGCGAAGAAGATTGCGGCTGCCGCCATTGCCGAAGCTCGCAAGAATAATTGGGCGATGGCGGTGGCCGTCGTCGACACTGGCGGCTACCTCGTCTACTTCGAAAGGATGCAAGACACCCAGCTCGGCAGTGTCGAAGTCTCGATTGAAAAAGCGAAATCGGCCGCGCTTTTTCGCCGTCCGACAAAATCGTTCCAGGACACGGTGACCGCAGGCGGAGCAGGCCTCCGCATGCTGGGCCTCAAGGGGGCGGTCCCGGTGGAAGGGGGCATCCCCATCATCGTAGATGGCAAGCTCATCGGCGCGGTCGGCGCCTCCGGCGGCAGTAGCGACCAGGACGGCCACACCGCCGAGGCCGGCGCCGCCGCAATGAAATAGGGAGTCCGGCAGCGATAAAATAGGGAGCCCGGCAGCGATAAAATAGGGAGCCCCGCGGCAATGAAATAGGGCCCGGCCGCCTACTTCGTCGCGCCCTTGCCCTGCGGCGCACCCTTCCCCTGAGGGGCACCGGTGCGCTCGAACACTTCAATGTTCATGCCGTTGGGATCTTCGACGAAGATGGTGTGGGTCCCGCCGCCGAAGTCCACAATCTCACCGTTGGCGGAAATCACATTGGTGCCCGCGGCCTTCATCAGCGCGATCATGCCCGTGAGGTTGTTCACCTGAATCGCCATCGCCGGCGCGCCGGGGTCGCGGACTCGCAGGTGGAACTTGGTGCGCGGCACGCCTCGAAACTCGGTGAACTCGACGTAAGCGGAGGCGGGCCCGGGCATGACGCCGGTCAGTTTGCGGAATTCCGTTCCCTCCGGCGCGCCCACCAGCTTCAGCATGGCCGGATCTTTCGAGAACGCCGAAGGGCCCGTAAGCTCGAGGCCCATCATGCCGCTGTAGAACTTGGCTGTGGCCTCGGCGTTCTCCATCGTATAGGCGAGGGACACGCGATGCACATTCCCTTCCGGCGCACCCGCCGCGGGTGTTTCCTGGACGACTTGAACGAAAAAGCCATCGGGATCGCGCAAGAGGATGGAGCGGGCCTTGCCTTTCGCGGTGGTAATTTCAACGGAAGCGCCGCCGGTGGTGACGATGGGCGCGTTCGCCTTCTTAGCGTTTGCCACTGCCGCGTCGAGGTCACGAACGTAGAGCACGATGCTGGCAGCGCCGGGATCAGTGTAGCTGGCCCGTGCAGGCTTGCGTTCGAGCCCCTTGAAATGGGTGAGCTCGAATTGCATCGCGCCGGGCAGCCGCATCATCGACATGCGCAGCGTAACGCCGGGAGCGTTGGTGAGTAGCGGCACGGCGGGGTTTGGAAAATCCTGGGGTGTGCCGTTGAGACCGAACACTTCGCGGTAAAAGGCCAGCGTCGTATCCAGATCCTCGACGGCGTGGATGGCGTGGGAGAGGCTCTTCGTCTGGGGCCTGCTTTGGTCGGAAGACTGGGCCAAGCAGACAGACAGCCCCAGGGCGACGAAGGCCACCCCAATTGCCGCGGGAATGAAACGAGAGCCAAGCGCGATGCTCATAAACCTCCTCGTAGTCGCGGAAGCGACCTGACCGGTGTTTTACACCGGCTTAGAGAGTATATCGCGATGGATGGCGACGAGCTGGGGCTGCCCTTCCCAATGAGCTTCCTCGTTGAACGAATAGGATGCGTCAACCCAGGAATGGATCCACGAGCCGCACGCCCGCGTTTACGAAATCAGCGCGATTTCGCGTGGCAACCGCCAGGCCGTGAACAATCGCCGTTGCCGCAATGAGGCTATCCTTGATCGGCATGGCCTTGCCGCTGATGCGAAGACGCGATCCTCCGAGCAGTCCTCCGCCGAACGCATATACGGTGTTCGTGTTGCCGAAGAAGTGATCCCTGGTCGCCCAAGAAGTCGCCTAAGAACGCTTTCAAAAAAGCTCCTTGCTGGCCAGCGCCGCGCCCTCCACCAAAGCCTCGAACTTGGCCCACATTACCGGTTCCGGCACGCGTTCAATCACGTCCACTTGCGCGAAGCCGCAATCCGTGCCTGCGATGACATTTTCGGGGCCGACAAGCTTCGCATAACGAACAATCCGATCCGCGACCAGCCGCGGGTGTTCCACGGTCATCGTATGGTGCGTGATCACGCCCGGAATCAAGATTTTGCCCGCCGGCAATTTGCGATCCTGCCAGACCCGCCACTCGTGCTCATGCCTGGGATTGGCGGCCTCAATCGAATAAGCCCCGGCGCGGACCTGCAAGATGAAGCCGACTATGTCGCCCAATGCCGCGTCCGCCAAGTGCGGAACGTGCCAGCTTCCAAAACATATGTGGTACCGCACCCGGTCTTCGGGAATACCCCGAAGCGCATGGTTCAGGGCCTCGACTCGCAGTTGCGCCCATGCCCGGTAGCGTTCCGGACTCTGCTGCACCAAATGATCGTACATATTGGCGAGAACGGCATCGTCCACTTGAAGAAGTAGGCCAGCCTGGTAGATCTCCAGGTACTCCTGCCGCAACGCTTCGGCCAGCGCGAAAATATATGCTTCCTCCGTCGCGTAGTACTCGTTCACGCCATCATAGGCAGTGCTGACTGGAGCGACTGCGGTTAGAAATGCCTCTTCTACCGTTACCGTTTTCAAAGCCGTTTGAAAATTAGCGATTGCGCGACGGATGGGTACCCGGTCGCTGTATTCAATCGGCCCGACGCAGGCTTCTGTTGGACGACCGGTGAGTACGCTCGGCATTTCCCGCCCGATCACATCGGCGAACCGATCCAGGTCCCGGCCAAGCCACTCGACCGGGCGCAACTGGTTGGGCCTGATTTCGAATCCTGTCACGCGATTCAGGACGTAGTTGGACCAACTGGATTTCCCGAATTCACCGTCGCTCACGATATCCAGACCGACGGCGGCTTGTTTCTTGACCACTTCGGCAGTCGCGCGCTGCAGTGTCTCGATGTAGCCGCCAGTCGACGCCACGTCCTGCGGCCGATCCATGCCGGACTGGGCAAGGGCCTTCAGCTCCTGAGGACGCACAAGGCTTCCGACGTGCGTCGTTAGGATTCGTTCTTGGCTTCTTTTCACGTTCGTTGTTTCCGCAGGGTGCTCCGAAGGATATCACGGGGGACTGAAATCCCGCTACCGACTGCGGGAGCTGGCGCTTCGCTGCGTCGAAACGGACCTGCTTCGACTTCTAAGCCATTGAAAGTGCCGCTTTGGCGTTGTTTGTTTCGCGGGCCGGTAGTAATCCCTCAAAAGAGGTATTTCAAAGCGAACTGGACCAAACGCGGATTAGTGCTGGTTGTGCTGATGACTCCGAAACTGGTCGGACCGGCGTTCTGCGCCAGGTTGGGGTTGCCAAACTGCGGGTGGTTCGCGATGTTGAAGAATTCCGCACGAAATTGCAACGTTTGCCGTTCGGTAATCTTCGTCGTCTTAATCGGCGATAAATCAAAGTTGACTTGGCCGGGTCCATGAAGGACGCCGCGCGGACCGGTCGCCTGGCGGGAATGGGCGGCAAGACGGTGCTGCTGCTGCCCTGCGTCGCCACACCATTGAGCTGCCGCGTTCCCTGGTAGCTACCGAAGAAGAAGAGCTTATCCTTTTTGACGGGCCCACCAAACGTACCGCCGAACTGGTTTTTTCTTAGAATTTCCTGCTTCCCTCCGCCATAGAGGTTCTGCATGAAGCTGTTGGCATCGAGGTCTTCGTTCTGAAAGAACTCAAACAGCGACCCATGGAATTGATTGGCGCCGGATTTCGTCACCACCTTGACATTCGCGCCAGGGTTCCGCCCATAGCTCGCATCGTAGGTGGAAGTCTGAACCTTGAATTCCGCGATCGCATCCGGATTGGGAACGGGGATGCCCGCATAAATACCGTTATTTAGCGGTCAAACCGGCGGGCGTGAACAAACCCATCGCCTTCTTGACATTGTTCACTGTGTCCTTGGCGATGGGCGAAACCCTGCGCGCGCCGTCTTCGAGAACGCTGGCGATGTAGCCGGCTTCCGACGTAATCTGGCGATAACGCTGCTGAACCGGCTCCAGCGCCGCCACCACCGCCTCGGCGACTTGCTTCTTGAGATCGCCGTAGCGCATGCCGCTGAAGTGCTGGCGCAGCGCCGCGTCCGGCCACTCCGTGAAGGCCTGGAAGACGGTCAACAGATTCCGCACGCCGGCTCCCGGATTTTCGAAATCGACACCGGGATTCGAATCCGTGGTGGAGCGCATGATCTTCCTGCGAATGACTTCCGGTGGATCGAGCAGGCTGATGGCGTGACCACTGCCGGCGGTCGACTTGCTCATCTTCTTTTCGGGATCGTCCAGACCCATGATGCGCGCGCCCACAGCGGGCAGGTGCGTCGCGGGCATCGTGAACGTTTCTCCGTAGATCGAATTGAAGCGCTGCGCGATGTCGCGGGCCAGCTCCAGATGCTGCTTCTGATCCTCGCCCACCGGAACAATGGCTGCCTGATACAGCAAAATGTCGGCGGCCATCAGCACCGGGTACTGCAAGAGGCCGTCGCCGATGGTGTCCGCCGCTTCCGACTTGGCTTTGTACTGGGTCATGCGTTCGAGCCAGCCCACCGGCGTCACACAGGTCAGCATCCACGCGAGCTCGGCGTGCTCCGGCACCGACGACTGCACCACCAGCGCCGAGTGCTTGGGGTCGATGCCGATGGCCAGCAGCATCCCGGCCAGTTCCTCGATCTTGGTGCGCAGCTCTTGCGGCTCCTGGTACGCCGTGATCGCGTGCAGATCGACGATGCAGTAGATGCTATCGTAGTCATACTGGATCTTGGCCCAGTTCTTCAAGGCGCCGAGATAATTCCCAATGTGCGGGCTGCCGGTTGGCTGGATGCCGGAGAGGACTCTAGCTTTCATGCGGTTTTTCGGAGAACTTCTATCCTAAACGAAATCCCAACGCCGCCGGAGGCGGCTCCAAGAGAGAATCCGGAGACATCGGCCACTAAGCCGGAAGCGACGGTCACTACGGCGCCAGCGGCGACGGTCACTACGGCGCCAGAGGCGACTGTCATTGTGGAAAAGTGGGTCTATGGCGGCGAGGGCCTCTTGCGCGTGAACGGCAGAGTGGTCCTGACGCCCTTCGTGCTCCCTGGAGAGAAGGTCCGCGTCGAAATCGGCGAGGGCGTGAATGCGCGTCTGGCCGAAGTGGTCGAACCCTCGCCGGACCGCGTCAAACCTCCCTGCCCCTTGTTCGCCCGCTGCGGCGGCTGCCACTACCAGCACGCGCCCTACGAATTTCAACTGGCCCGCAAAGTCGAGATCCTGCGCGAGCAACTCCGCCGCGTGGGCAAGATCGAATACTCGGGTGAAATCGAGACTATCGGCGGTCCGCCGCTGGGCTATCGCAACCGCGTCCAGGTGCACATTCTTTCTTCGGGCAGGGCCGGGCGCAGGCTGGGCTACCTCGCGCGGCGGTCGCATAAGCTTGTTCCGCTCACCGAAGATTGCCCGGTGGCTTCGCCGCGCCTCAATCGGGCGCTGGCGGCGATGCGCGAGCGGCTCCACGACGCACGCTTCCCGCGCTTTGTGCGATCGCTGGAATTGTTCACCAATGAGACGGACGTGCAGGTGAACGTTATCGACACGGCCCAGCCTCTACGGCGCGACTTCTTCGATTGGTGCGAATCCGTCAACACGCTTGACTATCCGACGGCCCTGGGAACCTTCCGCGTGGGACCAAAGTCGTTCTTCCAGGTGAACCGCTTCCTGGTGGAGAGGCTCGTCGACGCGGCACTCAGTGACGCTGAAGGCAATGCCGCATTGGATCTCTACGCAGGAGTCGGCCTCTTCGCGATTCCCATGGCTCGCCGATTCGCCTCGGTCACGGCCGTCGAAGCCGGATCGAGCGCCGTCCGGGACCTCGAGTTCAGCGCCCGCGGCCGCGAATTCAACGCCGCGGGCGCCCTGCGCGTGGAACATTCGCGCGTGGAGGATTACGTTGCGCGTCTCGAAACCACGCCGGATTTCATTCTCGCCGACCCTCCCCGCGCCGGGCTCGGCAAAGAAGTCGTGGCGCATTTGAATCGCCTCGCTCCCCCGCGTCTCACCATCGTCTCCTGCGACCCCGCGACGCTGGCCCGCGACCTGGCGGCGTTGCCCGGCTATTCCATCGATCGCCTCACTCTGGTGGACCTGTTCCCGCAGACGTATCATATCGAGACGGTGGCTCGCCTCCGAGTCAAATGATGAACCGTTCAATCACGCCGCAGATGCGGCTTCGGCGACTACCTTTGTAATCTCAACGCCGGCGGTGAACGCATCATTGCCCGCTTCTTCGCAGTGACGGACGACGCCAACGATCGCCACGGAATGGAGCGTCGTGAGAATCTCGGTTCCGGGAGCAAGCGGAAGCCCTAGGAGAACGCGGTACCCGGACTTGGAAACCTCCACCATCGTCGCCGCTTGATGGCAGCCGTCGGCGCGGCCCACAATCGAGATCACAACGGATTCCCAGACTTCGTATCGATGATCGCGGCGCCGTTGCATACTTCGATTGTCGCGTCTTCCTGGGCACGGCGGGCACCGATTTTCCCACTATGTGACGTGAATAGGAACCTCAGTTCCCGCCAATTTGCAATGGGGCAGCGTCCAGGGACTCTAAGTAGAACGATGGCGGGCGCAGTTTCAGCCGCCCATCCGCAACCGCGATTTGAGTTTCCCCTGGGGGAAACGCTATCCTGGAACGTTCTCCTCATGTCTTCCATCGATGTTCCGCTAAAGCAGGGCGGCTTCGGGCAAACAGCCCGCAAAGAGGCCTGGTGGGTGCAGCCGTTCCCTCTCCTTCTGGCGCTTAGCGGCCCCTCAGAGGCTGGCTCGACGCAAGTTCGAGACAGTCACTGACGGGGCGAAGCCAACGTAGCTAGCGCTTTAGCGCTGATCCAGTCCAATTCGAAAGAAGGATAGGCTATGCAACCTGAAAAGGTGTATGTATTCGATACGACTTTGCGCGATGGCGAGCAGGCGGCCGGAACGCGGCTCGGACCACGCGAGAAGTTCAGCATCGCACGGCAACTGTCGCAGTTAAGGGTCGATATTATCGAGGCGGGATACCCAAACTCGTCGCCCGAAGACTTCACCGCGGTGGAAAACATCGCTCGCGAGATCCAGGACGTTACCATCTGCGCTCTCTCCCGCGCGGTGCCCGACGACATTCATGCGTGCGGCAAGGCTTTGGCAAAGGCTAGGCGGCCGCGAATCCACACCGGGATCGGGGCGTCCGATATTCACATCATGGGCAAGTTCCGCGATGACAAATACGGGCGGACGCTCGCCGAGAAGAGAGTCACCATCTTGAAGATGGCTGCTGAAGCAGTGAAGCTCGCCAAAAGCTACGCTGACGACGTCGAGTTCTACGCGGAGGATGCCGGACGGTCTGAACAGGCTTACCTGTTCGAGATGCTGGAAGCGGCGGTCGACGCTGGCGCCACCGTGCTGAATATTCCCGACACGACCGGCTACACGGTTCCGGAACAATACGGCGCACTCATTCGCGACATCCGCGCCAAGGTACGTAATGCCGAGCGGGTGACGATCAGCGTGCATTGCCACGACGACTTAGGCCTCGCAGTGGCGAACGCGCTTGCGGGAATTCAGAACGGCGCACGACAAGTTGAGGCCACAATAAACGGAATCGGCGAACGAGCGGGCAACGCGTCACTCGAAGAGATCGTTATGGCGATCCGGACTCGCGCCGACTACTTCAATCTCCGGACGGATATCGATGCGCGCGAATTCAGCCGGACCAGCCGTTTAGTTTCGGAGCTGCTGGGAATCCCTGTTCCTCCAAACAAGGCAATCGTCGGAGCGAATGCCTTCTCTCATAGTTCCGGAATCCACGTCGACGGTTTCCTCAAGGACAGGCAGACCTATGAGATCATGCGGCCCGAAGATGTCGGTCTTCACGAAAGCCGAGTGGTGCTGACGGCGCGCACCGGACGAGCTGGGCTGCGGGACAGACTCGAAAAACTCGGGTTTACGTTATTGCCCGAGGAACTGAACCAGGCATATGCGCGTTTCTTATCTATCGCCGACAAGAAACAGGAAGTCTTCGATGAGGATCTGATGGCTATGATTCACGAAGAATTGCAGCCCACCTCCGAGCATTGCCAGCTTGAGCATTTGCACGTCAGCGGCGGCACTTCCTCCGTGCCGACCGCGTCGGTGAGGCTTAGGATGAACGGCGAGTCTCGCGAGGCGACGAGCACGGGAGACGGACCAATAGATGCCGTGTACAAGGCGCTCGCAGCAATCACTCACAGTTCGGTGAAGCTCCTGAAGTATGAAATTCGATCTGTGACCAGCGGCACGGAAGCGCTAGGCGAAGCAACGGTGCATCTGGAACAGGGCGATTCCAGAGTTGTGGGCCGCGGCGCGTCCACCGACATCATCGAGGCCAGCGCCAAGGCCTACGTCGATGGCCTGAACAAGCTCGCCCGCCTTTTGGCGGCCACGACGTAGAACCCGCGCTCCCGTTCAGGCGGTTTTCCGGTTCGCGACGGCTTCAAGGCCCCGAGTGGAGATCTCGAGCTCGCGCATTTTGAATTTTTGAACTTTGCCGCTCAAGGTCATCGGGTAGGATTCCACGAACCGGATGTGCTCCGGAATCTTATAGTAGGCCAACCGTTCGCGGCAGAAGGTGCGGATTTCGTCTTCCTCAGCGGTCTGGCCGGTCTTGAGCCGGATCCATGCCACCACAATCTCGCCCAGTCGCTCGTCAGGGAGGCCAACCACTTGCGCGTCGGCTATCGCGGGATGAGTATACAGAAACTCCTCGATTTCCCGCGGGTACACGTTCTCTCCACCCCGAATGATCATGTCGCGCGCGCGGCCGGTGATCTTGAAGTAGCCGTCGGGGCGCATCAGCGCGAGATCGCCCGTATGAAGCCAGCCATCCGCATCCACGGCCTGTGCGGTCGCTTCCGGCTCGTCATCGTATCCCTTCATCACCATGTAGCCGCGGGCAAGTAATTCCCCCTGCTCACCGGCAGGCAAGGTCTCACCCGTGGGAGAGACGATGCGAACCTCGGCTTCGGGCAGAGCGCACCCCACCGTGGTACAGCGTGTTTCCAGGTCGTCGTCCACGTGGGAACTCGTGATTCCGGGCGAAGCTTCTGTCTGACCGTAGACCACCAGCATATGGCGGCAATGCATCGTGTCGATTACCCGGCGCATGATTTCGATCGGGCAGGGTGCGCCCGCCATGATTCCGGTGCGTAGCGAGTTCAGCTGAAAACGGCCGAACTCCGGATGCTGGAGTTCGGCGATAAACATCGCCGGGACGCCGTAGATGACGGTCGCTCGCTCGGCGTCGATTGCTTCAAGCGTAGCCAGCGGATCGAACGTAGCGGCGGGGAAGATGCGGGCTGCGCCGCAAACAGCCGCGGTCATCGTGCCGATAACCGACCCAAAGCAGTGGAACATCGGCACGGGAACGCACACGCGGTCTTGTTCGGTGAGGCGCATGTAGTCGGCGAAGAAACGAGCATTATTCACCAGGTTCACGTGTGTAAGCAGCACGCCCTTGGATTGGCCGGTGGTACCGGAAGTGTATTGAATGTTCGCGGGCTCATCGGGATCTGGGTTGGCGGTGATCCCGTCTGGCTCGCAGAGGAAGTTTTCCCACTTGGCGGAGTCGAGATAGATAACGTGCTCAAGAGCGAGCGCCTGCCCGGCGCGGGATTCTTCGAGGATAGATTTGTAGTTCGAGTGTCGGCCCTGAGCGTGGAGGAAAAGCGCGCGTATGCGGGATTTCCGCAACACGAAGGACAGCTCGTGGGTGCGATTGGCGGGGTTCACGTTTACCAGGACAACGCCGGCCAGCGCGCAGCCGAATTGAATTATCGGCCATTCGGCGCAGCTAGTCGCCCACACTCCGACGCGGTCGCCGGCATTCAATCCAAGTGCCCGCAGGCCCGCCGCGACACGCTGCGCCTGATGGGCGTACTCTGCCCAGGTGAGTCTGACGTTCTGGTGGCGGCTGACGAGAGCGATGCGTTCGGCAAATCGATTCGCAGTTTCGAGGAACGCTTCCCCTATCGTCTTTCGGACGATGGTGCCCTTTGGACCTCGGGTACAACTTTGCATCGTTTCTCCCTGCACGCGGGCGGTGGCGCCGCTCGTCACCAAATTATTGTATGTTCAAATCGTGGACTTGAGCGATTGCTCTTAGCCAAGGAGAATTGTATGCCTCGTATTTCGCTTGCCGGTCTTGCTTTCCTCGGACTATCGGCTGCGCAGCTCTTCGCGCAACAAACGTGCCAAGGACTGGCGAGTCTCCCGCTGGAACACGCAACGATCAGTTCCGCGACGGCGGTTCCCGAAGGACCTGTGAGTGGCGGCGGGCGGGGTGGTACGGCTCCGGTGGTAGCTCCCGCGCACTGCGCCGTGCAGGGAATCATCAGGCCGACAAAGGATTCCGAGATCCATTTCGAATTGTGGCTCCCGGCGAGCGGATGGAATGGGAAATACGTGCAGCTTGGCAATGGCGGCTGGGCTGGGGCGATCAACGCGGCCGGGTTGGCCGAGCCGTTAAAGCGGGGTTACGCTGCGGCGGCGACTGACGATGGTCACCAGGGCGGCGCCGGCGCCACGTGGGCGATCGGGCACCCGGAGAAGCTTATTGATTTTGGGTATCGCGCGGTGCATGAGACGAACCTGCAATCCAAGGCGATAATCCGCGCTCTATTTGGCAGTGCGCCGTCGCGCAGCTATTTCAACGGCTGCTCCGATGGCGGACGTGAGGCTCTGATGGAAGCGCAACGATACGCCGAAGACTTTGACGGAATTATCGCCGGCGCGCCGGCCAGCGATTGGTCGCACCTTTTCACCGGCTTCGTCTGGAACGCGCGAGCGTTGACAGAGACGCCGGGCAGCGGAATCCCGCCGGCGAAACTTCCGATGGTTCAAAATGCGGTGATCGCGGCATGCGACGCCCTGGACGGCTTGAAAGACGGGCTCCTGGAGAATCCGCGAGCGTGCCACTTCGATCCCTCGGCTTTAACTTGCAACGGCGCGGAGGCTCCTGACTGCCTGACGGGGCCCCAGGTGGAAGCTCTTCAAAAGATTTATGACGGACCTAAGAACCCGCGCACGGGTGCTTCGATTTTCCCCGGTTACGCGCGCGGCACCGAGGCGGGACCGGGAGGATGGTCCGCCTGGATTGCGCCTGCTGCTGTAACATCGTCCATCCAATATGGTTTCGGAAGCTCCTACTACGGTCAGGCGGTCTTTGAGGATCCGAAATGGGATTACCGGAACTTGAACTTTGACACGGACGTCGCGTTCGGCGATCGGAAGGCGGGGCCGGTTTTAAATGCGACGAATCCGGATCTCCGAAGCTTCCGCGCGAATGGAGGAAAGCTGATTCAGTATCACGGTTGGGGCGATCCGGCAATTTCGCCGCTCAGCTCGATAGCTTACTACGACAGTGTTCGCGCGTTTCTCGACAAATTCCCGGATGCGAGACATCAGGCGTCCGCCAGTACGCAGGAGTTCTATCGTCTCTTCATGGTTCCGGGGATGGGGCACTGCGGCGGCGGTGTGGGAGCGAACAGCTTTGGAAACGGTGCGTCCCCGCAGAGCGACGCCGATCATGACGTTCTCAGGGCATTGGAGCGGTGGGTGGAGACAGGCGTCGCACCGGATAAGATCGTCTCGACCGGGACTGTCGTGGGGGACACAAGTAAGGTTCTAACCCGGCCCCTGTGTCCATATCCGCAGGTGGCGCGCTACAACGGCGTGGGAGATCCGAACGATGCGGCGAGCTTTGCGTGTGCGGTATCCCCGGTTCCATAGACGAACTTTCTTGTTTATGACGATTGTCTGAGCGGGTTGTCGAGCGCATCGTGTATACGTTAAATTCGTTTGGGTTAGCTCATCCCCAAACGGGCCAAACGGGAAACTCTGTACTACTTGATTTGTTGAAACCGCAGCCCGAGGCAGTTGCGTCCTCCGGTTGGGGCATACACTGGGGAAGTTTATTGAACTCCGTTTGATCTCCGTTAAGCGAAGCGCCGGAGACCAGATTGAAAACTTGTATGGATTTCATCGCTAGGATGAGGTGTCCAAAAACAGCATAGTCTTTATTTGCAATTTACCGCCGTCTTCCCAAGTTGGACGTCGCGGCCCGCGGCCGAGCGGAACCCTTAAACTAAAAGCTTCCTAAGTCTCGGGGCACCGCATCTTCCGTCTCGCGCCCGAGGAAAGCCAACGCACATTCGCGGGACCTCCCCGCGGACCCTCCTCGAAAGAGAGAACGTGAAGGCGCACTGACCCAACTTTCTCCACCCATATCTCTTCGCATTTCAAGCACTTCCCATTTCCGCTTGCCTCCCATCCCGCCACACTCGCGGCATACTGGGGCGCAATGAGAACGCTCACTGCCAACACATCCCGCTCCGGCAACGCTGCCGCCTCTCGCGGAAGGGCCATTCGGCCCATCACACTACCCGCCACCCGAAATCCCTGCGCAACAGAGCCCGCAGAAAAAAACTCCACTGCGCAACGAACCCAGGAGATTATTGAAAAGAAAGGACCGCCCTGGACCGCCATCCCAATGGCCCCGCAACCGCGATTTGTATTCCCCCGCGCGGAAACGCTATCCTGTAACGTTCTCCTCATGTCTTCCATCGATGTTCCGCTAAAGCAGGGCAGCTTCGGGCAAACCGCGCGTAGAGATGCCTGGTGGGTGCAGCCGCTGCTGGTTTTCTTGGGATTCGGCGCCTTCATCGTCTACTCCACTTGGGCCGCGCTACAAAACGCGCATTACACCTACGGCCCGTACCTTTCGCCAATGTATTCGCCCCTGCTGATGACCAGCGCGCCTTCCTGGTGGCCGGCGTTTTTGCCTTTCTCCGCTGCGATGCTGATCCTGTGGGCGCCCGGCGGTTTCCGCCTCACTTGTTACTACTATCGCGGCGCTTACTACAAAGCCTTCTGGGCCGATCCGCCCAACTGCACCGTCGGCGAACCGCGCAAGACCTATTGGGGTGAGCGCACGTTTCCTCTCATCCTCCAAAACGCGCACCGCTACTTCCTGTATCTTGCGATCGTCATCATCTGCTTCCTCTCCTACGACGCGTGGAAAGCCCTGTGGTGGGACAGCCCCGACGGCAGTAAGACCTTCGGCATCGGCGTCGGCACCTTGGTGATGATCGTCAATCCGATTCTGCTCGGAGCCTACACCTTCGGTTGCCATTCGCTGCGCCATCTGATCGGCGGACGGCTGGATGAAATGGCGAAGACTCCGATACGCAAATCCTGTTACGACTGCGTGTCCTCGCTCAACCGCAGCCATATGAAGTGGGCCTGGTTCAGCTTGTTCTGGGTGGGCTTCACCGACCTGTACATTCGCCTCTGCTCCATGGGCGTCTGGACCGACTGGAGAATCCTCTAGCGATGGCGGATTATCCGGTTCACGAATACGACGTCCTGATCGTGGGCGCCGGCGGAGCAGGCTTGCGCGCCGCCATCGAATCCTCGGCCGGCGGCGCAAAGACCGGAGTGGTGACAAAATCCCTGCTCGGCAAGGCGCACACGGTCATGGCGGAAGGCGGCATGGCCGCGGCCATGGGCAACGTGGACGACCGCGATAATTGGAAGGTCCACTTCGCCGATACCATGCGCGGCGGCCAGTATCTGAATGATTGCCGCATGGCGGAGCTGCACGCCAAGGAAGCTCCCGATCGCGTCCGCGAGCTGGAAGCCTGGGGCGCGATGTTCGACCGCACCAAGGACGGCCGCATCCTCCAGCGCAACTTCGGCGGCCACCGCTATCCGCGCCTGGCGCACGTGGGCGACCGCACCGGCCTGGAAATGATCCGCACGCTTCAGGATCACGGCATCCACCAGGGCATCGAATTCCACATGGAGACCACCATCCTCACGCTGCTGAAAGATGGCGACCGCTGCGTCGGGGCATTTGCGTACGATCGCGAGCGTGGACGCTTCCGGATCTTTCGCGCCAAGGCGGTGGTGCTCGCTACCGGCGGGATCGGGCGCGCGTTCCAGGTGACCTCCAACAGTTGGGAATACACCGGCGACGGCCATGCGCTCGCCTATCAGGCCGGCGCGGCTCTGCTCGACATGGAGTTCGTGCAGTTTCATCCCACCGGCATGGTGTGGCCGCCCAGCGTCAAGGGCATCCTGGTAACCGAGGGTGTGCGCGGCGAAGGCGGGGTGCTGCGCAACAAGGAAGGCCGGCGCTTCCTGTTCGACGATATTCCGGCCAACTACAAGAGCCAGACCGCGGAGAATGAAGACGAAGGCTGGCGCTACGTTCTGGGCGATAAGAGCGCCCGCCGGCCGCCGGAGCTGCTGACGCGCGATCACGTGGCCCGCTGCATCAATCGCGAGGTTAAGGCCGGCCGCGGCAGCCCTCACGGCGGCGTGTTTCTCGACATCGCCTGGATCAAGGAAAAGCTGCCGAATTCGGCCGAGCACATCAAGAAAAAGCTGCCCAGCATGTATCACCAGTTCAAGCAGCTCGCCGATATCGACATTACTCAGGTGCCCATGGAGGTCGGGCCCACCACGCACTACATGATGGGCGGAGTGCAGGTGGACGCGGAATCGCAGATGTCCTCGGTCGCGGGTCTGTTCGCCGCCGGTGAATGCGGCGCGGGCTTGCATGGAGCTAATCGTTTGGGAGGGAATTCGCTTTCCGATCTGCTGGTGTTCGGTAAACGCGCCGGCGAGTTCGCCGCCAGGTTTGCCAACGAGTCCGCCAAGCAAACCAGCGCAGGCAAGGTTCCGATGGATCAAGTGGACGCCGCCGCCAAGAAAGCGCTGGAGCCGTTCGAGCGCGGCGCATCGGGCGAAAATCCCTTTGCCATCCAACATGAGCTTCAGGCGTTCATGCAGGACCTGGTGGGCATCGTGCGCCGCGAAGACGAGATGCAGCAGGCTCTCGAAAAAATCGCCAAGCTGAAGCTGCGCGCGGCCAAGGCCGGAATCACCGGCAATCGCGAGTACAACAACGGCTGGCACACCGCCATGGATCTGGATAACCTGCTGACGGTTTCCGAAATCGTCACGCGCGCGGCCCTGGAGCGCAAGGAAAGCCGCGGCGCGCAGTTCCGCGACGACTATCCCGAAAAGAGCGAGGAGTGGGGTAAATACAACCTGCGCATTACCAAGACCGCCGGAGGCGGTCCCAATGTCGCCCGCGTGCCTGTGGTTCCGATCCCGGACGATCTCAAGCAGGTGATTGAGGAACAAAAGTAATGGCCAGCGCTACTTTTCGCATCTGGCGAGGCGACGCTTCGCAAGCCGGGTTCAAGGACTATACCACCGAGATCTCGGAAGGCATGGTCGTTCTCGACGCCGTACACAAGATCCAAGCCGAGCAGGCCAACGACATGGCCGTGCGCTGGAATTGCAAGGCCGGCAAGTGCGGATCGTGCTCGGCTGAGATCAACGGAAGCCCGCGCCTGATGTGCATGACGCGGCTGAACTCGCTGCCACTAGATCAGCCGGTGACGGTCGAGCCCATGCATACCTTCCCGCTGGTCAAGGATCTGGTCACCGACGTCTCCTGGAACTTCCGAGTTAAGGAAAAGATCAAGAAATTCCAGCCGCGCAAGCCCGACGCCGCCGACGGAACCTGGCGTATGCAACAGGCCGACGTGGATCGCGTGCAGGAGTTCCGCAAGTGCATCGAGTGCTTCCTGTGCCAGGACGTCTGCCACGTGCTGCGCGACCACCATATGCACGACCAGTTCATCGGCCCGCGCTTCATGGTGTATGCGGCCGCGCTGGAGATGAACCCGTTGGATACGGCGGATCGTCTGGGCGATCTGCGCGAGACCGGCGGCATCGGCTATTGCAATATCACCAAATGCTGCACCAAGGTGTGCCCGGAGGAGATCAAGATCACCGACAACGCCATCATTCCGCTCAAAGAGCGCGTCGTCGACGAGTTTTACGATCCCCTGCGCCGCCTGTTCAAGATTTTCAAATAGCGCAACGTCGCCGCTAACCTTTCGTCGCCGGCGTGCATCTATTTTTGAAGGAGCGCGCATCTCATGAAACTTACTCAGCTCAGTCTCTACCTCGCGATCCTTATCGCCAGCGTGGCCCTCGCTCTCTCAAGCTATGCCGCGTCCAGCTACAAGGTCAGTCTGCCATCCGACCTATTCGCCGGAGACGTGCTATTGAAGGCCGGCGACTACACCATGACTTTGGAGGGCAAGCAGGCGGTATTCAAGAAGGGCAAGGAGTCCATCCAGATACCAGCCGTCGTGGAGAAGAATGACCGCAAGTTCTCGAATACCAACCTGGAGCTCATGGGAACCACGATTCAGGCCATCGACCTGGGCGGGACGGACATGAAGATCATGTTCCGGTCGTCGCATTGATTAACTCCCCCGAACACACTGCGTAATCCGGCAGGTATATACTGACTTGAGCCGGGAGTCAGGTTGATATTCCCCGCCAGGAGACTTTCGAATGAAACGATTTTGCCTGGCTCTCGCATTCGGCCTCGCACTTGTTTGCGTTGGCGGCAATAGCACAGCAAACCCAGAGCACCGGACCGTATAGGGTCCTCAAGACGGCGAAAACCGGCGGAGCCGGCGGCTTTGACTATATTTATGCGGATTCCGGCGGGCGCCGCTTGTATATTCCCCGCAGAGGCAATCCCGCGCGTGTCACCGTATTCAATCTGGATACGCTCGAGCCGGCCGGCGAGATTCCCAATACCAGCGCGGCCGGCGCAGCCGTTTCCAGCAAGTCCGGCCACGGGTTCGCAACCAGCCGGCCCATCGCCATGTGGGACACCAAAACGATGACGCTCATCAAGACCATCGACGTGCAGGGCGGCGCGGACGGCATTCTCTACGACGCATTTAACGATCGGGTCTACATCTTGAGCCACGTCGCGCCCAACGCGACCGTGATCAACGCCGCGGATGGATCGGTGCTCGGCACCATCGACTTGGGCGGAGCGCCCGAGCAGGCCGCCAGCGACGGCAAAGGGCATATTTAGTCGATATCGAAGATAAAGCCAATATCGCGGTGGAGGACGCCAAGACCATGACCGTCACCGCGAATTACGATCTCGCCGGCAAGGGCGGGACGTGCGCCGGTTTGGCCATGGACGTAAAGAACAACATCCTCTTTGCTGCCTGCCGGAATCCGCAGACCATGGTGATCCTCAACGCCGGCGACGGCAAGATTCTCGAAACTCTCCCCATCGGCCAGGGCACCGACGGCGCGGTGTTCAACCCCAATACCATGGAAGCCTTCAGCTCCCACGGCGACGGCACGCTGACGATTATCAAGGAGAACAGCCCCACCAGTTTCGTCGTGGAACAAAACCTGCAAACCATGGTTGGAGCTAAGACACTAACATTGGATAGCAAGACCAACCGGATCTTCCTGATGTCGGTCGAATACGCCGCCCCCGCAGCCACGCCGGAGCCAGCGCCTGCACCTGCCCCGGGCGGTCGCGGCGGACGCGGCGGCGGTCGAGGCCAGCAGGTCCCGGACTCGTTCACGATTATCGAGGTCGGCAAGTAACCCGCCGCGCCGCTCCTCGTTTCACGCGCCGTCGTTCACGAGCCGTCGTTCACAAGTATGGCTACGCGCCCCTGCGGCGTGCGACTTTGGGCTCCCGCTTCGTCTGCGCGAGGGAGCCGGCGTACTTCGACATCTCGATTAAGAGTAGCGTCAGTTCCGTGAGAGCCTTCTCGTTCCGCGGCCCCCCAGGAATCCTGCGGGTCACCGCATGCGGCGCGAAGGTGACGGTCACCAGCAAATCGGAATTATCGTCCCGGATAGAAACGTGCGAAGCGAGGCCGAGACGCCTCGCCAACTCGACAATTAGGTCTTTCAGAGGCCCCCCTGTTTAAAGCTCGCTTACAGGGCCGCTGACTGAAGGGCGCGAGCGCTACAATCACCATCTTATCGCACGCGGCCGGCGATGTCGCGGGTGTGGCAAACTATCCTGTATAGACGCTTCGCCAATGGAGGTGCTTGAATGATACGGCTTACACATTTGTGGATGCTTCCCCCGGCGGTTGCTGTGCTCGCTCCCTTCGCCGGGGCACATTTCCGGCTCCTGGAACCACAGTCTTGGGTGGTGGAAGATCAATTGGGAAATCCGCAGAAACTGGGTCCTTGCGGAGGCACGCCCGACGGTGGCGGCACGCCCACCAACATGGTCGGCAAGGTCAAGGGCGGACAGAAACTGCACATCAAGGTTCAGGAGACGGTCTACCATCCGGGCCATTACCGCATCGCGCTGGCCGTGAATTCCCGCGCCGAGCTGCCGCCCGATCCCTCCACGGCCACCCGCGATTCCGATAAAGGACCCATGTCCGTCTCGGCCGCGATCCAGAATCCGCCCCGGATTCCGGTCCTCGCCGACGGCTTGTTTGTTCACACTGCTCGCAGCACCGATCCCTTCGAGACGGACATCCAGCTCCCCAACATTTCCTGCGAAAAGTGCACACTGCAAATCGTCGAGTTCATGGCTGAGCACGGGTACAACAACCCCGGCGGCTATTTCTACCATCACTGCGCCGACCTGCAAATTACCGCCGATCCCGCGAAGGCGATCGACGCTGGCTGGCCAGCGGCGAAGAAGCAATAAAGCCGCCATATTCTCTCCGTTCCCAACGGCCACATGCGCTGGCGTCTCGTAACTTTTTGTGCTTCTCGCCGGATTACCTTATAGAGAACGGCTGAAGAGGCGATGAGCCAGGACCATGACGACCGGCTGCTGGTGGAGGCGGCGCAGCGCGATCCTGCCCGATTTGCCGATCTGTACGAGCAAAACTTCTACCGTGTGTATGCCTATATTGCTCGCCGTGTCGGCGACCGCCATCATGCCGAGGACCTGACAGCCGAGGTTTTCCGCGAAGCTCTGGCCGGCATCGGTAAGTTTGAGTGGCGTGGTGTACCGTTTGTGGCCTGGCTCTTGCGGATCGCTTCCGGGGCGATCGCGGATCACTTCAAGCGCACCGGTCGTGAGTCCGGGAATCCTTCGCCGGAACCAGACCGGCCCGGGCCCGAGGAAATCGAACGCAACGCCATGCTTTTCCAGTTAGTGAACCGGCTCCCGGAAGCGCAGTTTCGCGTGATTCAGATGCGTTTCATAGAGCAGAGAAGCATCCGCGAGATCGCGTTGGAACTGGACCGCAGCGAAGGCGCCGTGAAGCAGTTGCAGCTTCGGGCCATCGAGAATCTCCGGGCTCAAATGGAGGGCGCTCATGCCTGACCGCGCACTCGACGAATTACTCGATCAAGCCATTGACGCCATCCTCGCCGGCGTTGCCTCCGAGACCGCCAGTCCTGAACTGGACTCTTTGGTTCGGATCGCCGGCGTGCTGCGCGAAATGCCGGCCGAAGATTTCCAGTCCCGCTTAAAAACCGAATTGCAAAGGAGAGCAAACATGACCCCAGCCGCAGCCCCATTTGTTCGTGAAGGTTTCCGCGCCATCACGCCGTATATCACAGTTCCCGATGGCGCCAAGCTTATCGAATTCATGAAACACACCTTCGAGGCCGAGGAATTGCACCACGTCACCTCGTCGGCCGGGTTTCACGCCGAGGTCCGCATTGGGGATTCCATTCTCATGATCGGAGGCGGGGAGTCCGTCCGCGGCCATGAGAAGATCGGAGCGTTTCATGTGTACGTGCCGGATTGCGACGCCGCCTACCTGCGCGCTATCGAAGCCGGCGCGACATCCATGGGCGAGCCAGCCGACCGCCCCTACGGCGAAAGGGCCGGGTTCGTGAAGGACTTCGCGGGGAACCACTGGTATATCTCGACACGCTTTGCTTCCAATGTCGCGCCCGAAGGTCTCGGAACAGTAGTGCCTTTTGTGTTTCCGGCAAAGGCGCGGGTCTTCATCGACTTTCTGAAACGAGCCTTCGCTGCGGAAGAAATGGCAGTACACGAGCAGTCCGGCCGCGTTATGCATGCCGCCGTCCGCATTGGCGGCGCGGTCCTGGAAATGGGTGAGGCGCAGGAGCCGCAACATCTGCCGAGCAGATTCTTTCTATACGTGGAGGACTGCGATGCCTGGTACCGTCGTGCAGTCGCTGCCGGAGCCACCTCAGTCGAGGAACCCGCCGATCGGCCCTATGGCCACCGGACCGCGACCGTCCTAGATCCGTTCGGTTATGAGTGGGTCCCGGCGTCGCTCCTCAAGAATCCGACATCATAACCGAGCCCCGAAACCGAGCCGCGACAGTTGTTATGGAGCGGTCCCGCGCTTCCTTCCCTGGGCGATCTACACCTTTTGCGACACCGTCGCCAGCGTGGTCCGCTCCAGGATCTCCGCGATCGCATCGCGCACCTCCCGCATGACGATGCGTGTGCCGCAGGTGTCGACGTCGACGCATTCGTCGCATTTGCGGAAGCGGGTTTCGCTCGCGCACGGCAGCGGCGCCAGCGGCCCCTCCATCATGCGGATCACACTGGCGAGCGTAATCTGGTGAGGCGGCTGGGCCAGGCTATAGCCTCCGCCCTTGCCCTTCTTGCTCGCCACCAGCCCCAGGGTTTTCAGCGAGAGCAGGATTTGCTCGAGAAACTTCTTCGGAATGGCTTCCTCTTGCGCCAGTCGCGTCACCAGCACCGGTCCGCCGCCGTACTTCCGCGCCAGGGCGTAGAGCGCTCGAAGGCTGTATTGCGTCCGTTTCGATAACTGCCGCATCCCAATCCCAAACTACTTTCGCAAAGCGAACGTGAACAACGAATTTCCCGAGATCGTGCGTGCCGTCATTCTCTTGAACTCTATCAGCAGCCCGGCAAGAAGGTCAATGCGAAGAACCTCAATCCCATCCAACCGGCCAAAAGCACTTGACATATGCTCTACAGGCGTTTATCATTCCTCCTAGAACATCTTTAAACGGACCACCCAGCAGTAGGTCTGTTCTCCGCTAGGCTCCCGGTCAGCAGCCCTGGCTTTTGCGCGGCCAGTCCACCGGCGCTTTCCCGATAAAAACCTCGACTTCAACCGGAGTGTCACAACTCCCAGGAGATTTCTGCGCATGATCCTTACACGTAAGACCCAAGAATCGTTACTTGAAAGAGGCTACTCCCGCCGGCAGATCGGCCGAATTTTGGGGGGAACCGCCGCCGCCGTTCCCTTCTTCAATGAATTTGCCATGGCCCAACAGGCCGAACAGCAGACCCGCGGCAACCGCAGAGGCGGCGGAGGCGGCCAGCGCGCCGCTTACGATCCGGATGTTGTCCGCATCACCTCGAATGAGAACCCGATGGGTCCCAGCAAGGAGGGCATTGAGGCCATGGCCAAGGTGGGACCTCTCGGCTGGCGCTACGACCCGCAGGGTGAAAACATGGACTTCCAATCTCTGCTCGAGAGCACGGAAAATGTCAAATCAGGTTATGTGAACGGCTATCCGGGTTCCAGCGTTCCGCTAGCGGGCTGTGTAGCCGCATTCACTTCGCCCACCAGACCTTGGGTGATGGGCAGTCCCGGCTACGGCGCTGGCGGAGGCAAGTTTGTCGGCAATAAGGTCATCCAGGTCCCGCTGCGGCCGGATTTTTCGCACGATGTGGAGGCGATGATCAAGGCCGACCCGAACGCCGGCGCGTACTACATTTGCAATCCCAACAACCCCACCGGCACGCTCACCTCCAAGGCGGATTTCGAGTACATCCTGGCGAACAAGCCCAAGGACGCCGTCCTGGTGATCGATGAGGCGTATGTTCACTTCGCCGGCCCCGAAGTCTATTCCACCGCGTTTGTGCGGGACGACAAGGATGTCGTAGTGCTTCGGACGTTTTCGAAGATCTATGGCATGGCGGGCCTCCGCGCCGGCGCGCTCTATGGACGCCCGGACCTGCTGTCCAAGGTCGCCGAGTTCGGCCGGGGCGGCCACCTGCCGGTCACGGCCACCGCGTGCGCCGCGGCGAGCATGAAGGTCAATGCCACGCTCATGCCGGAGCGGCTGGCGATCAACAAGAAGAATCGCGACCTGGCCTTCGAGCACATGCAGAAAATCGGCGTGTCTTACATCCCGGCGGTATCGAACTTCTTCATGATGTCGGTGAAGGGGATGACGGCGGCGCAGATCGGCACGGCGATGGCGGCGAAGAAAGTCATGCTCGCCGGCGCCAATCGCTGGCCGGAGTGGCCGGACCGCATCCGCGTGACTGTCGGCACTTACGAAGAGATGGGTAAGTTCAATGCCGCCCTCTCTGAAGTGGTAAAGGAGGGGCCGCCGAAGGCGTAGAGTTGTGGGGCAGGTCTTCGACCTGCCGTTCATCACACGGCCCAGAAAGTGCCCGGAGCGGGTCAAAATGACGTGCTCCGGGCATTCCAGTTTTATGCCGCCTTCATCCATAGGCGTGGGCATCAGGATGCTGAAAGGGTCTTTCAGGCAAATGACCGCAGATTAATGAAGGAAGAACCAACGCAGTTCAGGGGAGCGCAGTCTGCCCCCGTTGGTCGGCCCCGAGTTCAAAATCCAATCAGAAAGGAGATCCTTGCGGCGCGGTCGCTTCGCTCCCGCCTCCAGGCTCATTCTTCATGAGAATATGCTCGCTGGCAAGCCTCAATCAACGTTGATCAGTACGGCAGGCAAGATTGTGCCGCTGTACAGCGGCACTGAGGGCGAGTCTACGCCGCCGACGGTTACCACCAAGGGCTGCGGACCGGTGGGAGCATTGGCCGGCACCAGTACGTCGAGCTGGGTCACGCCCGCCGACCAGGAAGGAATTCCGTTGAACTGAATCTGAGCCGGAATTCCCGCGATCGTCACCGATATAGGGAGGCGCGACTTCGGAGTCGGGCCAACCGGTCCCGATCCGGTGGCAACAAACGGGGCGACGTCACCTTCGCCGGTAATGTACATATCGAACACTCCCCCCCTTTTTCCGGGGTTTTTGCTCCCGCTCGCGACCATGCCGGCGGTGGGGTCGTAGGCAATACCGGGGTCCGTCTGGTCTATGTAGATGGAATACGACGCGACCGCCCCATTGTTGTTCACCGCGAGGATCGCTGGTCCAACCGGGACCTCGTACGGGATTTGGATATCCATCTGCGCGGGCGAGACGTAATAAAGAGGCGCGGGAATGCCGTTGACGGTAGCGGAAGCGCCGCCTAACTGATAGGGCAGTGGCAGCGACGTAGCGGTATGCGCTGTCGGCGCGAGATTCGTACCCTGGACGATCGTCAGCATGCCCGCCGCCTCCGCCGCCTCGTAGGAAAAATTGTTTCCCCCCGACGTGATACTCACGCTCGACGAACCGCCCGCCGTAAACGTCACCGGCACCTGGACAAACTGCGGCAGCGTGTTGATGGACTGAATCACCAGCGTCGCCTGAAAAACGCCCGACCCCAGGCCGGCGGAAGCGGCCGCCACGGTAACTGTTCCCGGCCCGGTACCCGAGAGCGGAAACACCACCAGCCAACTGGTGTGGGGATTTTCCGGGAACACCGTCGCAGTCCAGTTTTGGCCCGCCGGCACATTCACCGTGAACGTCGTCTGCGCGGTTCCCGACGCCCCTGGAATCAGCGCAACCGAGTCTTTGGAAGTGCTGAGAGCTCCCGCGTTCGCCACCGGACCCTGGAACGGCGCTGATGCGGTAACCACGATGCTGTTGCCATTGGTATCGATCCCATCCACCTCATAATCGAACGTCGTCGGGACTCCGTTAACCTGCCAGCATATCCCCGCCAGCAGGCTACCGAAGGGAGCCAGGCGCCAGGAACCGAACCAGTCCGGAATGTATTGCGTATAGTCGTTGCCCGCCGCCAGGAACTTCGTCAACTCCACTTCAAATCCGTTCAACTCCTGCAAATCCAATTGCTGATAGAAAAACTGGAAGCCGGTGGGGCAATCGGCCACCCCATTCGGTGTTTCCGCCACCGTGGATGGCGCGCTGGCCAGCGACATGGCCGCCGAGATCTGCTTCGGCAGGAAGGGAACCGCGATCTGCTGGCTCCACTGCGCGCCGCTTCCGTCCACGCCGCTGAAGCCGAACACCACGTTCCCCGGAGAGCTAAGGGTCGCGCGCAGGTTCGCGGAAAGAGTTCCACGGGCCGGCACGCTGGAGCTGCCAAAAAACGACGCGATGCTGCTCGAGTAATCCTTTCCGAGAAAGGTAAAACCGGTCAAGGTGGTGGCCACGCCCGCGGTTTCGGTGAGCCGCACTGTGTAGAAGTAACTGTACCCTTGCGCGTCCGGAGTCTGCTGGTACACGGGGTTGGGGACCACGGAGGGCACGACGGCCGATCCGGACGTGACCTGCGTAACCGTCACTGCCAGCGCAGTGGACGCCGGACTGAAACTGCCGCTGCCTCCATAATATGCCGAGATCGACTCGGCGCCCAGCGCTGCCGAGAACACGCTCCCGTACACGGTGATGCTCGCGCTGGCGCTGCCACCCGATCCCGCCAGAGTTGCGCTGCCCAGGGAAGTGGTCTTCCAGTTGAACGAGACTGTGCCCGACGGCGAGGTCGAGCCGGAAACCGCCGTCACCGTTGCCGTCAGCACCGTTGTCCCGCTGACCGAAAGGCTGGACGGGCTCGCCGACAAGGTAATCGTATCCGATCCAACCGCCCGGCCGCCCCACTCCGTGACCAGATTGCTCACGTTGGCCGAGCCCAGCCCGGTGGCTTGGTCATAGCCGAGCCCCGCGCTATAGCCAATGCTCCCGCTGGTGCACGTGGGCGTCCCAATTTTACACGGCACGATATTATTGCCGACCGTGACGTCGTGAAAGATGTTGTTTCCGGGAACAGCCAGGCTATACAGCTTCGGGTTGATGTTTCCCAATCCGGCCTTGGCCTCGATCCCTTTGGAGATCAGAAATTGATTCAGCACTGCCACCACCCCGGCGAAGACCGGCGTGGAGATGGAGGTGCCTCCATAGTAGACGTTCTGCCCCGACACGTAAACGGTATAGGGGTCGTGATAGACCGCGGCCGCAAAGGAAATGTCCGGCACGTCACGGGCGTTGTCGTTGGGCACGCCGGAGGCGACTTGCCAGGTCGGCTTGGTGTAGAGAATGCTGGCGCCCCCTCCGCCACCCAATAAGCCGCCGCCGTTGCCGACGCTCACCGTGGTGTCGTTCCACGCCATCTCAGGAATGTACCCAAGCGCCGAGCTTCCGTTTGAGCTGTTCCCCGAGTTCCAGTAATTGCCGCTTCCTTCGTTGAACTCGGTACCGCCGACGCCGGTGATCTCAGGGACACTGGAGGGCCAAACCACCGAGAGACCGTCCTGAGCCTGCGTGATCTTCCCGGTGTCGCAACCCGCCGCGCCCTGATCTCCCGAAGAGCTTACCCATGTGATCCCTTGCGCATTCCCCTGCTGGGCGGACTGGCGGAGACTCGCCTCATAAGCGGCTTCAGAAGACGCCTCCAATTCGCATAGGCCGTAGCTCGAACTGATCACCGGAGCCAGATTCTGGTCGATGGCGTACTGCGCGGAGCCAAATACGTCGCTGGAATAAACGAACGTGACGCTTGCGTCGAAAGCGATGCCGCCCGAATATTCTACGTCAAGCGTGGCTTCGGGTAAATCGGCTGCGACCACCCCCGGATCGGCGGACCCGGGCACCAGGAGCAGCGTCGGATTATTCGCGGGCAGACCGAACTCGGCGCGAAAGCTTGCGATATCGCTAAGGTTGATCTGCGTCCGTCCCACCACCACGATACGCTGCCCCGATCCGTTGTAGCTCGCCTGGTATAGCGGGGCGATGTTGTAAATCGTAGCGATATCGCCGGGCGAAAGATAGTGCGCGCCGGCCTGGGTAACGGCGGGAATAGCCATTTTGGCGAGCTGCGGCAGGGGTCCAAAGTCGTTGAGTCCCTGGATCGCCAGGATCAAGGGCTCCAGCACCGCTGGAATCGAGGGATCGGCGGCGTTGGCGAAGTGTGCCTCGCCATCCACCCGATAGCGATGCATCTCGGTCCGGAACGTCGCCTGCACCTGGCCGGCTGTACCGCTGAACGTCACATAGTTGCGCGCGCGCGCCACATAATCAATGCTGAATCCTTGGCTTTCGAGCCAGGCCGAGATGCGCGCAATGTCATTGGCGCTCAGGCCGAACCGCTCTCCGTATTGCTCGGGCGTGAGCCAGTTGTGATAGTTGGGTGAAGCCGGGTCCTGTTGTCCGGCCAGAAGCTGGTCCAGGTCCGCTTGCTGGCTGGCGGTCAGCCTGGCGGCCAACCTCATGCCCGCGATCTTTTGCGATGCGGGCATCAGCCCCTGGTCATACCGCGGCTGCGCCTTCGCATTGGTGTTCCCTCTCAGAACTACTATTGAGCGTGTGTCAATCGGCGCCAGCAGACGATCCGGTTGCGCGAAACCAGGCGCGGCGGCAGCCAATAGACCGCCGAGCAGAACAACTTGCCGCATGAAACCTCCCTGCAAAATTCCGGTCCGCACAATTCGTTACAGTCGCTAAAGGCACCCAATATAGCACCTTGCCGGGCGGCGCCAAATCGATGCAGACACCGAATACGGGCACGCTCGACTCGTCATAAGAATGAATCGGCCCGGCTAAGGCAAAGCATTACGTTGCGCAACCCGCGGCTTTTCAGTACAGTGTTGAAGAAGCCCTCATGACAATAAAAGCGCCCACCGCAGCCGGCGGAATCCTGATTCTTGCCGGGCTTTTGGCTGGCTGTAGCCACAGCGATCCAAAGCCCTCTGAATGGTCCATGGGGGAAAAGGTCACGCTCGGGCCTTTGACCTACACCGTGATCGACAGTTCCTGGCGCAGCCAATTGGGCGACGCTTTTAGTATCCGTCCACCCCAGCAACGTTTTCTGATCCTCACGCTCTCGGTTACGAATGGCGGGGGCAGCGATGTTTCTATACCGCTGCTCAGCCTGGAGAACTCCGACGGCCGGGACTTTCTCGAGTCGGATAACGGCGAGCACGTCGACAACTGGTTGGGATTGCTCCGCAACCTTAGCCCTGCGCAGACTCAGCAAGGGCGGATTCTCTTCGACGTGGCGCCCAGCTCCTACAGACTGCGCCTCACCGACGGCGCCGGACCGGGCGAGGAAAAGTACGGCTGGGTGTCGATTCCATTACGCGTGGACGTCGATACCGACGTGCAATCGCCGGCGTCCGGCGGCGTCCCCGTGAAATAGGAGGCGAGCGGTGAAACGCGCTGCCGCGCTCGTGTTTTTTTTCGCGGCTTCCGGGTCCGCGGCGCCCAATCTGGCGGTGGAGCGCACCGCGCTGCATCAGTTCGAGGACGGACCGCTGCTCGGGTCCTCCTACGAATTCCTGCCCGGCGAGACCGCCTATTTCAGTTGCCGCCTCACCGGCTATCGGTACAAGACACTGGACGACGACCGCCAGGACGTGAAACTCTCCTGGCGCATGGAGGTGCGCGATCCGGCCGGGGCTCTGCTGGAGGAGCCCGCCCAAGGCCGCATCGACGCGGAGCTTTTTCCGGAGGACACCAACTGGCTTCCGAAGTTCCTCAAAAGCTTCGTGGTGCCGCCGTTTGCGATCTCGGGCGAGTATCGGATCTCGGTCCGGGTCCGCGATGAGATCGCGGAGGGCGAAGTGTCCGGCGAGCTGAAGTTTCGCGTCAAGGGGCACGCGCCAGATGCAAGCATGGACCCCGGCGGGAAACTCACCGCTGGCAACGTGGTCTTTCTGAGTGGCGAGGACGACACGCTGGGAACCCGCTCGGCCGTGTACCATCCCGGAGGCATGGCGTGGGTTCGCATGGCCGTGAGTGGATACAGGTTCGGCCCGAACAACCGCTTCTCGATTTCGTTCGGACTGGCGCTTGAAAACACCGAGGGGAAGCAGTTGTTTTCGCAACCCGAAGCGGGATCGCAGACCGATGAATCGTTTTACCCGCAACGGTATTCCATAGGGACGCTGACGCTCAACTTGGATAAGAGCATGGCCGCCGGCGCCTACACCGTAGTGGTGACCATCCGCGACAAGATCGGCGATCAAAGCTATGAAGTGCGCGCGACTTTTCAGGTTCAATAGCCAGGTGCAATAGGAATCAATTCGCGGACGGACGTTCCACGTGATCGATCACCAGAACTTCTGTGGGGTCTTTCTGTGGGTCCAGTTTGAGACCAAGCTGGTCCTGAACGGCGGTAAAGATGGATGGACAGCTCCACGCCTCCGGCTTTTGCCCAAGCCGTTCCTGCATGGCTGCAAAGCTGGAGGGACAACTCCCATCGGAGGGTGTGTCCGGGGCCGCGCCCGAATCCGGAGTCCACGTCAGCCTGAAATCGAAGGCCTCGGTGAAGTTGGTCTTGTCCACCACGGGACGGTCCATGGACCGCGAAAGGACCTGAAGAAAGGGCGGCATGGCCACGTTCGTGCCCTGGATCCAACCTCTGTCCATCAAGAGGATGCCGCCGCTGCCGCGAGGCCGGCCGTTGTCCTTCGCCGCCGCAAGCTTCACGCCGCCTTTGGCGGGGATCAGGGCATAAACGGGCATTTCCCTGGTTTCCTTGTGGACCTTCAATTGAAACCGCTCCGCGAGAAGGGCCTTGGCCATCTCCCGGACCTGGGCCTCGGTCGCGGATTCATCCCCTTTGGCCTCAATGTTGAAGCGCGCGGTGTTCCAGTCGGTGATCCACTTGGGAGCGTTCACGATCTGGAAATCCCGCACGCCGTAGATTTGCTGAATCACGAAAATCAGCTGCGCGTTGTGCACCTCGAACCGGCCGCCCGGCAGGAAGCGCGCATATCCGCCCACTTCATTGGGATCGCTTGGCTTGATCGAGGCAACCTCAAACGCCGGCGCCTGCGCAAACGCAACCGACGCGGCAAGAATGAAGAGTTTCGCGCGCATTCTCTTACTTAAGACGCTCGAAGCCGCCGATTCGTTGAAACAAACTTAGCGCCAGCGAAACAACTTTAGCGCCAGGGCAAAGCTCACCACCAGCCAAACCGCCAAAATTCCCAATTGTTGCGCGATCGCGGCGAGCGGCTCGCCCCGAAGCATGTTGGCTCGCAGGGCGTCGATCAGAGCCGTCAGCGGGAGCGCGTGAATCATGGGTTGGACCGCGGCCGGAAACCGCTGCGCCGAGAAGAACACTCCGGAGAGCACCCACATCGGCATCATCACCAGATTCGAAACACCGGAAGCAGCCTCGATGGTCTGGAGCCGGGCCGAGATCAACAGTCCAATCGCGCTGAAGGAGAGCGATCCGAGGGTGCAGAGCAGGGCCAGGTTCAGCAGCGATCCGCGCATGGGCACCTGAAACACCAGTGCGCCGAACCCGGCCAGCAGCGCGACTTCCACCACTAAAAGCCCCAGCCGCGAGAGCAGGAACGAAAGCAGGTAGTCGTGCCGCGGCATGGGAGTCGCGATCAGGCGCTTCATCAGTTTCTTACGCCGCGCGTCCACAATCGCGAACACCAATCCCCAGATACCGCTGCCCATCAGGTTCATGCCCAGCAGCCCGGGCAGCAGGAAGTCGATGTATCTCGATCCCGGCTCACGGATCAACCTATCGGATGACGCAACCGGATCTGCCCGTCCCGAAGCCCGCTGAATCGCGTCATCGGCCAACATGCGCGCCGTGCGCGCGTCGGGGCTGGTGTCGTCGTAGTGATACACTACGTGTCCGTCCCGACCGGGTTCAACCAGCAGAGCGATATTCCCGGTCAGCAGCGCGTGCTCTCCATCGCCGGGCGAGAACTCGGTGACGTCCAGCAGTTTGTCTTTAGACAGTGTGCTTTTCAGTTCCGCCGTGACCGCCCCGATCTTGATCACTTCAGGAGGCCGGTTGCGGAACGCCACGCCCAGTCCCGCGGCCAGAAGAATCGGGAAGATGAACACCCAGAACAGCGCTTCCGGCTCGCGCAGGAATTCACGGAACCGCACCAGCGTCAACTGAATCAGAGCGTTATCTCGGCCGCGGTTCACGAGCACCTCGCCGCAGCGCAGCCTGTGGTGGGGCGGGTCCCCTGACCCGCGCGCGACCCCCTGGTCGCGCTGTCAGCCGCGCTCCAAGCCCGGCCAGGGGGCCGGGCTGCGGACGAGGGCGTCCGCCCCACACGAAACCGTAGCCTACTGCTCACGCAGATGCCGTCCCGTCAAGGTGACGAAGACGTCCTCCAAAGTCGCGGAATGCGTGCGCAGCTCAGTCAGCGCCGCGCCCTGCCGCCCCAGCTCTCCGAGCAATGCAGGCACGGCGAGGTGCAGCTCGGTGACCTGCATCAGGACGCTGCCGTTTTCGCTGCGAACGCCACGAATCCCTTCCATGCGGCCGAGCGCCGCGACATCCAGCCCCACGGTGGCCCCCGCCGAAAACTCCACAATGTGCTCGACTCCGATCGACGCGATCAGCTCGCGCGGAGTGCCCAGAGCGATCACTTTGCCGCGATCCATGATAGCCACGCGATCGCACAGCCGTTCGGCTTCATCCATGTAATGCGTGGTGAGCAGAATGGTCCGCCCGGCGGCCTTGAATTGCTCGATCAAATCCCAGAGTTGGCGGCGAGCCTGCGGGTCCAGGCCCGTGGTCGGCTCATCCAGGAACAGAAACTCGGGATCGCCCACCAGCGCGCACCCGAGCGCCAGCCGTTGCTTCTGGCCGCCGGAAAGCCCGCCCACGCGCGCGTCGCGCTTTTCGGTAAGCTGCGCCTGGGCGATGACTTCTTCGGTGCTGGGTCCTTGATGAAAGAAGCTGCGGAACAGCCGGATGGTTTCGGTTACCGTGAGTTTCTCCGAAAGCTGTGTTTCCTGAAGCTGGATGCCGAGCTTTTGGCGCAGCGCGCCGGCATCGGAGTTCCAGCGCATTCCCAGCAGCTCGACTTCACCCGCATCCGCCGGTGTCAATCCTTCGCAGATTTCGATGGTCGTGGTTTTGCCCGCGCCGTTCGGTCCCAGCAGGCCGAAACATTCGCCGCGGCGGACTTCCAGATCGAGTCCGTCCACGGCCACCACGTCCTTATATGTCTTCCGCAAATTGCGCAGGCGCAACGCGGGCCCGGAAGGCGTCAGGGACATACGCTTATGGTGGCACATCGAGCCCGCCAAGTTCCCGGCGAAAGGTAGTAGGATGGCCAAGGAGGTTTTTATGCTGAAACTTCTGGGCCTCCCTATCGCTGGGCTGACAATTCTCGGGCTAATTATCACCCTGACCCGGCCTGCTCATGGGCAACGCTACACCAGTCCGCCCGCCAGTGTTTCCGCCACCATCGCCGGCAAGAAAATCGGCGTCGAGTATTACGCACCCTCCATGCACGGCCGCAAGGTCATGGGCGGCCTGGTGCCGTTCGGCCAAGTCTGGTGCACCGGCGCGAATTACGCCACGGCGATCACCTCGGATGCCGCGCTCCAGATGGGCGGACTCAAGCTTCCCAAAGGCAGCTACAGCATCTGGACCATCCCCACCGAGAAGGAATGGACCCTCATCGTCAATAAACAGACGGGCCAGTCTCATCTCCACTACGATTCGTCGCGCGATTTCGGCCGCACCAGGATGAACCTGAAAACGCTCGCCAGCCCGGTAGAGACATTTCGCATCGAGCTGCGGTCTGAGGGTGCCAACAAAGGCACTCTGGCGCTGTTGTGGGAGCGGACCGAAGCCTCCATCCCGTTCACGGTCGTGCCGTAAGCAAGGTGCAGTAAGCAACGCCCCGTAAAGGACACACATGGATCGAAGAGATGCAGTCAAGCTGGCGGCCTCCGGGCTGGTTTTGCAGGTGGGTCAAGGCTCGGCGCGAGCGGCGGATGCTCCACCGCAAGCAGGGTTTGATGTAAAGACATTCGGTGCAAAAGGCGATGGCAAGAGTCTCGACACCGCCGCGATCAACAAGGCCATCGATGCAGCCGCCGCGGCCGGAGGCGGCGCCGTTGTCCTCTCCGCCGGAACTTACGCCAGCTACTCGATTCATCTGAAGAGCAAAGTTTCGCTCTACCTCGGTCCCGGCGCAACCATCCTGGCTGCCGACCCTCCGCCGCCCACCGGAACCGGCGGCTACGACGACGCCGAACCGATGCAGCTCGACAAGTATCAGGACTACGGCCACAGCCACTTTCACAACAGCCTGATCTGGGGCGAGGGTCTTGAAGACATCTCCATCCTCGGGCCCGGCGTCATCTATGGCAAGGGATTATCCAAGGGCACCGGGCCGGGACTGCGCGCCGAAGACCCGCACGTCGGCAACAAGGCCATCAGTCTCAAGAACTGCCGCAACGTCACTCTGCGCGACTTCGCCATTCTCCAAGGCGGACATTTCGGCATCCTGGCCACGGGGGTGGACAACTTCACCATCGACAATCTGCGCATCGACACCAATCGCGACGGCATGGATATCGATTGCTGCCGCAACGTGCGCGTGTCCAATTGCAGCGTCAACTCGCCCTGGGACGACGCCATCTGCCTCAAGAGCTCCTTCGGTCTGGGCCACGCGCGCTCGACCGAGATGGTCACCATCGCCAATTGCCTGGTGAGCGGAAGCTTCGCGCTGGGGTCGCTGCTGGACGGGACCTTCAAGCCTCTGCCCACGGGGGAGCGTATTCCGCGCACCGGGCGCATCAAGTTCGGCACCGAATCGAACGGCGGCTTCAAGAACGTGACCATCACCAACTGCGTTTTCGACGGCTGCCAGGGCCTCGCGCTCGAGTCCGTGGACGGCGCCATCTTCGAGGACGTGGCGATCTCCAACATCACCATGCGCGACATCGTCAGCGCCCCGATTTTCATGCGCCTGGGCAGCCGGATGCGCGGCCCCGCGGGCGTTCCTGTGGGCGTGATGCGGCGCGTGGTCATCAGCAACATCGTGTGCTCCAACACGGCCGCGTATCTGGGGTCGATCGTCAGCGGCATTCCAGGGCACCCCATCGAGAACGTGAAGATCAACGATGTCTACGTCCAGCACCAGGGCGGCGGGACCAAGGAGAACGCGGCCCTCGCGCCCGCCGAGAAAGAGGACGCTTATCCCGAGCCGGGCATGTTCGGGACCATGCCTTCGCACGGCTTCTACATTCGCCACGCCAAGGCCATCGAGCTTAGCAATATCCAAATCGAGACCGTGAAGCCGGACGCGCGCCCGGTATTCGTGATGAACGATGTCGAGAACGTCGATCTGTTCCGCATCAAGGCTCCTCGCGTGCCCGATGTTCCCGCATGCGTGCTCACCAACGTGCGCAACTTCAGCGCCTCCGGCAGCAGGCCGCTGATGCCCGATACGCAGGTCGACCGGGCGGAGCAAACCAAGATCTAGGGACAGTTATGGCTTCCCCGTTTCGCAACAACAAGAAGACGCGCAAGCAAATGCGACGGTCGGTGAAAGATTTCGTCGCCGCGGCCGACAAGTTTGATCTTGAAGGGCTTCACTCGGACATAGCGGCCTCGTTGCGACGTACGGCAAGCTCGCTAATCAAAATAGGCCAGTCAAAGCGCAAGAAGCGAAACGCGGCGAGGAAACCCGCACGCTGAGGACCCCCACCCGTCGCCTTCGCCTCGTTTGACAGGTCCCGTCCCAAGCCCGTAGGCTAAGCGTATGGAAGTACATTTGACCCCCGACCAGGAGGCATTTATCCGCCAGGCCATCGAGACTGGCCGGTTGCGCCACGAGCAAGACGCAGTGCAGGAAGCCATGTCGCTCTGGGAAGAGCGCGAGCGGCGGCGTTTGGAGATCCTTGCGGCGGTCGATCAGGCCGAAGGATCCTTGGCGCGCGGCGAAGGCCGTAGAATTAAGACGCATGAGGAAGCGTCCGAGCTCGCCGCCGATATCAAGCGGCGCGGCATGGCGAGGCTTGCTGCCGAGCACAATCCCCGCTGATGAGCGAGCTTCGTCTTTCGCCCGAAGCGGAAGCCGAGCTTGACGGCATCTGGAATTACGTCGCCCATGAGAGCGGCAGCATCGATATCGCCACCCGCGTGGTGGAGAGAGTCACCGAGCGTTTCTGGTTATTGGCCCGGTATCCGTACATGGGGCGTCGCCGAGACGAGGATTTGCGTCCTGGTTTTTTGCGCAGCCTCGCCGCCGACGACTACGTCGTCATCTACAGGATCGTCGAAGACGCAGTTCTGATTCTGCACGTCGTGCATGGTAGCCGTGATCTAGCCGCGCGACTCGGACACTAAAGCAGATGTTTCTTTAGCCCGTCACCTTCGCCGCGAGCTCCCCTCGCGCCAAACGCACCCGCAGATCCGACCCCACCGGCGCATCTTCCGGCGACTTCACCAGCTTGCCCTCGCGCTCGTCTTCTCTCATTACCAGCGCGTACCCGCGATCGAGGATCTTAAGCGGGCTCAGTTGCTCCAGGTGCGCTTCGAGCGTCGTGAGGCCGGCGCGCGAGTGGTTCAATTCCAGCCGCATGCGCTGCTTCACCTGCGATTCGCATCCCTCCAGCCGCCTGCGGGCTTCGGCGAAACGCAGCCTCACATCCAATCGCCCCAATCGCGAGGCCACGGCGTCCAGCGCGCGTTTGCGGCGCTCCAGCGCCGCGCGGGCCGCGTCGCGCAAGCGGTAGTCCAACTCGTCCGCCCGCTGCATCCGCCGGCCCATCGCGCGATGCAACCGGGCCGGGTCCATGGTTTGATGCGCCAGACGCCGAGCCAGCAATGCCAGCGTGAGCCGAGCGGCTTGCCTCAACTTCGATTCCCCGGCGTCCAGGCGATCGAGCAACCCCGCGCGAGTCGCCGTCACCATCTCCGCCGCAGCGGAAGGAGTCGGCGCGCGCAGATCCGCCACAAAATCCGCGATCGTGAAATCGGTCTCGTGCCCCACCGCCGAAATCACCGGAACCGAGCACGCCGCGATCGCCCGCGCCACGCGCTCCTCATTGAACGCCCATAAATCCTCCAGCGACCCTCCGCCGCGCGCCACAATCACCACTTCCGCCCAACCCGATTCGCTGAAATATTCGACGCCCGAGGCGATCTGTTCCGCCGCGCCCTCGCCTTGCACCTGCGCGGGATACAAGCGGATGTGGCGGCCCGGGCAGCGCCGCTCCAGGATTTGCAGGATGTCGCGAATCACCGCGCCCGTGGGCGAGGTCACGATGCCGATGCGCTCCGGCAGGGGAGGCAGCGCCCGCTTTCGAGCCGCCTCGAAGAACCCTTCGGCAGCCAGCTTCTTCTTCAATTGCTCGAAGGCGAATTGCAGCGCTCCGTGGCCTTGCGGCTCCAGAGCCTCCACCACCAGTTGCAGCTCACCGCGGGCGTCGTACAGATCCAGGCGGCCGCGCGCCAGCACCGCCACGCCGTCCTGAGGCTTGAATTTGAGGTATCGGGCGGTCATCTTATAGCACACCGAACGGATCTGCGCGGCCTCGTCCTTCAGGGTGAAGTAATAGTGGCCGCTGGCCGCCAGCTTGGTTCCCGAAATCTCGCCGGAAACCCAGATATCGGTGAAGTGATCCGCGATCAAACCCCTCAGTTCGGAGGTCAATTCGCTCACGGTGTAGGTCCGCCGGACGGGGTCCCAGTTTAGCGTGATCTGTTCCATCGTTTTTCGTAAATCATTGTATCGCAAGGAGAAACCGTATGAAAGGTCGTTTATGCCGATCGGTTCAATAAAAACTATCTATTGGTAATGCCAATGGAAGGCCGCTATCCTGTAACACAAGCCCCGTCGCTCCCTTAGCCAGCCTTGTCGCTGCCCAAAACAAAAAGAGAGGGTTTCCATGGCCGATAACAAAGCACCCGAAATGCAAGCAACCTTGGGCTTGACGGGGTTGACGATGAACGCAATGGCGCTCATCGCCCCCGGAGCCTTCCTATGGCTCACGTTCTATCTTCAGGCGACCGAAGGAACGACTTCGCCGGCGATGTGGGCCGGAATCTTCCTGGCGCTTCTGTTGTGTCTCGCCACCGCGGTCTGCTACGCGGAATTGTCGAAGTTGTATCCGGGAACCGGCAGTTCGTATTACTTCGCGGAACAGTCCTTTCTCAATCATGAAAAAGCGTGGCCCTACGCCCGGCTTGCAAAGTTCATCGTCGGCTGGGGCTCCCATCTATATTATTGGATCTATCCCGGCGTGATGGTGGCGGTCACGGGAGTATTTTGCGGTTATGTGGTCGGAACGCTGTGGCCCAGCTTCATGAATGCTACCAATCCGGGGCCGGTGTTCATGGCCTTGGTCGCGGTTGTGTTCTCCTTCGCGGTGGCCTACATCGCCTATCGCGGAGTCAACGGCTCGACCGCCGTGAACATCGCGATTAACGTCATTCAAATCAGCGCGCTCCTGGTGTTTTCGGTCTTGGCGTTTGGTTACCGCTTGAACCATCCGGCGGGATCGGTGGCCTGGCAGTTTGATTCCAGCTCGGGCGAAGCCTACCAGTATCAGTTCGCGATGAAGAAAGACACCGTTGACGGCAAGCAAGTCGATGTGATCGACCGTACCGCCGACGGTACTCCCAAGCCGCTGATGGACGCCGCCGGTCAGCCGGTTCCGTTCAAGATCGACTATCCACTTCAGGACGAGAAGATGAACTTCCTCAGCCATCCCGACGGAGCCTCCGTAGTAGGAGTTCACAACGTCAGTTGGATGTTTGTGCAAGCTACCGTGGCCATCTTGATTCTGGTGGGATTCGAATCGGTGACTTCCATGGGAGGTGAGGCCAAAAACGCCAAACGCGATATTCCCAAGGCGGTAATCCTTTCACTGCTGATTCAGGGGGCCTTCTGCTATCTGGTGGAGTACTTCTGCGCGAACTACTTCTTAAATAGCGGGTATACCATGCAAAACGCCACCAGCTCGGCCGCTCCCATCGGCGACATGATGATTCTCGTCGGCGACGCGCTCTTCGGGGCCGGGCACGGCCGCTACTTCATGCTCGCCGAGGCCGTCACCGTGTTTCTGGCGCTGATCGGCACCACGCTTTCGTGCATGAATACAGGCGCGCGTGTCACCTACGCCATGGGCAAAGACGACGAAGTTCCGGAGCATTTCGGAATGCTGCACTCCGAGAATCTGACGCCGCACCGCGCCATCTGGGCTCTGGCGACCATTTCGGCCATCGTTGGCGTGATCGCGGTGTCGGTGGCGTTCGGCGACGGTTCCGCTCCCAAAGACGCCGATATCAAGGCCCTTCCGCAGGGTATCATGTCCAGCGTCGGCTACCTCAGTCACGACACGATGGCGAACCTGCCCAACACCTTGCTGATGATCACGCTCGCATCCAATTTCGGAACCTTCCTGCTTTACATGCTGAGTTGCATCACCTGTATCGTGGGGTTCCACAATCACCCCATGTACAACCCCATCAAGCATCTATTCATTCCGATCTTCGGATTGCTGGCGAACTTGGGATGCATGATCGCCTACCTGGTCCTGCCGTTCCTGGGATATGGCACCAAGATGGAACCGTTTGGCGCCCTGGGGATTGCGTTGGTTTGGGCGATATACGGCGGCGTCTACTTCCTCAGCTCTAGTAAGAAGTCGGGCCGCACAACCCTGGTCGAAGGCCGCGGCGGGGCGTCGGCGGCGTAGATTCCCTGGAGTGTCGCGATTGGATCGCTAACTAATGATCCCGCGGGCCGGAGCAGCCTCAAGCCGGCCCGCGAATTTTTTTCTACGAAGCCCAAAACGAGGGAATTATGGCGCCGTATCATCGAGAGCCGCCGGCCGCTCCAGTGGCGCGGGCTGCCGCGCCTCCCATATCCATGGGTTTGGATCTTGAATTTGCTGCGATGTCCGATCCCGGCCGGCAGCGCGGCCACAACGAAGACTATCTCGGCCATGCCGCGCCGGAATCGCTCGAGGACATCCAGCAGCGGGGCTGTCTTTTCGCCGTCGCGGACGGAGTCGGCGGGCAGGAACTGGGAGAGGTGGCGTCCCGAACTGCCGTCGAAACCGTAGTCGCTGGATTCAACGCGGCTCCTCTGGGCGAATCGCACTCCGCTCTGCTAGCCCGTCTGGTTCAGGCCGCCAACATCAAGGTTTATGAGACCGGCCGCGCCACCGGGCCGGGAGGCACGGCCATTGCCACCACCCTGGTGGCTTGCGCGCTGCGCTACGATCGCGTCACGGTGGCGCACGTGGGCGATTCCCGCTGCTACCTGATCCGCCACGGCCACGCCATGGCGCTCACTCGCGATCACACCGTGGTCAACGATCAGGTGCGTCTCGGCGTGATGAACGCGCGTGAAGCAGCCAAGGCCGAGACGCGCCACATTCTCAGCCGCTCGCTGGGCGTCGACTTGTTCGTGAGCGTCGATACCAGCGAGCATCATGTCCTGGCCGGCGATGTGCTGTTGTTGTGCTCGGACGGGCTGCACGGGGCGGTTTCCGGCGCTGAAATCGCGCGTGCGGCGGCTCCTGGAAATACAGCGGGGAATCTCACGGAAGCCGCACGCACCCTGATCGAGCTTGCCAACGAACATGACGGAAGCGATAATGTGAGTGTTCTCCTCATCCGCATCAAACATGTGGAACGCGTTGGTATGTATCGCGGCCGTCCGTATAAGCTGCGTTGATCCCGCGAGGGGTGTGGTTTCGAATGACCCCTTGAATGACCCCTGTCAAAGTCGGCGATACTCTAGACCATTACCGGATTGACGCCGTCGTGGCCCGCAGCGGCATGGCTTCCATCTTTCGCGCCACCGATTTGAACGACGGCAAACAGGTGGCCATCAAGGTTCCTCATCCCGAGATGGAATGCGAGCCGGTTCTGTTTGAACGCTTCCAGCGCGAGGCCGACATCGGCAGGATGATGGATCATCCCGGCGTGATGAAGGTCTACCCGAAAGAAAAGCACAACAAGGTATATATGGTGATGGAGTGGGTGGAAGGCAAGCTCCTGCGCACCATCATGAGCGAGCAGCGCCCCATGCCCGAGGAGCGCGCCCTGCGCATCGCCATCAACATCCTCGGCGCGCTCCAGCACATTCACAGCCGCGGCGTCGCCCACCGCGATCTGAAACCCGAAAACATCATGGTGGACGACGACAAGATCAAGCTGATCGATTTTGGCATCGCCTCCAAGTCCGACGCGCGTCGCCTTACGTTCGCCAAGTTGTCGCAGGTGATGGGTACGCCGGATTACATCTCTCCCGAACAGGTGAAAGGCAAGCGCGGCGACGCGCGCAGCGATTTGTATTCGTTGGGCGTGATTCTGTACGAAATGCTCACCGGCAAGGTACCCTTCACCGGCGCCAATCCATTCGCCATCATGAACGAACGGGTCCTGAACAATCCGCCTCCGCCGCGCTCCATCAATTCCCAAATCACCCCGGAGGTGCAGGAGATCATTTACCGGGCGCTGGAGCGAGAGCCCACGAACCGCTACAAGACCGCCGATGAGTTCGCCTGGGATCTTGCGCATCCCGAGCAGGTGGGGGTCGCCGAGCGTGTGGAGGAACTCACCAACTGGAAGCAGCGCCGCGATCCCTGGGCCCGCCGTGCGGCGTTTTATGTCGCCATGGCGCTGATCCCCATCGTGGTCCTGGGCCTGCTATTTTTCGTCGCGAAACACGTCTAACGGGTCTTTTGCACACGCTCGATCCGTGGTATCCTCACGGGCGTAAACTACGTCCATGTAGAGGAGGGAGGAGCCGTGAGTAACCTTGCCGTGAGGTTAAGGAGCCTTGACGTTGCGCTCCAACAACTCTCACATTCCCCCGCTCTTGAGCAGCAGGATAAGGCGCTGATCGAAGAGGCGCAGCACGCGTGCGATGTCGCCACCGACATGTTGCACACGAACCGGGGTATACAAGCCAGATACGCTTGTTTCTACGCGGAAGCATGCGTCGCCTTGATTCAAAGCGACCTGAGCAGCGCCGAAAAGCTTCGGAGGCTCCTGAGAGAAGATCTAGTGAGATCCGGGAACACGGAAGCGAGCATTGCGTCTTAGCGGCGCAGGCCTCCGGCCTGCGAGCGACGTCTGCCCCGGGCTGCTGGGCCGGACGCGCTACCTTTGCGAGACATCTTCCAGGTGGCTCACCAATTCCGGGTACGCGTTGGCACCCAGCTCATGCAGATCCATGCCCTGGCGTTCGCCGTCGAGCGCCACGCGGAACCGCGAGATGCGGTCGAGGGTCCAGTTCAATCCGTAAATCATCGGGAACATGAAGCCTACAAGCGTCGCGACGCCGGTAAGCTGCGCCATCCACTGACCCTCGCTCGGCGTGCCCAATGAGCCGCCAGGGAAGCGGCCGAGGAAGCCCGCGGCGATCAATCCCCACAATCCGCCCACGGCGTGAACGGAGATGGAGCCGCCCGGATCGTCGATCTTCAGATGCAGCTCCAGCCACTCCACCGAAAGGGTGACCAGCGCGCCAGCGATCAGCCCCACCATAAGAGCTTCGGCGGGGACCTGGAAGGCCGCACCGGCGCTGGACGCCGCCAAGCCCGCAGTCCAGCCGTTGGCGCTGAGGGAGGCGTCGGGTTTGCCGAAGCGGGTGCGGGTCACCAGCGCGGCCGCCAGCAGCGCGGAACCGGCGGAAAGCGCGGTATTGACGGCAATCAGGGCGATTCGAGAGGGGGCGGCTCCGTAGAACAGGATCGCGGCTGAGGAGTTGAGGCCGACCCACCCGATCAGGGCGAGGAAGGCTCCGAAGGTCACGAACACGGCGTTGTGCCCCGGAATCGCCGTCGGCATCCCGTCGGCCGAGAATTTTCCGCGCCGGGGACCCATCAGCCAGGTCACCGATAGCGCCGACAGGCCGCCCACCACCTGAATCGCTCCGGCTCCGCCGGCGTCCACAAATCCAACGCCGAATCCTGCGCCACGCCCGGCCGGAGCTCCCAGCTCCGCCAGCCAGCCTCCGCCCCAGACCCAGTGCGCGAAGAGCGGTTAGGTCCAGCCGGCGAGGACCGCGGTGGAAATTGCGGCGGAACCCAGCCGCCAACGCTCCTCGCCCGCTCCCAGAGGAATCACCGCCGCGAGCGCCGCGGCGAACATGCCGAAGCAGGCGGCCAAAGCCGCACCGGAGCCGGAATCGAAATCGAGACCGCCAAAAAAGAGCCGGCCTGAGCCGATCCAGTTCCACGATCTTCCCGCCGCACTCAGAGCGAACGCCGCCCGGCCCGGAAAGCCCTCGAACGCGCTTCCGCAGATCACGTAGGCCAGAGACGCCACGCCAATCACCGTCAGCGACGCCATTAACGAATGCACCGCGCTGCGCGACCGCCCCAGGCCGGAATTCATCAGCGCCAGACCCGCGTAGGCGAATGGAATCAGCAGGATCAGCAGCCCGCAAATTGCGGCGGCGAAGGGCGAAAGTGACGCGGCGCCCACCTCAGCGCCTCTCTCCCTGAAGCGGACCCCGCTCCGGCGGCGGCTCAGGCATGTGCCCGCGCACAACCAACCCCATTCCCAGCGCCTCGACGCCCAGCCCTGCCGCCAGAAAGGCCGCGCGGGCGGAACCCGGCGGCAATAAGGCGATGGCGGCCAGCACGATCACCCATCCGGCCGGCAGCAGCAGCAATCCCACCAGTTTCATAGATTTCCTAAAATACCACGCCGCGCGATTGCGTTCGTGGCGTTCTTGGGCGAACACGCGGTAGAATGATCGCGGCCCGCTCGGGCAGCATAAGGGGATGGCCTCCAGGCCGATATAAAACTTTTATGGGCATCCCAGCGACGAGGGAGATACACTGTGGAAATGACTCCTAAAGAAGTCCTCGAATACGCCAAGAAACACGATGCCAGGCAGCTCGATCTGCGCTTCACGGATCTGCCTGGGGTCCAACAACACGTCTCCTACCCGATCACGGAGCTCGAGGAAAGCTCCTTTGAGGAAGGCTTTGGCTTCGATGGGTCCAGCATCCGCGGATGGGCGGCCATCAACGAGAGCGACATGCTGTTGATTCCCGATCCGGCCACGGCGATTCTCGATCCCTTCTACGAAACCAAGACGGTGGTCATGCTCTGCAACGTGATCGATCCGATCACGCGGCAGCACTACGACCGCGACCCGCGCTGGATCGCGAAGAAGGCGGAGATGTACCTCAAGAACTCGGGCCTGGCCGACACGGCCTATTTCGGCGCCGAGGCGGAATTCTTCATTTTCGACAACATTCGCTTCGATCAAACCGCCAACTCCGGCTATTACTTCATTGACGCCGAGGAGGGCCGTTGGAACTCCGGCCGCGTGGAACACAACCTGGGCTACCGTCCGCGTTACAAGGAAGGCTACTTCCCGGTTCCTCCCACCGATCACCATCAGGACCTGCGCGCCGAGATGGTGGAGACCATGATCAAGTGCGGTCTCAACATCGAGTGCCATCACCACGAAGTGGCCACCGCCGGGCAATGTGAAATCGACCAGCGCTTCGACACTCTGGTGAAGTCGGCGGACAACATGATGACCTACAAGTACGTCATCCGCAACGTGGCGTATCAATACGGCAAGACCGTCACCTTCATGCCCAAGCCGCTATTCGGCGACAACGGCAGCGGCATGCATACGCACCAGAGCCTGTGGAGAGACAAGAAGCCGTTGTTCGCCGGCGATCTGTACGCGGGTCTGAGCCAGATGGCGCTGTGGTACATCGGCGGACTTCTGAAGCACGCCCGCGCGCTGGCGGCCATCATCGCTCCCACCACCAACAGCTACAAGCGCCTGGTGCCGGGCTACGAGGCTCCGGTGAATCTGGCGTATTCGCGGCGCAACCGCTCCGCCGCTTGCCGCATCCCCATGTACTCGGCCAGTCCCAAGGCCAAGCGCGTCGAGTTCCGGCCGCCGGATCCTTCGGCGAACTGCTATATGGCCTTCGCCGCGATGATGATGGCGGGCCTGGACGGCGTGCTCAGCAAGACCGATCCGGGCGAGCCGCTGGACAAGGACATCTACGATCTGACGCCGGAGGAGATGAAGGCGGTTCCCTCCATGCCGTCCTCGCTCGAAGAAGCGCTGGGAGCTCTCGAAGACGACCACGCTTTCCTGCTCAAAGGCGACGTGTTCAGCGAGGAGCTGCTCGAAACCTACATCGGATACAAGCGCAAGAACGAGGCCGACGCCATCCGTCTGCGTCCGCATCCCTACGAGTTCGCCATGTACTACGACATCTAAACACGCACTTCGCGTGAGGTACTTCGGGGCCGGCGGCTTTTGAGCTTCCGGCCCTTTCTTCGCATGCTTGCCTCTTGCCCCTCAGCGACGAAGCCGTTTGACCGGACGCGGGATGAGATTGCGCTTGATGGAGTGCGGCGGATTGTGATCCAGCAACGTGGCACCCTCCCTGAGGGCGGTATTCATCCCCCGCTATTTATACGTGTCTTTTGACTTGATGAGGATGGCAGAGATCTCGACCAGTCCGCGATCAGGACGCTTCCGAAGGATGATCCGGTAGGCTCCGACCCTCTTTCGGAAACGTCACTTCCATTGCGACCCCTGAAGCGCCTTTATGTTGCTCCACTGCGAGTCGTCCTTGGCTTCAAACTCGTCGATGGCGCGCTCGATTCGTACCTGCACATCGCGCGGGAAATGGGAAAGCTGTTTTTGGGCTTCGGTGGAAAGCTCAACGCGGTAGCGCATGCTTGACTTCGCGCCAGGACTTCGACTCGCGTCGCTTGAGCTGAGCTTCACCGCGGCGCACGATCTTTGCTTCCGCCGGCGTCAAGGTGTCGTCGGGATCAACCGTGCGCTTCGGTTTGATCAGCACGCCGTTCTTCTGCTCGGAGAACGCCACAAGATCCCCTGCTCGGAGCTTGAGAGTTGCGAGGATTTCCTGCGGAATCACTACCTGCCGGCGATGTCCGACGCGGCCGGTTCGCTCTTGGGTTGGGGTGGTCTTCATGGTAGGGTGCGTTTGAAACTCAGGTTCGCTTCCAGTGTAGGTGCTAAACACCGAGCCGTCAAACGTGTCAGCTTCCGACCGACCGGCCCTTTTTTCTTGCGAAGCGGCAGGTGGAGCGCCGATCTAGAGTTACATCCAGGTGAAGATGGCCTTGACATGCCGCCCGCTACGGGATAGCATTAACCCGATATTGTGGCGTCACCTAGGTGGGGTGACGGGCTTCAGGAATTAGGTCAAGACAGTCTCTCCGAGGAGGTTGGTCTATGCGTTGGTTCGCAGTCGCACTCTGTTTTGTGATGTCTTCGATTGCCGTGTTCGGCCAGGCAGGCACCGGCACAATCACGGGAACGGTCACCGACCCAACCGGAGCGGCGATTGCCAACGCTCCTGTTGAAGTCAGAAATACAGACACGAACTTCCCGTATCCAACCGCAACAACCGTTACGGGCGCCTATACGGTTCTGCGGCTGCCCCCTGGTCCCTACAGCATCACGATTTCGGCCCCGGGATTCAAGAAATTGCTTCGTAGCGGCCTGACGGTCGACGCGGGCCAGACCCTGCCGCTGGATTTGACGCTCCAGGTCGGCTCGGCCGGCGAATCGGTGACCGTATCGGCAGAAGCAACGTTGCTGAAGACGGAGAGCGGCGACCTCGCACACGACATCACGCTATCCCAGTTGGACGATTTGCCGATCCTCGGAATCGGCACCGCCAACGCGGGAAGCAATGGCATCCGTAATCCGTTCAACTCCGCCGTGTTCCTTCCCGGAGTCAGCTACTTCGCGAACTTCAACATGATCATCAACGGCGCGCCCACCAACACCGCGGCGTACCGCATTGAAGGCCTGGACAATACCGACCACACCGTGGCTTACGCGATCATGCAGAATCAGCCTAGCGCGGACGCGGTGCAGGAGATGGCAGTGCAGACCAGCAACTACGCCGCGGAATTCGGACAGGCGGGCGGGGGTCTTTTCAACATCACCATGAAGTCCGGCACCAACCAATTTCATGGCACCGCCTATGAATACTTCGAGAACGAGGCTCTCAACGCCGGCGATCCCTTTTCGTATAATGCCGGAACGCAGGCCAATCCATCCGGCGGCCTGTATCGGCCCAGAAGCCGCCGCAACGATTTCGGGGGCACCTTTGGAGGCCCGGTGTGGATTCCCAAAGTTTACAACGGGAAGAACAAGACCTTTTTCTTCTACTCTTACGAATATTTCAGGGAGACCCAAGCCCTGACGTTCACCGATACGCTGCCCAACGCGCAGTACCAGTTGGGGAACTTCTCCGCGATCTCACCGAACGGTGGAACGGGATTTAACACAGCGGGCGTTCCCTCCACCTCGGTTGCAACAGACGCCCTGGGCCGTCCGGTTTACGCCAACGAGATCTACGACCCCTTAACGCGGTCCACCACTGCTGCCGGGGTGGGAATCGCGAATCCTTTCATGAACAACATGATTCCATTGAACCGGTTCAGCCCGGTCGCAGTGGCCATCCAAAACCTTCTGCCCCCGCTGTCAAACGCGGGTCCGTACAACAACTATGCCGGCAGCAACCCGGGGCAGCGCATCACGTCCATCCCCTCCATCAAAGTCGACCACACTCTCGGGACGAAGCAGAAGCTGTCTTTCTACTATCAGCACACCAACACGCAGGCTCAGTATACGACCCCTAACGGCAACGCCGACGGACTGCCCCCCCTACTCACGGGCGCGCGCGGCTCCATCCCTATCGGCGGTCCGGCGATCCGGCTGAACTATGACGACACCATCACGCCCACGTTGTTGGCGCACGCCGCGGTTGGCTATTCGATGATCTACTTTTACGACCATAGTCCGTACACCGAGAACGGCGGGATGTTCAACTGCTTGAGTCAGCTCCAGCTCCAGGGTTGCGAGGGCAGCTACAACTTCCCCACCATCATCACCGGAAACACCACCAGCCCCGAAGCGCTCGGCGGCATGCAGCAGCTCGGCAACGCGCTGGCGCACACGGCCACGCACACGGAGCGGCCTTCCGCCAACGCGAACCTGACCTGGGTCAAGGGCAGCCACACCTATAAGGCCGGCGCGGAAGTCTGGTTCCAGGCTCAGATTACCGCGCCTCCTACCGGCGTGGGACTCACCTTCGGCGCGGGCGCGACCTCGATTCCCGGTTTGGCGGCAGGTTCCACCGGAGCCTATACCGTCGGCTTCCCCTATGCCAGCTTCCTTCTGGGCGATGTCACCTCGGCCACGCAATATGCGCCGGTGGATGCCCGCATGTTCAAGGCCCAATGGGCCATGTTCGTTCAGGATTCCTGGAAAGTTACGCGTAAGCTGACGGTGGATTATGGCCTTCGCTGGGATTACGCCACCGCTGCCCAGGAAGAGTACGGCCGCTCAGCGGATCTGGGTACGAACGTGCCCAACCCGGCCGCTGGCGGGCGCCTTGGCGCGCCGATCTTCCAGGCTACCTGCGGATGCACCTTCGTGAAAAACTATCCCTACGCAATCGGTCCGCGGCTGGGCATCGCCTATCAGATCACCCCCAAGACCGTGTTTCGCGGCGGCTGGGGCATTGCCTACGGATTCGCTCCGGACATCAGCCTCCAAAACACCGCGGATGTCGTTAACACTCCGACCGGTGTCAACGCTTATCTTCCCCTGAACGTCCCAGGCACCATACCGCAACCGACGTGGCCCAATTTCAGTGTGAGCCAGACTCCTCTGGCGGGAGCCACCACCAGCAGTTTCCTCTCCTATCTCGATCCCGGCGCTTCCCGGCCCCCGCGCCAAAACCAGTGGAGCGTGGGGCTCCAGCGCGAGATCACGCGCGACTTCGTGCTCGAAGGCGCTTATGTGGGCAACCGAGGAGTGTGGTGGAGCGGCCCGCTGGGCTACCTAAATCAGTTATCGCCTCAGATGCTCTCGGGTTATAATTTCTCACCCTATACCAGTGCGGCAGACAACCTCCTGCTGAACGACACAATCAGCAACACCGCTGTAATCCAACGATTCGGGAACATCACGCCGTACTCCGGCTATGCGACCACCAATACGCTATTGAACGCCCTGCGTCCGTTCCCGCAGTTCAGCTCGATCGGCGTCCAAAACTCGCCCACCGGCAGAACTTTCTACGATTCTCTTCAGATGAAGGGGACCAAGCGGCTTGCGCACGGCTTGCAGGTGAACGGAACATTCACCTGGGCCAAGTCCATGGTGGGAATCCGGCCCAATTTGTTCGTGCCATCGGACAAGTCGCTTGAGGCCACCGACCAGCCGTTCCTGTTCAACGCCAATATTCTGTATACGACGCAAAAGTGGTTTGCGAACAAGATCGTGTCGAACATAGTCAGAGACTGGGGAATCGGCGCATTCCTGCAATACGGCAGCGGCTTGCCGTTAGCCCCGCCGGCGGCGACCAACACCAACTACATCGGCGGCAGCGAGCAATTCCGGGTCGCGGGGCAGCCTCTGTATCTCAAGAACCTGAATTGCGGCTGCATCAATCCCTACTTCGATCAGGTTTTGAATCCCGCTGCCTGGAGCAATCCGGCCAATGGAACCTTCGGCCCGGCGTCGGGAACCTACTATGGCGACTTCCGTTCGGCGCGCCGCCCGCAGGAGAACATGAACCTCAGCCGCACATTCCGTTTCAAGGAGAGGATGTCGTTGCAGCTCCGCGGTGAGTTTGTGAACATCTTCAACCGCACTCAAATCGGCAACCCCAGCACGTCGGCCCCGTCGGCGGCTCCGGGCCATATCTCCGGCTACCTTAGCAGCGGCTTTGGAGTCATCAACGAGACGATCGGGAATTACAATACCGCACCGACCTATACGCAGAACGCGGTGGTCGGGCAGTTGTACCAACTGCCGCGCACGGGCACGCTGATCGCCCGCTTCTCGTTCTAGAGCGTTTTCGCAATTTTCGAAGACCGTCGCTTGCCGACGCGCGCGGTTCGGAACGGGTTTTCAGAACCGCGACCGTGAGGGAGCGGTCTACGCCAAAGGCGACAATGCTCTAACGCGGAAGGAACTCCAACTAGCGCTCGTAGACTTTGCGCCATCCTCCGGTGGGCCAAGCTACTCCCACCACGGTCCCGACCACTGCGCCGGCGATGGTGACGGCGGCGATGGCGTCGTGGCAGAGGGAGTCCCAGCCTCCGGATGAGAGCCGGGAGCAGTTGGACGTGCCCGCGACTCCGCCGATCAACCCGGCCCCCGCGCCCACTCCCAGGCCGATCAAAGTGTTGCGCAGCCTGTGCCCGGGCTGCTTCACCTCGATGCTGGCGATCTGCGTCTTGTCGAAAGACTGCGGACCGGAGCCAACCGTCAAGATCACGAGCGTCGTATCGGTCACGCTTTCCAAGGCGCCGCTGACGGGCTTTGCCGTGCCGGCGGCGACGCGGACTTCCGTCCCGGAAGCGAGCATCCGAAGCTTGTCCCATTTGGAAGCGGGGGCCTGACCGGCGGCGGTCAGGGCGAGAAACGGAACCAGAACCAGCATGTGCGAGAACGCGGTGAGCTTGGGCATGTGAGGCTAGTATAGCGAGCTACAATACGGGCAGTGTCAGGTTCCATTGTCCAGATCAACATCTCCAGAGGCGGGGTGCCCAAGCTCCCCCTCGTGGAGGCTCGGGTGACCCCGCTGGGCATTGAGGGCGATGGCCACGCGCACCCGGAGATTCACGGGGGCCCGAAGATGGCCCTGCTGTGGATCTGCGAGGAAGCGATCGATGAGCTGAAGACGCTGGGGTATCCGCTGTATGCGGGCGCGCTGGGAGAGAATCTGACCACCCGCGGCGTGGACCGGCGCGGGTTGCGCATCGGGCAGCGCTGGCGCGCCGGAGGCGTGGTGATGGAGCTGACCAAGGTCCGCGCGCCGTGCCAGACCATCCAGGTGTACGGGCCGGACATCGGCCAGGCGGTATATGATCAAAGCGTCAAGACCGGCGACTGGTCGTCGCCGCGGTGGGGTTTGAGCGGATTCTACGCAGCCGTGGTTCGGCCCGGACCCATCCGGGCCGGCGATTCGCTGGTGTTGCTGGACCGATTGCTCGACCCATTGATAGACCCAGTAGTCTGAATGCAGCGTCTGCTCACGTTTCCTTATCAGGACCATCCGCGCGCGATGCGCGAGATCGCGGACCTGGCGCGGAGCCTTCCCGTCAGCGTACGCAACCGCTTCGACATGCTGTTGGCGGCCTCTCCGGCGCCCGAGCTGGGTTTGCAATATTTCGTGCGCCTGCACGAGCGCCAGCCGGGGGCCTTCGAGCGTTTGACGCGCTCCACCGCCGGGCTCCGGCACCTGGTGGCGGTCTTCGCCAACAGCCGCTTTCTGGCGGAGGAGATTCTGGAGCATCCGGATTGGGCCGAGCAGCTTCTGGACGCGAGCGAGCTGACCAGCGTGATCACCCCCGACGCTTTGCGCGCGCAATTGGAAGCTGTCTTGCCGCCGGGCGTTCCGCATCCGCTGGAGCTGGCTAAGTTCCGGAGGCGGCAGATTCTGCGCATCGTGGTGCGGGACGTCCTGGGCCTGGGCACTCTGCCGGAGATCACGGCGGAGCTCTCCGACCTGGCCGATGCGCTGTTAGAGGTCTCCTACGAGCGCATTTATGCGGATCTGGTCGAGCGCTATGGCGTGCCGCGAGCGGAGACAGACGCCGGCGAGGCGGGGGCGCTTGCAACGGACGCAGGGGAGGCGAACTTTGCGGTGATCGCGCTGGGCAAGCTCGGCGGCAAGGAGCTGAATTACAGCTCCGACATCGATTTGATGTTCCTGTACTCGGAAGCGGGCTGGACGGACGGCGCCGAGCGCATCACCAACAAGGAGTTTTTCAAGCGGGCGGCGAATCAGCTTACCGCGCTCCTGTCCACGTACACGGCCGAAGGCATGTGCTACCGGGTGGATCTGCGGCTGCGGCCCGACGGCAGCCTGGGGGAAGCCTGCATCTCGCTCGACGGCGCGCGTAAATATTACGCCAAACGGGCCCGCGACTGGGAGTTGCAGATGCTCATCAAGGCGCGCGTGGCGGCGGGCCATCAGCCTACCGGCCGCGAGCTGCTGTACTTCGTGGAACCGCGGATTTATTCAACGACGCTGGATTTCTCCGCCGTCGAGCAGCTATCGCTGACGCGGGAACGGTTGAACGAAAAGCTGGCCGCGCGGCAAGCCAAGTGGGGCCTGGCCACCAGGATTCGAGCGCGCGCCTCCATCGACGTGAAGCTGGAGCGCGGAGGTATTCGCGATATCGAATTTCTGGTGCAGTGTCTCCAGCGCCTGTACGGCGGCGCTGAGCCGTGGGTGCGCCATGGCGGCACCATGCTGGCGCTGGCGCGGCTGCAAGACAAGGATTTTCTCTCCGGAGCCGAATACGGGCGGCTGGCCGCGGCCTACCAGTTCCTGCGCCACCTGGAACACCGGCTGCAATTCGAGGACGACTTGCAGACTCACACGCTGCCTTCGAAACCGGACGCGCTGGAGCTGCTGGCCCGGCGCATGCCCGGTGGAGGATCCGCGGCCTGGCTGATGCGCGAGCTGCGCGGGCATTTCAGCCGCGTGATGGAAATCTACCAGCGCGTGGTCCGCACGCAAACCCCGGCGGTGGAAGCTCCGCTGCGCTATGACGGCTCCCACCCCGGCCCTCCTATCAGCGGGGCGCGTCCGAGCAACGTGGTGCTGGCGCTGGATCGGCGCGCCCCGGAGCTGGCGGCCGCCCTGGGCCGCGCGCATCTGCAAAAGGGCTATCGCGCCTTCGAACATTTTCTGGAGCGCCTGTCGGGCGACCCGTTCCGCCTGGATCTTCTGAATGCCAACAGCGAGCTGGCGGAGCGCACGCTGGACTTGTTCGAGCACAGCCCCTATTTCGCCGAGCAGCTCATTCGCACGCCGGAGCTGGTGGACGACATCCTGCGCTCGCAAATCCCCTTGGCGCAGGAAAGCCCGGGGCCCGGCGAACTGCCCGAGCTGCGGCGCTGGTTCCGCCGCGAGATGGTGCGCATTCAGACCGAGAGCGTGTGCCGCTCCAACCCCATTTTCGACACGCTGGCGCGCACCTCCGAGCTGGCCGACGCGGTGATCGAACGCGCCTACCAGATTGCCGTGGCGGAGACGCGCCAGACCCATCGGCCGCAAAACGCCGCCTACGAGCCGTCCAACCAGATGTGGGTGATCGCGATGGGGCGCTTGGGGACGCGCGAATTCGATCTGGCCTCCGACGCGGATCTGGTGTTCGTGCTGGCCGATACCGACGCCGCTGAGCTGCAATTCTGGACCCGCGCCGCCGGGCACCTTGTGGACACGGTCGCCGCCTACACCGGAGACGGCGTGCTGCTCACGGTGGACACGCGGCTGCGGCCCAACGGCGGCGGCGGCCCGCTGGTGCAAACCGAAAGCGCGGTGAAGGAGTACTTCGAGCGCGGCGCGGAAGCCTGGGAGGGGATCACCTATATGAAATCGCGCGCCGTGGCCGGCGATCCCGCGCGCGCCGAAGCGTTTCTGCATCAACTCCAGGAAGTGGACTGGAAGCGCTACGGACAAGGCGGGCGGTCCCGCTCCGACCTGCGCCAGATGCGGGTCCGGCTGGAGAAGGAACAGGGGCCTTTGCATCCGCTCAAGGCCGGACGCGGCGGATACTACGACATCGACTTTCTGCTCATGTACCTGCGGCTCAAAAGCGCCGGCGTCTTCTACCGCGTGCTGAATACGCCCGCGCGCATTGAAGTTCTGGAGAGCATGGGAGACATGGATCGGGCCGAGGCGCAATTCCTGCTGGATGCCGCCACGTTCTATCGCGCGCTGGACCACGCGCTGCGGGTGTTATCCGGGCACGCCGAAGGCAAGCTTCCCAAGTCCGAGGTGCATCGGGATACGATCGCCGCACTGCTCAGAAGGTGGACGCCGATTCGTTTGACCGAGCTCGGGGAGATCCGCAACCGGGTCCGCGCCGCGTTCGACCGGCAATTCGGGTAGGGAAATGTGGGGCGGTCCCCCTGGACCGCGGCCGACGCCCTCGCCGGCCTCAATGAATTAAAGAGAGCGCGACCAGGGGTCGCGCGCGGGTCAGGGGACCCGCCCCACCATAGGTCTTAATTAATCTGCCCCGAACAGCTTTAGCTGGTTGTCCACGCTGACCACGCCCTTGATTTTCTTGGCGAGCTTTTCGGCCTTCTCCTTGGCCTTCTCCGTGTGCACTTGGCCGCGCAGGGTCACCGCGCCGTTTTTCACGATCACTTCGAAACCGCCGCCCCGGACATCCAGGTCGTTGGCCAGCTTGGCCATGACCTGGTCGTGAATGCGGCCGTCGTCTTTGCCTTGAACGTCTTTGACTTGGGCAGGCAGCAGCGGAACGATCAGAAAGAAAATCGACAGGAGAGAGAGTGCGCGCATAAAGGCCCCGTCCTTTAATGTAGCTGGATTTCGACGCCTTAGCTCCCTGCCATTCGGCGCCAGTCCGAAGCGGCCAGGAATTCCGGATCCTCGCGCCAGCGCGGGCGGACCTTCACCAGCGTCTGTAAGAAGACCTTTTTCCCAAACACGCGCTCCAGTTCCAGGCGCGCCTGGGTGCCGATCTTTTTAAGAGCCGCTCCGCCGGCGCCGATCAGAATGGCCTTCTGCCCGGGGCGCTCGACGTAAATGGACGCCGCGATCCTTAACAGCGTGGGCGTGTCCTCCCAGCTCTCGATCATCACCGCCGCGGCGTGCGGAACTTCCTCGTGCGTCAGCCGCAGGATCTTTTCACGAAGAATCTCAGCGGCCAGGAAGCGCTCCGGCTGATCGGTGACGTGCTCGTCCGGATACAGAGCCGGGCCCTCGGGCAGCCGCGCGATGATTTCGGCGCGCAAAACATCCAGTCCCGCGCCCTTGAGCGCGGAAACCGGAATGTATCCGGCGAAGTCGTGGAGCGCACGATATTGCTCGATCAAAGCCAGAATTTTCGGCTTCTCGTGGAGAGCGTCCACCTTGTTGAGCACCGCCAGCACCGGCGCTCGCATTTTTTTCACCAGGGACACGGCCTGAGCGTCCTGCTCCGTGAAAGGCGCCAGAGCGTCCACCAGAAACAGCGGCACATCGGCATCGGCCGATGCCCGCACCGTATCCATCATGCGCTTGTTCAGCAGCGAATCGGATTTGTGTATCCCGGGCGTATCGAGGAAGACGATCTGCGCCTCAGGCAGGGTGAGAACGCCCTGGATGGAAGTGCGGGTGGTTTGCGGGCGGGAAGCGGTGATGGCCAGCTTCTGCCCCACCAGCGCATTTAACAGCGTCGATTTCCCGGCATTGGGCCGTCCCAGAATCGAAACGAAGCCGGCGCGGTGAGCAATTCCGGGAGGGCTCATTGGATGGCCGCTTTGGTTCATTGGATCGCCGCTTTGTCTCATTGGATAGCCGCTTTCGCGACGCGAACCTGATCCACGCGGCGGTCATTGGCCGCGAGCACGGTGATCAAAATGCCGTCGCGTTCGGTCTCCTCGCCCACCGCTGGAACGTGTCCCAGCCACTCCGTCACCAGGCCGCCGACGGTGGTGGACTCGGGGTCCCGCTGCGGATGGAAGTCCAGCAGATCGGCGAGGCGGTCCACGTCGAAGCTCCCCGAGACCACGTAGCTGCCATCGGGATCCTGTCGAAAATCACGCTCCGGCTCGTGTTCGTCGTGGATCTCGCCGACGATCTCCTCCACCATGTCCTCCAGCGTCACGATACCGGCGGTCGAGCCGTATTCATCCACCACCACCGCCATGTGCGCACCCTCCGCTTGCATCTCGCGCAGCAGATCGTTGACCGGCTTGGTTTCAGGCACGGCCCGGATGGGGCGCATAATCTCGCGAACCGTGCGCGTGGCACGCTGGTCCTCATTCACCTCGAACATGTCGCGCACGTGCACGAAGCCGCAAATCGAGTCGATGTCGGTTTCGTAGGCGGGGATGCGCGAAAACTGCTCGTTGATGACCAACTGGCGCAGCTCCTCGAGGGTAGCATCCTGGCGGATGGCGACGATCTTGGGGCGCGGAGTCATCACTTCGCGGACGGTCTTATCGCCGAACGCCACCACGGACTGGATCAGCTCGCGGTCGGTTTCCTCGATGATGCCCTCTTCCCGTCCCGCCGTAATCAGCGCGCCAATGTGCTCTTCGGGGCTGGGCTGTTCGGCCTTCTGTTCCGCGGAGCCCAGGTCGAACAGGGATTGCAGGAACTCCAGCAGCCACGTCAGGGGGCGCGCCGTCAGGGCCATGGCCCGGAACAGCGGCGTCAAGGGCAACAAGCCGCGTCCGCTGGTTCTGCGGTAGATAATGTGCGGCACGACGTAGGTCCCCAAAATCGTAAAGATGCCGACGAGCACGATGGCAACACCGAGCGCCTGCCCCAGGGAAGCTCCTTGAATGGTGATGGCCAGGATCAGGCAGCCGATCGAGGCCAGCCCGATATGCTTGACCAGGGAAAACGTCAGCGCGCCCCGCTCCGTTGACAGGCCGATCTTGGGCTCCAGCGTTGCCTTGAAAAATTCAAGCGCAGGCAAGTCCCGGGCGTGAATCCGCAGCGCCTCCAGGTACATGACTTGAATGCACGTCGCCAGAGTCACCACCGCGGCGGCGGCGCAGGCCACGATCGCGAGCAGCGAAATCATGCGCCCGCCCGCTCCACCAGTCCCGGCGGAAGATGGAGCCGCTTGCGCCATCGCGCCTCGGCGCGCGCCATTTGCCCGGTGTCGATTGCATGATCCATGCCGGCCAGGTGCAACAAGCCGTGCAGCATCAGGATGCGCAGCTCGTCTTCGAGGGAGTGGCCGAAGCCGGCTGCCTGGGCGGCGGCGCGGTCGAGCGAAATCGCCATTTCTCCGGCCGTCCCATTGCCTCCGGCGGTTCTGTTGGAAGGCGGGAAAGAAAGAACGTCGGTGGGGAAATCCTTGCGCAGGAATCGGCGATTCAGCTCGCGCAATTCCCGATCGTCCGTAATCAGGCAGGCGACACCGCGGCCGGGCATGACCAAGTGAGCCGCTTCGATCAAGAACTCGCGCAGAGGACGCCTGCGGACTCCTCTAAAACCGGCAGGTCGGAGACCTGCCCCACTGGGATAGCGGAATAGGATGGAGATTTCCTCACTAGGCATAGCCAGCGCCTCAGGCCACGGGCGTTTCGGCTGGGGACGCCGCGCCTGCGGCTACGGGAGAGGACCCGGCCTGCTCGCCGGCGGGATCGGCCAGCTTGAACGACAACTGGCGGTTCACCCCGATGATTTCGTTGTAGCGTTCGTAGGCCTTGACGATCTTCTGCACCAGGCTGTGGCGCACCACATCGCGGTCGTCGAACTGGACGAAGCGGATGCCCTCGACGCCGCGCAACACCTCGATGACTTCAATCAGACCGCTGCGCTGGCCCACCCCCAGATCCACCTGCGTGGGATCGCCGGTGACCACCATCTTGGAGTTGAAGCCCTGGCGCGTCAGAATCATCTTCATCTGTTCCGGGGTGGCGTTTTGGGCCTCGTCCATGATGATGAAGCTGTCGTTCAGCGTGCGCCCGCGCATGAATGCGATGGGCGCAATCTCGATGACGTTGCGCTCCAGCAGCTTCTCGACCTTTTCGGCCTCCATCATGTCGAACAGCGCGTCGTAGAGCGGGCGCAGGTACGGGTCGATTTTTTCTTGCAGCGTTCCCGGCAGGAACCCCAGGCGTTCCCCAGCCTCCACCGCGGGACGCGTCAGAACGATGCGGCTGACACGCTTGGCCAGCAACGCCGAAACCGCCATGGCCACGGCCAGATAGGTTTTGCCGGTGCCGGCGGGACCGATGCCGAACGATAGATCGAAGTGTTCGATGGCGTCCACGTAACGGCGTTGCGTGATGGTTTTTGGGGCCACCGTCTTCTTGCCGAAGCTGCGCTGCCGTCCGCTTTCGACCAATCCTCGCAGGCTGGTTTCGGCATCGGCGGTAACCACGCGCAGGAAGCTGTTCAGGTCGCCGTTGTTGAAGACGTGGCCTTCGCGGGTCAAGGCGGCGTAGTCGTTCAGAATGCCTGTGGCGCGCTCCACGCCGGAGTCCTCGCCCTCGATCTCCAGGCTGTCGTTGAGCAGGCGGGTGCGCACGTTCAGTCCGTTTTCGATCAGGCGGATATTCTCGTCGCGCGTCCCGAACAGGGACTCGATGCCGCGGCTGATCTGGACGCTGGACTTCATTCAAGACGGAGGGACAGGAGAGTGCCAGCGGTCCAGGATTTCCGCGAGCGCGGAGGCAGAAGCAACATCTACCTTTAGAATATCAAAACGCGGCCGGATGCAAATCCCGTATTTCTCACAGTCCATCTGGCGCTGTGGCGCACGCACTCATGCGTGCCGTGTCGAGACTCATCTCGACACCGTCGCCGGTCGGCAACACCGTGTCGGAACCCAGCGTCGGCAAGAGTGCCGACGCGGCACGCACGAGTGCGTGCGCCACAGCATCGCCGACAAACGTCGTGAGTGCGATTGGCTGTCCTCAGCGATTCGTTGCCAGATTTCAAAGAGGTCATTCTGCGCCTCGGTGGCAACGTCGTAACGCGCCGCCATCAGCGCTTCTGCTCAGCCAGCCATGCCGCCTTGCGCTTCTCCATATCGGCCCGCGATTCCTCGGCCGAAAGAAACTCACCGCGCTCGAACTGGCCGAAAGCCCGCTCGATCTTTTCAGCGATCTCATTCTTGTGGTCAACGAGCCACGTATCCTCGGAGCGCAGCACCTCCAACGCCCTCTCGATGACTTCCTCCGGGCTCTGATAGGCTCCGGATTGGATCGCTTGCGCGACTACTTTCTCGTGTTCGGGCCGCAGCGTAATGGTCATAGCGCCTCTCGATGCTATTGTCGCAACTCTTGGTCGTGCAGCGCGGAGTCGGTCATTCTGTTTCGCGATATGATTTTCGTGTGGCATCAAAAGGTCGGGTGCGCCATAGCATGTGTTTGGAGTGCTTCCGCAAGCGGTGGCCACAGGGAATCTATTCCTCTCATCAAACTCCGCCGCGATTTCGCACATGGGAAATGTGTTGCCTTTGCCTCAAGAAACACAAGGATTGCCTCTGGGTGAATCGAGAGCCGCGAAATCGGGAACTCAAATGCGATCGCACCCATCCAAAGTGGGCCGAAGAGGATAAGAGGCGGGAGGAATTAGCTCGAGAGCTGCTATCCCGGACCTAGGGCAGCCAGGTTTCCTTGGCCGGGGCGGTGCGGCTGCAGCCGATCGTGTCGGTGACGCCGGAGGCGATCTGCGCGCAGGCGGTCTGCATCGCGCTGTCGAGCGCCGTCTCCTTGGAGGCGCCCTTGGCGGTGGCGCACGCGGTTCGTCCGTTGTAGTTCATGCACACCTCAACGCCGTATGCCGCAAGATGAAACGAAGAATACACCAGCACCGCCAGCACCACCAGCACGAAAATGACGCCCACCAGCACCGGCTTCTTCATAAAGGCTTGTCCATCTTTATACAGGCTTCCCGAGCGCCGCGCCGGTTTCGGCGAAAAACGAGCCCATGCGGCGGAACTTCTCATAGCGGCCGTCAATCAACTGCTGGGGCCTCAGGCCGTTCAGCTCCAACAGGGCGGATCGCAGCGTGAGGCGCAAGAACTCGGCGGCTTGATCGGGATCCGAATGCGCGCCTTCGCCCGGCTCCGGCACGATGCCGTCGATCAAGCCCAGCTCCAGCAGGTCCGGCGCGGTCATCTTCAGCGCGGCCGCGGCCGCCGGCGCGCGGCTGGAATCGCGATAGATGATCGTCGCGCAGCTTTCCGGCGAGATCACGCTGTACACGGCGTTCTCCAGCATGTAGATGCAATTGCCCACGCCCAGCGCCAGTGCGCCTCCGCTGCCGCCTTCGCCGATCACTACCACGATCACGGGCACTCCCAGGCGCGACATTTCGCGCAGATTCTGGGCGATGGCTTCGCCCTGACCGCGCTCCTCCGCGTCGATGCCGTGATAGGCGCCGGCTGTGTCCAGCAGCGTGACGACGGGCCGCGAAAATTTCGCCGCCAGCTCCATCAGGCGCATAGCCTTGCGATAGCCCTCCGGCTTGGGCATGCCGAAATTGCGGAACAGGCGCTGCTTGGTATCGCGCCCCTTTTGCTGGCCGATCACCATCACCGGCCGTTCCTCAAACCAGCCCATCCCGGCGACGATGGCATGATCGTCGGCGAAATTGCGGTCGCCGTGCAGCTCCTCGAAATCCACGATCAACCGCTGGACGTAGTCGAGGGTGTGAGGACGCTTGCTGTGGCGCGCCAGCAGCACGCGCTCCCAGCTGGGGTTGGTCGGAATCGAGGGTTGCGAATCGGCCATGAATGGTGAGCGCCGGCTACCCGGGGGTTTACCCGGCTAGGATCTCCATCGCCTCGCCCCCGCAAATGCGAGCTACTTCGGCGCGAAATTCCTTATCCGGGCGCACCTTGGCGCCCACGTCCAGGATAACCGAGAAATCCCGGCTCTTTTCGAGCCGCAGCCGGACCTCGGTTTCGCCGGGCTTGCGCGCGAACAGCTCATGCAGCGCGGCGGCCCGCTTGCCCTCGCCGGAGCCGTTGCCATCGCTAGATCCATTCAGGGGAACGCGGATGGAAATTAGCGAAGGCAGGTTTACGCGCGCCACTTCCAGGGGAACGATGTCCTGCACGGACAGTTTGGGCGGCGCGTTTTCTTCCGGCAGCACCAACCCGCGCACCAGCACGGCTTTGTCCTCCTGCAACGCCGGCAGAAGGCGCTCATACTGTGTGGAAAAAACCATCGCGTCCACCGATCCTTCCAGGTCCTCCACCTGAAGCGCGGCCCACTGCTTGCCCTCCTTGTTGCGCTTGTGAACGACGCCTGTCAGGATGCCGCACACGGCGACGTCGGTATTCTTGGCGAGCCCTTCCAGGCCGGACGTCCCGTGCGTCGCCAGCTCCCGCACCTTGTCCATGTATTGGTCCAGAGGATGGCCAGTGATGTAGAAGCCGAGCATGGCCTTCTCGCCCGTCAGCTTCTCCTGGCCGCTCCATTCCGGGACCTTGGGAAGCGGATGGTCCGCCGCCGGGGTTTCCTCAATCAAGGCCGAGAAAAGACCGGATTGGCCGCTGGCGCGGTCCCGCCACGTCCGTGCGCCGCTCTCCATGGCGTTGTCGATCGAGGCGAAGAGCTGGGCGCGAGTCCCATTGACGGAGTCCATGGCCCCCGCCTTGATCAGACTCTCGATCATGCGCCGGTTCACCGCACCCAAATCGACGCGCTCGCAAAAATCGTACACCGAGCCGAAAAGGCCGCCGGCCGAGCGAGCATTCTCGATCGACTCCACCGCCGCCTGGCCCACGTTCTTGATCGCGCCCAGACCGAAGCGAATGCCCTGCGACTCGCCCGTGGTCACAGGCGTAAACGTGAATTCGGAGGTGTTCACATCCGGCGGGAGTACTTTAATTCCCATCTCGCGGCACTCGTAGATGTACTTGACCACCTTGTCGGTGTTCCCGGTTTCCGAGGTCAGCACAGCGCTCATGAACTCCAGCGGATAGTGCGTTTTCAGATACGCCGTCACGTACGCCAGATATGCGTACGGGGCCGAGTGCGATTTATTGAAGCCATAGCCGGCGAACTTGGCCATCTGGTCGAAGACCTTTTCGACCTTTCGCGAGGTATGCCCCTTGGCCTTGGCGCCCTCCAGGAAACGGGCGCGCTGCTTGGCCATTTCCTCGGCCTTCTTCTTTCCCATCGCCTTGCGCAGCATGTCCGCTTCGCCCAGCGAGTATCCAGCCAGGCGGTTCGCAATCTGCAACACCTGCTCCTGGTACACGATGACGCCGAAGGATTCTTCCAGGGGGCCCTTGAGCTCCGGAAAGTCGTACGTCACTTCCTTGCGGCCGTGTTTGCGATCGATGAAGTCGTCGATCATGTCCATGGGACCGGGACGATACAGCGCGTTGAGCGCGATCAGATCGTCCAGCCGGTCGGGTTGATAACGGCGCAAGATGTCGCGCATGCCGGCCGACTCAAATTGAAAGATCCCGCTGGTCAATGCCTTACAGAAGATAGTCCCGTAGGTTTTGGTATCGTCGAGCGGAAGATCTTCCATGCGCAGTTTCACACCGCGATGCCGCTCAATCAGTCGGAGCGCGTCGGCGATGATGGTAAGCGTGGTCAGCCCCAGGAAGTCGATCTTCAACAGGCCGAGCTTCTCCAGGCCCACCATGTCGTACTGGGTGACAATTTCGTCTTTGTTAGTCTTATAGAGCGGAACCAGCTCGCGAAGAGGAGCCGGCGAGATCACCACGCCGGCGGCATGCACGCTGGCGTTGCGGGCAACGCCTTCCAGGCGCTGCGCGACGTCCAAAACTTCTTTGACGCGAGGGTCCTTGGCGGCCAGCTCATCAAGCTGCGGCTCCATCTTGCGCGCGTCCTTGAGCTTGATATTGAGCGGCTGGGTGGGAATCAGCTTAGAGATGCGGTCCACGTCGGCGTAGCTGACATCCAGCACACGGCCCACGTCCTTGATCGCCGCCCGCGCGGCTAAGGTGCCGAAGGTGATGATCTGGGCCACCTGCTCCCGCCCGTACTTTTCGGTGACGTATTGGATCACTTCCCCGCGTCCGCGCGTGCAGAAATCGATGTCGATATCCGGCATGCTGATGCGTTCGGGGTTGAGAAACCGCTCGAAGATTAGGCTGTATTCGATCGGATCGATGTCGGTGATCTCCATCGACCAGCTCACCAGACTAGCGGTGGCCGAGCCGCGCCCCGGCCCAACAGGGATGCCTTTCTGCTTGGAAAAGCGGATAAAATCCCAGACGATCAGGAAGTAACCCGAGAACTTCATCTGCTGGATCATCTTAATCTCGCGATCCAGGCGTTCCGCATATTCGGCCAGATCGTGCTTCAAGCGGCCCTGCGCCGCCATTGCTTCCAGGCGCGCACGGCGCTTCTCAAACCCCTGCCGCGCGATGTATTCGAAAAAGGTGTCGGTGGAATGGCCTTCCGGAATCGGAAACTTTGGAAACGGCTCGGCCACCTTTTCGAGCTTCACCTGGCAGCGCTGGGCGATGTCCCAGGTGCGATCCAGTGCCCCCTCGACTTCGCCGAATAGAGCCATCATCTCGGCGCGCGACTTCAGATAGAAGACCGGATGTTCGAAGCGCATCCGGTTCGGGTCGGACATGGTCTTGCCGGTTTGGATGCACAGCAGGATCTCGTGAGCGCGGGCGTCTTCCTTGCGGAGATAGTGCGAATCGTTGGTGGCCACCAGCGGGATGCCGGTTTCCGCGGAAAGACGGCCGAGCATGGGCAGCACGCGCGCATCCGGCTCCAGGCCGTGATTCTGAATCTCCAGAAAGAAATTCTTTTTGCCGAACAAGTCGGTGTATTCGTAGGAGATGCGCTTGGCTTCGTCGTAGCGATCCGCCAGCAGCGTCTCATTCACGTCGCCGCGCAGGCAAGCCGACAACGCGATCAGTCCCTTGGAATGCCGCGAAAGCAGATCCTTATCGATGCGCGGCTTGTAATAGAAACCGTCCAGGTATCCGGTGGAGACAAGCTGGATGAGGTTTTGATAGCCCTCCTGGTTCTCGCACAACAGCACCAGGTGGTTGTAGCGGTTGGAGTCGCTCTTGACGGAATGGCCCTGCTGCGCGACGTAGACCTCGCAGCCGATCACCGGATGGATGCCGCGCTCCTTGGCGTTGTTGTAGAACTCCACCGCGCCGAAGAGATTGCCGTGGTCGGTCATGGCCACGGCGGGCATCTTCTGCTCGGCGGCCAAATCCATCAACTGGGAGATTTCACACGCGCCGTCGAGGAGCGAGTAATCGGTATGGCAATGCAGATGGACAAACGGCGCGGGCATGGATGTTCCAATCCCGGGGGAGATTACCAGTATAGCGAGGCCTCGGGACGATCACAGCCGGGTGGTGTCCTAAAACTGCGTCGGCGTTTTCAAGCCCGCAGAGGGCCGGCTCGGCCCTTCAGCTCGAGAATCTGAAGGGGGCCACCAAGCCGCCTCCATGCGGGCTTGAAAACGCCGCGCTTCGCTGCCGCGATTGATGTTCTAACTCCGGATCTCTTTCTCCTCCCTAACTTAAAGTTGGGCGCGCCCACCCGGTCTGGTCACCCGCCCGGTTGCGGGACCGCTTTGACACTTAGCGGCAAGGCCCATGGTACGTGAACGGTAACGCGCCGTAGGCTCGAGCACTCAGCGCGCGTCGTGGACCCGGCTTCCGATGGAAGAACCCGGATCTCTTGCCTGAAGCTTAACGGGTAGTGCCCAAAAAAGCGGGCGAGCGAAAGTGCCAAGTGTTTGAAGGGAAGCGAAATAAAATTTCTCATTCGAGACGGATGGCCGGTTCTCCGGTGAAATAGACCATCACTCCGAGCTCTCTTTGGTCGGAATCGGTTGGGTCCGTGGCGGCTTCCTGGTCGAAATTCAGCTCGAACTCGATCACGGCGACGCCGGCGGGCACGGAGGGAAGCGTGGCGCTGTATTCGTGCTCGCCGGGCGTGGAAAATTCGGCCGGCGGCAGCGGAGACCCGTTCACGCTGGCCCGCAGCCGCGTGTGTGGACGCCGTTCCATCAGCGCTTCGGGCAGGTGAAACAGGAAGCGCAGGGTCGCGGGCGCAAGCGTTGCGGGAATGTCCAGCCGCGCCGAGAAGCGCCGCTCCGTCCAGCGGGCGGTTCCATGCTCCAGCTCATGCCAGCCTCGCTCGAGAACGACTCCGGAGGGGTTCGCGAACCGGCTCTCCGCGAGGAGCAAGGCGCGCACATCGCCCTGCGAGGTCACCGGGTCCGCAGTGGAGGCGGAGCCTCCCAGCGTCGTGTACTTCAAAATGTTCCAGCCGGAGCGCCGGACGATGCGCTTTAATCCTGCTTCTGAAAAGATCCAGAAATTCGTGGGATCGTCGTTGAGCTCGCGATCGTCCACAAGGTACGCCATGGGAAGCGCTCCGAAGTTCAGCGCTCGATCCGGCGTCAACGACGCGATGCGGGTGCTCAGATACAAGTGCCGCGAATTCCGCGCCAGCGTTTCCAGCGCGAGGTAGGGATTCTTGAGGTGATACAAAACGCCGAGCATGATTGCAAGACCATAATTCGAGCCCAGAAGATTTGGCCGCGAGTCGATATCCACGGCGTGAATGGCGATGTGCGATCCCAACGCGCGCTTAAGCGCCTTCACGCCTTCCATGCGGTTGTAATTGGTGGGCGGGTGGTCTACGGCGTCCACGCGAGCGGCTCTCTCATTCAACCCCAGAGACTCCAGGAAGAAGGCGACATCGCCGTCGCCGCAACCGAGATCGAGCACGGGATTGGGCCCGATCATTGTCAGGAGCGCGTCGAGGTCCACGCCCAGCTCCCGATCGAGCATCTGCATCGCGGAGAGCGAGCGCCATGGATACCACTCCGCACCTTCGAGCGAAGTCCTGCTCTTCACGGATTGCAGACGATCGTGGAACCGGGAGGCCAGGGCGTCGAGCGAGGGTGGTGGCATATTTAAAGCTGGCAGGTCAAGACCTGCCCCACTTACTCCAGACGCAGGATCTGCACAATGTTGCTGTAATCGTCGGTCCAGGGGCGGAAGCCGGCTTTTAGCGGCGTGGGCGAGATGTCCGCGCCGTTGAACGCGGCGCTGTCGAACCACTGCGGATGGCTGGTGACCAGAACCCAGGTGGAGGAGTTCAGATAGCTGCCGCCTTCGCCGTCGTCGGTCACAGTGCGGGCTTCCTTATGGAAGTAGGCCGCGCCGGCGGAGCACACCGGAGCCAGATCCAGATAGCGGTTGGAGATATGCAGCGCGAGAATCCCGTCCGGCTGGAGTTGCTTGAAATACAGCGCCAGGGCTTCGCGCGTCAGCAGGTGGATGGGAATGGCGTCGCTCGAAAAGGCGTCGACGGAGAGGATATCGTAATTCTGGGCCGGTTGCCGTTCCAGCGTGAGCCGCGCGTCGCCCATGAGAATATCCTTGTCCGCCGCCGAATGCGGATAGAACGAAAATTGGGTTGTCGCGATGCCGGGAACCAGCGGATTGATCTCGTAGATACGCAGATAGTCCCCGGCGCGCCCGTAGTTAGAGAGCACGCCTGCGCCGAGACCGATGCTTCCGATGCGCACCGGGCCGCGTTCCCGAAGGGCGCGGATGGCTCGGCCGACGCCGGAAGTTTCGCCATAGTAGGACGTCGTGACGTAGCGCAGATTTTCGGCCAAAAGCTGGGAGCCGTGATTGATGGTGCCATGGGTCAAAGTGCGCAGCGCGAAGGGATCGGGATCGTCATCGCGCACGTGCAGTACGCCGTAAAAGTTTCGGACAATGAGCCGGTAGCCCTTTTCATTGTCGTATTGATGCCGCACCAGGAATCCGGAAAGAGCACCGAGTCCGACGCACAGCACCAGGCGAAGAGGCCACGGGCCGACGCGGGGAATATTGACGGCCTCCCACAAAGCGATCACCGTCAAAAGCGCGCAGGCGATCATGCCCAAGGGCAGCTCCCAATAGGCGCGGAACACGTGCGGCGCGATCAGGGCGACGATGATGCCTCCCAGCGCGCCGCCGAGCGAAACCATCAAATAAAATAGGGTCAGGTACCGAGCCGGCGGCTTGCGCTTGGCCAACTCGCCGTGGCACACCATGCAGCAGACGAATAAGCCCGCGGCGAACAAGGGAATGATCTTCTTGATGTGCGTGTTGCCCGAATCGGCGTAGAGGTAAATCGCCATGTAGCCCAACAGCGGCGCAAGCAGCGGCACGAACAGCCAGCGCTGATAGATCTTGTCGCTTTCAAAGCACAGGATGAAGCTGAACAGATACAGGGCCAGCGGAATGACCCATAGCAGCGGGATGGGCGCGACATTCTGGCTGAGATGATTGGTGATGGAAACCAGCAGGACGGAGGCGCAGGCGGCGAGGCTGACCCACAGCACGAGCTCGCGCCAATCCGGCCGTGGAGGAACCGGATCGAGTGTCGCTACGAGCGGCGGCGCACCGCGCACCGGAACCGGTTCCAGAGGTTCGTCAGCGTCCTCGTTGGGCTCGACGGCGTCTTGCGGCGAAGCCGGCTTCGCGCTCGAGATCAGCGCGGCCGATCCGCAGAGGATGACAAACGCGGCGTACATCGCGCTCCATCCCCAGGCCTGCTGGCGGGAGGTCAGGTTCGGCTCGACCAGGAACGGAAAGCTGATCAATCCCAGCATGGAGCCGAAATTGGAGAGCGCGAACAGGCGGTAGGGAAACTTGGAGCCGGTGCGGCGCACGTACCAGGCTTGCAACAAAGGGCTGGTGGAAGAGAGCAGAAAGTAGGGCAGCCCGATGGTGACGGCGAGCAGGATCAGGATGCGCGCGGTGGGATCGCCCGCCACCTGCGGCTTCCAGTACGGGTTGGGCAGGATCGGCAGCAACCCCAGGCTGATCAGAAGCAGCGCGCCGTGCACCTGCATCTGCCTCTTGGAGCTCAGGCGGCCGATCAGGACATGGGCGTAAGCGTAGCCGGCCAGCAGCGAGACCTGGAAGAACAGCATGGCCGCGGTCCACACCGCGGCGGTTCCGCCGAACCACGGCAGAATGATCTTGGCGATGAGCGGCTGGACCTGAAACAGGAGGAAGGCGCTCAGGAAAATGGTGGCGGCGTATAGAGTCATGGCAATCCTGTCCTAAGGAAGAGCGGCCCGGAGCCAGGCGGGCAGGCCGTTGGTGATGCGGACGAGATTCGAGTAATCGTCGGTCCAGGCGCGGAATCCCGCAGGGGCGCTCATGGGGCGGACCGATGCATCCTGGAAGTTACGGAGGCCGAAGAAGCCGGGGTCGCGCGAAAGAACCATCCAGGTTGACGCGACATAGTAATTTTCCGTGTCCCCATCGTCGGCGACGGTGACCCCCGAAAAGCCCACCTCCCGAGCGCCCGTCGCAACAACCGGCTCTAGATTGAGGTAGCGGCTGGAAATGTGGAAGATCAGGATTCCGTCGGGCTTGAGATGGCGCAAGTAAATCTGGTACGCCTCGCGAGTGAGCAAATGCATGGGAATGGCGTCGCTTGAAAACGCGTCCAGCGCCAGGACGTCGAGATTCTCGCTGGGCCTGCGCTCCAGCACCAGGCGTCCATCGCCCATATAGATGTCCTTGTCGGCGGGGCAGGAGGGATAAAAGGTGAACTGGTTATTGGCCACCTGCGGGATCAAGGGATTGATCTCGTAATAATGCAGCGTATCGCCGGGGCGGGCGAGCGAGGCGGTGACGCCGGCGCCCAGGCCCAGAACGCCGATGCGGATGGGACCTTTGTCGCCCTTGGCGCGGATGCCGCGGTTAATGCCGGAACCGACGCCGAAATAGGAGGTCGGGATGCGGCCGGCGCCGGGCTCGTTGAGCTCGGTTCCGTGATTGATGGTGCCATAGACCAGAGTGCGCTCGCCGGGAACATTCTGGCTGGGGTCGGGTGGATCGTCGCGGGTGCGCAGAACTCCATAGAAATTGCGGATGGCAAAGCTGTAATAACGCTGATTGTCGATTTCCAGCCGGCCGAGGTAGCCGGTCAGTCCGGCGGCGGCGGCGAGCGTGATGGCGTGCCTCCACATGACGGAACGCCCCAGGAACCCGGTCACCGCGCCCAGCGCCACCGACGCCAGCAGATGCAGCCACGTCCCCAAGGGAAGCGCGATATTCCACAGCGCGACGGCTGGGGCCAGAGCGCAGACGGCCACAACCACGCCGGATTCGTCGTCCCACAGAGCGATGGCGGCCAGCAGGGCGCACGCAGCCACGGCGATGGGCATTTCCGCGTAGCTATGGAACAGGTGGGGGGCCAACAATGCGACGAACAATCCGCCCATCGCGCCGCCCACGGAGACCATCAGGTAGAACTGGGTGAGGTAGCGGGGATGCGGCTTGCGCCTGGCCAACTCGCCGTGGCACACCATGCAGCACACGAAGAGCGCGGCGCACAGGCCGGGGATCAGTTTACCGATCACGTCCTCATTGCTTTCAAACTGGCTGTTGCCGCGGGTGAACAGCCACAGCGAGCCGACCAGCAGCGGCATGAAGATCCAGCGCTGGTACAAGCGCCCGCTTTCAAAGCACAGGATGAAGCTGAGCAGATAGATGCTCAGCGGGACGACCCACAATAAGGGGATGGGCGCGACGTTCTGGGTCAAATGGCTGGTGGTGGCCAGCAGCAGCGTGGAGGCGCAGGCCGCCAGCGCGACCCAGAAGATCCTGGTTCCGAGGCTGGGCGGCGGGGCATCCGCCTCCGCTTCATCTTGAACCGGGGCTTCGAATTTACTGCTCTTCCATCCGGCGAGGGCGCACGCCAGCGCGAAGACGGCATAGGCACTGGACCAGATGGCGGCCTGGCGGCTGAGAGTCAGCCGCGGCTCGATGACGAACGGGTAACTGAGCAGCGCCAGAAAGGATCCGAAATTGGACAGCGCGAACAGGCGATAGGGCAAAGCGCCGTGGTGCATTCGTACATACCAGGCTTGGAGCAAAGGGCTGGTGGAGGAGAGCAGCGTGTACGGCAAGCCGATGGTGGCGGCCAGTAGCAGCAGGATGCTGAGCGTGGGATAATCGCCTCCGCCGGTGGGCTTCCAATAAGCCGAAGGAACGATCGGCAGAGTGGCCAGGCTGACGGTCAGAAGCGCCAGATGCACCCACAGTTGCATCTTGGGTTTCACGTAGCGGATGAGCACGTGGGCGTAGAAGTATCCGGCCAGCAGCAGCAGTTGAAAGAAGAGGAGCGCCGCGCTCCACACCGCCGCCGATCCTCCGAACCACGGAAGAATGAACTTCGCGATCATTGGCTGGACCTGGAACAGGAGAAATGCGCTCAGGAATATGGTGACAGCGTAGATCAACATCGACCGCCTAGCATAGCGTAAAGTGGCCGCGTAGAGGATGAAGGGAATTTAAGGCGGGGGCGGAGCGGGTCAAAATCGGCGAACCTAGACCCTGCGGCTGGCGGATTGCGCCGGTGGGGCTGGAGAAGGAAAACACCAGCAACGCTACTGCCAAGGCCGTTCCAGCGCCAGCGAGCCACCCGGGCAGGCGGCGGTGGGTGAGAACCAGCAGCACGTCTTTGCCGCGGGCTTCCAGTTCAATAGAAACCACGGAGGAATCGCGCAGGGAGTATTCGACGCTGCGGAGCGGCTGGCAGCCGGTTATATCGCAAATGTCGGCGGCGGATTCGGCCAGCCAGGTCCGTTGCAGATGAGGTTTGGTGAGGTAATCCCAGACCCGTTCGATGGGTCCGGGAAGCAAGCGCTCGAAGCGCACGGATTGGGCGTCGGTAATGTGAGCGGGAGCGATGTGGGTGGCGGTGCTCATTTCCTTCTCCTGCGAAGTTCACGGTTGAGGGCATCCAGCTTGGGCGGCCAGAAGCGCTTGACCCGCGCGAGCCACTGATCCATCTCGGCGAAGCCGGCCGGGTCGATACCATAAATGCGGCGCTGAGCGTCGATGCGCACCGAGACCAGCTTGGCCTCGCGCAGCACTTTCAGATGTTGCGAGATGGCCGGCGGGCTGAAGTCGAAGTGCTCCACGATCTCGCCGGCGGCGAGCTCGCGCTGGGCCAGGATCTCGACGATCTGGCGGCGGGTGGGGTCGGCAAGGGCTGCGAAGGCGAGCACGAAGGGTATTATTGCTCAGACGCTTAAATAAGTCAATGCTAAAATGAGGCCCCGACAATCACTCACTTCACGACCAGCACGCTACAGCGAGCCATTCCCGCGAGGTTGTGCGAGGTCCCGCCCCAGAGGTGCTCGGCGGCCAGAATCTTCTCAAACATTTTGCGCCGTTGCGGTCTTCTGAATTCGCATGATCTTCACGTCGGACATCGCGATCAGCCCCTTGTCCATCATTTCTTCCACGATGGGAAGCAGCCGTTGGATGCTTTCCTCCGTGTCGACGATCTGGATCACGATGGGCAGATCGTGGGTGAGAATGTGAGAGCGGTGAATCTCCGCGGTATCCCCGTAACCTTCGAGGCCGCGGAAAACCGTGGCGCCCGCGATCTTCAGCTCGTGGCATTTTTCGACAATGGCCTGGTACAGCGGCTTGCCGCCGTAGCGGTCGCGCTCGGTGAAATGCAGACGAAGCAGTTTAGCTGGCTGGTAGTTTTGCATCGGCAGCCTCCGGCGCACTTTCCAACAGGGAGTGGGGGTGAATGAGACGAACAATGTCCACATCCGAAACCACAATGAGCCCGTCCTGCAACATCTCCTCAACCGCCTCCGCGGCCCGACTCAGTTTTTCTTCAGTCTCGACGACGGCGATCATGACCGGAAGGTCGCGGTTGGTGTGCATCAGATTGTGTTTGTGGGTGTGTCCTTTGACGCCGTATCCCAAGATCCCCCGATACACGGTTGCCCCGGCAATATCCAACATGCGAAGCCGTTTAATCATGGCGTCGTAGAGCGGTTCTCCGTTCCAGCGATCGGCCTCGCCCATGAAGATCAGCATCAGTTTGGCCTTGCTCGCCTTGCGCTCGTGCGGCTGCTTCGCCTCCGGCCGCCCCTTCTCTTTTGTGGCGATCTTCACGACAGTCGTATCCTGTACCTCAATGAGGCCATCGGTAACCATGTCGTATAGAGTCGGAAGAAGCTCCTCCACCTTCTCCGCGGTCTCGATAAATTCGAGGCGGACGGGCAGATGCTCGGCCAGAACCTCTATGTTCGGGGTATGGATCACCTGGTGCGCGCCGAAACCGGCGAGCGCTCGCGTTACCGTCGCGCCCGCAACACCCTTATGCACCAGGAACGTTAGGATGGACTCGTAGAGCGTAGCCAAATGGTGCTGCGTGTCCTCATTGAGATAGATCGTGACTTTCTTTGCGATTCCCTTCGAGAGCATTGAACCTCCTCGACCCATTTTCAACCACACCGCACTATATCCCACCGGAGCGCGGCGCGCTGGACGACCCTTCCGCCTGCTCGGCCGGCTTAATCTCCGCTCCCGTCCGCGCGGTCCTGATCGATCTGGGTCTCAGGACCGACGGGGTGGGGAAACGGCGACGCATTTGGCCAGGTCGTGGCTCAACCGGATCGCCCGCTTGTCCCCCGCAACCCGCAGGAAAACTGCCGCGCCAGGCTGGTTGCGCTCGACCACCACCGCGACGCCGGGCCGCAGTCCCAAGCGTTCGAGATCGCGGAGCGCGGAGGGGTCCTTGTCGTCGACGCTGCTGATGCGGGCGGGAGCGCCAAGGCCCCATTGCAAGAGGGGAGCCTCGTCCGGGAACGAACCCGTGGCATGTTTGTGCGGGATCAAATGGCCATGCGGGTCGATTTGCGGATCGCCCAGAATGGCGGCGACGCGATCCTCGAAGCGCTCCGAGATGAAGTGCTCCAGGCGTTCCGCCTCGTCATGAACCTCGTCCCAGGAGTACTTGAGAACGTCGTGCAGGAACAGTTCCAGGAGACGATGATGGCGCACCAGTTCCCAAGCGCGGCGCTTCCCTGCCGCGGTCAGACGGACTCCGCGATGCTTCTCATACTGGACCAGCGGAGGGCGCTGGCCGGCGAGCTTCTGGAGCATGCCGGTTACGGAAGCTGCGCGCACGCCGAGTCTTTCGGCCAAGGCGTTGCTGGTGACGCGCTGCTCATCCGCGCCGCCGAGATCGAGAATGGCCTTCAGGTAATCGTCGACCGCTTCCGAGGTTTTAGCCCGCATTTCTCGCAGTCCGTCTGGCGCGGCGGCGCACGCACTCCTGCGTGCCGTGTCGAAACTCCTCTCGACACGGTTGGTTGGTCGGCAACACCGCGTCGGAAACAAGCGTCGGCAGGAGTGCCGACGCGGCACGCAGGAGTGCGTGCGCCACAAATACTCGCGAGAAATGACCGTTAGGCGCCACTTGATTCAATATAGCAAGCGGCGAATAAACGGGAGCGTCTTCGTGATATTATGATTTAGTCATGCCTAAATATCTCCTAGCGGTGTGCCTCCTGCCGGGTTTGGCCGCTGGGCAAGGAGAAACCACCAGCGCCATCGCCGGGCAAGTGGTGGATCAAAGCAACGCAGGTATTCCGAACGCTGCGGTGACGATTCGGAATGCCGAAAACGGACTAAAGCGGAGCGTGACGGCCGATACGGCGGGGCGGTTCAATTTTCCCCAGCTTCAGCCCGGAATCTATCGCGTGAGTGTGGAGGCGGACGGGTTCGAGACGCAGCAGCGAGACTCGGTGACGGCCGGTCTGGGGCAAACTCAAGCGGTAAACTTCACGCTGGCGGTGGCATCGGCAAGGCAAGCCGTGGTGGTGAGCGGCGATGCGCCGCTGGTCAACACCGAGAATCCGAACACGTCCACAATCATGAATGCCAAGGCGCTGGAGAACCTTCCCAATCCGGGAGGCGATATGACCTACCCTCTGCAATTCGCGGCGGGGGCGCTGATTAACACGGCCGGCAGCGGCAACGACTTCGTGGGGGGAACCAACGGATACGGCAACGTGCAGTTCAACGGCTTGCCGGCGTTGGCCAACGGCTACATCGTGGACGGGCTGGAGAGCAACGATCCGCTGACGAATCTGAACAGCGGACTTTCGACCAACCTGGTGCTGGGACTGAATTCAATCGCCGAGGTGACCGTCAACACGCTCTCCTACGCGGTGGACCAGGGCCGCTATGGGGCCGCGCAGGTGAACTACATCACCAAGTCCGGGACCAATCAGATGCATGGAAACCTGTATGAGCTGTGGAACGGATCTCGGCTGAACGCCGCGGATTTCTTCACCAACGCGACACCCGGCAATCACCAGCCGCGATCGACCGTGAACCACTTTGGAGGCAGCCTGGGCGGTCCGATCCGGCGCAACAAGCTATTCTTCTTCTTCGATTCGGAGTGGGTGCGGATCGCGCTGCCCATCGTGACGGAAGCCACGGTTCCGACCCGGGCGTTTCAGAACTACGTGCTCCAGCAATTGCCGATGGGCGGGAAGGATTCCATCACCGGGTCGAATTATCAACCCCAGCCGCAGCTTGTGCCGTTTTATCGGAAGATGTTCTCGCTGTACAAGAACATTTCCGGGACGCCTCTGCCCGTTCAGGGATGCCCGTTCAACAACGACGGGACCGCGGCGGCCGGAAATCCTCCCAACGGGAACGGCTGCGCGAATCGGCAGAGCGTTTCGCATTCGAGCGACGATCGGGAGCAGGTGCAAACAGGACGGATCGACGACAACATCGATGAGAACAATATGACGTGGTACCGCTTTCAGGCCGATACAGGCTTGCAGGCGGCATACACGGACCCGATCAATCCCGTGTTCAACGCGGTCTCGCCGCAGCCTCTGTATTCGTTCGCCGCCGGTTACACGCACGTATTTTCACCCCATCTGGTCAACTACTTTAATCCGGCGTTCTCCTGGTACGAGAGCCTGTTCGGTCCGCAGAATTTGCAGCAGACGCTGGCGGCGTTTCCCATCGTGCTCCAAGGCATTGGCGCGAACGCTCCATTCACGCCGCTGGGCGGGCTGGACAACACCTGGGTGCAGGGGAGGCGGGCGACCCGTTTCTTCATCAACGACAATCTGGCGTGGAGCCGCGGGGCTCACGAATTTCGCTTCGGAACGAACAGCAGGATTTTCCGGTTGAACGATTACGATTTCGGCGAGGGGACGGTTCCGACTGTGATGTACACGGATCTGCCCGAGTTCATCCACGGAGTCGCCTCGACCGCGACGGCGACTTATCCATTCGCCGACTCGCAGCCCTTTCGGTTTCTGAATCTGGATTTCTACGCGCAGGACACCTGGAGGGTGACATCGAAGCTCACCTGGACGTTCGGTCTGCGTGATACGTATAACTCGAATCCGTTGAACCCGCATGATGCGGTTGCGCGGCTGCCCGGATCGTTTGATTCCATCTCTCACGACGTAAATCAACCGTTGAGCGAGCTGATCCAGACGCACCTTGGCAATTTGTTCCAGTCTACGCCGCTGGCGATCCTGCAGCCGCGCACGGGCGTCGCGTGGCAGATTGCGCCGAACACGGTGGTGCGGAGCGGTTTCGGTCTGTTCAGCGATCTGCTGCCGGGAAGCGTCGCTGACCTGGCGGGAGCGAATCCGCCGTACGTCAATACGTTTCAGGGCGGGCTGCTGGGGACGGCTGGTGGCGCGGCGATCGCGCCCGGCGTGCCCAACAGCGCCATCGATGCGACAGTCGCCGCGAACCAGAATTTCTTAAATGGATTCGCGCAAGGGGAGATCTCATGCCCTTCTGCGTTTTCCAAACCGAACGCCTGCCTGCCGCCGGTATCCATGACCGCCGTGCCGGACGGGAAACTGCGGGCTCCGTACTTCATGCAGTGGAGCTTGGCGATGGAGCGGCAGGTCGGCAATACGGTCAGCCTTCGCGCGCAGTACGTGAGCACGCGCGCGGTGAATCAGCCTTATACGACCGAGGTCAACGGATATCAGACTGTGTGCGCCGGCTGCTTTGCGCCGTTTCCTTACGGCCAACCGGTAGACCCTCGATTCGGCGCGGTGACACAGTTGAGCACGGGCGCGAACAGCCATTACAACGGGCTGCAACTGACCGCGCAGAAGCGCATGGGACACGGGCTCCAGATTCAAGCGAACTACACGTGGAGCCATTGCATGGACACCGTCTCAAATGGCGGTTTCCTGCCGTTTTCGGCGGGCGCGGTTCTGTCGCCGTTGCCGGGAGATTTGCGCAGGCAGTACGGTCCGTGCGATTACGATGTGCGCGACAATCTGACGGCGAACTACGTCTACCAATTGCCGTTCAAGGCTCGAGGGCGGATGCTCGGCGCGGCCATCGTCGGGTCAGTCATCGAGGGATGGCAGGTATCGGGGACCGCGTTCTGGCACAGCGGCTTGCCATTTTCCGTGTTGAGCACGCCGTACTCGGCCGGCGGGAACGGCATCGTCCAAGGAAGCGGGCCGCAGTTTGCGAGCGTCGTAGCCGGCGTGCCGCTATACGATCACAATTCGATTTCCGGAGTCACGCAGGCGGGAACCATTCAATGGTTGAACCCGAATGCATTCGTGTCGGCGGTGGATCCAGGAACGGGAGCATGCGCGGGAGGCGACTCCGCTCAGAATTGCCAGTTCGGTAATCTGGGACGGAACGCGCTGCGAGGGCCGGATTTCCTCTGGAGCGACTTCTACATTACAAGGTGGTTCGCATTGGGCGAGCGCGCGAAGCTGCGCATCGACGGGCAGTTCTTTAATGTGTTCAATCACCCCAACTTCGCGCTGCCCACAAACGTCTACGCGGGGATTCCGGGGAAGCCGTCCACGCAGACCGGTTTTGGCGCGCTCACGTCTACGACGTCTCCGCCGACGGGGTTGCTGGGGGTCGGCTTGGGCGGCGACAGCTCGCCGCGGATGATCGCGATGCAGGCGCGCGTGGAGTTTTGAGATGGGAGCGCTAAAATCGAACTCATGACGTCCGATGACTTTCGCCGCCTCGCCCTCGAAATGCCCGGGGCTTCCGAGAGCTCCCACATGCGCCACCCGGACTTTCGCGTTCGCGGCAAAATCTTCGCGACGCTGGGTTATCCGGACAAGACCTGGGGCATGGTCAAGCTCACGCCGGAGCAACAGAGAGCGTTTGTGCAGTCCGATGGCGCGGCTTTCGTGCCCGTGAAAGGCGCCTGGGGCGAACGAGGATGCACCAACGTGCGGCTGGCGAAGGCCCGCGAAGCACTGCTTCAAGAGGCGATCGCCGCGGCGTGCGGGAATATTCCGGAGCAGGCCGAACGGAAGCGGCGGTAAATTGACCGCTCCCTGCGGTCGCGGCTCTGCAAAGGTGCGGACGAGTCGGCGGTTCGCGGCTAGTGGGTCATGTCGTACATGACGTAGTTGAGGCCGATGCGAATGCCGAGCGCGGAATATTTTTCGGGGTATTCAGGCGAGTCGGCCCACTCCCAGGAATCGCCCAGGTCGGAGTTGGTCACGATGGCGACCATGATGCGGCCCTTGTCGTCGTAGATGCCGCGCCAGTAGGGAGTGACGCCATCGTATTGGTAGCCTGAGCCGTACAGGCCCCATTGGCCGGGGACGCGGTAGCGGTCATCCAGGTCGTAAATGGTGTGGAAAATCTGGTCGGCGTTGGGGATGTCAATCGGGTTGCGGTCGGGGAAGACGCGGCGCATGCTGGCCATGAACACCTGCCACTCATTGCTGCCCCAGAAATCGTCGGCCATGAAGAAGCCGCCACGCAGAAGATACTGGCGCATCTTGGCGGCTTGGGCGTCGGTAAGATTCCATTCGCCGGGACGCACCGCGTAGAGCCAGGGCCAGTTGAAGACATCGTCGCCGTCGTCCAGATTCACGGGCTGTTCGACCGAACGTGAGTGAATCCGCGTGAGACGCCGCACCGCCTGAAGAAAATGACGATCGGCACGCGGATAATCCTGGGTCCAACTAGACATGCCTTGCGCCCAATATTTCCCGGCGCGATCGAAAGGAGCATAGGGCGCCGGAGGATACATCAGGCGGGCGAAGGCGAATTCGGTCTTGTCCTGGTAGTCGGCGGGGAGTGGAAAATTGTTGTACTCGATGGCCGGGTATTCGCGGAAGGCGAGCTGGAAGGCGCACAACGATCCTGCCAGAGCGATTGCTCCACCGGCAATTACGAATCCGCGTTGCAGATTCACACCCATGAGAATAGCACCCTGCGGATGTGCCCCAACTAGGGCTCCCTTAGCGCGGTACTAGGCATTCACAAGTACTGCTTTTTGTCGCGAGAGGTTACATACTTTATGGAAAGAAAGGCGGCGAATGTGCCTGTAGCAACTGTTCAATCCCGGCTGCGCATGATGGAATCGCTGGAGGCCCGTCCGGATCTGACCGTGATCCTGGATTCGAGCGGTAGTCCGGGCTCGCGGCTGCAAGCGCGGTTTCTCGGTCACACCGGAGACGTCATGAAGATCCAGTCCACGGTCGCGCTGGGCCAGGGCGTGCTGGTGAGCGTAGCCGGCCAGGTGGATACCGGAACCGGGGTCGCACCCGTGCTGGGGCAGTATCGCGTGCGCTGGTCCAGAATCGTGGGCATCGGCAAGTATCACGCCGAGCTGGCGATGGAGACTCCACCCGCTGAATGCTTCGAAGATGAAACCGCCGCCGCTCCCGCGCGTAGCTCCGACGATACCGACTACTACGAGATTCTTCAGCTCAGCCGTCAGGCCAGTATGGACACCATTCATCGCGTCTTTCACGTTCTGGCACAGCGCTATCATCCCGACAATCGCGAAACCGGCGACGACCTGCTGTTCCGGAGGGTGGTGGACGCGCACAACGTGCTGAGCAACCCGGAACGGCGCGCCGCCTACGACGTCCGCCTGGCATCCTCGGACAAAATCCGCTTCAAAATCTTCGACTCTCTCGAAAGCACACAGGGGGTGCAAGCCGAGATCCGCAAGCGCAAGGGAGTGCTGCGGCTGCTGTACGCCAAACGGCTCGCCGATCCGACACAGCCGTGGCTGCGGGGCCGCGAGTTCGCCGAATTGCTGGGATGCCCGGTCGAACACCTGGAGTTCAGCCTGTGGTTTCTTCGCGAACGCAAGCTGATCGTCCGCGGCGACAACAACAACTTCGAGATTACCTGCAACGGAGTGGAAGCGTTTGAGAGCGAAGAGTCGAATTACTTTAAGAAGGCGCACCTGACACTGCCGGCTCCGGCGCAGGCGTCGGCCTAAAGAACTCGCCCGCACAACGGAGCCTGGCTCGGCGGACGCATGGGTCTCGGGATGACTCGGAACGCCGAGCCGGCCCTGTGCGGGCTATACCAGCCATCAAACCAGCCAGCCGTCGGCGATTTGGATGACACGATGGCTATAGGCCGCGTTGGCCTCCGAGTGGGTCACCTGCACGATGGTGGTTCCCGCGTCGTTCAACCGCTTGAACACCTCCATTATCTCCTTGGCCTGGGAGGAGTGGAGGTTGCCGGTGGGTTCGTCGGCGAGGATCACCTTGGGGCTGGCGACGATGGCTCGCGCGATGGCCACCAGTTGCTGCTGGCCGCCGGAGAGCTGGTTGGGGAACAGGTCCTTTTTGCCCACGATCTGGAAACGGTCCAGGATGTCGCAGACGATTGCGTCGCGCTCGGATTTTTTCACGTTGCGGTAGGAGAGCGGGATCTCCAGGTTCTCGTAGACCGTGAGCGAATCGAGCAAGTGGTAGCTCTGGAACACGAATCCGAAATATTTCTTGTAAATCTCGTCGCGATCCTTCTTGCGGAGCTGGTGGATGGGGAAGTCCTGCAGCCGGTATTCACCGGTCCAGGCGCTGTCATGCATGCCGATCACGTGCAGCAAGGTGGACTTGCCGGCGCCGGAGGGTCCCATGATGGAGACGAACTCGCCCTCTTTGATCTCGATGTTGATGCGGCGTAAGACAAAGGTCTTGGTGGGCCCGTGCTCGAAGTATTTTTCGACGTTGCGCAATTGGATCATGTAGAGGATACGGAGTGGGCGGCCTAAAGTTTCTCCCGCAGAAGTTTGTCTGCCATAGCCGGGTTGGCTTGGCCGCGGCTGGCCTTCATCACCTGGCCTACAAAGAAGCCCAGCACGGTGGTCTTTCCGCCGCGATACTGCTCCACCTGCTTGGGATTAGCGGCGACGATTTCGTCGACGATCTTGCCGAGCGCGCCTTCGTCGCTGATCTGCGCCAGCCCTTCGCGCTCGATGACCGCCTCCGGCGGCTCGGCTGCCGCGAACATTTTTGGAAAGATCTCTTTGGCCAACTTGCCGCTGATCTTGCCTTCGGCGATCAGCCTCACCAGCCGTCCCAGATTCTCCGCGCTGATCGGCGACTCGGAGACGTCCTTGCCGGCGTCCTTGAGCGCGGCGGCTAAGTCGCCCGTGACCCAATGGGCGGCGGCCCGAGGATCGCCCGCGGATTGGGCGGCCCGCTCAAAGTAATCGCCCAGAGCGCGGGTGGCGGTGAGCACGCCCGCATCGTACTCCCGCAGACCGTAGACTTCGACGAAACGCGCCCGGCGGGCGCCGGGAAGCTCAGGCATGCCGGCGCGGATGCGGCCGAGCCAATCCTGGCCGATGCGCAGCGGCACGAGATCGGGCTCTGGGAAATAGCGGTAATCGTGCGCGTGTTCCTTGCTGCGCATGCTCACGGTTTCGCCGGTGTCCACGTTGAACAGACGGGTTTCCTGCATGACCCGTCCGCCGCTTTCGAGGATTCCGACCTGGCGCTCGATCTCCTGATCGACGGCCATCTTCAAGAAACGGAAGGAGTTCAGGTTCTTGACTTCGGCTTTGACCCCAAGTTTTTCCGCGCCCTTCAAGCGCACGCTTACGTTGGCGTCGCAGCGCAGATGCCCCTTTTCCATATCGCAGGTGGAGACGGAGATGTACTGAAGAACCTGCTTCAGTTCGGTGAGATAGGCGTGGGCCTCGTCGGAGCTGCGCATGTCCGGTTCGCTGACGATTTCGACCAGCGGGGTGCCGCAGCGGTTGAGATCGACGTACGTGTAACGGTCGGAGTCCTTGAAACCGTCGTGGATGCTCTTGCCGGCGTCGTCCTCCATGTGCACGCGGGTGACGCCGATACGCTTCTTCACGCCATTCGCTTCAATGTCGACCCATCCATGCTCGGCAACTGGCTGATCGTATTGTGAAATCTGGTAGCCCTTGGGAAGATCCGGATAGAAGTAGTTCTTGCGGGCGAAAATGGATCGCGAATTCACGCGGCAGTTCAGCGCGAGACCGGCCTGAATGGCCAATTCGACCGCCCGACGGCTCAACACGGGCAGGGCGCCGGGCAATCCCAGGCACACGGGGCAGACGTTGGTGTTGGGCGGAGCGCCAAAGCTGGTGGGGCAGCCGCAGAAAATCTTGGTATGCGTGGCGAGTTGGACGTGAACTTCCAAGCCAATGACCGGCTCGTACTTAGCCAGCACGTCCGGGCCGGGGGCAACGGTGGCGCTCGACGGCATGTTTCTAATTATAACGGCGAGTCCGCAAGGTTCGGGCTGGTCAAACGCGATACTGTCAAACGGCATACTAAGGTCTTTCGCGGAGCAAATTTTTGCATATCCGACCTACTGAAACGTCTTAGGAGTACCGATGAGGGGATGAGAGAGAAATATGCGCCACGCCAAGACCAAATCCACCCTTATCCGAGTAGCGAATCTGTCGCTATTGGTTTTCCCACTGCTGTTGGCAACGCCTTCGAAAGCCCTTGCATATGCCGACCCGGGAACCGGCGCATTTCTCTATCAAGCTGCCTACGCTGCCTTTCTGGGCGGTACATTCTACCTCCGCAAGTTTCTGAACCGCATCTGGCCGCGGCGCAACAAGTAGTGCCGCGGCTGAAACTCGGGAACACATGACCACCGAAGCCGACGCCTTTTCGCCGGCGCAGGGATCGTTTCGCGATCCGGGCGGAAGGCTATATTGCTTCCACGGCCGCATCTTGCGCGTCGTTGAGCCTTCGCACGCGGCTTCTCTCGAAGCATTCCTGAGCTCGCGAGCCGCGCGAGAGGCCACCGGACATGGAAGTTTGGTGCGCTCCCAACGAGTGCCGGCAGGGGAATATCCGGAGCTGGGCGCAAGCCCGGAGCACGGGGTCTGGGAGCACGAGCGCATCCCCTTTCCGAGCTATCCCTACGAATGGCCGCCGGAGATGCTGGAGGCCGCGGCTGCCCTTACTCTGGATCTGGCGGAAGCGGCGCTCGAAGAAGGCTTCGGCGTCAAGGACGCCACGCCGTACAACATTTTGTTCCGCGGCGCGCAACCAGTCTTCGTGGATGTGCTGTCGTTTGAGCGCCGTGAACCGCTCGACCCAACCTGGCTCGCCTATGGACAGTTTGTGCGGACGTTCCTGTTGCCCCTGGCGGCCCAGCGCTACTTTGGACTGCCGGTGAACCAAATCCTGAGCGGACAGCGCGACGGAATCGAGCCCGAAATGCTGTATCAATGGGCGGGGTGGCTGCGGCGCCTGACCCCTCCGCTTCTAGGCTTGGTGAGCATTCCCAAGTGGATGGCGGGGCGGGGCGAAGCGAACGTGCGATCCTATCGCGCCCAATCCTATAAAATCAGGCCGGCCGGTTCACCGGAACAGGCGCGTTTCGTGCTCGGAGGATTGCTCCGCAGTTGCCGGCGGCAATTGAAAGCGCTTGCGCCTGGGGAGCACAAACAATCCACCTGGAGCGGGTATCTGGACCACAAGTCGCTCTACTCTGCCGCGCAACTCGAAGAAAAAGAAAAGTTTGTGAGGGAAGCAGTGGATTTGATCCTGGACCGGGGGAAGGGACTGGCGCGCCGCTCGAGAGTGCTGGACATCGGCGCAAACGAAGGCCGCTTCAGTCTTCTTGCAGCTCGGCGGGGCGCGGAGGTGGTGGCCATCGACTCCGATCCGGTAGTAACGGGCTCGATATGGCGGCGCGCCGCTGCCGAGAACCTGAACATTTTACCGCTGGTGGTCGATTTCACCCGCCCCACGCCGGCTGTGGGATGGCGCAATCGGGAATGTGCGTCGTTTCTCGATCGGGCGGCCGGAAACTTCGATCTGGTGATGATGCTGGCAGTGGCGCATCACATCCTGGTGACCGAGCGCATCCCCCTGGAGGATCTGCTGGCTTTAGCCGATGAGCTATCAAAGGAATATGTTCTGATCGAGTTTGTGGCTCCCGCGGATCCGATGTTCCAACGGATCGTGCGCGGGCGCGATGAGCTTTATTCGCACTTCTCTCCAGCCTGGTTTGAGGCGGCGGCTCGGTCGCGCTTTGAGCTGGTTCGATCCGCGAGGATCGACGGACTGCATCGATGGCTCTATCTCTTTCGCCGGCGGCGCGCCGCCAACTGACCAACGGGCTGACGGCGTTCTCACTGGGTACTTTGTGCTTCATCCGGCGCTGGTACGACCTGGAGCATTTGCAGCCGCGCGGCTTGGATTACTTCCGCTCCGCTCCCGAAAGCCTGGCGCTTTTGGAATCCACAATTGTGGCGGCGATGCTGCTTGCCGCCGTGTTCTGGGGAGCGTGGCGATGGGTCGAGCGAAGTTCGATCCCCGGGCTCCGCCTGTTTGCACAGGTGGTTTTTCTACTGGTGCTGATGTTTCCGATCGAATCGGTGCGGCGGTATTGGAATTCGCAGACGGATACGTTTGACATCGGCAGCAATGTGGCGCTGTGGGGGATCGAGGCGATTCTGGCGGCGGGCGTGGTGGCGCTGCTATTTGGGAGCACGCGCATTCTCATGCCGGCGCGGCGCGTGACGCTGCTGCTCCTCCTGCTGTTTCCCGCGCTGATGATGGACTTCCTGATGAACCGTCTGGGAGCGGAACAAGCGGAGTTGTATGTTCCGCGGCCGCCGGCCCCCCTGTTGCCGGCGCGCGGGCCCCGGGCTCCGCGCTTCATTTGGGTGATCTTCGATGAACTGGATCAGCGCCTGGTTTTTGAACGGAGGCCCAGTTATCTGGAGCTTCCCGAGCTGGACCGGCTGCGCGCCGAATCCGTGTCCGCAAACCACGCCGTCGAGACCGCCACATTCACCGCTATCGCGCTGCCGTCGCTGATCTCCGGACAAATCTTCACCAACGCGCAAGCCGTGGACGCGAACACGCTGGAAGTGATTCCTCAAGGTTCCACGAAGCCGGTGGACTGGCGTAGCGAACCGAATGTCTTTACGCGAGCGCGCCAGTTGGGCGTCAACGCCGCGATGGCGGGCTGGCACCATCCCTACTGCCGGGTTCTAGGGGATCAGCTTGTCGACTGTTTTGCGCTACCCAGCTTCCACTCCACCACGGCGCTGGCCGAAGAAGCCAGGGCCGCGCGGGATGGCATGTGGAAAACGGTCGCATGGTTGTTTCAAAGGCAGCTGGTGAACCTGGGGGACATGTTTCGCGTCGGCGACGAACCCGCCTCGGGACGCCTTCACGACGCCGAGCTTCAACGCGGCCAACAGCAGCAGTACTTCCAGATCCGGGACCATGCATATCGCGACGCCGCCGACCCGCGTATCGATCTGCTGCTGGTGCATATCCCCGCTCCGCACCCGTTGCCGATTTACAACCGGCGGGAGGGCAACTTCGATCTGGACGGGCATCCGGACAAGCCGTTGGACTATTTCGACAATGTGGCCCTGGCGGACCGTACGCTGGGCGAACTTCGCCGCGCCATCGAGCAGGCGGGATTGTCGGACCGGACGTCCCTGTTGGTCACGGCCGACCATGGCCTTCGCCCCGGAGCCTGGATCGGGCGTGTGGGTTGGACAGAGGAGATGGACCGGTTGACGGAGCGCCACCCGCCGGAGACAGTCCCCTTTATTCTGAAGCTGGCGGGACAGAAGCAGCCGCTGCGCGTGGAACGCGCCTTCTCCAACGTGGCTGCCGCGGATCTTGCCCTGGCCGTGCTCGGAGGCAAGGTGGCGACGCCGGAACAAGCCGCGGCGTGGATGAATCAGCGGGCCTCGGGCGAGGCTGTGAGCCAGGCAGCAGCGCGCAAGAGCGTCAGATCGGCGCAATAGACGGGTTGATGACCGCTCCCTCATGGTCACGGTTCAGAGTCAGCCCTCACGTTCACGGTTCAGAGTCGGCGTTTCCGAACCGCACGCGTGAGCGAGCGGTAGATCCGCACCCGAATCGTCTATAGTTGCTTGAGGGGGCTCCTATGACGATCGTCAGAGGAACGCAACTCGCCGTCGCGGTCTTGGCACTGACTTGCTTTTCATCCAAGGCTCAGGCGCAGAACATCGACTTCCAGACGATTGAGATACAAACCGTCAAGATTGCGGATGGGCTGTACGTCCTGATGGGGGGTCCGGCGCAGGGAAACATCCTGGTCTCGGCCGGCAGCGACGGAATTCTTCTGGTGGACAGCATGTACGCTCCGATGCACCAGAAGATCATGGACGCCGTGGCTAAAATCAGCACCCGGCCGATTCGCTACGTCGTCAACACTCACCTCCACGGGGATCACACCGGCGGCAATGAAGCGATGGCCAAGCTCGGCGCAGTGATCGTTTCTCACGAGAATATGCGCAAACGGATGGCCGCGCAGCCGAATGGCGGGCTGCCGGTCATCACGTATACCGACAGCATGACCCTGCGCTTCAACGGCGAGGAAATTTACATCTACCACCCCGAGCCCGCACACACCGACGGCGATTCGATCCTCTACTTTCGGCATGCCAACGTCATGCACGTCGGCGACGTTCCCTCATCGCTGCGGTATCCCAACATCGGAGTCACGGATGGCGGCTCGGTGGATGGCATGATTGCCGCCGCGAAGCAGGTCATGAAAATCGCCAACCCGGACACGAAGATTATTCCGGGCCATCTGGGACCCGTGGTCGGGTTCAAGGAGATCCGGCAACAACTGGACATGTTCGCCGTGGTGCGCGACCGCGTGATGACCGCTATCCGCGCCGGGAAGACTTTGGAACAAGTGGTGGCCTCCAAGCCGACGGCGGACTTCGATCAGGGGCGAATGGGCGGCGCCATCACGCCCGACCGATTTGTCACACTGGTCTACCAGGACTTGTCCAGAAAGAAGTAGGTTTCCCATGAAACGATCTTTCACCTGCATCGCCCTTGCGCTCACGATCTGTAGCATCCCCGCGTCCTCCATGACCACCGAGGAACGCCGCCAATATCTCGAAAAGCTGTTGCAAATCCTGCCGGCTGTTCCATCGTTTCAGCAGTGGCTGGATAAGACCGGCGAGCTGCCGCCGGACTTCGATGCCTTGCCCCGCATCAATGGCCTGCCCGACCCGCTGAAATTCCTCGATGGCAAGCCGGTGCGGACGGCCGTCGACTGGAGGTCGCGCCGCTCCGAAATCCGGCAGCTCTACGAGAAGTACGACCTGGGCACAATCCCGCCCAAGCCCAAACTGGATCGCGTTGTCCTGTTGGACGAAACGCCCGGCAAGGGATACGCGATCCGCAACGTGCGCCTGGAATTCGGCCCCGGCAGTAAAGGGACTCTGCGCGTGCAAGTGATGATCCCGGATGGCAAAGGGCCCGTTTCCGGTATTGATGGCTCCGAGCCTGCCCGGTTGGGGGCCGTCCCTGCTGCGGCGCGGTTACATTTCCGCCGGATACGCGGCCAACGACGGCATGGATGACGCGGCCGCGCTGGCGCAGCTTTATCCCGAATACGATTTTGCGTTGATCCCGCGCCGGGCTTGGGTCGTGAGCCTAGTGCTGGATTATCTGGAGACGCTGCCTCAGGTGGACATGAAGCACGTCGGACTATTCGGCTACTCCCGCGACGGCAAGCAGGCGGCGATCGCCGCGGCACTGGACGAGCGCATCGCCGCAGTGATCGCCGGAAGCACCGGCGTGGGCGGAGTCCTGCCGTGGCGTCTTTCCGGCGAGCGCAACTTTGGCGAGGGGATCGAGAGCACCACACGCAGCTTCCCAACCTGGTTTGTCCCGCGTCTGCGTTTCTTTTCCGGACGCGAGGACCGTTTGCCCATCGACGCCAATCTTCTGGTGGCGATGATCGCCCCACGCGCGGCCCTGCTCGAATACGGGCTCAATGACGAGGTTTCAAACACCTGGGGCGATGAGCAGGCCTACAATTCCGCTCTGAAGGTGTACAAGCTTCTGGGCCAGCCCGACCGGTTGGGCATCATGCATGTGCCGGGCTTTCACGGCGCCAATGACCAGGAAATGTGCCTGGACTGGCTGGACATTCAGTTCGGCAGATCCACTCGCACATGGACCAACAATCTGCTGTTCCCATGGGATTTCGACCAGTGGCGTGCTCGCGGCAAGGAGACTGTGGATCTGAGCCGCTATCCGCGTCACGCCGCCAATGAGGCGGTGGCATCCGTCGCGGACTGGGAGAAGAAAGTGGTGGACATTCGCAAGTCGGTAGAATGGATGCTCGGGGATGAACCGGCGATGATGCCTCCGGCGGCGGGACGCGGAGGGAGAGGAGGCCGAGGCCCGGTGGCGGCGACAACTCCAGGCGGCCGCGGCGCGGCCAATCCCGGTCAGACTACGCCCGATCTGGTGGCATGGGTGATCCAACGCGGTGGCAATTCCTTTGGCTGGCTGGAACCGCAGAAGAGCCAGACCGTTTCCCGCAGCATCAGCTTCGGATACAACGTCCGGGGCGACCTTTACTTACCCGCCGGAACGCCCGAAAACGCCAAGCTGCCGACCGTGATCTGGCTGCATGGATACAGCTATCCGCTGGGCTACATGTGGGTGTATCACAACGATCTGCATCCGATCCTGGCGCTGGTTCGGGCCGGGTACGCCGTGCTGGCCTTCGATCAGAGCGGTTTCGGAAGCAGGATGAGCGAGGCAGGAGCGTTCTATGACCGTTACCCGCACTGGTCGCAAATGGGGCGGATGGTGGAGGACACGCGCGCCGCCATCGACGCTCTCGAACGCGACAGCCAGGTGGACCCGCAGCGGATCTACCTGTTCGGCTACTCGATGGGTGGAACGGTGGGGCTCTACACGGCCGCGCTCGACTCGCGCGTCAAAGGAGTGGTGTCCATCGCCGGATTTACACCCATGCGCGCGGATACCGCCGACCGCGGCGCCGGCGGAGTAGCGCGCTACAGCAACGAGCGCGGCCTGATTCCGCGGCTGGGTTTCTTCGCCGGGCAGGAAGCCAGAATCCCCTACGACTTCGACGACTTGCTGGGTGCGATTGCGCCGCGTCCCGTGCTGGTGATGGAGCCGCAACTGGATCGCGATGGCACGCCAGCCGACGTGAGGACCGCGGTGGAGCAGGCAAGGAAGGTCTATGGGCTCTATGGAGCCGTGGACAAGCTGGCGCTCTACGAACCATGGGACTACACCCGGCTGCCGGAGAAATCGCAAGATTGGATCGTCAAGTGGATGGGGACGGCCTTGCGTTAGGCGCCCCAACGGCAGGTCGCCGACCTGCTCCACTGCTATTTGTGGCGGTAGGTGATTCTACCCTTGGTCAGGTCGTAGGGTGAGAGCTCCAACGAGACCCTATCGCCATTCATGATCTTGATCCGGTTGCGCCGGAGTCTTCCGGCCATCGTCGCCAGCACTGTTCTGCCGGCTTCGAGTTCGATCGAAAACATTCCAGCTTTGAACTTCTCGACTACCTTGCCGAATACTTCAATAGCGTCTTCTTTGGGCAAATTTTTTCCTTTGGGTTGCGGTGTGAATCGGAGGCAGGATCGAGCGAGGGGTGGTTAGACCGGGCGATGCGAAAGAGCCAAAATCAATAAGCTTCAACAACTTATTATCGCACAGGGGCCGGGTTTTAAGCCAGCCGCCGGCCCACGCGGTTAACAACGCGGAATGGGAGAGTCACCAGCGCCCATACCAGACCGAGCGCGCCCTCGACGGCCATCCCTAGCAGACGGAATGGCAGCAGCAACAGCCACACGATGGGATAGAGCACCAGCGCCAGAAGCGCAAGCGGCCAGCACAGGACAAATAGAATGCACCATAGCAGAAAGGTGAACATGGCAGTCGCGGCCCATTTCTAAGTACGAAAGCGGAGCCCGCGAGGTTCCCGGGAAATCGTAGCGGGCGATTTGGCGCCTTCCGTAAGTCTGCTATGCTCCCAGCAGATGTACATCGTCACACTTAGTATGAACAAGCGCGAACCATTATGAGGACCAGCAGAACTCTTTCCGTTTCCCTGCCTCCGGCCCAGCGTAAGCGGGCCGAGCGCCTGGCTAAGCGCGAAAACCGCACCTTGAGTGAGCTCGTTCGAGAAGCCCTGCGCCAATACGAGCAGAAACGCGAAGCCCCCGTCAACTACGACCTCATCGCGGCTCTCCGGGCCGTGCAGGAAAGCGCCAAGAGCGCCGGCCTGGAGAAGCTGACAGAGCGGGAAATCGACGCCGAGGTCGCGGCCGCTCGCCGGGAACGCGGCACAAAAATCAAACCACCCGCGAGGTGAACCGATTGCGGATTGTGCTCGACACCAATGTGCTCATCTCCGCAGCTTTGAAACCGCAGGGCCTGCCAGCGCTGGCGTTACATCTGGTTGCTTTGCGGGCGGTCGAACTATTTGTTTCCGAAGCAGTGATGGCTGAATACCGCGAAGTCTTCAGTCGCCCGAAGTTCGGCCACATTCCTCCCGCCGAAGTCGCCACCTTGTTGGCAATGATCGAACGCGAGGCCAATGTGGTGACGCCCTCCGAGGACTTGACCATTTCCAAGCATGATCCGGACAACCGCTTTTACGAATGTGCCGCTCTTACGAATGTGCCGCCGCGGCCCAGGCGGATTTCATCGTCACCGGCAACACACGACACTTCCCGAAAGCCCAAGGCAAGACCAGGATCATCACTACCCGTTAGGTGCTTGAACTCGTCGGGGCATGACCGCGGATACTCGCTCCACGAAGCGGAGGATCTTGGTGGGCCCTGATGGATTCGAACCATCGACCAACGGATTATGAGTCCGCTGCACTAACCGCTGTGCTAAGGGCCCTAGCTTCCACATTGTATCGTTGAACCGGGCTTTGATCGTTCTGCAGGGGATCTGGTGTATCCTTGAAAAGGCGTGGCACGAATCGTCCGAACTACCGTATTTTTGGCCTCCGCGGCCGCCCTGGCGATGCTGGTCGCGCATCTTCGCGCCGCTTCGGCGACCGCCGCGCATCGCGACATGCTCGACGAGTATTGCGTGACCTGCCACAACCAGCAAGCCAAGACGGCCGGGCTGATGCTCGACAAGATGGATCTGGAGCATGTAGCCGATGGCGCGCAAACCTGGGAAAAGGCGATCCTCAAGCTGCGCGGGGGCATGATGCCGCCGCAGGGCAATCCGCGGCCGGATCAGGCGTCCATCGACTCCTTTGTGTCCTGGCTGGAGACCTCGATTGACGGTGCGCCAGGGGCTACGGCCAACCCGGGCCGCTCGCCTCTGCACCGGCTCAATCGCACCGAATACGGCAACGCGATCCACGATCTGCTGGCGCTGGACCTGAACGTCTCCGAGCTGCTGCCGGCCGACGACGAATCGGACGGTTTCGATAACATCGCCGACGTTTTGAAGGTGTCGCCATCGCTGCTGGAGCAATATCTGGCGGCTTCCACCAAGATCGCCAGCCTGGCCGTGGGCGATCCCTCGATCACGCCGGTCAGCCAGATCTTCCCCGTCCCGCCGGATCTGGCGCAGGAAGATCACATTGAGGGCCTGCCGCTGGGCACGCGCGGCGGCATTCTGATTCACTACAATTTCCCGCTCGACGCCGACTACGATTTCAGCGTTTCGCTGTTGCAGAACATCGTCGGCTACGTCACGGGACTGGAGTATCCGCACCAGCTCGAGATCAGCATCGACGGCGCGAGGGTGTTCGCGGCCCCGGTGGGCGGCGAGGAAGACAATAAGATGTCCGACGCCAACCTGGGAATCGCCAAGGATGCGCTGGACGCGCGCCTCAAGACCCGGGTTCACGTCGGCGCCGGGCCCCATGCGGTAGCAGTCACGTTTCTGCGCAGGAACTCTTCGGAATCCGACGAGCCTTTGCAGCCCTTCACGCGCGATCTGGATTTGCAGAACATGAACGGAATTCCGCTGATCGACCACGTGCAGATCACCGGACCGTTTGAGGCCAAGGGTCCCGGCGACACACCCAGCCGGCGGCGCATTTTCGTGTGCCATCCAGCCCAGGCGAGTGACGAAACGCCCTGCGCCAAGCAGATTCTTTCCGCGATTTCACGCCGGGCTTACCGAGGCCCGATTTCGGACAAGGATCTGGAGACGCTGCTGAGCTTCTATCAGATTGGCCGCAACCGGTCCACGTTCGAATACGGGATCGAAAACGCGCTGCGCCTGATTCTGGCGAGCCCTAAGTTCATCTTCCGCTATCAGCCCGATCCCGCCGGCACCGCTCCGGGCTCGGTGTACCGCGTCAACGACGTCGAACTAGCGTCGCGCCTGTCGTTTTTCCTGTGGAGCAGCATTCCCGACGATCAGCTTCTGGACCTGGCAACGCAAGGAAGGCTGAAGGATCCGGCGGTGCTGGAGCAGCAGGTGAAGCGCATGCTGGCCGATCCTCGTTCCGACGCTCTGGTCGCGAACTTCGCCGGGCAGTGGCTGTATCTGCGCAACGTGCAGAGCGTATCGCCTAACGAGGACGATTTCCCCAACTTCGACGACAATCTGCGCCAGGCCATGCGCCGCGAGACGGAGTTGTTTTTCGAGAGCATCATGCGCGAAGATCGCAACGTGCTGGACCTGCTGAACGCCGATTACACGTTCGTCAACGACCGTCTGGCCAAGCACTACGGCATCCCCAACATTTATGGCAGCCAGTTCCGCCGCGTCAAGATCACGGATGAGAATCGCAAGGGGCTGCTGGGCCAGGCCAGCATACTCACGGTGACGTCGCAGCCTAACCGCACCTCGCCGGTGCTGCGCGGCAAATGGATTCTCGAAAACCTGATGGGGACGCCTCCTCCGCCGCCGCCGCCCAACGTGCCGACGCTCAAGGAAAACGAGGAGGGCGCGAAAGCGCAATCCGTGCGCGCGCTGCTGGAGGAGCACCGCAAGAATCCGCCGTGCTCGACCTGCCACAGCGTCATGGACCCGCTGGGTTTCTCGCTCGAAAATTTCGACGCCATCGGAAAGTGGCGCGCCAAGGACGCCAGTGGACCTGTCGATGCGTCCGGTCAGCTTGCCGACGGCACGGCAGTCAACGGTCCCGTGGCTCTGCGCGCGGCTTTGATGAAGCATCCGGAGCAGTTCGTCCGCACCATGACCCAAAAGCTCATGATCTACGGCCTGGGCCGGGGCTTGGAATATTACGACATGCCCACCGTTCGCTCGATCGAACGCGCGGCCGCCGGCAACAACTACCGCTTTTCGGCGCTGATTCTGGGAATCGTCAAGAGCACGCCGTTCCAGATGAAAAAGGCGCAGGCGGCGGGCGGCGCGACCGTCGCGGCACGGTAAAGACCCGAAATTAGCAGGTCGGAGACCTGCCCCACCCCTTGACGTGCGCGCTAAGCTCAAGGTATGTCCATCCGGCCAGTGAAACATCTCATCAAGTCCAAGCCGACGCTTGAAGGGGCGGGCGTGCATTTGCGCCGGGCCTTCGGTTTCGGCAACACCTCCGATTTCGACCCTTTCCTGCTCCTGGACGACTTCCGCAACGACGTTCCCGCCGATTATCTGGCGGGCTTCCCTTGGCATCCCCACCGCGGGATCGAGACCATCACCTACGTCCTCGCCGGAACCGTCGAGCACGGCGATAGCATGGGCAACCAGGGCGCGATCGCCGCCGGCGATATCCAATGGATGACGGCGGGGCGCGGGATTATCCATCAGGAGATGCCCAAGGGCGATCCGGAAGGGCGCATGCACGGATTTCAGCTCTGGGCCAATCTGCCTTCGGCGCTCAAGATGACCGCGCCGCGTTACCAGGAGATCAAGGCCCCCGAGATCCCGGTGATCACGGACGACGACGGCACCCAGGTCCGCCTGGTGTGCGGAGATTTTTGGGGCAAGCGCGGGCCCGTGGATGGAATCGCCGCCGATCCGGTGTACATCGATGTGTCGGTGCCTCCGGGGCGCAGAAAGACGCTCCCGGTTGAGACCACTCGCCACGCTTTCGCGTACGTCTTCGCGGGATCGGGGAAGTTCTGCAACGCCTCCGGCCCGCTCGCCGTGCCCACCGAGGGAGTGGGATGGTCGGATAAGATCCCGCCCGCGGAAGCGGACAATCGCTCGCTCATCGTGTTTGATCGGGGCGACGAGGTCACGTTGCAAGCCGGTGAGGATGGGATTCGATTCCTGCTGGTCTCGGGAAAGCCGCTGGAGGAGCCCGTGGCCTGGTACGGCCCGATCGTGATGAACACGCAGGATCAGCTCCGCGAGGCGTTCGAGGAACTCGACAAGGGGACGTTCCTTAAGTCGAAGGGCTGATCGCTTAAGGGGTGATCATTTAACGCTGCGAACGCTGACGGCGCCGGCGGAGGGAAAGTCCGCGGGAACCTTCTGCGTCACGCGTCCCGTGGCGGCCCACTCCGTGCCGCGTTGAAAGGTGGCGATGAATCCGGCGCAGCTCAGGGCCGGGATATCGTGACCCATGGTGGTGTGGAAGATTCGGCCCTTGCCGTAGCTGAGCGCCATCAGCATCGGCTCATCGTGGCCGGTGCCTTGATTGGCGGGGTCGGAGTAAGCCGTCGCGAGCACGGTCATGTTCGCGCCGGGGCCACGCAGCTTGGCATACAGCTCGTCACCGGCGTGCATCCAGATTTTGGGCAGGCCCTTGGTGACGGGGTGTTCGGCGTCCCGGATGGTCACCTGAAACGGCAGCCTGGCTCCATGCGAGCCGGCCGGGCCGGGAGTGGGGTCGGATTCCATCTTGCCGTCTTTGTAGAACCAGTGTGGACCAACGCTCTCCCGGCGTCCGCGCCAGCCTCCGACGCCGATCATGTCGTTAAACGCCTGCCAGTCTGGAAACGCATTGTCGGCGGCGTGGACGGCCACGAATCCGCCGCCGTTCTTCATGTACTGTTCGAACGCCAGCTTTAGATCCGCGGGCCAGGTGGCGGAATCGAGGTTGGAGACGACCACGCCGTACTTCGCAAAATCCGGTTTGAAGTTGCTGAAGTCACCGGCCGATGGAGGCGCGGTCACGACTTCCACCTGGAACAGACCGGTCTCTTCCAATTCCTTCTTCAAGACCGGAGTGGTCTCGCGCCAGGCATGATACGTGCCGGCGCTCTCGCCGTCCAGAAGCATGACGCGAATAGGCGATGCGGCTTGCAACGACACGACGCATGCGAGGGTCCCGGCCAACAGGAGCAGCTTTCTCATATCCTGCTAACACACTACACCAGATTTCGGTCAATTGTCGCCGGCCAGTTTCCCGACGTGATCGATCACGATGACCGGCATAGGCAGCTTGCGGGGCTCCATTTTGAGGCCGAGCTGCTTGTCCACGGCGTCGAACATGGTGAGGCCGCCCTGGTCGACGAAGCCTCTCGCAACCCACGACAGCGTGAGATCATAGGCCCCTTTGATATTGGTTAAATCCACAACCGCATGGTCGGCATAGCCGGGAGCGTACTTTGGAAGGGCCTCCGCCAAATCCGCCATAGTCATATTTGTACAGACGAGTTCAGCCTGACCCGGGGGCATATCCTTGGCTGCCGGGTCCTGGCCGCCTCCAACCCTTCGCCGGCAATCCGGTTTGCCCGAACCGGTCGCCTTCTGGAGCTTCGGCCCATTCTTACCGACCACCAAAGCGTACACGTCCATGGGCCTTTGCTCCCGGTGAACCGCCAGCTTGAACTCCTTCTCCAGGAGGTTTTGCAGCATCAGGCGAAGCGTCTCATCCGGCGTGCCGGGCGTCGCTTTTCCGGTAATATCAAAGCGGTCGGAATTGAGCCACGCAGGCCCTCCGGCGAGCTGTTCGTCCCGAACGTTATAGGCGAATTTGAGGAATTCCTTCATGGGGATGTTCCGCGCACTGATCTCCCCGCCCGGCAGCACTCTCTCGTAACTCTGGGTATCGTTGGACTTATTCTGCCGGATGTCGGCAACCTCAAACTCCGGCTTGGCGGCCGGGGCTTGGCCGCCGGTCGTTTGGCAGAAGACGCCGCCAGATAGGAGTACGAACAGACCCGCGCCCGCAAGCCTCCGCTTCATCGTTTCTCCTCCTTGGTTACCCAAGACGTTGCCCGCGGGAATTGGTTCAAACTTTCCTCTTAAGGCCGCCCCCTTTGGCGTAGCTGTACACTGGGATTATCCGCGTATGGTGACCACCCAGATGGTGACAGAGTCCGCTACGGCGACCTTCGGCGCGCTGGAACTCGACTGCGGCACAACCCTTGCGCCCGTGGAAGTGGCGTACGAGACCTATGGCACGCTAAACGCCGACCGGAACAACGCGATCCTGGTGCTGCACGCATTTTCCGGCGACGCGCATGCCGCCGGCGAAGGCGGCTGGTGGACCAACATGATCGGCCCCGGCAAAGCCTTCGACACCGACCAATATTTCGTCATCTGCTCGAACGTTCTGGGCGGTTGCCGCGGTACCACCGGTCCAGGCTCGATCAATCCCGAAACCGGATGCGCTTGGGCCATGACCTTCCCGGTCATCACCGTTTCCGACATGGTGCGGTTGCAAAAGCTTTTGATCGACCACCTCGGGATTCCGCGGCTGCTGACCGTGTCCGGCGGTTCCATGGGCGGCATGCAGGCGCTGGAGTGGGCGGTAGCCTATCCTGAGCGAGTGGCCTCCGCGATTCCGATCGCTTGTACCGCGCGGCACAGCGCGCAGCAGATCGCGTTCAACGAAGTGGGACGCCAGGCCATCATGGCCGATCCGGATTGGTGCGGCGGGAGCTACTACGGCGGCAAGCCTCCGGCGAACGGGTTGGCGCTGGCTCGCATGGTGGGCCACATCACCTACATGAGCGATCAGAGCATGCGCGAGAAATTCGGCCGCCGCCTCCGCACGCCCGACCAATTCGAAGTCGAGAGCTACCTGAAGTACCGCGGCTACAAGTTCGTGGACCGTTTCGACGCCAATTCCTACATCTACATCACCAAGGCCATGGACGACTTCGACCTGACCCAGCGCGGCGCGCTGCCGACCCTGTTTGAGAGCGCGCGGACGCGTTTTCTGCTCATCAGCTTTTCCTCGGATTGGCTGTATCCCAGCTACCAGTCGCTGGAGATTGTCAGCGCTCTGCGCAGCCGCAACGCCGACGTGGCCTATTGCAATCTGGAAGCGCGCTATGGCCACGACTCCTTCCTGGTGGAGGTGGACGAGCAAACCGAGCTGGTGCGCGGTTTCCTGGTCAGCACGTTTAAAGAGGAAGCGCGTCAGGGGATCAAGGCGCGTGCGTGAGGTTTACGGACGCCGCGACTTTGCGATCATCGGCGAATTGGTGGAGCCGGAGACGCGCGTGCTGGATCTGGGCTGCGGCGAAGGCGAACTGCTGGCCTGGCTCAAGGAGCATAAGGACGTCGACGGCCGCGGCGTAGAGCGGACCGGAGCTCGCGTGCAGAAAGCCATCGCGCACGGCGTCTCCGTGTATCAGGGAGACCTCGAGACAGCGGTCGAAGATTATCCCGACCGGGCCTTCGACTACGTCATCCTGTCGCAGACCTTGCAGGAAACCCGCGATCCGTTGCGCGTCCTGCGCGGCATGTTGCGCGTGGGACGGCGTGCGATTGTCGCATTCCCCAACTTCGGACACTACACCGTCCGTCTTTCCATGCTGCGAAGCGGGCGGGCGCCCCAGAACGAATTGTTTCCCTACGATTGGTGGGACTCCCCCAACATCCACTTCTTTACGGTGCTTGATTTCGAGGCGCTGGCGCAGAAACAGCGTTGGCGCGTGGAACGGCGCATCTTTCTCAACGGGCATCGCCAGGTGACGATACTTCCCAATCTGCTCGCGGAGATCGCGGTGTTCCTGGTCACCGCTTCTTCCTGAATGCGCCATGCGACTCGCGACCGTTTTGCGATTCGCGGCTGGGTTGGGCGACGCCGGAAAGCGCCTGGATCATTATCTGCTGGAACTGATGAGCGGCCACAGCCGCGCGCGGCTCCAAACCTGGATCAAAGAAGGGCGCGTCCTGGTGGACGGCGCTCTCGCCAAGGCCTCTCACCTGGTGCGGGCAGGCGAGCAAATCGAGGTCGCTCCCGCCGAGCCTCCCCCGCTCTCGGCCGCGCCCGAGAATCTTCCCATCGAGATTCTCTACGAAGACCCGGGAGTGATTGCGATTAACAAGCCGGCGGGATTGACGGTCCACGCCGGCGCCGGGACGCGCTCCGGCACGCTGGTAAATCGTCTGGTGCACCATTTCCAGGCGCTCTCGCAGGTTGGCGGCGATCTCCGGCCGGGGATCGTGCACCGGCTGGACAAAGACACCAGCGGGGTCTTGCTGGTAGCCCGTAACGATGCCGCGCACCGGAATCTGGCGGCGCAATTCGCGGCGCGCACAGTGGAAAAGCTTTATCTGGCGTTGGTCGAGGGCGCGGTTCGCACGGATTCCGGGCGCATCACCAAGCCGATCGCCCGCGACCCTGTTCGCCGCACGCGCATGACCGCGAAACTGAATTCGAACGCCGGAGCAAGGATTGGACCGGGCCGCGCGGCGTTGACCGAATATCGCGTACTCGAACGGTTCGCGGGATTCACGTTTCTCGAAATCCGCCTCGGGACCGGCCGCACGCATCAGATCCGGGTGCACATGGCCGATCTCGGCCACCCCGTTGCGGGCGACCGGCTGTATGGAAGCAGGGCGTCGGGCATGGCCGCGGCCCCGAGGATGTTCCTGCACGCGTGGCGCATCGGCTTCCTGAGCCCGGCTTTGCCAGGTCCAGCGGCGGGCGAGCGTGTTACCGTCGAAGCCCCACTCCCCGGCGAGCTTGAGCAATGGCTCGAACTCCTGCGTTTCACCCTGCATACCGACCGCGTATAATCTAGGTAAATCGCCATGAGAGCCCCGGTTGTCGCCTTCTTCGTTTTGCTGCCTGCCTTCGCGCAGGCCCCGCCGAAAGGCTCCCCGAAATCCGCGCCCGCGCCTGTGGCCGAGCTTTCGAGCGACCAGACCTTCCGCCTGGACGTAACTCGCGTCCCCGTCCTGTTCACCGTCGCCGACAAGAAGGGGCACTTTGTCACCGACCTGACCAAAGATGAATTCGAGGTGATCGAAAACAAAAAGCAGCAAACCATCCTCGACTTCAACGGCGAGAGCGACCTTCCGCTGCGGCTAGCCGTGCTGATCGACACCAGCAACAGCATTCGCGAAAGGTTCAAGTTTCAGCAGGAAGCGGCCACCAACTTCGTCGAAACCGTGGTCCGTCCGGTCTTGGACAGAGCGATGGTGGTCAGCTTCGATACCTCCGCGGAGTTGGTTGCGGACATGACCGACGACATTGGCAAATTGAACGCGTCGATCGGCGCCCTGCGGCCGGGCGGGGGCACCGCGCTTTACGACGCCATCTTTTACGCCTGTAAAGAAAAGCTGCAAGACCAGCCGCCGGAGAAGTTCCGCCGCGCCATGGTGATTCTGAGCGACGGAGACGATAACCAGAGCCGCTACACTCGCGACCAGGCCCTCGAAATGGCGCAAAAGGCGGATGTGGTGATCTACACCATCTCCACCAATATCTCCGGCCAGGAGCTGGATGGCGACAAGATCCTGCGGTATTTCGCCCAGGAGACGGGCGGGCAGGTTTTCTTCCCGTTCAAGGCGTCGGACTTGAACCAGTCTTTTGAGAACATCGCCAATGAGCTGCGGCATCAATACATCGTGGTCTACCGGCCCGAGCCGCTCAAGACCGACGGACTTTATCACACCCTGGATATTAAAGTGAAGGGGCGCAAAGACCTGGTGGTGCGAGCCCGTCACGGTTATTACGCCCCGCTGGCCAACGAAGTTCGCTGAAGGAGCACTGGCAGGCCGGAGACCTGCCCCACCGTGGCTAAGCGCTGCCGATCAGCACTCCGGTGAGAAACACGAGCGCCCCGCCCAATCCTACTTGCAAGGCCGCCGACCAGATGGGCGTTTCCATGTAGCGGTGTCGAATCCACGAAATTACCGCGAGCTCGACCACTACCACGACCACCGCCGCGCCCATCGCGATACGGAAATCGTGAACCAAGAACGGCAGCGTGTGCCCGACTCCTCCCAGCGCGGTCATCAAACCGGTGATCAGGCCACGCATCCAAGGGTGCCCGCGCCCGGTCAGGCTTCCATCGTCGGACAGAGCCTCGGCGAATCCCATGCTTATGCCCGCTCCCAGTGACGCCGCCAGGCCGACCAGGAACGCCGCCCAGGAATCGCGTGTCGCCAGCGCCGCCGCGAACACCGGCGCGAGCGTCGACACCGACCCGTCCATCAATCCCGCCAATCCCGGCTGAACGATCTGGAGCACAAACAGGCGCCGCCGGGCCTGATCCTCGGCTTGTTTGGCGTCCGGTGGGAGCATGGCTTTCTCCAATTCGTCCGCCCTCTTCTCGTGCGAGTATTCTTCCTGCGCCAGATCGTCGAGCAATTGCCGGATTCCCACATCGCTCGCACGCGCCGCGGCCTTCAGATAAAACTGCCGGCTCTCCACCTCCATCGTGCTGGCCTGCTTGCGCACTTCGTCCAACCGCAGCGGCCGGATGAGCCACACCGGCTTGCGATGCACGAAACCCTTCACGTCTTGCCGCCTGATGAGTGGGATATGATCGCCGAACTTCTGGCGGTACAGCTCGATCAATCGGCGCCGGTGACCGGATTCCTCCTTGCGCATGCCGTCGAACACAGCGGCCGAGGCCACGAAGTTCTCCCGCAGTCCGTCCGCGTAGTCGTCGTACACGCGCTCGTCTTCCTCCTCCAGGGCAATGGCCAGCGCGAGCATTTCGCGCTCGGAAAGATCGTCAAAGTTCCGCATGTTCTCATAGTAAACTGGTGCCAGTGCTGCGCTTATTCCTGCTCTCGGCTTTGTCCACTGGCTGCCTGCTCGCACAATGCTCCGCCAACGCGAGCTTTGCGAGTCCCTTAATCGGCCCCTCCTGGAACGGTTGGGGCCCCGACGCTTCCAACGCTCGATTTCAGCCTGCCGAGGCCGCCCAGCTTTCAGCCGCTCAAGTCCCGCAGCTCAAGGTCGAATGGGCTTTCGGATTTCCGGGCGTGAGATCGGTGCTGGGCCAGCCCAGCGTCGCGGGAGGCCGCGTGTTCATCGGAGTCGACACCGGCATGGTGTACGCGTTGGACGCCAACACCGGTTGCATGTATTGGTCGTATAAAGCCGACGCGGGAGTGCGAACCGCCATCACCGTCGCGCTGGTCACGCCGACGCGCTATGCCGCGTTCTTCGGAGACCTGAAAGCCAACGTCTATGCGGTCAATGCCGCAACTGGTGAGCTGATCTGGAAAGTCCACGTGGACGATCACGCCAGCGCGCGCATCACCGGCGCGCCCAAGGTGTTCGAAAATCGCATCTACGTGCCGGTTGCTTCCGGCGAGGAAGGCGCGGGCGGAAACGCGAATTACGCCTGCTGCACGTTTCGCGGGAGCGTGGCCGCGCTGGACGCAACCACGGGCAAGCAGATCTGGAAGACGTACACGATTGCCGACGCGCCCAAGCAAGTCGGGAAAAACTCGAACGGCGTGCTGCGCTGGGCTCCGGCGGGCGGCGGGGTGTGGAACTCGCCCACCGTCGACTCGAAACGCCGCGCGCTATACATCGGGACAGGCGACGCGTACACATCACCCTCGCCAGACACCACCGATTCGATCATGGCCATGGATCTCGAATCCGGCAAGATCCTCTGGTCGGTTCAGGATACGCAGGAGGATACATGGCTCGCCGGATGTACCGGCGCGAAGCTTCCCGAGAACTGCCCGCCGGAGCTCGGCCCGGATCACGACTTCGGCGCTTCGCCGATCCTCAAGACGTTATCGGACGGGCGGACCCTTTTGATCGCCGCCCAGAAGAGCGGCAACGTTTGGGCGCATGATCCGGATAAAAAGGGCGCGGTGGTCTGGAAAACGGCGCTGGTCGCGAACACCACAGAGTTCGGCGGCAAGATCATCTGGGGTGGCGCCGACGACGGTCAGAACGCTTACTTCGGCCTGGGCACCGGGGGCATCGCCGCGGTGCAATTGAGAGACGGCGAGCGGCAATGGTTCACGGCCCTCCCGCCGTCCGCCGCAATGGCTTCGCACACCGGCCAGGATGGGCCGTTGACGGCCATCCCCGGCGTCGTGTTCTCCGGCGGATGGGACGGAGTGCTGCGCGCTTTATCTTCGGCGAACGGACGCGTGGTGTGGGAATACAACACCGTCCAGGACTACCAGACGGTCAACGGCGTCGCGGGCAAAGGCGGATCGATGGGCGCCCCTGGTCCCGTGGTCGCGGGCGGCATGCTGTTCGCACCTTCCGGATACATCGGAGTGAAGAACGGAATGCCGGGCAACGTGCTGCTGGCCTTCTCGGCGCCCGCGCAGTAGCTGGTAGATTGCTCTAAGCGGAGGTGCGCCAACCCTTGGCGTACTCTTCGCGCACGACTTTAGAATATGGCACGGGGCTGACGATCGCCCGGATTTCGATTTGCTTGTGGCGCTCGACCGTCGTTTTCTTCGACCCGCCGCCCTCCTCGCCCCAGATCAGCGTGACCTCGTTGCCGACCTGGATGTCGGGATCGACTACGCCCAGCGAGAGCATCGACCGCTCATTGTAGCTGTAGCCGGCAAACATCGAGAGGCCGACCATCTTGCCGTGGTTCACGAGCTTGTCATATGACGCGGAGGTGTAATTCGACAAGGGCAGGTCGATGTATTTGTAGTTCACGGCGCCCGGTTGGAGCATGGAGTGGAAAACCTTGGTGACATCCTCGGCGTTCCAAGCGAAAGTCACCTTCTTGCGCTGCGGCTTGTCGGCGATTTTCTCGAGAGCTTCCTGTCCAATGAAGTCATGGTCGAATTTCACGAACGGGCCGTAGCCCAGCTCGTAGGGCGTCATGTAGTAGTCTTCAATGTTATTGGAATAGAAACTGCCGCCAATAGAACCTGTACCCTCATAACTTGCCGCCGGCAGCCACTGCCTGTAGGCCTTCATCTTTTCGCCTGTATAGACGGCGGGGAGAGGTGAAGGGATCCAGCCCGATTCAAGCGTGTTGGTCGCGTAAGCCCGATTGCCGACTTGAGCCAGGCCAAAATCCTTGCCGGCTTCCACGATTGCCGCGCGAATTTCCTCGCCTTCCGCGTAGGGCCCCCAAACCTCAAGGCCGGGAGCGCCGGCCATGCCATGGCGCAAGGCTCGGACCTTCCGTCCCGCGATGTTAATCGTATCCATGCTGAAAAACTTGATGTCTGGAATCGGGCCGCCGTTCAGCTTTTCAATCACCTGCTTCGCATTCGGCCCTTGAATCTGGTAACGGTAATGTGTGCGGACTACCGGCTTGCCGCCGGGGCGAGAGGGCGATCGATCGTCCTTCTTCGTCGTTACATTGTATCCGCCCGTCTCGGCATGGAATTGAATCCAACTGGCGGACGGTGCGCGCCCAACGTAAAGGAGTTTGTTTTCTTCCAGATGAAAGAGAATCCCGTCGCCGATCACATAGCCGTCATAGCTGCACGGCACGAATTGCTTGGCCTTGTTGACCGGAAACTTTTGAAAGCTGTTGATCGTGAGATGGGAGAACAATTTGAGGGCGTCCGGGCCCTCGACTAGCTGCTCCACCATGTGGTGAGACTGGTCGAAAAGAACGCAGGTCTCGCGCCACGCGCGTTGTTCGTCGCGCCAGTTCGTGTATTCAGAGGGGACCACGGGATAGACGTAGGCTCCAATCTGTGAATTGCGGAGCATGTTCACCGGATTGCCGGCGGTCTGGAGCAAGGCCTCCAAGCTTTGCTGACTCATAGCTGTTCGTAACTCCTCCACTCAAGAAAGTATTTGGTCGTGGCCCAAACATCCTGCATGCGGCAGCGAGGACGGGGGCCTCTTCTGGCCCTCAACTAGGCTCCGTTCAGTATACACCAGCGGCCATCCCCGGCCATCATGAGGATTAAAGTTATACGGTTCTTAAGTTTACACTTTCATCCGCGGCCTGACCGGGGGTCAGCGCCGTCCCGGAGCCGATCAGTCTGCGCGCCGCCAGATGGTCCGCGGGGCGGTTGACGGAATCGACGGCGCACAGCTTGCCGTCACGAAAATAGAACACCGAGAACTTGCCGGATTCGGGCGCGCCGCGGATTACCGTATGATCGTGCCCTCCCGGCAGGCCGGCCATCTGCAAACGGATGTCGAACTGGTCCGACCAGAACCAGGGCGTCGCGGAGTAGGGCGCGGCCTTTCCGGTGATCGCACGCGCCACGCACACGGCTTGATCCACGGCATTCTGCACGGACTCCAGGCGCACTTGGGCGCTGGCGAAAACGCTGGGGTGCTCGGCGCAATCGCCGATGGCGAAAACGCGTTCGTCGGGAGTGCGCAAAAACTCACTCGCAACGATCCCGTTGGCGATCGGCAGCCCGCTCTCCATGGCCAATTCCGTGTTGGGAACGATTCCCACTCCAATCACCACCATATCCGCCGGAAGCCTGCGGCCGTCGTGAAGCAAGACTCCCTGAACCTTGCCCCGATCGGCGCCATGAACGTCGCCCTCGATCTCCTGCACCTTGGCGTTCAACAGGACCTCAACGCCCCTGGCCGTGTGCGATGCCAGGAAAAACTCGGACACAACGGGAGCCACGACGCGAGCCATCAATCTGGGCAGCGCCTCGATCACCGTGACAGGCTTTCCCAGCGTCCGCGCCGACGCCGCGATTTCCAGGCCGATGAATCCTCCCCCGACGATTACCACCTGCTGAGCCTGTTCCAGTCTCTGTTTGACCTCGATCGCCTCCGCCAGCGTTCGTAAGTAGCACACGCCTTCGAGGGTTGCCCCTGCCACCGGAAGCGGGCGGTTCCGGGCTCCCAGCGCCAGCACCAGCGTGTCGTAGCTCAGTTCACGGCCGCTCAGTCCACGGCCGCCCAACTCACCGCCGGAGTCCAGGCGCACTTTCCGAGCCGCTCGATCGATGGCAACGGCCTTCCCTCCCGTCAAGAGCTCAATCCGGTGATCGCGATAAAACGCTTCCGGCCGCAGCAGGATTTGGGTGTGATTCTGCTTGCCCAAGACGAACGCCTTCGAAAGAGGAGGCCGCTGATAGGGTGCGCCGGGCTCCTCTCCGATCAGGAAAACCGGTCCCTCGTAGCCTTCCGTCCGCAGCGAAGCGGCGGTTTGATAACCAGCCTGGCCGCTGCCGACAATGACAACTCCCTCCGGCATTTACTTCTGTGTTTCGGGCATCCGGACAATCAGCCCTTCCAGCTCCAGCCGCACCGCGATCTGGCAGCTCAAGCGGCTGTTGGGCATCCGTTCGCAAGCGGTGGAATCGAGCATGGCGTCTTGCGCCTCATCCAGCGGCGGCAGCAGCGGAAGAAAGCTTTCGTCGACGTACACGTGGCACGTCGCGCAGAGGCACGAACCTCCGCATTCCGCCACAATCCCGTCGATTCCGTTGCGCACAGCGCCTTCCATCACGGATTCGCCAACCGGCACGTCGATCTGGAACCTCTCTCCCGCATGAGAAATGTAGTTGATCTTGGGCATAGAGATAAGGTTCATTATCGCCTACCAGCTGGACAAAAAACTTCGGAATCCTGACGATCAATCGTGTAGAATGACCCTGATGAGGGGAGTTTTCGCGCTCGAACTTATTTTGTGCCTGCCGGCGGTGTTGTTGTGCGCGCCAGCCGAGACCGACTCGCCTCCACCCAGCTCTGGGTGCGGGGTTCGGGCTCCCGGCGGACAATGGAACGCTGCGTCCCAATGGATCGCGGGATTGGGCGATAACGCTTTCTCGTCGGCGCTCACCACGGAGCAAATGGCGGCATGGAACGACTTCTCCAAGCGCTCCGGCTCCGATTGGGCCAACCTCCGCAAGCAGTATCTCGACCGCATCGACGCGTGGCGCAACGCCAATCTCAGTAATGCGCCGGCTCGCGAAGTGGCCTTCTACCCCTTTGGCGGACCTGATGCGGCCAACCTGCTTGCGTTTTTCCCCGACGCCCGCGACTACATTCTGGTGGGTCTGGAGCCGGTGGGCTGTATCCCCTCCGGCATCGCCGACTACACGCCGGATTACTTCACACAGCTTCGCCGCAGTCTAAGCTCGGTCGTTGCGAGCGGGTTTTTTAAGACCGACGATATGCGCCGCGACGTGACCAAAACCGAACTCAACGGCGTGCTGCCCCTGCTGCTGTTTCTGGTCTCACGCGCCGGTTACTCGATCACGGATGTCATGCGCATCGGCATCTCTCCTGACGGAGTCGTCGCTCCTTCCGCGAGCCTTCCCATAGTGGAGACCTTCGGCGTCGCCATCCAGCTCAGCGATCCGCGCCACGGGGCGCGCACCCTGCGTTATTTCTCGCTGAACCTCGAAAATTCGCGGCTTAAGCGCAAACCCGGCACCACCGCATACTTGAAAGGTCTTCCGGACACGATCACTCTGGTCAAGGCCGCGTCGTACCTGATGCACAAGCCCTACTTCTCTACTATCCGCGGCACGATCCTAACCAAAAGCCGCGTCGTGGTCGAAGAGGATTCCGGCATCCCCTACCGCTACTTCGATCAAACCGCTTGGGACGTGCGTCTGTTCGGAACCTACTCGGAGCCGATCCAGCTCTTCAAGGATTGGAATCAGGACGATCTCAAGAACGCTTATTCGGCCGAGACCGGCGTGCAGCCGCTCGATTTCGCAATCGGGTACCGGCGCCGGGGCCAATCCAATCTCCTGGTAGCCGTGCGCAAGACGAAGTAGCCGCCCGCTCCGCGCCAGCGTCTCACAACCCCGCCAAAAACTTCTCCAAAGACCGGTTGAACCGCGCCGGATCTTCCATCATCAGGAAATGGCCGCCGCCGGTCCACTTCTCCAGGCGCAGCTTCGGGAAAATGGTCCGCATCGCGGCGGCGCGCTCCTCCGTGCCTTTCTGAGCCGCCTGGATAGCTAGAGCCGGCATCTCGAACTTCTCGCCGGGGGCGGGCGGATAGATCTCGGAAGCGCTAGTTACCGCCGCGATGCGCACGTATTCCGGCGTCGCCAGCATCTTCGCACGGATCTGGTCGCGCAAGGATGGCGGAGTCTTGGCGGAGAACATCGAGTTCACCGCTGCCAGGAAATTCTTCTCGCCGATTGCGCCTTTCAGACGCTCCGCCTTCTGTTGAAACCGCACTTGCTGCGCCGCCTGATACGAAGGATTGTCCGGAGTGGTAGAGACGGTCGCGTCCACCAGCACCAGCGCTTTCACCTGCTCCGGAAACAGCCGGATGAACGAGTAGGCGATGGGCCCTCCCAGGCTGTGTCCCACCAGCACCGCGCGCTCCACGCCGGCGTCGCGCAGCACGGCTTCGATGCCACGCGCGAAAAACTCCATCGGGTAGGCGACCTTTGGTTTGTCGCTCTGGCCGTGGCCCGGCAAGTCGATGAGCAGGGACCGGCGGTGGTTGTATACCGGGGCTTGCCCTCGCCAGAAAGTCAGGTCGCAGGTCCAGCCGTGGATGAACACCACGGCCTCCTCGCCCGACCCGTAGCTTTCGTAGTGCACGCGGACTCCGTCGAACGGGGCAAAGTGCGACGCGTCATCCGCGGCCAACCCGGGAACCGCCAGCAAGACAAGCGCGAGCCACCTCATGGCGCGGCGGCCTTCGACTGTGCGCGCTTACCCGCAACCAGCGGCGCGTTCAGCATCTCCACCACCGGCGCCACGGCGCGAAACCGCCTCATCACCTCCGTGAACAGCTTCGGCGATTCCGCCAGACCGGCCTCCAGCTCGATCCAGTACAGCCACGATTTCATGCGGATCAGATCGGCCGCGGGGTGCGCCGGATCGAATCCCTTGGGCGCGCGCGTCAGCGAATCGCCGTGCAGCTTCCCCATCAGCTTCTCCGGCCCTCGCGCCGCTTTGCGGAATGCCGCGTGATTCTCCGCGATCCACGTGCGGATCGCCAGCAATTCCTCCGGTCCGGGCATATAGGCGCCGCCCGCGATTCCCACCGACTTCGGCGAAAGATGCACGTAAAATCCGGCCGAGCTGTGCTTGCCGATCCCTCGCCGCGGAAAGATTGCCGCGATGTGCGTCTTGTAGGGCGTCTTGTCCGCGCTGAAGCGCGTGTCGCGATAAATCCGGTAGACCGCTTTCTTCGGGTCGTTGATGTGCTCCGGCGCGAAGCCGGGAAGCTCCGCGTTGATCGCCTCCACCAGCTCCATCATCGGCGCCTTCAGCTTGGTCTCGAAAATCTCCTTGCGCGGCTGGAACCATTCGCGGCGGTTGTTGCGCTCCAGACCGCGCAGGAACTTCAATGCCTCGGGAGGAAAGCCAGGGAACATACTACTCTGAGGATAAATGCTTTCGCGACTCCACGCGATCCCCGGTTTAGAGGTTTCGGAAAACGTCCCGCTGAGCGGCTGCACCCGCTTCGCCATCGGCGGACCTGCGCGCTGGCTGGTCGACGTTTCGACCGAGGAAGCGCTGGCCGCCGCGATCGCCGAAATCCACCTTGCCGGAGTTCCTTTGGCCGGCATTCCATTCACAGTGATTGGAGGAGGCACCAACCTGATTGTCGCCGACGACGGTTTTCCGGGCGTGGTTCTGCGCTATACGGCCAGCCGCATTGAAGCCTTCGGCCCGGTGATCCGCGTTGAGGCCGGCGCGGTTCTTCAGTCCCTGGTCGATTTCAGCATCGAGCGCGGGCTGGGCGGGCTCGAAACCATGACGGGGATTCCGGGCTGGGTGGGCGGCGCGATCTACGGCAACGCGGGCGCCTACGGCCATTCGATCCAGGAGCGCATCGACTCCGTCCGCATTTTCGCAGCTGTACATCAAGGAGGCTGTGGGTTCCGCGATCTCGACAACGCCGCCTGCGATTTTGCGTACCGCGATAGCGTGTTCAAGCAGCATAAGGATTGGATCGTGACCTCCGCCACCTTGCGGCTCGCACCCGCGGACTCCGCCACCCTGCGAGCCACCGCGGATGGCATCCTGAAAATCCGCAACGAGAAATACCCTCCGTCTATGCGTTGCGCCGGAAGCATCTTCAAGAACCTGATCCTGACTCAGCTTCCTGAATCGGTGCGCGCGCAGATCCCGGCCAGTATAATCCGTGAAGGAAAGGTGCCGTCCGCGTACTTCCTCGAAAAAGCCGGAGCCAAGGGGATGGTCAACGGAGCCATCCGCGTGGCCGATTATCACGCGAATTTGATTTACAACTCGGGTGCCGGATCATCAGACAATGGCTCGGCCGCCGAGCTGCGCCAGCTCATCCAGGTCCTCAAGTCCCGCGTCCGGGAGGCCTATGGCCTGGATCTCGAGGAAGAAGTGCAGTACGTCCCGTAGCTCGCTAGCAGCGAGCTCCAATCGTTGTCAACCATTCCTTCACGCGGCGGCCAATGTTGCCGTCTTCGGGAAACAGGTCTCCGATCACCGCGACCGAATCCGCCCCGGCCTCAAACACCGCGCCCGCGTTTTCGCGCGTGATGCCTCCGATCGCGACCAGCGGCCTTTGTGTTAACGGACGCAGCTTTCGCAATCCCTCCAGGCCCACCGTTGGATCTGGATTCGCCTTGGACGCCGTTCCGAAGATCGGTCCGAGCGCCAAGTAATCGGCCGGCTCCTGTGCCGCGGCTCGCAGTTGCGCTTCATTGTGCGTCGAGAATCCGATCATTGTCGCGGCCCCGACGATGAGTCGCGCCGCCGACGGCGGCAGATCGTCCTGGCCCAGATGCAATCCGGCGCTGGCCAGCTTCGCCAGGTCCGCCCGGTCGTTCACCACGAACGAGACGCCCGAGTTCCCGGACAGCTCCGCCACGCGCTGGAGCGATTCGAACATGCCCCGCGACCAAAACCCCTTGTGCCGGAATTGCAGAATTTGGGCACCGCCTTCGAGCATCTGCGCCGCCGCGTCCACCACATCGACATTTCGCTGCGCCGCGGCTTCGGTATCGAGAATCGGATAAAACGCGGGAATCGCCATGCTAAACGGCGGAGGCCAGAACCTCTTCCGGCTCCGGCTTTCCTCTCCGAGCGTAGCGGATCGTTCCGTCCGGCCCGATCACGTACACGGTGCGCTTCGGAACCACCAACCCCCGAGCATGATACGCCGCACCAATCTTCTGCCCTTTGTCGAACAGCAGAGGAAACGGGAATTGATACTTGTCGCGAAAACTGGCGTGGTTCTTGCCGGGATTCACACCGAACACAACCGTGTTCTTCTGTTGCGCCAGCGGCCACAGGTCGCGAAATTCACTTAGTTGCTTGGTGCAGACGGTCGTGTCGTCAGCCGGATAGAACACCAGGACCACATTGCGCCTTTTGAGCCCCGCAAGCGTGACGATATTGCCGTCCTGATCCGGCAGCGCGAAATCCGGCGCGGGAATCCCAACAGCCAGAGGTTGAGAGAAGAGATCGATCATTGAGTCTTACAATCCCCCGTACAATCTAAGTTTGCGCCCTTTCGATCCATTCTTCCGCAATCCCCACCTGGCCACCATGGCCGGCAACTTCTGGCGCCGTCCCGAGGTCGAGCAACGTTGGCCGGTCGAATCCGTTGTGTATCGCACCGAGCCGGAGGTCCAGGTCCTGGTCCACGCCCAGCGCCCGGTCATCCCATTAAAGGGCCAGCCAAAGGGCGAAATCCTCATCGTCCACGGTCTCGAAGGCTCCAGCCTTTCGGGTTACGCGCGCAGCCTGGCGTACGCGGCTCTCGATCGCGGCTATTCCGCTGGCCGCCTCAACCTGCGTGGCTGCGGAGGAACCGAGCACCTCGCCATCACCAGCTACCACGCCGGCCAGACCTCCGACGTGCTCGCCGTCATCCGCCAGCGCGTCAGCGCCTCGGGCCAGCCTCTGTTTCTGGCCGGGTTTTCTCTCGGAGGCAACATCGCCCTGAAGCTCGCCGGCGAACTGGGCGATTCCGCCCGCGAGCTCCTCTCCGGAGTCTGCTCCATTTCCACTCCCATCGACCTCGCCGCCTGCGCCGCCGCCCTCACACGTCCGCAAAACGTCATTTACCAGAACCGCTTCGTCGCTCGCCTCAAGGACCGCATTCGCCGCCGTCATCTCCAGGCGCCCGATCTCTATACGCTCGAGCATCTCCCCAAAATCCGCACCATCATCGACTTCGACAATCACTACACCGCGCGTCTGTTCGGTTTCGGCACCGCCGCCAACTATTTCCGCACCCAATCCTCCCATCAATTCCTCGAGCGCATCCGGATTCCGGCATTGTTGGTACAGGCCCAGGACGACCCCCTCATCCCTTTTTCGATCTACGATCACCCCGCGTTTGCCCGCAATGCGCATCTCCGGCTGGTCGCTCCCGCTCACGGCGGACACGTTGGATTCATCGCCCGCGGCCGCCCTCGCTTCTGGGTCGACGAGCTGGTGCTGGATTGGGTCGAGGAAATATCGGACTCATTAATATCGAACAAGCGCTCGCCAATACGCGTATCCTAATAGTAGTGGCACGCAACCCGTGACACAAAATCTGTGAAACCTTCCCGGGCATCTTTCTTTGAAGCCGCCGCCGTCGCCTTAGACTCGCTGCGGGCGAGCAAGCTCCGCAGCTTCTTGACCCTGCTCGGCATTATTCTTTCCACCACCACCCTGATAGCCGTCATGTCCGTGATCCACGGCATGGATGTGTACATTGCGGAAACCGCTTCCTCCATGGGCAATGACGGTTTCGCAGTCCGGCGTTTCGTCTTCGCGCGCTTCGACGCTAAGAAGTTTTTGGAAATGCAGCGCACCAACCCGCAGCTGACGCAAGAGGAATACCGCTTCGTCAGGAGCCACGCCACGCTGGTTCGCGAAGTTGGCCTGGTCGCCAACCGCGGCGTCCAAGTCAGCTATGGAGGCGATCAAGTGGACGGAGTAGGGCTGCAAGGCGGAACAGCCAACACCTTCGCGCTCACCAACACCCAAGTCTCGCTCGGGCGTATTTTTACCGATGCCGAGGATTCGCGAAGCCGTGAAGTGGTTGTTCTGGGCGCCGACATCCAGGGCCGTTTTTTCGCCGGCAGCGACCCCATCGGCAAGTACGTCCAACTCGACGGCCGCCCGTTTGAGGTGATCGGCGTCGCCGAGCCCAAGGGCAGTGTCTTCGGCCAGTCCCAGGACAACTACGTCGGCATCCCCGATCAAACCTATTTCAAGATCTACGGCGACCGAGCCGGAATGCAATACAACTTCGCCGCCATCGACCGCGATCATTTGGAAGAGGCCGAGGATGAGATCCGTACTCTGATTCGTTCCTATCGCCATCTGCGTCCGCAGCAGGATGACACCTTCGGCATTCAATCCTCCGATACTCTGGTCTCCATCTGGGATTCGTTGACTGCCACGCTGGCCGGCGCGGCGGTCGGCATCGTCAGCGTCTTCATGGTGGTCGGCGGCGTCGTGATCATGAACATCATGCTAGCCGCCGTCACGGAGCGCACCCGCGAAATCGGCGTGCGCAAGAGCGTCGGCGCGCGCCGCCAGGACATCCTGAATCAATTCCTGGTCGAATCATCCCTGATGGCGGGGATCGGCGGCGTCATCGGAGTCGTCATCGCCTGGGTGATGTCGATCGTCGTGAATTACTTCACGCCTATACCCATGCATGTGCCTCTCAACGCCGTGGTTCTGGGCGTGTCCCTTTCCGCCATCGTCGGGCTTTTCTTCGGTATTTATCCCGCGCGGCGGGCGGCGCGTCTGGACCCCATCGTGGCCCTGCGGGCGGAGGCCTAACCAATGCGCCTGCTCTACGAAGTCGTCCGTTTGGCGCTGCTCACCATCCGTGAAAACAAGATCCGGGCTTTTCTCACGGTTCTGGGAGTCATCATCGGGGTGGGAACCATCATTGGCGTCGGCTCCATTCTCGCCGGCTTCGACGGCGCGGTAACCGGCGCGATTCGCAGCATGGGCACCAATACCGCCATCGTGTTCAAGATGCAGCTTGGCGCGGGATTCAACGGCCGCACGCCGGAGGAGCGCCAGCGCAAGCCCATCACCTACGAAAACGCCCTGGCCATCCAGGAACGCTGCCCTTCGGTTGAGCATGTCAGCGCCTATCTGCTCCCTCCGCAAATGGGAATTACGCAGGCGCGCTACAAGGGCAACGACTCTACCAATCCTCAGATCGCGGGCACCGATGCCGACTACGCGAACAGCGGTCAGGTCGATTTAAGAGCCGGCCGCTTCTTCACCGAGAACGAAGACGAACACCGCTTTGCCGTCGCCGTCATCGGCTACGATATCTACGGCGCTTTGTTCGGACAGGAGAACGCCATCGGCAAAACCATCAGCGTTGCCGGTGTTGAGGTTCAGGTGATCGGCGTCATGAACCGTCCTTCAGCTTCCGTGCCAGGCCAGGACGATAATCGCGTCTTCCTGCCGTACTTCACCATGCACAAGCTGTTCCCCAACGCCCAGGAGAACCTGCTCATCGTGCAGCCCAAGGAAGGCAAGCTCGCCGCCGCAATCGACGAGTTGCGCGTGGTCCTGCGCCAGGAGCGCCACGTCCCCTTTAACAAGCCGGACAATTTCTATGTCTCCACCCCCGAACAGATGGTGGATCAGTTCCGCGCGCTCACGTCCGTGGTGGCGCTGGTGATGGTTGTGTTGAGCTCCATCGGACTCCTGGTCGGCGGCATCGGCGTCATGAACATCATGCTGGTGTCGGTGACTGAGCGCACGCGCGAAATCGGCGTCCGCAAAGCCATTGGCGCGCGCCGCTCCGACATCGTCAGGCAGTTTCTGGCCGAGGCCGTCGCGCTCACCAGCATGGGTGGGATCATCGGAATGATGTTCGGCTGGGCAGTTTCCCGTGTCACCCGCATCCTCTTCCCCTCGCTCCCCACCGCAGTTCCCCTCTGGGCCGTCGCCCTCGGCATCGTCGTCAGCGTCGGCATCGGCCTGTTCTTCGGCATCTGGCCCGCGAGCAAAGCCGCGCGCCTGGACCCAGTCGAAGCCCTGCGCTACGAATAGTTACCTCTGGGGTGCGCCCGAGACTCAGGGATCCTGACGGATTGTTGGCAGCGGAGCGGTGCAGGTCTGCCGGGCGTTACTTTGAAGTTCGTCGGTACGTGCCCATATCATCGACGAACTCAACAAGCCCCTCATCTCGGAGCTTCTGCATCGTTTGCCGCAGTTTATCCGGTATGTGTGCGTTCGATGGATAGAGACGCTGGAAGTGCGTCTCGAATGGGTAGATATTGGCCAAGGTGAAGGTTTGGCCTGCCTTCCAATTCTGTTGAACGAGTCTGGTGAGTTCGGAGCGCCAGGTCCGCCGCACGACGGGCATACCGCAGAGTCTATCACCCTAGCGTGATGGCCCTGCGGCCCTTGATTAGATAAAGTATGTTTACGTCTAGCAAACAGCGCGCGACCTCGGCGCGCCGCGTCGCTGGGCGGAGCGGCGCATTTCATTCCTGAGGGTCTTCATCAAGACCTTTGGAAGCCGAGCGTTCGGTACGAACGGTCGGAAGAGAAATTGTTCTCAGCATGGCGGGAACCTGAACAATGCCGGTGTGGCTGTTGCTCCCCCCACCTGAGTAGCTTCCGAGCGCGGGCGTACGGACTTCCACCCCGGAAGCCAGGGGATTGCCGGCCAGAAGTTCTTCGAGGCCAGTCGCCTTCCTGACCTGTTGCCTGAAGGCCGGTTTCGTAACCATTCCCAGTGCGGCCCGCCATGCATCCTCCAGAGAATTGCGGACCTCGTTGATCAACCTTTCAAGCAAATCGGCGGTGTTGATGAGATCCTCTGGCAGGAGGCGTTGCGCAGCTCGCCACGATACCATTGCGCGTCTGAGCGGGCCGCCTGACTTATTCCACTTCGGCAAGTACATTCTGTCCCCATCCACGGCGCGGCCGATGACAGGATTGTGAAGAAAGGCGTTGCGATACTCACTGACCTCATGGAATGGAGGCAGATCGTTTACTGCCGTTGTAAATATTGGAGCGATCCCGAAACTCTTTCCCAGCGCGTCTATCAGCTGTCGGAAGCAGTTGAAGTTCTCCTTGACGGCCTGTAACAGAAAGAAAATATCCTCCGGGTGCTTCACTGCGCCTGCCTTCTCTTGTGCGAAACGTTTTGCCGCTCGTCCGAGAAAATAGAAGGCCGAATACTGCCGCATCGATATCTTCTCGTAAACAGGAGGGACCTCCGTTCGAAGTTGAATCCATTCCGGGGATGAAGACAAAACCCTCGGATCAACTCGCTTTGTGAGGGGAACGATGAGTTGTCGCCAAAGAAGCTCGTACGCCGGGAAACCGTCAGAGAGGAAAGGCCAGAACTCCTTTTCGGTCTCGTCTCCGTGCTCGCTCAGGTGGTACCCGTCGAGCTCAAGCACGTCCATCTCTCCAGCGTAACTGTATCTGGTGCGGTTGTGGGCACTCGCCTGCGCAGGGTTAAAAGAGCCCGGATAGCAAAACATAGACGACGTAGGTTGCTCTAAACGGGAAGCCCTTATGAAACGCGGCGCGAGTTCACAACGCAAGCTGCGCCGGCGCGCCGAGGCGGCGGACGTGAATTTCCCTGCTTCGCGCCTGTGTCTGCGCCAAGTCATAGTTGAGCTGCAAGCGAAGCCAAAAGCCCGCCATGCTGCCAATGGCCTTTTCGAGCCGCACGGCCATCTCAGCGGAAACCCCCGCTTTGCGATTGATCAGACGCGACAGCGTCGCGCGGGTCGCGCCAAGCGCCTTAGCGCCGTCCGTCACGCTGACGCCTAACTCGCCGAGGCAATCCCGAATAATGTCGCCGGGATGATTGGGATTCTTCATCGTCCGAGCTTTAGAGACCGTCCTCACTAACCCACCTCCCAAGGATTGATGACAGGCACGCCTGCCTTCTCGAAATCGCTGCGATCCCGAGTAACAACCGTAAAGCCGTGGTGTAGCGCTGTGACGGCGATAATCAAGTCCGGCTGCGAAAACGTGGACCCCGCTTTTCGACCTTCCTCCACCACGATCCTCCATCTGAACATGATGTCCTCGGTAACCTGCAAAACCCGCTGTTCAAACATGGGTCGTATCTGGTGCGTGAGCCAGTGATTCAGCTCGCCCCGGCGGCCGCTTCCCTCACTCAGAAGCTCGATTCCGAAGCGAAGCTCGGCAAGCGTTACCGCGCTTATGTAAAGCTCGTCAAGCGGATGGCCGGCGATGAACTCAAGCACTTTCGGCTCGGGTTTTAACCGGCGCAGTTCGGATAGGACGTTGGTGTCAAGAAGCCACGCCATTAAAACGTAGCGTCGCGCACCAGCATTCGATAACGGGCAGGCTCGATTTCGATCTCACGATAGGGAGATGACTGCATGGCCGCGATCAGATCGGCGCCCGTGCGGCCTTTAGCCGCGGTCGCGGGCTTCGCATCTGTCACCGGCGACGTTTCCAACGCCTGCATGAGGGCATCCTCGACATTCTGAAACCCGCCGAGTTTCATCCGTTCCAGGATGAGCGCTTCGAGCTCGGGCCTGTGAATTTCTATCGTCATCGCGGCGACCCGCTCCACCTCTAATGTGGCACATAAAATCCTGGCTGCAAAGGGGCGCAAGTCAAACCGGCGCCTTCTGGCGCAGCGCTGCCTTCTCCATCGCCCACGCCCGCACCCCGCGAAAATCCACCTTTCCCGAGCCCAGGGTCGGGAGCGCGTCCACGCGATGAATGTCCTCGCGCTTGGGCAGCCACAGCTTGGGGAGATCGGTCGCCGCCAGCGCGTGCCACAACTCCGCTTCGGAAATTCCGGTAGCCGTGTAGAGCACCGCGATGCGCTCGCCCTTGCGCTCGTCCGGAATTCCTGTGACGCAGCAAGGCTGGCCTCCGGTCGCCTGGTGCACGGCTTCCTCGATCTTGAGGTGCGGCGCCATCTCGCCGCCGATTTTGCTGAACCGCGCCAGCCTGTCCGTGATCTTGAGAAATCCCTCTTCGTCCAGCACGCCGATATCGCCGGTGTTGTACCAGCCGTCGCACAGCGCCTGTTGAGTCCTTTCCGGCTGCCCTAAATATCCCAGCATCCGGTTCGGGCCCTTCACCAGCAGCAGCCCTTCGCATCCCTGCGCGAGCGGCGTCAACGTCTCCGGATCCACGATTCGCACCGCGACGCCCGGCAGCGGACGCCCCACCGAACCAGCCTTCCCGCCGGACTGGCTATCGCGTCCCGCCTCATAACCTGGCGTGTTCACCGCCACCACCGGGGCCATCTCCGTGCACCCGTATCCTTCCAGCATCTTTAACCCGAACGCATCCTCGAACGCTTTGGCCGCGGATTCGCGCAGTTTTTCCGCGCCCACCAGCACGTATCGCAGTGATGCGAACTGCTCCCGGGTGCACTTGCGCGCGTAGCCCATGGCGAACGTCGGCGTCGAAAGCAACATCGTTCCGCGATAGCGCTCGATCGTCTCGCCGATGATCTTGGCGTCCATCGGGTTGTTGTGATAAATCGCGCCGCACCCTGCCACGGCCGGCAGCCACAGCGTGACCGTGGAGCCAAACGAATGAAAGAACGGCAGCACACCCACGATGCGGTCGCTTTCGTTCAGATCGAATACTTGCAGCATGGCTTCAATGTTCGAAATCACGTTGTAGTGCGAGAGCATCACTCCCTTCGGCTCGCTGGTACTGCCGCTCGAAAACAGCACCGTGGCGAGCGAGTCCGGCTCCCGCGCTTCCAGCAATGCGCGCACCGGCGCGATTCTGGCCCGGGCTATCGCCCATACTTTTTCGAATCGCCCCACGCGCGCCAGCACGTCTTCCAGATAGACCATCCCTTCCGTGGCCTCGATCTTCGCCTTCGCCAGAAACAGCTTTGAAGTAATGATGCTCCGGATCTTGCACTGCTCGATCGCCGATGCCATGGCCGCGTGGCCGGCCGTGAAATTCAGATTCACGGGCACGCGTCCGGCCAGCGTGAGCCCCATGTTCGCCAGCGCCCCGCCCGCCGACGGCGGCAGTAGCACGCCGATCATTTCACTGTTTGTCGAATTCCGCCGAGCCCAATCCGACACCAGCAGGCTCCCGGCCAGCGCGCGCCCCTGCGTCAGTTCGCGCCCGCTCGAATCCGCCATCGCGAATCGATTCCAATTCCGCCGCGCCGAGCGGATGAAGCGTTCGCCCAGCGTGTCTCCGCGCTCCTTGCGCAGGCAGGCCGCTTCCGATCCCAATTCCATCACCGCCTGACGCACTTCCTGCGCGTTCGCGCCAACCGCCATTGGTTCGCCGAACGACACCGTGACAGGTTGCGCGATTCTCAGTCTCCCCTTCGCGAAGAATTTCCCTCCGGCGAAGCTGAACACGCTGCCCCACAACCGGTCCAGGTGCGTCGGGATCACTGGAACACCGGCGCCGTGGGCGATCTTCTCCATCCCCCGCTTGAACGGCTGCAAACTTCCCGTGCGTGTGATCGAGCCTTCGGCGAAAATACATACCACGTGCCCGCGTTTCAGCTCCTCGCGAGCCTGCGCGAGCGCCGCCACCATGTCCCGAGGTCCATTTGTTCCCACCGGAATCGCCCGAATCTGGCGGAAAAACCAATTCATCATCGGGAGATTGAAGTACGGCTTCCAGATCATGAAGCGCACGTTGCGATCGATCGCCGCGGAAATCAGCACCCCATCCGCAAACGATACATGGTTTGAGACCAGTAAAGCTCCGCCCTGCCGCGGCACGCGTTCCCGCCCCTCCACGCGAATCCGGAACAGCGTGTGAATTGTCACTCGCAGCACCAGGCGCACCAGGTGATCCGGCAGCAGCATCACGACGTATACGGTCGACGCCAGCGTCGCCAATCCCGATGCCAGGATCAGTTTGTCCGGGGAGACATGCAGCCGGTCGTGAAACAGCCACAGCGCCCCCGCCGCCAGCATCAACCCGATGGTGTTGAAGAAATTATTGGTGGCGATCATGCGGCCCTTTTCGCCGCGCCCGCTGCGTTGTTGCAGGAACGTATTCAGCGGCACGATGAACAAGCCGCTCGCCATGCCCAGCGCCGCCAGCGCCGCAACCGACCATCCGTACGATCCCCTCGCCGCCGCCAGCGCGACCGAGCACAACCCCATCAGCGCCGATCCCACCGGAACAAATCCCAGATCCACACGGTCTCCCGAAAGCTTGCCCGCCGTCAAGCTTCCAGCACCGATACCCACCGCCAGCGCAGTCACCATGAACCCGATCTTTACTTCATTCACATGCAGCACGTCGCTGCCGTAGTAAAAAAGGTCGAGCTGAAACAACGCCCCCAGCATCCAGAAATACGAAATGCCCACCACGGCCAGCCACAGGGGCTTGTCGCGCAGCAGGTGCTTGGTTCCGATGATCACTTCCGCGAGCGGATTCCAGCGGAACTTGTCTTGGCTTGATTCAGATCCGGTCGGCACGGCCGCCGTCCGCGGAATCCCGAAGCTCACCGCGAGTCCCGTGATCGCCACGCTCACCATTACGAGGCCCATCCTCCATGCCTCGCCCTTCCAATAGGCGAACAGGAACGAGCTGATCGACGTTCCCAGCACGATCGCCACGAACGTGGTCATCTCCAGCAGGCCGTTGGCTCGCGACAGATCCTTATCTTCGAGCAACTCCGGCACAAACCCGTATTTGGCTGGGCTGAAGACGGTCGAGTGCAGCGCCATCAGGAAGAGCACGGCCAGCATCAACTCCATCCGGTTCGTGAAAAACACCGCCAAGCCCATCGTCATCGCGCCGATCTCGAACACTTTCACCGAAATCATCACTGTGCGCTTGGAAACCTTGTCGGCCAGGTGTCCCGAATATCCTGAGAACAGCAAGAATGGCAGCACGAACACCGCACCCGCCATCGAAAGATAATCGAAGCCCGCGCTCGCCGCCACTTCGAGCGCCCGCAGCGACACGATGGTCTTGTACAAGTTGTCGTTCAGGGCACCCAAGAACTGGGTCAGCAGAAACGCCCGGAACCCGGCATGTTTGAGAAGTTGCTTCATGCTATTGAGAAGTGCATTTGCGTTGCCACGCGAACCCTCATGGAATCAATCGGTTGTCGTTTGCGTTTGACATGCCTCTATACAACTGATGTACGTCAGCGTACATTGAATGTACATGCGGTTCATTTCCACCACCGAGCGGATCTTTCTCGAAGCCGTCAGCGGCCTCGCCTCTTCCAATCCGTTCCTACCCGAGCATACCGCCTTCGAGCGCGCCGCTTTGGGTCCAGACTTCATCGAAGGCGAGCCGGTCTGGAGTTCTCCCGTCGATCAGCCCGAGCGGCCGCGAGCCAACGTTTGGCGCATCGCAGGCCGCTTGGAAATCCTGACCAAGCAGTTGCACGACCGCCTCCGCTCCGGCGTCGCCGCCCGCGAGCACGAACTCGTGCTTTATGAAAACGCCGTTCTGCGCCATCTTTACCAGCGCTTCTATCCCAAGTTCTACGACGCCACGTTCGGCGCGGCGTCGCGCCTGCCGGGCCGCTGGCAATTCTACCGCGAATTCCTCGCGGAGTGGCGGCATTTCTTCGATCCGTCCTTGCGCCTGCCCTCCGGCCACGAACTTCTTGACGACCCCGGCCACACTTTCGCCTGCTTCCGCCAGATCCAGCGCGCCTTCGACCAAATCCTGCGCGACATCATCGGCGGATCGCTCGCCGCTGCCCGCCTTCGCGCCAGCGTTTGGCAGAGCATCTTCACGCACGACATGCCGCGCTACCGCCGCACTCTCTACGCGCGCATGGGCGAATTCGCCACGCTGATCACGGGGCCGTCGGGAACCGGCAAGGAGCTGGCCGCTCACGCGATCGCGCAGTCCCGCTATCTTGCCTTCGACGACCGCTCGCTTACTCTCCCCGGCGAAAACGTGGCGCTGTTTTATCCCATCAATATTTCCGCGCTCTCGCCCACGCTGGTCGAATCCGAGCTCTTCGGACACCGCCGCGGCTCTTTCACCGGAGCCATTGCCGACCGCAAAGGCTGGCTCGAATCTTGTCCCGAGCAAGGCTCGGTTTTTCTCGACGAGTTGGGCGATCTCGATCCCGGAATTCAGGTCAAGCTCCTGCGAGTGATAGAGACCCGCACGTTTCATCCCGTCGGCTCGACTGCGACGCGGGAATTCCGCGGCAAACTCATCGCGGCCACCAATCGCGACCTCGCCGCCAGATCCGCCAAGGGCGAATTCCGCGAGGATCTTTATTACCGCCTTTGTTCCGACCAGATTGTAACGCCTTCGCTGGCGGAGCAGATCGCCGGCTCGCCCGGCGCGCTTCAGGAAATGATCGCGTACATGACGCGGCGCGTTGCCGGAGCCGAGGCCGCAGGCCTGGCTCACGACGTCAGCCATTGGATTGAGCGTAATCTCGGCCACGGCTACGCCTGGCCCGGTAATTATCGGGAACTCGAACAGTGCATCAAGAATATCCTCATTCGCCGCGATTACCGTCCTCTGCGTATTCCTTCTCCGGCTGCGTTTGGCGATATCGCGGCCGATCTCGCCGAAGGACGCATTACCGCCGACGATTTGCTGACGCGCTATTGCACCTTGGTCTATCGCCGCACGCACAGTTATGAGGAGACGGCTCGCCGCCTCGATCTGGATCGCCGCACCGTCAAGAGCAAAGTCGATCGCGGGCTACTACGCGATCTGGCGTAGCAGCTTCGAGGCCTTGCCGCCCCATTGCCCGACCTGACGCCGCCGCTGCGAGGGCGCGGTTTTCGCCGCCTCGATGGCCTGTTGCAGGGCCTCGCGCGCGGCGGCAACGTCGCCCACGCGGCTGAGCGCCAATCCAAACCAATACAGCCCTTCCGGATCGAAGTTTCGCCGATTGGTGTATTCGCGAAGAACGTCCACCGCTTCCTCATTGCGTCCCGGCTCATCGCCCAGATCGAGGCAAGCCGCGCCGATCTCCCGCAGCGGCTCGCTCTGGGCCACCTTGTTGTCGATCGCGGCGGCTGTTTTCAAATGCTCCAGCGCCGCCGCCGGATTTCCCAGAACTCGTAGCGTTCGCCCCAACTGGTATTGCGCCTCCGGCTCCTTCGGGTCGATGGCGATGGCCTGCTCAAAACATTCCCGAGCTCGCGTGTAATCGCGCCGCTGCTGATAGATCAGGCCGAGCTGATAACGCGCGTCCGCGTCATGGGGATTGACGGCGGACATTTCGAGCAACTGGCGCATCCTCTGGCGCGAGCTCAATCCACCGCCGAAGCCGCGGAGCTCCTGCCCGAACATGATGTACAGGTAATACAACACGAACGGCGAAGCCAGAAAGTAGAGCGCGCCGCGCACAAAGGAATAGCCGTAGAGTGCGCCGGCCGAGATCACGAAGGCGCTCGCGGCTGTAGCGATTGCCCGCCCCCATCCTGTTCCCCCAACCGTCCGAATCGCGCACACACTCAGGAAAGCGAAGTACAGCAGAGCGCCGCTCGCCACCGCGATTTGCAGCAGCTCAGTTTCCGATAACCCGGGAATCCACTCTAACGCCGCCACCGGAAACAGGACTGCCGCGTACGCCATGACGTGACATACCAGCATGGGCATGTAGTCGCGCGGCAATACCACGCCGGCCGAGCCCGTGCCCTCGAGTTTGTTGACCACGATTACAGCGATGGGAACGAACACCGCGGCCAGGAGCAGAAGGGACTTGAATATGGGCGAAAGAGCCAGTCCTGCAAACAGCAAACCGGCCGCCACTGCGAGCACCAGCGCGACGCTCAACCTCCCCTGGTCGAGAATCTCGCTCATGCCTTTGACCGGCCGGATGTACAGCAGACCCAGAGCCTTGAGCTGGTTCCCCAAGTGTCACTCTATCGCGAGTTGAGTGTCTGAAGCGCGATGGCTTCCAGGACTTCTTTGTAGCTCTTCGGAAACTCGCCCGCGAAGCGTGCCTTGAGCTCCAGGGCCGCGGCCCAATCCATGCGGCGCACCGTGGCTTCGGCCATCATTGGCTCGATGCCGAGTTCCCGGAGCGTCGCCGCGACCTCTTCCATCTCCCGCGCGCGCCTCTCTCCGTGGACCACAACACGGCCGATCATGTAGTCGGCCAGCTTCTGGAAATCGATGCCGGGGAAACTTTCGTTAAGGGAGGCGAAGACGCGAGGCTCGGCGCCATAGCGGCTGGCGCCCATGACGCATTCGAACATCAGCGCTTCCAGGCCCTTGTAGACCACGCTGCGGAACATCTTCACCGCTGCCGCGCGCCCGATCTGATCGATGGAGACCACCTCCATGCGCATGCCGAAGGGTGTGAGCATCTCTACGAACTCCGGTGCCGCCTCGCCGCCCAGCAGCATCGGGACCTTGTGCGCGTGCGGAGGGACTGGCGCCATCATGGCCGCCTCTACAAACCTCGCTCCTCCTACTGAACTCGCCCGCACAACGGAGCCTGGCTCGGCGGAAGCTTCCAGATCTCCTGACTGTTTGGATGGCCGAGCCGGCCCTGCGCGGGCTTGCGATGAGACCGTCCGCCCGATGGCCTGCTTCATTTGCGGCGAAACCGAGTTTACGTCGCAGTAGAAATGCCGCGATCCCAGAAACGGCGCGGTCTGCTCCGCGGCATTCAAAGCCTGGTCGGCGGTGACGGCGCAGAAAATCACGTCGCAAGCTTGCGCGAGCGCCGCGTTCGAATCCACCAGCTCCGTCCGCGTTTCGCGAGCCCTGCCGCGCACGCGCTCACCGGTATCGATGTCGTAGGCAAAGGTTTCGGCCAACCCCGCTCCGCGCAGCCCCTTGGCGATGTGATACCCGGCTTCGCCGAAGCCTACGAATCCAATCCGCTCCAGCATTCAAGCACCGCCCGCGGCAGGTCACAGACCTGCGCCACTCGTCTACAGCACTCCCACCATCTTCCAGTAGAGCACGCCCACTGCGGTGGCAAGCAAGGCGCACCCCACATTGACGCACGCCAGCGAAAACATCTGGCCCTTACTGAATCCTTGTTTTGCGGTCATGCCCTCGCCCATGGCCATCCAGAAATTCATGTACAGCAGGAGGAAGGGAGCGGACATCAGCAGCAGCGGCGCGGCCAGCACCAGCGGCGGAATCCCGTTCGCGGTAAGCGGGTCAACCAGCGGCGTCCACAGCAGTGGAATGGCGAAGAACGCCGACGGATCGATGAACCGCATCCCCAGCATCAGCACCGCCATCAGCAGGAGCAGCAACATCGGCGTGTGAGCCAGGGGCAGGATTCGCGGCACCATGATGCCGGCCAGCCAGTCCGTGATCTTGTATTGCGGAATGATGTGGGTCAGGCTGAAGATGCCTCCCAGGAACAGCAGCAGCGTCCACGAAACTCCGGTGCCGATATCCTTGTCCTCGAAAACCCCGGTCAGGGACAATATCGCCATCCCGAACATCCCGACCACGAAGGTGGGCAGATGATGTAGTTTGATTCCGCCCAGCGGCGCTCCCGCGCCGGCGGCCGTCACCCACATCGCGATCGAAGTGAACACCACCACCGCCGTGATCATCTCGAGGCGCTTTACGCTTCCCAGTGCCTTCAGCCTTCCCGAAGCAAAATCCCGCGAGACGTGAATCGGCTCCTCCGGCTTCAGCAGCAGTTGATTCAGCACCAGAATCAAACCGCACATGACGAGGGTGGGGAGCAGCATCACCTGGATGTAACCGCCATCGGTCAAGGGGAGGTGTTTGCCGTCGAACATCTTCATCACCACGGGTCCGTTCAGCGAACCTAACTTGAACGCCAGCCCCGGCACCACCGCCATTTCGATCACCGTGATCATGATCAGCGCCGAGCCGCGGCTGCGCGGCTTGAGCCCCAGCGTCTGCACCAGCGACCACGCAATCGGCGCCATAATCGCCGTGCGCACCGTCATCGACGGAATCAGCGGCGAGAGAATCAGCCCGATCAAAAAGAACGCCGACAACACGCCGCTATAGGTTCCCGGAAACAGAGACAAAATGTAGTACGCGATGCGCTCGGCGAGACCCGTCTTCTTCATCGCGAAGCCGTAGTAAACCACCACCAGCAGCGTCCACCACGCGCCGTCGGCGAAACCGCTGAGAGCGCCGCTGATATCGCCGGTGCCCGGGACCGTCAGAAGCGGCCGCACGCCGATCGCCATCAGGACTCCCATCATCAGCAGCGACGCCACGCCGTTATTCATCACCTCCGCGGCCCACAGGATCACGGTTCCGGCGATGACCGCGAGCACAAGCTGAGCCATGTGGTCCAGGCCCCGCGGCGTCGGCATATACGCGACCGCCAGACCCACCAGGATAGCGGCGGCCAGCCACCCCCACTTGATCCTGTGTTTGGCGGCGGCGACGACGGGAGGAGCGGAAACGGTTGTAGTGCTCATGGCGACCATCTATCGTATCAGGCGCCGGAGTGTGATAGCATTCCCTCGTTGGAGGTATCATGCGGTCATTCTCAATCGCAGTTGCAGTCACGCTCCTGACGTTCACCCTTACGACGACGGCAGTCGCCCAACAGAAGGGCGCACCTCAGGCCCCCGTTACCTATAAGTCCGCCGCCGATGTCGCGGCGATGATCGCGAAGGCCAAGGCGCAGGACGCCACCAAGGCCCAGCCGACCATTTCGCAGGCGATTCTGCGGCTTGCTCCCTACAACGTCAATCTGGAGTACCGCACCTCCGTCGGTCCCGCCGCCATCCACATGAAGGAAGCCGAGATGTTTTACGTGATCGACGGTTCGGGCACCTTGATCACCGGCGGCAAGCTGGTGGGCGAAACCAAGAACGGGGACAACCTCACCGGCACTGCTATCGAAGGCGGCACGCCGCGGGCCGTCGCCAAAGGCGATTTCATCATCGTCCCGGAAAATACCGGGCACTGGTTCAGCGAGATCAAGAGCACTCTGGTGCTGATGTCGTTCCACGTGCCCCGGCCGGTGCCTGCCGGGCAGTAAAAACCTTCCCGCCGGAATCTGTGATAATATTGCGCGGTATGGACGCCATATCGCGCAGAAAGGCCCTCGCCAGAGGCGGCTATTTCCTGGCGATTCCGTCCAATATTTTCGCGCTCGACCAACACCCGGAAACGGTCAACTTCAAAGCCAAAACGCTCGACGGCGAGACGTTCACCACGGAGTCAATTCGCGGTAAAGTCGTGTTGGTGCAGTTTTGGGCGACTTGGTGTCCCTACTGCAAGAGCGACGCTCCGGCGGTGGACGCCATGCTCCGGGAATTCCGGGACCAGGGCCTGGAGGTGCTGGCCGTCAATGTCGGAGAATCCAGGAGGACCGTCACGAAGTTTCTGGCCGAGCATCCCCGCGATTGCAAAATCGTTCTCATGACCGACACCAATCTGGCGGCTTGGTTTGCGCCAAAAAGCTTCCCTCATTACGCGTTGATCGGGCGGAATGGCAGCGCCTCAGGCGAACAAAAAGGCGCCGGTGGAGAGCGCTCCTTGCGACACCTGCTGCGCCAGGCCGGGCTCCGCTCCGGCGGCCCCGACTCTCCGGGCCAGTTGAGTTCCTCGCCCCTCCGCTCGTAGCCGTCGAGGCGTTCCAGAGGCTACTTCTTCTTCAGCGGAGCCTTGCCCTCACGCCCCACGCAGTGCTCCAGTTTATCCAGAGTACGCATCGCGGGGAGAACCTCCTGCACGCTCGAGTTCGGCTGACGGCCTTCCTTGATCGCCGCGAAAAACTCGCGGTCCTGAAGCTCGATGCCGTTCATCGAAACATCCACTTTCGATAAATCGATCTTCTTCTGATCGCCGTCCTCCAGGTCGTCGTAGTAGGCCACGTAGGTGCCGTTGTCGCAGATGTAGCGGAAGAAAGTCCCCTGCGGCCCCTTGTTGTTGAACGAAAGCGACAGAGTGCAGATGGCTCCGCCGGCGTTCTTCAACTGGATGCTCATGTCCATGGCGATGCCCAGCTCCGGATGCACCGGCCCTTGGACCGCGTTGGCCACCTGGGCCGCTTCGCCGGTTTGATACGCGAACAGATCCACAGTGTGGCAGGAGTGGTGCCACAACAGATGATCCGTCCAACTCCTGGGCTTGCCGGCGGCGTTCATGTTGGTGCGCCGGAAGAAGTACGTCTGCACATTCATGTGCAGAACTTTCAGCTCGCCCGCCTTGATCCTCTTATGAACCCACTGATGGCTGGGATTGAAGCGCCGGGTATGTCCCGCCATCGCCACCAGTCCGGTTTCCTTTTGCGTCGCGACGATACGCTCGGAATCTTCGAGCGTATCCGCCATGGGGATCTCCACCATCACGTGTTTGCCGGCGCGCATGCACTGGATGGCCTGCCCGGCGTGGAGTTGCGTGGGCGTGGTCAGGATCACCGCCTCCACGCCCGGCTGCTTCAAACTCTCCGCCAGATCCGAGGTCCAGTGCGGAATCTTAAACTTCCTGGCGACCTCTTCGGTTCCCGCGGGATTGCCTCCCGCCAGCGTCACCACTTCGATGCCCGGGATTTTCGTTATCGCCTCCAGGTGTTTGATCCCGAACGCGCCCTGTCCCGCAAGCGCAACTTTCATGACTTTACCGTCTCCTTGAGCTTCTTTCCCAACTCAGTTTTCAATAGCCTCGGATACACTTTCCGCGCGTTGCCTTCAAACACCTTGTAGCGATCACCGGCGCTAAGCGGCAGCGCGTCCAGATACTTCTTCGTGTCGTCGTAGTAGTGGCCCGTCCGCGGATCGATGCCTCGCACCGCGCCCACCATCTCCGACCCGAACAAAATATTGTCCACGGGAACCACCTTCAACAGCAGCTCGATCCCCGGCAGATGATACACGCAGGTATCGAAGTACACGTTCTTGAGCAGCAGCTCCTCCAGCGGCGGCCGCTTCATATCCTGCGCCAGTCCGCGATACCGGCCCCAATGATACGGCGCCGCGCCTCCGCCGTGCGGAATGATGAACCGCAGCGTGGGAAAATCCGTGAACAGGTTCGAGGTCAGGAATTGCATGAACGCTGTGGTGTCCGCGTTGATGTAGTACGTCCCGGTGGTGTGAAACCCCGGATGGCAGGACCCGCTCACGTGCACCATCGCGGGCACATCCAGCTCCACCATCTTTTCGTAGAACGGATACCAATATTTGTCGCTCAGCGGCGGCGAGTTCCAGTATCCGCCCGACGGGTCCGGATTCAAATTGCAGCCGATGAAGCCGAAGTCGTTGACGCACCGTTCCAGCTCAGCGATCGAATTCTTCAAGTCTGTCCCCGGCGATTGCGGCAATTGGCACACGCCCACAAAATTCTCCGGGTACAGGGTGCACACCCGGTTGATCAGGTCGTTGCAGTGCTGCGTCCAGTGCAGACTGGTGGCCGCACTCCCGATGTGATGCCCCATCACCGAAGCTCGCGGCGAGAAGATCGTCACATCGGACCCGCGCTCGCGTTGGAACTTGAGCTGCGCGCCTTCCAGGCTTTCGCGAATCTCGTCGTCGCTGATATTCAGCGTCCCTTTGCTGGGAACATGCGACGCGTCATCTAACGCCTCGATCTGATTCTTTCTCCAGGTTTCCAGTTGTCTAGGCGCAGTTGTATAGTGGCCGTGGCAGTCGATGATCATCCGGTTATCGTTTCTTCGAGCTTAGTTCCTAGACGCCGCCCGCAACCGCCGAGCTTCAGCCTGAACCACCACCAGGCACATCAGCATTCCCAGAGGATGCGCTCCCGCGTCCACCAGAGGATGCGGCTTCAGCGACCGCAGCACGTCGATATTCTCGTCGGTGATCATCGCCAGAGCCTTGGATTCCGTAGGATTCAGGTTGTATTTGGCCGCGATCGAGTACGGATCCTTCAGGAATTCCAGCCGCATGTCCTGGTGATGCCGCAGATCGTACAGCACCTTGTTCAGCGAATACGAAGACGAAGGGGGCGCCTTGTAGAATTCGAACCCGCCTTGCGTGAATGTATATGCCGCGGGCACTTCGCCCGGAGGCGGGCCCACTCGCTTGTTGGGGATGAAGCGCATCACCGCGTGCCCGTGATGCCACGTGGGCTGATAGGTGAGCAGCTCGCCGGGAATATTGCCGATCGCCCCGAACAGAAAATACCACGGCAACATCTCGGTGTTGCCGACTTCGTCCAATTGCTCGCTGGATAATTTCAACAGCGGCTCGATGTTCCCGCGCTCCATATTCGCGATGGCCCAGTAATCGAAATCGTAAGCCGGTTGCGGATACTTCCACGTGCCCGGATAATGCGAAAGGCCGCCGCTGGCGATGATCGCCACGCGCTCCGGCCTCTCCTCGACGATTTCGGCGATGGCTTTGCCCAGCGCGAAGCAGCGTTGCGGCGAAGGCAGAGGCGGCAGATACGTGTTGACGAAGATCGGCACCACCGGAATGTTGCGTCCCTCGATGACCCATTCGTACACAGCCGCGAAGGAGTGCCCCAGGATCGCGTCCTGCGAATACGCCATGTCGAAGCCGCGCTGCATCAACTTCTCCAGCAGAGCGTCGGCGAAGGGCAGGTGCACCGGAAGGTCCCAGGACCGATTGGCGAAGGCTGCGTGGGATTTCTCGCCCGCCACCACGGCGAAAGTCGGAACCGAGGAAAGGAAAAACGTCTCCATGTGATCGCTGCCGATGATAATTGCCAGATCCGGTTTGGCCTCTTCGATATCCTTGCCCAACTCGCGCATCGCGGCGATGTCGGCGTCCAACTGCTCCGGGACTTCCGAGGGCGGCCTCACGAACAACTGCGGCGCGTGCACGGTGGCTACGGCGGCGACTATCTTTCCCATCTTCGGTCTCCTTAGTTTCTACAACTCTTCGCGAACCGCACCGGCCCACTCAGGTGTCCACCGGCGTCCTGCATCCACAGCACGAAAGAGTGGCCGGAGGCCACCTACTCCCATTCTACGCCCAGCTCTTTGAGCTTGTTTCTGAGGCCGTACATATCCAGCCCCAATTCGCCCGAGCGCAGGCCTTCCCGGTTCTTCTCTTCCTTGGCCGCACGAGCCTGGCTGGCCTTGGCGACCTCGGCCGCGCGTTCCCGCGGCACCACCACCACGCCGTCCATATCCGCCACGATCGCGTCGCCCGGACGCACCGCCGCCCCCGCGCACACAATCGGAATATTCACCGAACCCGCCGTCGACTTCACCGTTCCCTGCGCGCTGATGGCCCTCGACCACACCGGAAAATCCATCGCGGTCAGCTCGCTCACGTCGCGTACGCCCGCCTCGATGATCAAGCCCAGCACTCCGTGCGCCACCAGCGAAGTCGCCAGCAAGTCGCCGAACATGCCGTCGGTTGAATCCGAGCCGGTGGTCACCACCAGCACGTCGCCGGGCTGGCACACCTCCACCGCCGCGTGGATCATGAGGTTGTCGCCGGACTGGCATAGCACCGTCACCGCCGGTCCCGCCACCTTCGCCGTCGGATAGATCGGACGCATGTACGGCTTCATCAGCCCCGTGCGCCCTTGCGCCTCGTGAACCGTGGCTACGCCCAGCTCACCCAGAATCTTGACGGCCTCCGGGTCGGGCCGGGAAATCTTGCGAACGATTTTGTGCATTTGGAAACCGCCAGTTTAACACCAACGCCAAGACACAAAGTTGAGATAGGCCTTGACAGGTGACTATGACGATAGTAGACTTGATTTCGCCTATAGTCAGATTACGATATGGCCTCATCCAAACTCACCAAACTCGAACTCCAAATCATGGAGACCTTTTGGACCCGAGGCCCGTGCTCGGTCCGGGAAGTCCAGGAAGCGTTTCCCGAACCTGGCCGGCCCGCCTATACGACCGTGCAGACCACGGTGTACCGTCTGGAGCGCAAGAAGGCGCTCCGCCTGGTCAAGAGGATCAGCAACGCAAATATTTTCGAGGCGGCCATCTCCCGCAACGACGCCCAGCGTCGCGTGATCGACGAGCTGCTGGCCTTGTTCGGAGGCCGCGGCAAGCCCGTGATGGCCCACTTGGTCGAATCCGGCAGCCTCACTCTGGACGACGTGAAGGAAGCCGAGCGGGAACTGCGCAAACTCGCGAGAAAGGACAAATCCCAATGATCCCGTCCGCCCTCTTGAATCATCTCTGGCAATCGACGATCTTTGCCGCCGTTGCGGGGCTGCTGACTCTGGCGTTGAGGAAGAATCGCGCGCCCGTGCGGTACTGGCTCTGGTTCGCCGCATCGGTGAAATTCCTGATCCCGTTTTCGCTGCTAGTGACGATCGGGAGCCAATTCGAATGGCGAGCCGCTCCAGTGGCCGCGCCGGCTCAGTTCTTTTCCGTGGTGAACGAGATCAGTCAGCCCATTGCTCTGCCGGCGCAACTGCCTCGGCCGGCAAAAGCGCCTGAGACGCCGACCGTTCTGCTCGGTCTGTGGCTGTGCGGCTTCCTGGTTGTCGTGGTCGCTTGGACTCGCCAGTGGCAGCGTGTCCGAGCCGCCCTGCGAGCCGCTTCGCCATTGCATCTAGACCTGCCCATCCGTGCAATGTCGTCCCCTGCACGTCTCGAGCCCGGCGTGTTCGGAGTCTTCCGGCCGGTCCTCCTGCTGCCGGAAGGCATCACCGAGCGTCTGACGCCTCCGCAATGGAACGCGATTCTGGCGCACGAGCTGTGTCACGTCCGCCGCCGCGACAACCTGACGGCGGCTATTCACATGGCGGTCGAGGCGATCTTCTGGTTCCATCCCCTCGTCTGGTGGATCGGCAAACGCCTGGTCGATGAACGCGAACGCGCCTGCGACGAGGAAGTTCTGCTAACATCCGGCGATCCAGAGGCATACGCCGAAGGAATTCTCAACGTCTGCAAGCTGTACGTGGAATCCCCGCTCGCGTGCGTCTCCGGCGTGACCGGGTCCAATCTGAAACAGCGCATCCGAGCCATCATGACGCAGCGCGTCGCGGGCGATCTGAACTTCGCCAAGAAACTCTCGCTGGCAATCGCCGGGATGGCGGCTCTCGCGGCGCCTATCGGAGTTGGCGTCCTGCACGCTCCCCGGCTCCTTGCTCAACCGGGGGCTCAATCGCCGGTGCCGCCGATTGTCGTTCAGCCGGTTGTGCCCCAGCCGCTCGCCGCTCAGCAAAGATTGGCTCCGCGAGTTTTGGCTCAGAATCAGCCGCGGCCGACGCCCGAAACACGTAAGCCGTTACCCGATGTGCCGGATCTGGCCCCGGAGGATGACCCTTACGTCATTGGACCAACGGATGTTCTCTCCATCAGCGTGCTCCACGATAAGGATTATACCGGCATCTATCCTGTTCATCCGGACGGTATGATCACCATCCCGCTTGTTGGCGAGATCAAGGCAGACGGTCTCACTCAGCGCCAACTCGAGAAGCAACTGACAGAGGCGCTATCGCGGTTTTTAAGGGACCCAGCAGCCACCGTGACGCTTTACGATGTCCGGCGCAAGAAGTACACGGTTGCGGGCCAGGTGAAGCGCCCGGGTGCGTATCCACTCATTCAGTCCACAACCGTATTCGAAGCCATCAACAACGCGGGCGGATTCCTGGACATCTTTTCCAACCAGAAAGACATTTTGATCCTGCGCGGCGGCGTAACGTTTCATTTCAACTACAGAACTTATATACGAGGCGAAAACCGCGATCAGAACATCACACTGCAAAACCGCGACACGATCGTCGTGAAGTGACACCCCAAGCCGAAACCGCGTTATGATCCCATGTATGGAGAAGATCATGACTCGCCGGAAGCTGCTCGCCGCGGCATGCGCCGCGGTTATCGGACCCATCGCGATTGGATTGCTGAACCCGCCTGTAAGCCTTGCGCAGGAGCCGAACAGCTTCAGCGGCCTCCAAACTTCGGCCTCGAAGGTATTTGACGTGGCCACGGCGAAGTTGAATCCATCCGGAGATGCGGGATGGCAGCTCGGCCCGCCAGGCCATGGCAGCGTGACAATTAAGAATCTGCAATTGCATCGGATCATCGCCTCCTCGTTTCGCGTCCAGGATTCCATGGTCTTCGGGCCGGGCTGGCTGGACGACACCCGCTACGACATCGTCGGCAAGGGACCGGACCCCACTGCGTCCAATCCTGAAGTGTGGGAGATGATGCGGTCGCTATTGGCGGAACGATTCAAGCTGAAGTACCACATCGAAAGCCGCGTGTTCCCCATCTACGCTCTGACGGTGGCCAAGGGCGGACCGAAGCTCAAGAACGGCGAAGACGGACGCTGCGCCGCGGACATCAAGGCCGGGAAGACTTGTGGCGATATCATATTTCCGCGCTTTGGGGCGGGAATCTACAACATGCCCATCGGGGCCTTCATCGGCGGGCTCGCGCGCACTCTGCAAGATCGCCCGATCGTGGATAAAACCGGTTTGACCGGCAAGTACGACGTCACCGTTACGTGGATGCCCGAGAATATGAAGCCGGACGACTTGGAGAAGATTCCCAAGGAACAACGTCCGGAGGATCTCTCACTGTTCCAGGCCATGGAGAAGCAGGCCGGGCTCAAGCTGGAAGCGACCAAAGGGCCGATCCAGGTGGTCGTGGTGGACAGCATCGAAAAGCCTTCGGAAAATTGACTCCCCGATTTCGCCAAAACTATTTTTTTCGCGCCTCGATTTTCCCTGCTCTCAATAACATGGCGCTTTCGCCCGCTGCCGCATAAGGGACTCACCCCGTAAGTTGTAGACAAGAGTTCGGTAGTCTCGTCGAATTCCGGATCACGAGAGCGTGGCGGTCCTAGGACACCCCGCGCGAGCGTAAAGGGGCGAGCCTTGGCCGCTGTGGCACAGCGGTCCTTTTCTCGTTTGAGGGTTATCAAGCGTAGGAGAGGGTCCTCTCCGATCTTTGACATCTGTGGGGCAGGTCTTCGACCTGCCCATTCGGGAACGAGCACACGTGAAGTGTGCCTCCCCATTGGGCTACTGCTTCCGCCGCCGGATCGCCCGGCTGTCGATGCTTCGGGACTGGGTTCGACTAAAAGCCCCCACGCAACGTACTGGACCTTCCGTCGGTACAATAAAACGTACATGCAGCTTTGCGATATCTTTCTTCGCCTTGGGGACGAGAATTTCCAGCAGTTGATCCGCACGGTTTCCATCGGCCGCCTGAAGACGTACCAGCTCTTCGACCGCGTGAAGACGCGCCTCTATCTGAACAAGCTGAACTCCGAGACCCTGCGCAAGGCCACTCCGCGCATCTGGGCTCGCATCGGCGAGCATGATGACGATTTCGCGGCCGAGCTCGGCCAGGCCATCCTGATTTCGCACCTGGAAATGATCCGCGCCGTGCTGGATCATCTGGGCATTCCGCATGAAGACGGGTTCTTCGCCAAGGACGCCGAAGTCGCGAAGTATTTGAAGGAGGGCTGGCAGCAGGAGACGTGGGATAAGTTCCGCGCCTCCTACTCCGCTCCGGCGCTGCTATTCTATATCAATCATCTCGCCTGGGAAATCAACAAGGCCGAGGATGTTTTTCAACCGGTCGCGTAACTCGGCCTCCGGAAAATGACCCGCTGACGCTGCCACCATGAACGAATTGTACGAAGCCGTCCGCGCCCACGATCAAGCTCGCATCCAAGCCATCGTCGCCGCCGACCCTTCTCTTGCGATCTTCGCCGCCGCCATGCAGGGTGACACGGCGCGCGTCGAGGAATTCCTCGCCGCCAATCGTTCGCTAATATCCGCCGTGAGTCCCGATGGCTGGACGCCGCTCCATCTGGCCGCCTTCTTCGGCGCTGCTGACGCCGCTCGAGCGCTGCTCAATAAGGGTGCCTCGCCTTCGGCGCGATCCACCAACGCCATGCAGAACCTGCCTCTGCACGCCGCCGCGGCGGGCCGTCATGCGAACCTGGTCAAGCTGCTCATCGAACACGGCTCACCCGTCGACGCCCGCCAGCACGGAGGCTGGACCGCTCTGCACGCCGCGGCGCAGAATGGCGACGTCGCCATGGCCGAGATTCTCGTTTCCGCCGGAGCCGACGTTTCCGCCAGAGCCGAAAACAACCAATGCGCCTTGGATCTCGCTCTTACTAAGGGCCAGCAGCAAATGGTCGAATTTCTGGAAGCGCACGGGGCCAAACTGTGAGCGAGGCCATGAGCGACCTGCATCGGGCCGCCGTCGCCCAGGTCGAAGCCGCTTCAACACTTGAAGCCATTGAAGCCGTACGCGTCGAATTCTGGGGCCGCAAAGGCAAGCTCGCCCTGGTCAGCAAGGAGTTCGGAAAGCTCTCGCCGGAGGAGCGCGCGCGCAATGGCAAGCTCCTCAACGAGTACAAGCAGGAGTTCGAAACGCTGTTCGAGCGGCGCAAGGCTCGCTTTGAATCCGCCGCCCTCGACGCCCGCCTGGAATCGGAGTGGGTCGACCTCACCGTGCCTGCGCCGGGCATCCGTCCGGGCAGTCTGCATCCGGTCACGCAGGTTCAGAAGGAGCTCGAAGACCTGTTCCTCTCGCTCGGCTTCACCGTCCTCGACGGGCCCGAAGTCGAAACCGAATATTACAACTTCGACGCACTCAATATTCCGTCGCATCACCCCGCGCGCGACATGCAGGACACGTTTTGGCTCAATGACGGTCGTCTTCTGCGCACGCATACTTCGCCCGTCCAAGTCCGAGCCCTTGAAAAACTCGGGCCGCCGCTCAAGATGATCGCGCCCGGCCGCGTGTTCCGCAATGAGGAAGTCGACGCCTCCCACGAGCACACCTTCTATCAGCTCGAAGGCATGATGGTGGACCGCGACGTCTCCGTCGCCCATCTCGTCTATTTCATGAAGACGCTACTTTCGGCCATTTTCCATCGCGACGTCACCGTCCGTCTTCGTCCCGGCTATTTCCCCTTCGTCGAGCCGGGATTCGAGCTCGATATCCAGTGCCTGATCTGCGGCGGCTCCGGCTGCCCCGTGTGCAAGCATTCCGGCTGGGTCGAGCTGCTTCCCTGCGGCCTGGTGAATCCCGCGGTTTTGCGCTATTCGGGCGTCGATCCGGAGCAGTGGAACGGCTTCGCCTTCGGCCTGGGCCTGACGCGCCTAGTGATGATGCGCTACGGCATCGACGATATCCGTTTGCTGATGAGCGGCGATCTGCGTTTCCTGAATCAATTCTGAACCATGAAGTTCTCCTATCATTGGCTGCGCGATCTGGTCGAGGGGCTCAACGCATCGCCGGCCGATCTCGCCCGCCTCATCACCCTCAAGACCGCCGAATGCGAGGGCGTGGAATCCCATGGCGCCGACTCCATCATTGAGGTCGATAACAAATCCCTTACACACCGTCCCGATTTGTGGGGGCATCACGGTATGGCTCGCGAGGTCGCTGCCATCACCGTGAAGAAACTGATTGATCCCGTGAAGCCGCGCGCTCTGGGCGGCCCGCGCGCCGTTCACGTTGATATCGAAAACTTCGAATTGTGCCCGCGCTACTCCGCCCTGGTTTTCGAACATGTGACCGTCAAGGCATCGCCCGCGTGGCTGGTGCAACGCCTGGAAGCCGTCGGCTTGAACGCCATCAACAATATCGTCGATGTCACTAATTTCGTCATGGCGGAGATCGCTCAGCCCATGCACGCCTTCGACGCTGATAAACTCCACGGCAATACGATCTTCGTGCGCTCCGGCAAGCCGGGTGAAGAATTCGCTGCGCTCAATGGAGAAAGCTACGCGCTCGACCCTTCAAATCTCGTCATCGCCGACGCGAAAGGAGCCATCGCACTCGCGGGTGTGATCGGAGGCGCAGGCAGCGCCATCTCGGATTCGACGACGCGCATCGTTTTAGAAAGCGCGAATTTCAACGCCACCAGCGTTCGCAAAACCTCGTCCAAGCTGAAACTGCGCACCGACGCTTCCATGCGCTTTGAAAAAGCGCAGGACCCGCTCAACACCGTGCGTGGACTTCAGCGCGCCCTCGAACTTCTCGAACAAGTCTCACCCGGAATCCGGCTCGTGGGCGGACTTGCCGACGCCTACCGCCCCTTCCCCACGCAGCCGCATGTTCTGTTGCCGATGGATTGGCTGGACCGCAAGCTGGGCCGCGCGATTCCCCCGGCGGAAGTCCGCGCCATTCTTGAAGCTCTCGAATTCAAGGTGGAAGAAATCGACCCGCGCAAGTTCTCAGTCTTTGTGCCCAGCTGGCGCGCCACCAAGGACGTCTCCATCAAGGACGATCTGGTGGAGGAAGTCGGCCGCATGATCGGCTACGATTCTATCACTCCGGTTGCGCCGCTCACGCCTGCCCGAGTCCAGCCCGCGAGCCCGAGGCGCGAGTTTCACCGCCGCCTCCGCGAAATGGCCGTGGCGCAAGGCTTCACCGAGGTCTACAACTATTCGTTCTTGAGCGACGACCAGGCGCGAGCCTTCGGATTCGATCCCGCGGGCTGCGTCCAGGTGGCCAATCCCATCGCCGCCGGGAACAACCTGCTGCGCCCCAGCCTGCTTCCGTTGATCTGGAAGAACCTCGGCGACAACGCCCGCCACTTCGATCAGTTTCGCTTCTTCGAAATCGGTCGCGAAGTCCACCCGGATGGCGAAGTCCCGCATCTCGCCGCCGCGGTCTTTTCAAAACATGACGGCGCCAAAGACGACGGCCTGGCCGGGCTGTTCGAATTGAAGCGTCTAGCGGAGTGCCTCGCGCCCGGCGCCGCCCTGCGGCCTTTGCGAGACACGCAGCCCTACCAGCATCCGTATCGCGCCGCCGAAGCCTTGTGCGGTGAAACAGCCGTCGGCCAGCTCTTCGAGTTTCATCCCAGCATGGTCGAAGCGGGCCGAGCCGCCGTGCTCGATCTCGATCTCGCGCTGCTCGAAAAGCTTCAGCCTGCGCCGGCGCGTTATCAGCCTTTGCGCCGCTTCCCAGCCAGCGCCTTTGATTTATCGGTGGTCGCTCCGGCCCGTGCGCTGGTGGGCGAAGTCCGGGCGCGGCTGGCAAGTCACGCCGGGGCGAATCTTCTGTCGATTGTGTTCCAGCGCGACTTCGCGCTCCCCGATGGCCAGCGCAGCTTGTCGTACCGGCTCACCGTGGGGGCTTCGGATCGCACTCTTTCCTCGGAAGAAGTCAGCGCCATTCGAGCGCGCATCATCGCGGGGATGCGCGAAGCCGGTTACGACTTGAAAGTGTAACGCGCTTACTTCACTTGCAAACCGTATTCAGCCAGCAGTTCGGATGGCTGGGCGTACAATCTAACCCGGTACGTCCCCGCGCTCAAGCTCCTGGGTAAATGAGCGGACAGCCTGCCGTCTGAGGCGCTCGCCGGACCGCTCCAGATCGATTCTCCCGTGGCCGTCGCCACTTCCAGACGATATTGCGCGGCGGGAGGAATATCCGTTGCGGGAATCGATAGATCCAGGGGTTGGCCCGCGGCCGCCTGGTTCACTGAAACTCCGGCCCCTCCGCGGAAGGACTCCAGCGCAACTGAAGCCGGCGAATCGTGAGAGGGATGCCAGGTCAGGATCGCGATGCAGGTTGCGGCCAGGGCTCCCGCCGAGGCCAGCACGGGCCGGGTGCGGGGAATCTTCACCGGGCGGGACATCGCGAATTTCATCAGGCGAATATATTCGTCCGTCTGCGCGAGCGCCGCCTGACAACGTGCGCAGACCAGGATGTGTTCCTCCAGCACCTCCACTTTCGCGTCGCTAAGACGTCCAAGAACGTATTCCTCCAGGACGCTTTCGTCGGGGTGGTCGAGGGAAACAAGGCTGATTTCCACAGGGATCTCCAAAAAGCTACGCCTCGCGATCATGAGCAGGGCGGGCGTGCCGAATCGGTACTCGGTTCCTTAGTGGAACAGATCCCCGGAAGTTCTCAAGAAAACTGCCTGGAGAGTCTTCTGAGCGAGCTTCTTCCTGCCCAGTTCCCCGAAACGGGCTTTGGCGCGGGACTTGAGAAGGCGGAACTGCGTCTCCGTCAAGGACATCTCCGTGCAGATCTGATCCTGACCTTGCTCGTTTAAGTAAAACCGTGTCAGGATTTCCCGATCTCTTTCGGGGAGTTCCCCGAGCACTCTTTGGATCAACTCGGCGCGCTCCCGGAAGATAGCGCTTTCCTCGGGGTTCTCCCGAGGATCGGCCACCCGCACAGTGGAATCCAGATCCACCTGATCGCGCCGGTTATGCACTACCCTGTCAATGTGCGCCGCCACCTGGCGGCGGACAATCGTGCGGACAAAGCCCATCAATCGTTCAGGTTCGCGAAGTTCGCCGCGGCGGATGGCCTGCACCACCACAACGAAGGTGTCGTGGACCTTGTCGTCCAGCTCCTGCGGCCCAAGTTGACGGCACAAATAGAAACGGATTCCTTTTGAGAAGAGCTGATACAGTTCCTCCATACTGCCGGATTCGCCGGACTTAATGCGCTCGACCAGTGCGACCCAGCCGGCATAAGCTTCCGGCGAAACCACATCCGGGGCTCCGCCTCCGGCCAAGGCATTCCCCGAGTCAAGGATTCGTCCCGTGGCTGCATCCGGCAGCGGCGCGGCACGTACTTCGGGCCCGGGAGCGGCGCCTTTAGGGGACGGTAACCTATTGTTTTCGCTGGAGTTGATGGGTTGGTCGGAAGGGTTCATTGCGCGTAACGCCCCCCCGCCGGCTGCTCGGATTTCCAACCCGGGTCGGCGAAATTGCAAATGGAATTTCCCACGGCCAGGAAGCCGTTGAGAGGAGGAGGAAAAAGACTCTCTGGCAGTAGCGCCCCTGCAATCACTTGCAAGGAGTGCCTCTCGGAAAGCAGCCCAGCAGGCCCAGACGTCTCTGGCGCCGGCGCCTGCCCGAATCGCATTGTGTGAAGCCGTCCATCAATGTTGTCGACATCTGTTGTTCTCGCCTGCCGGAGCTCCCGCTCGCCTAATCCGAAACTCAGGAGTATTTCGAAAGTCCTTAGCCTGTGGTGAAAAAGAATAAGTGAAGCATTACCCAGGAAATTCTCGGCCTTAATACGCCGGGACACTGGCCCTGCCAGAGCCCCCATTTTGGTAAGTCCCACTTTGAGACGCTTCGCGGCTTGCGCCCAGCCGGGCTCTGTGGTGCGGGACGTGCTGTGGGTTGGGATGCGGTGGTTCGCGGCGTCCTCTGGATAGACGCGCGCGGATTCGGCGAAATCCCCTATGGGGGTCGGTGCTCGTGTGGCCTGGCGAAGCGTGAGCGCTTCCTGTGTTCCCCACCAGCCAGAACCTGGCAGTCTGGTGCGGATGGAAGCTGCCGGCCATGCAACCACCCAAAACGTGAGGACCAACGCCAAGCCCCTCGAAAAGGGAGGCATTGCTGTCCTTGGTCCGCTAGCATAGTAACAGCTATTTCTGGATTAGCCAAGGAATAAGTGAAAGGACCTAGCTTGAGGCTAACCCGCCGGGCGCACTTCCACCTGCTTATAAGTCGCGCGGATCTGCCGCAGGGAGGGGAAATGGATGCCCGGCTGCGCGGCGGTCGCGGTTCCTGCGGCGACGCCCCAACGTAGTGATTCGGCGAAGGTTTTCCCCTTATCCATGCTCCAGACGAAAGCCGCCGCCAAGGCGTCACCCGAGCCGATGGGGCAGAGTACGTCCACGCGCGGAGGCAGAGCCTCGAAGATCCCCTCCGCCGATACGCCGATCGCGCCGCGGCTGCCGAGTTTGAGAATCACCGATTCCGGCCCCATGGCGTGAATCCGGTTCACGGCTTCCAGGAACTGATTGCGGGTGAGTAGCGCGCGGCCCAATAAGCGTTCCGCCTCCGGTTGATTGGGGCTGATGACGGAGGGCTTGGCCTCCAGTGCATGTTGCAGCGCCTCGCCGTCGGTATCGAGCAGAGTCTTGACTCCGTGCGCCTTGGCCAGCTCAATCAGCTCGCAGTAATAGTGCGGTGGGACGCCGGGCTGAATGCTCCCGCAAATCATCAGCCAACGCGCCTTTCCCAGCAGAGCTTCGACCAGATCGCGAATGGCGCCGAGCTCCTGGGCTTGGAGCGGCGCGCCGACCTCGTTGAGCTTCACCGTCAGGCCCTGCTTATCGGAGATGGTCAGGTTGATGCGGCTCTCCGAGCCCACGTGCACGGCCTCAAAGGGGAAGCCCATGCCGGAAAGCGATTTTTCCATGCGCTCCCCAGCGGCGCCGCCTGAGGTCAGGAGCGCCAGCGTCTTGCCCCCGAACGCGTGAATCACATGCGAAGCGTTGATGCCTCGGCCTCCGGCAGCCTCGGCGCGGTCGAGAATATAGGCGCGGTCCTCGAAGACCAGCTTGTCCACTGTAACGGTGCGGTCGATGGCGGGATTGATGGTAAGGGTGAGGATCAAGCTAACATGGTAATCCTTGAGGGACCATCCTCAGTTCACGGCGTATCTGGCGCTCGTGTGCGTGTGCTTCTTTTGGGGCACTACCTATCTGGGCATCCGCATCGCCGTGGAAGAGCTGCCTCCGGCCACGCTGATGTGCGTGCGCTATCTGCTTTCCGGCACGGTGTTATTGATTATCACAAGGTGGCGCGGCGCCTATATTCCGAGGGGCCGGGAGTTGTGGGCCACCGCCTTCTACGGAGTGCTGACCATCGGCGTGGGGACCGGTTCGCTCGCGTACGCCGAGGTGTGGGTTCCCAGTGGCCTCGCTTCCCTGTTTGTCACAACCGCCTCCTTCTGGCTGGTGGGCGCGGAAGCGGCGATGCCGGGCGGCGAGCCTCTGCACGGCCCCACCATCGGCGCGATGACGATCGGTGCGGCCGGCGCGGCGCTTCTGGTTGCCCCCGGCGGAAGCGCATTCGCTTCCGGATCGCGGTTAATCGTCGCGGGATTCGTGCTGATCCAAATCGGCTATGTTGGCTGGGCTCTGGGGTCGATTCTGCAACGCCGCCAAGACTCGAAGGCGCACCCGATTGTCAGCGCGGCGGTGCAGCAATTCGCCGCCGGCGCCGCGTTCATTGTGCCGGCGCTGGTTCAGGCCCAATCGACGCACTGGACCGCGCGCGGCATCGGCGCAACCCTCTATCTGGCGGTCTTCGGAGGAATTATCGGCTATAGCGCTTACGTGATCGCGATGACCCGGCTTCCGGTGGCCGTCGCGTCGATTTATTCCTACGTCAATCCTCTGGTGGCGGTGCTGCTGGGCGTGTGGATTTACGGCGAGCAATTCACCGCGCGGGAAGGGATCGCGATGGGGATTATCTTCGCCGGCGTGGCTCTGGTGAAACGCGCGCAGAGCAAAAAGCGATGGCTGGGGCGTTAATCCCGATGAAGGAGCTTCGCGCCCAGGGCTCCGCCGCAGGCCGGCAACACCGTGAGCGTCATTGAAGCCGGAGGGGGTTCTTGAAATGCTCCCCCTATTGAGCAGGGCGGCTGACAAATCAGATAATCTGGAGGGATGGCAGGGAAGACAGGCGCGACACTCGGGGAGACGATTGGGAGACGATCGCCCAAGCAACGGGCGGACCGCGAACTCGCGAAATCGACGCCGGTTGTCAGCCCTGACGACGTGCTGACGCCGGCCGAGGCGGAACGGCTGCGCCAGAGTCTCAAGCAGACGAGACAAGGAAAAACGCGTCCCTGGGCCGAAATAAAGAATGAGCTGGGCCTGTAAGTTCAGCGCCAATGCTGAGCAGGATCTCCGCGGACTCCCAAAGGCCATTCAGAAACGGGTGGCCCGCCTCGTAATGCAGATGGCTTCCGATCCTTTCCAGGGCAATGTGAAGGCCCTCCAGGGCGCTGAGTGGAAGGGTGTATTCCGACGGCGCATCGGCAATTATCGACTTCTCTTCACAGCGGACCATGCCCAGCAAACGCTTGTCATTCAGCAGATCTCCTTGCGATCCGGCAAAACGTACCGCCAAAGCTAGCCGAGCCCGTCGATCCGCGGACGGCCAATCGTCGCCCGTTGTTCGCAGCGTGACGCTACAGGTGAGAAAAATCCGGGCGGGGCAGCAAGTATCTGGACGCGCTGCCGATGGAAGTCGTCAACCTGCCCGCCGCCGGCACGCCGCTGAGGCGCCGGAATTTCGATCACCCACTGTCCGGCGAATGGAACCCGCCTGTGAACGTGACGGAGCGACTGGTTCTAATCCCGATGAAGGAGCTTCGCGCCCAGGGCTCCGCCGCAGGCCGGCAACACGGTGAACATCAAGAACATCAAGGCCACAGCCGCTAGCAGTCCAGACGGGCTGCGGGTCATCTCCAGCACTTGATCGAAATCCGCGGGAGGCGCCTTCAACTGCTGGCGCATGGCGTCCACAAACGCGGGGTTCGATAGCTCCGCCACCACGGCCGAGAGCAGCACCGCGGTAATCGTGAAGCCGATAATTCCGCTGATCCAGCCCAAGTGCGCTCCATGCGCCATCGAAAGCCGCTGTCCGGTGCGGCGCTGGTAGAGGTAAACGGCCAGGAATCCGGCCGCCACCAGTCCCAAGGCGAAAGCCGCGGGAACGCGTAGCTGGCTGGAAACGATCAAAAGCAGGAACGCCAATGCGCCCGACAGCATGGCGACGCGCACGGCCGGGCCATTACGGAATCCGATGGGAGGAAACTGCGGCGCGGGGGCCGGAGGCGGAGGAGCAGGAGGAGCGAGCGGCGCTTCCTCGACCAGGACCGGCTCTTCCCGCGTCGGCCTTCCGCATTTGTGGCAGAAACGGGCGTCTTCGGGAAGCTTTGCTCCACAGGTACAATATTCCGGCACGCCTTCAGTGTGGCACGTTATTCTAGACTGTGGCGATGTCCGCTACCACCCTGCTGGTGATTGCCGACCCCTCGGCTCCGTTTCTCGCGCCTCTGGCGCGCTTGCCGGAGCGTGTTCGCGTGATCGTTAGCGACGATCCTGCCCGGCTGAGTCAGGCTGCCGCGGAAGCAGACGCGATCTTATACGCCGCGGGGAAGGCGGCATTGCTCGCCGGAGTCCTGCCGCGAGCGACCCGGGCGCGGTGGATTCATTCGCTGTGGACCGGGGTGGAGGGTATTCTCACGGCGGAGATGCTGGCGCATCCGGCGCAGCTCACCAACGGCCGCGGCGTATTCCGCTGGCCTCTGGCGGACTGGGTGATGGCAGCGATGCTGCACTTTTCCTTCGACCTGGGCCGGGTGATCCGGCAGCAGCAGGCGGGCGTGTGGGAGCCGTTCCTGGCCGGCATGCTGGAGGGCAAGACGCTGGGCATCGTCGGCTACGGTTCCATCGGCAGCGCCGCCGCGTCGCGCGCCAAGGGTTTCGGAATGAAGATCGCGGCGTTGCGCCGCAGGCAGGAACACAGCGCGGGCGATCCGCTGGTGGATGCATATTACATGCGTCCTCAATTGCACGAGCTGATGCGGGCCAGCGACTATCTGCTGCTGGCCACTCCGATCACGCCCGAGACGCGCGGGATGATCGGCGCGGCCGAGATCGCGGCCATGAAGCCCAGCGCGGTGCTGATCAACGTCGGGCGGGGGCCGGTGGTGGATGAAGCCGCGCTGATTCAAGCGCTCGAATCCGGCAAAATCCGCGGCGCGGCTCTGGACGTGTTCACGGTGGAGCCTCTGCCTGCCGGGCATCCCTTTTACCGCATGCCCAACGTGCTGGTTTCCCCGCACACCGCCGATCGCGTCGAAGGGTTCCTGGAGCCCCCCTTCGAAGCGTTCCTCGAAAACCTGGATCGTTTCCTCAAAGGCGAGCCTCTCGAGAATCTGGTGGACAAGCATGCCGGTTACTGAGGCGCATTCAGATAAGATCGGCGTTGCCTTCGAGGATATCCGCGAGGCCAGCCTCCGCATTCGTCCCATCGCCAAGCGCACGCCCGTGATGACTTCGCGCGGCTTCAACGCCGCCACCGGAATCGAAGCCTTCTTCAAGTGCGAGAATCTGCAAACCGGCGGCGCGTTCAAAATCCGCGGAGCGTCGAATTTCGTCTCCCGGCTTTCCCCCGAACAACTGGCGAGGGGAGTGGTGGCCTATTCGAGCGGCAATCACGCGCAGGCGGTGGCTATCGCCGCGCGAGCCTGGGGCGCACAAGCGACGCTGGTGATGCCTTTGGACGCTCCGCACTCGAAGGTAGAAGCCACGCTCGCGCAGGGCGCCCGCATCGTCACCTATGACCGCTTGCGGGAGGATCGCACGGTCATCGGCCGGCGCATCGCGGAAGAGACCGGCGCGACGCTGGTTCCTCCCTTCGATCATCCCTGGACCATCGCCGGCCAAGGCACCGCGGCTCTGGAACTGATCGAGGAGATTCCGGCTCTGGACGCTATCGTGGTTCCCATCGGTGGCGGAGGCTTGATCTCGGGCTGCTCGATCGCAGCCAAGCATCTGCGGCCGGGAATTCGCGTGATCGGGGTCGAGCCGGCGGACGGCAACGACACCGCGCTTTCGCTCGCCGCGGGCCGGCGGGTGGAGATTCCGCCGCCGGAAACGATCGCCGACGGATTGCGCAGTCCTTCGCCCGGCGAGTTGACGTTCCCCATCATCCAGCGGAATGTCGAACGAGTCGTGCTGGTGACGGATGGCGAAATTCGCGATGCGATGAAGTTCCTGCTGGCGCGCATGAAGATTCTGGTCGAGCCGAGCGGCGCGGTGACGGCCGCAGCGGCGCTATCCGGCAAACTGCCGTCGGGGCTGGGGCGCACGGGCTTAGTGCTTTCGGGCGGAAATGTAGATTTGGAGATGCTGGCGGAGTTGTCATGATCGCGCTTCTGTTGTCGCTGTTTCTGTTCGCCGATCCGTATTGGGTGAGCAAGCCTCCGGCGGAGTGGACCGACGCGCAATTGACCGCGCTTCTGAGCGATTCGCCGTGGGCGCAGGCGGTGGAAGGTCCGGGACAGAACGCGCCTCCGGTGGAGGTGTTCCTGGCGACAGCCGCTCCCATCCAGCTTGCGGAGAAGGAGCGCGACCGCCGCATTCAGGCTCGCCGCAAGCCGGGGCCTTTGGCGCCGGAGAATCCCGCCGTCACCGAATACCGCCTGTGGCTGGAGGACAATCGCGCCACCCAGATCGTGGTGGCCGTGCCGATCCGGAACGACAAGGGTTTTCTGGACGAGCGCGAGGTCCGGCGCATGGAAGACGAATGCGTGATGCGCGTCGGCAAGAAGAAGATCAAGCTGACCGGCAGTTTCCCGCCTTCGGAAGCCGACCCGTATCTGCGGCTGGCCTTCCCGCGCCAAGTCGAGCTGAGCGATAAGACACTGTACTTCGATCTCTACCTTCCCGGCGTTCCCGCGCCATTCCGCAGCGCGGAGTTCACGTTGAAGGATATGGTGGAGGCGGGGAAGCTGGAGTTGTAGGGGGCCTGTTTCATGGCACGATAGAGAAGGTGATTCGATGATCGATGTGAAACAGGCGATTCAAATAGCAAAGGCAAAGGCGGCTGAGTTGCTCGATCAAGCCTCATCCAATGTGGAGGAGATCGAGAGGCAGGTCTACGACGGTCATGATGCCTGGAGTATCACACTTAGTTTCCCTCCGTCGGTGGTCCTCCCTGGTCATCTGGCCGAGCTTGCTGAGTTACGCCGGTACAAGCGCTTTTTGATTGAGGTTGAGACCGAGGAGTTGCTGGCCATGAAGATACGTGAAGTCGCTTCGCAATGAGCTCTGCGGTACCTCGGCCGGCCGGCGGACTTCTGGTCGACACGAATCTTGTGCTTTTCGTTGTCGGCGCTGTTAACAGCGACCGCATCAAGACATTCAAGAGAACGAGCCAGTATACAAAGGCGGATTACGATCTGTTGCTCCGAGTACGCGCGGAATTCAAAACGCTCTATACGGTTGCCCATGTCTTGGCCGAGGTCAGCAACCTCACCGATCTCCCGGGCATTGAAAAGGCAACAAGCGCGGAGCTTTCTAAAGGAAACCATTTCGTTGTTGAACGAACCGGAGATACCCAGCGCCCGCGCGGCGGAAGATATCCTCTACCCGAAGCTTGGACTTGTCGATGCGGCAATTGGCGCGGTGGCGCGCGGCCACAACTGCACGGTATTGACGGATGATCAGGAACTATATCTTCGGCTCAGCCACGAACAGATTAACGTGATCTATTTCAGCTATTTGCGCGTACAGGAGTTGAGAGCCTGACCGGCTATACTTAGGCAAGAATCGGCTCAACGAGAGCCCCTGGAGGCGAAAAATGAGATTTGCTCTGATGATTGCGGCCACGCTCGGGACGGGGGCCGCGTTCGCGGCGACGTGCGACAGTCTGGCTGCGTTGAAACTTCCGGACACCATCGTCACCCTGGCGCAAGAGGTGGCCGCGGCCGGGAGCACGCCGGCGTATTGCCGGGTCGCGGCGACGCTGAAGCCGTCGAACGACTCCGATATCAAGATCGAAGTGTGGCTGCCGGTGTCGGGGTGGAATGAAAAGTTCGTGGCCAACGGGAACGGCGGATGGTCGGGAGCGATCACTCCCAACGCACTGGCCGCGACGGTGCGGCGCGGCTACGCCACCGCGATGACCGATACCGGCCATCAAGGCGGGAGCGGCAGCTTCGCGCTGGGACATCCGGAAAAGCTGGTCGATTTCGCGTACCGCGCGGTGCATGAGATGGCGGTGAAATCGAAGGCCGTGATCGCGGCCTATTACGGCAAGGGCCCGCGGCTATCGTATTGGAATGGATGCTCGTCGGGCGGGAAGCAGGGCTTGAAAGAAGCGCAGCGATTCCCCGACGATTTCGACGGCATCGTCGCGGGCGCTCCGGCGAATTATTGGACCCATCTGACCGCGCAATCGGTGTGGACGGTGGAAGCCGCGCGTGCCGATCCCGCCAGCAACATTCCGGCGGCCAAGGCGCAGGCGCTGCATCGCGCCGTGCTGGCAGCTTGCGATGCTCTGGATGGAGTGAAGGACGGACTGATTGAAGATCCCACCCGCTGCAAATTCGATCCTCGGGCGCTCGCATGCAGGGGTGCGGATGGGCCGGACTGCCTTACCGCGGCGCAGGTGGAAGCCGCTCGCAAAATCCTCGCCGGGCCGGTGAACCCGCGCACCAAGGAGCAGATTTTTCCCGGATTCGAGCCGGGAAGCGAGCTCGGCTGGCCGCAAACGTTTCAGATGGCCGGCGGGCTCGGCGGCGACTATTTCAAGTACGTCGTTTTCAAGGATGCCAACTGGGATCTGAAGTCGCTGAATTACGATAGCGACATCGCGCTGGCGGACCGAACCGACGACGGCATGATCAATGCCACCGATCCCAATCTCGCGCCGTTCTTCAAGCGCGGCGGGAAACTGCTGATGTACCACGGCTGGGCCGATCCGCTGATTCCATCCGAGAACAGCGTCGATTACTACAAGAGCGTGCAGGCCGCATTGACCAATGCGACGGGCAAGGTGGACGATTCGCTGCGCTTGTTCATGGTCCCGGGCATGGCGCATTGCGGCGGCGGGGAGGGTCCGAACAGCTTCGACATGCTCGGCGCAATGGAGCAGTGGGTGGAGCAGAAGAAGGCGCCGGAGTCGATCGTGGCCTCGCACAGCACTGCGGGGGCGGTGGACCGCACGCGGCCTCTTTGCGCGTATCCGCAGTCGGCCGTGTACAAGGGATCCGGAAACATCGATGAGGCGCAGAACTTCGAGTGTCGAGCCCGGTAGTTCAGGGCCTCGCCATGCCACTCGATTACCGCCGCAGGGGCGTCCGATCCAAGGATCTGGTGCACCGTGTCATCGCCGCCTGCGCCGGTGTGTCCGCGAACCGAATGCGGCGGAACTTCGCGGAAGAAACCGGCGGCTGCTCCTCGATTGAACGCGGCAGGCAGCAATCGTTGGGTTCCCTTCCGCCGCGATCTCTCCGGCGGGTTCGATCGCGGAATCCTGGGTGAAGGCGATCACACCCATCCTGCTTGACGGACGTTGAACAACCGGCCCGCTGAATGTTTCAGCTTCCAACAGCACCGCTGCGGCGGCAAGATCGGGAGCAACCGGTTTCGGGCGACCCTGCTCGACCACCAAGTTGCACAACCACGAAACGGCAACCCGCTGAACCGGAGGTATGGTGGGCTCGCGATCGATCTGGGGCAGTTTCAGATCCGGGGTTGCGGGAATCGACGGCGGCGATTGGAGAACCATGAACAACGGATCCAGCACACGGCGCATCGCCAGCCCCGACCGCTCGTCGTGGTAGGCGACCTCGTGCAGTTCCGAGCAGAATGGCCGCTTCTTGAAGGAAAACAGCCCGAGTCGCTTATCGCAGTATAAACATTGCATCCTACGCGTCCCACCCTAAATTTGCAGCTTTTACCTGTGGAATGCAATGCTCCTGAGGTACTGAGCGAAATCAGGTCAACACATTAGCCAGGATGGGCGGAAGCCCACTATCGTTCTAATGGATATGCGTGATCGCAAATCCGAAATAAATCGTGCCATACTGGCGCATGCGTCAGCGGATTCATACGCGGTATCCAGTCAGTGAAGCGGCCCAGACGTGGAGTTTGCTGGCGCCTCAGGAAGGTATAAACCGAACGCAAATTGTCGACGTTTCCGAGTCCGGCCTCCGCATCGAGTCGGGTCAGGCGTTCCTGCCGGGAGAGGCGATTGCGATTCGGGTAAACCGTCTGGTGATCTTCGGGGTCGTGCGCCACGGCCGGCAGCTCCGCTCGGGGTGGTTTTCTTCCGGTGTCCGCATCACCGAAATCGTCGCTTACCAGGCGCGGATACCGGCGAGTCTGGGCGAGATGCTCAAGAGCCGGAAGCTCATGGGATCTGCAGACTCCTTGCCCGCGGCATAGGTCGCGCTGACAACAGCGCGACTTTCGAGCGTGCACCGTTAAACGGGTCATCGCCTCATTCTTACGTAGGAAAGTATCGGACTCTGGGTACGTTTTTCGGGCCTGTACTAAGCAGTTCACTGGTTCAAATTCAGCCCGCCAGCTCTATTGATTCACACTTGGCAGGTTCGCACAATGGCTCATGGAACAAAAATCCGAATCCCAAATAAAGCTCGACCAGCCGGTCAGGATCACGGCATTGCAAAACAATGAAGCTATCTGTACCGGGAGATTCGTCGATTTATCTTCAAACGACCTGAGGATCAAATCGAACGCCGACTTGGAGGTTGGAAGCCTATTGAGGCTGGAAGTGGGCGACGATCTGATGATGACCGAAGTGCGCCATTGCGAGCCGGACGAAGGGGAATACAGCGCTGGCCTGTTGATACTGTCATGGCTTGAGAAATCGGAGTTGCAACGGCTCCTGCGTGAGGCGGTCGCTGGACCCGCGCCCCAACACATTCCGGATGACCACGCGTTACTGGCGGTCGGCTGAAAAAGATTTTACAAAGGAGAAAAAACTATGGACACTTCTACAGTTCGAATCGTGTGTGGCGTGCTGGCGATCCTGGCTCTCGGGATCATCGCGCTGCGCCGCAAGAGAAGTACGGAAGAATAATGGCGAGCGGCCGAGGGGGCGGGTCTCACAGGCCGGAGCGGTACGCCAGTGTGTTGCGGGCGGCATAGGCGAGGTGAATCGCACCCGCGACAGTGAAGAATAGCTCGGCCAGGGGGCCGAGCGCGTGCGAGGGCGCCCGCCCCGCTACGTCTTGGACGGCTTGGAAAACAATCCGAACAGGCCGCCCAAGGAAGACGGCTTCTTCATGCCCTCGGAACTGCCGCCCAAGCGGTCGGCCAGTTGCACGATGCTTTTTCCGAAGGGCGTGCTGGAGGGAATGGGTTTGCCTTCCATGAGCGCGTTTTGTACGGCCTCGTAATCGCTGGGCAGGCTGTCGAAGACCTCGGTATGGAGCGCCGTGCCGATCACTTCCCGGCTCAGGCCCACGTCGCGGTGATAGCGGTTCACCACCAGGCGCACTTTCCAGCGCCCGATGCGGTTGGTATCCAGATAGGAGAGGGCGCGCTGCGCCGCCTGGAGCGCGGGGAGCTCGTTGGTGGTCACCAGCAGAAGCTCGTTGGCTTGGCGCGCCTGGTTCAGGTTCCACTCGCCGTATACCCCACCGGCGTCGATCACCACCACGTCATAGATGTGGCGGGCGTAGTCCAGAATGGGCGAAGGGTCGCGCAGATCCTGCATGCCCTCGACGATCAGCTCCGGCGCCAGCAGCACGTCGACGCCGCCGACCGGCGTAACCATGGCGTTCCACAGGTCCAGGTCCAGCTCATTGGCGCGCTGGAGAACGTCCATAAAACTGTAAACCGATTTGATCTTCAACAGGAACGAAAGCGTGCCGGCCAGGAGATCGAGATCGGCCAGCAGGATGCGCTTGTCGCCGTGCCTCTTCCACTGGAAAGCCAGGTTGCAGGCCACGGTGGTCGCGCCGCAGGCGCCCTTGGCGGGCATGACGACGAAAATCTTGGCGGGTTCCTTGCCGGCCGCTTCGCCGGAGGGCTGTACGCGCGCCAGCTTGGCCAGCGCGGCTTCGAGCTGATCGGCGGTGAAGGGTTGGATCAGAAAATCCAGCGCGCCGGCGCGCAGGCAGCGCAGAATCAGGTCCGGATCGTTGCCGTTCAGGAGCGCCAGCACTTGCACGCCTGCGCCGAGCCGGGCCATCTCGCCCAGCAACTGCATGGCTGGAGTGAGATCCGAAGCCACATCCAGAAAAACCAAGTGCGGCCCGGCTCCGCCGACGAGTCCGCCCAGTTCCCGCAGCGACGGATACGCGCGTACGTAATTCACCGCGCTGCCGGGAAGTTGCGAGTTCAACAGCGGCTCGAGTTGCTCCAGCATACCCACGCTAGGGCTGATCACGATAGCCCGTCGGGCTACGGGCGGGAAGGACTCACGATGCTGCATTGGGGCGCGCTAGCCAGTTTGGAAATCCGTACCAGATCGGTAAACCGGCTAGAAGCGATGATAGCATGAGAAGCTCTCCAACATCCCCCTACTAACGTAGTGATACATCCGGCTGATGAGTATTCGCAGCCGGTTTATGCTATGCGCGCGTAAGTCCCTGGGTTTGGTCCCTGGGTTTAGTCCATGCGTGTAGTTCCAAGGCTCGCGAAGAACGGGAAGGTAGTGAATGGAATGAAACTCTCATGATGAATACCAACGTAAGCAATGGAGGACCCCTCTCCAATCTTGCCCGATCCGGCAACTCCGGATCGGGAGGAAATGGCTCCGGCCACGCCGGATCGGGAGGAAACGGAACCGGCACCGCCGCATCCAGAGGAACTGCATCGGGAGTGCCCAAGTCTTCCGCAGGACCGGACCCGAATCTGGGCGTTTCAGGCGGAGGGCTGGACCTAGCGCTCGCCGGTCCCGAGACAAAATCCCAGAAGACGGTGATTGTCTGCGACACGCAACCGGTGACCGCCGAAGGGATTCGCACGGTATTGGCCGGGAACCCGGACCTGCAATTCTACGAGGTGGCGGATTCGTTGGGTGCGGCGCTGGACCTGGCGCAGCGTCACCAGCCCAACGTCATGGTGGTGGACAAAGCCTTTGGCATTCAGGCCATCCTGGAGTGGTTAAGCGAAATCCGGCAGGCGGCCCCGGGGGTCGGCGTCGTCATCTGGGGTGTTTCAGTGACGGAAGCGGAAGCTTTGCGCTTCCTGCAAGCCGGAGCGCGGGGCATTCTGCGCAAGTCCGCGGTGGTGTCCGTCGTGCTGTCCTGTCTGCGGACAGTTGCCGAAAAGCGGAGCTGGATGGAGGATTCCGTCTTCCGCGATTCGACGCGCTCGGACCGCTACCCGCGGAGTGAGCTTACACCGCGCGAGCAACAGGTGCTGGAACTGGTGGAGCAGGGATTCAAGAACAAGGAGATCGCTCTGGATCTGGGCATCCGGCCCGGCACTGTCAAGATCCATTTGAAGCACATTTTCGAAAAAACCGGCGTGCGTGGCCGCTATGGGTTGGCCTTGAGCGGATTGAAGGATCGAGGTCTGGCGCCCGTTCCGGCCTGAGCGGGCCAATCCGTACAGAACGGGCTTGCTACACTGGATCTTTGCGCGCGTTCGCTATCTCCATTCCGGTGGCTCTGTTGGCTGCCTTGGCGGTGTTTGCACCAGCGCAGCCCCCGGTCACGCAGTCTAATGCCAGGGCGACGACCGCGAAGAAATCTACAAAATCGAGCGCCGCCAAATTCACATCGGCCAGGCCCCTGGCCGCTAAGTCCACTGCGGCGAAATCCACGCTTGCATCATCCACGATGGCCAAGTCCACGCTGGCGAAGCCGCCAACGGCCAAGGCGGCGACAGCCAAAACCGCGGCAGCGAAATCCACGGCCGCAAGACGAACGGCATCGAAAACCGGAGCCAAGCAGGCCTACTCTCCCGCCGCTCCGCAGCAGCCGACGCCGGATCGCTACAAGGAAATCCAGCAGGCGCTGGCGGATAGGGGCTATTTTGGCGGGCCCGTGGACGGGAACTGGGGTCCCTCCTCAACCGACGCGCTCAAGCGCTTCCAGCACGATCAGAATCTGATCGAGGACGGCAAGGTGGGCTCCTTGTCGCTGATTGCATTGGGGCTAGGACCCAAGCGCGGGACTGCCGCAGCCCCCGGCTCGGCACCGAAGGCCGCGCCGCCCGCCGAAACTCCAGCGGCGCCTTCCCAGTCCCAACCACTGCCGGCGGAGCCGCAATGATCGTCGGAGTTCCCAAGGAAGTCAAGGATCACGAAGCTCGGGTGGGTCTGCTGCCCAGCGGAGCCAAAACCCTGCACGAGGCCGGCCACAGGGTGCTGGTCGAGGCTGGCGCGGGACTGGGCAGTTCGCTCCCCGACGCCGAGTATCACGAGGCCGGCGCGGAGATCGTTCCCACGGCGGCCGCCGTCTGGTCAGCCGATCTCGTCGTGAAGGTAAAGGAGCCCCAGCCGTCCGAATATGGATTGCTGCGTCCCGATTTGATCCTTTTCACCTACCTGCACCTGGCACCCCTTCCCGAATTGACTTCGAAGCTTCTCGAAGTCCGGGTCAGCGCCGTGGCATATGAAACCATTCGCGAGGGCGATCACTACCTGCCGCTGCTGACGCCCATGAGCGAGGTGGCGGGACGCATGGCTGTACAGGTGGGCGCGCAGTATCTGGAAGCTCCCCTGGGCGGACGCGGGATTCTGCTGGGCGGAGTCCCGGGAGTGGCGCCCGCCAACGTGGCGATTATAGGCGGCGGCGTGGTGGGCCATCAGGCCGCGAAGGTTGCGGTGGGCTTGGGCGCGCACGTCACCATCATTGACCGGGATTTGGAGCGCCTTCGCGACCTCGACGATATCTTCTCGAGTCAGATCGTGACCTTGGCCTCGAACCTATACACCATTCGCGAAACGGTGCGGCAAGCCGACCTGGTGATTGGATCGGTGCTGATTCCCGGAGCTTCCGCCCCCAAACTCATCCGCCGCGACATGATCGCCTCAATGCGCAAAGGCGCGGTGCTGGTGGACGTGGCCATAGACCAGGGAGGCTGCTCGGAGACCTCGCGGCCGACCACGCACACCGATCCCGTCTACGTGGTCGACGGCGTGATTCACTACTGCGTGTCCAACATGCCCGCGGCGGTGCCGCATACCTCCACCTTTGCGCTCAACAACGCGACGTTTCCATATTTGCTGGAACTGGCCAACCGGGGTCTCGAGGCCGCCTGCATCCACAGCGCTGCGATTTGCGAAGGCCTCAACACCTACAGGGGCCACGTGACCTATCCGGCCGTGGCCCAGTCGCAGGGCCGCGAATGGCGCGCTCTGCGGTCGCTATTGTAGAGACTACTGCTGCGAGTTTGAGCCCGCCACCAGCAGGCGTTCCACGGTCTCGGTGAAATCCTGCTTGGCCTCGGTGTATTTCTTGCCGCTGGCGGAACTGGGGAAACCGGCGTGGACATGCGCGACGCGGCCATCCTTGCCCAGGAAGAAAGTTGTCGGCCAGGCGTTGAAATTCCTCAACTGCGGAAGCTTGTCGTTGATTTCCGAGCTCGCGCCCGCCAACAGCACGGTGTAGTCGATTCCATAGCGCTTGGCGAAGGCGCGCATGCGCACGGGGTCCTTCACCTCGTCCCCCTGCTCGAAATCGAGCGCCACAACTTCGACGCCCTTGGCGCGGTACTTCCTGGACATCTCCTCGAGGAACGGAGCTTCGTCGTGGCAGTTGGGGCACCAGCTTCCGAAGATGTTCAGCACGATCACCTTGTTCTTGAAGCGCGGATCGTCCTGGGCGACGGCCTTGCCATTCAGGTCCGTGAAGGCGAATCGGAAAGGCTCGGAGGCATCCTTGACGCCGGTGTGCACCGCGGGATCGGTGGGCGGAGGCAAGCCCTTGGCGCGCGCGACCTCCGGCCGGAGGGCCGTATATTGAGTCTTGCCGTTCATCAGCAAGTGCAGGCTGCCGTCGGGTTGCGGAGTCACCTCCAGCAGCGCCGCCCTCGCCAACGCGAAATGGCTGAGGACGAATTTCCCGTCACGCCAGGCGCCGGCGAGAGTGCCCGTGTCGCCGTCGATGCGCAGAATCGAGGCCGAGACTTCGCCTCCGTTCTGGCGCACCAGGAACCACCAGGCTTTTTCGCCCTTGGGACTGTTGTTCGCTATTTCCCAATCTCCGTCGATCGATGGCGCGTTGGCCGAAGGCGCGGGCGCGGCAACGTGTGGAACGGCGCTAAACCCATAGTTGCCGAGAGTTGCGTGAAAAGTGCCCTGCAAATGACCGTCCTTCCAGATGGCCTCCAGCTTGCCGGAGGTGTACTCGAAGTTCATCGCCAGGGAGCCGTTCACGAAGGTGGCGGAAGTGGAGGGGTAAAGCTCCTCGCCGTTGAAGAACGTCCCCTGAAGGTTCGACCCCTCCCCGGTAATCTTGAAACGGCAGGGGGCATCCACCCCGTTCGCCTTGACCGTCGCGTCCCATTCGCCGGCGAGCGATTGAGCCCAGGCACTAAAAACAAGCGGCCCGGAAACCAGCAGCAGACTTGCGGCTATCGATTGAAGTTTCATGGTTGTCCCTCCCGTTCAAATTTAGTGCTACGGCGCGGCGTCGGGCAGCGGCGTCTTGCCGTCCAGTTCGAATACTAGCAGCTTGGGCATGACCGGCGGACCCGCAGGCGGGCCTCCCAGTCCTCCGCGTCCAGGAGCCGCCGGAGCCGGCGGTGCGCCAGGAGCCGGAGCCACACCGGGGGTGGGTGGAGGAGGTGGTGGCGCTCCGCCACGACCCTGGACCACGCCCTGGCCACCCATCAGCGCCACATATTGCTTGCCGTCGATTTGGTAGGTAATGGGCGGTCCCATGCCGCCGCGTAAGCCGGTGTTGATGTCGAGCAGCTTTTCACCCTTGTCGGCGCTATAAGCGATGAGGTGTCCATTGTTGACGACCTGGAAAACCAGGTTCCCGGCGGTCGAAAGAGTTCCGCCGCCGATGCCCCCGCCGTCGGGCGCGTTCCAGCGAGCCTGTTGGGCCACCGGGTCCCACGCTCGCAATTGTCCGCGGCCGCCTTCGACGAAAGCTCCGGGACCGACGCCCGGGGGAGGCGGAAGCTGCTTGGGCGCCGCTGGTGCGGGCGGAGCCGGTCCACGCGCGGCAGCGGCTTGCGCGGCGGCGATTTCGGGCGATACGTTGGCGTTGGCCGGGGCTGCGGGCGCGCCGTCTCCCGGACCTCCTCGGCCGCCGCGGCCTCCGCCCCCAAAGCCGAAGGCGATGCCCATATTTTGAGTCTTGGGATTGTAGGTGAAATTCTCATCCACGCGGTAGCCGAAGCCCCCGTTGGAGGTGGGAACGTACACCAGACCGGTCGCGGGGTTGAACGACATGGGCGCCCAATTGTGAGCGCCGCCGGCGCCGGGAGTGATCTGGATCGGCTGATTTCCGTAGTGCGCTTCCCGATTGACGATGGGGCGGCCGGTCTTCTCGTCCAGGCCCTTGGCCCAAGTGACGGTCACGAACGGCTGCCCGGAGATGAACTCACCCGTGCCCCGGTCGATAACGTAGAAGAATCCGTCTTTGTTGGCCTGCATCAGGACCTTGCGCTGCCGGCCCTTAATGGTGAGATCGGCCAGCAGCAGTTGCTGCACGCTGTCGAAGTCCCAGGAATCGTCGGGCACAACCTGGAAGTACCACTTCATGACGCCATCGTCGGGGTTGACCGCGAGAATGGACGCGGCGTAGAGGTTGTCGCGGCCGTTGGATTTGCGGATCTGGTCGGGCCACGGACCCGCGTTGCCGGTGCCGACGTAGAGCAGATTCAGGTCGGCGTCGTAGGCCATGCCGTCCCAGACGGTTCCGCCGCCGCCCATTTTCCAGGCGTCCTTGTCCCAGGTGGCGGAGGCCTTGCGCATGGCCTCGCTCTCGAAGGGCTTCGAGGGATCTCCGGGAACGGTGTAATCCTTCCAGGCGAACGCGCCGGTCTTGGCGTCGTAAGCGGCGAAGAATCCGCGCACGGGGAATTCCGCGCCGGCCACGCCGACCACCACCTTGCCCTTGGCGATGCGCGGGGCCATGGTGAGAGTGTAGTTTTCCTGCGGATAGGCGACGCGCGCTTCCCACGCCGGCTTGCCCGTCTCGGCGTCGAGCGCGACCAGCCTTCCGTCGTTGATGGGCGCGATGATACGGCCGTCGTAGATGGCCAGACCGCGATTCACAATGCCGCAGCACAGCTTGGCGGTCACGGTAGCGCGGTTCACCTCCGGGTCCCAGCGCCACTTCTCTTTGCCGGTGCGCGCGTCAACCGCGAATACAATGCTGAAGTTGGTGATGCCGTAGAGGGTGCTGTTCCACATCAGCGGGGTGGCTTCCTGATTGCCGCCGCCTGTGCCCGACTCGTAGGACCAGTCGAGGCCGAGCCGCGCGACATTGGTCGTATCGATCTGCTTCAGAGGACTGTAGCGCTGTTCGCCGAGGTCGAGGCCGTAGCTCAGCCATTCGGCACCCGTCTTGGGTGCGCTCTTCAGGACAGCATCATCGACTTTACGCCTCTGCTGTCCGATGGCGAACCAGACAAAAAAGAACAGGGAGGCGGCCCAGGCCAGCAACCACACGGACATCTTGCGCACGCGCGTCTTCTCAAGAGAAGGCATCGGAGGCACCTCAAGAGAGAGTGTATCCAATTGCCGGTGTTGCCGTCAGCGTCAGGATCTACTCGAATATGTACAGCGGCATGCCCGGAGGGGCAGGCGCCGGCAGAACTTCCTCGGCGGGAGCGCCGGCGCCGACCGGCTGGGGCTCGGGTTGTGCCTGGAGCTGGCGGCAATACAAACCGCCCTCGCCCAGGTACACCTCGAATTCGGCCGGCCGCGCGAGCGACCCTTGAATCAGAGCCTCGCTGAGAGGATCTTCGATGTACTTCTGGAGCGCACGCCGAAGCGGCCGCGCGCCGTAGCTGCGGTCCGTGCAGGTCTTCTCCAGGATGTACTTGGCCGCATCCGTGTTCAGCCGGATCTTCATCTGCTTGGCTTCCAGATTCTTGTTGATCTGCTGTGTCAGCAGACCGATGATCTGAAGCAGATCCTCGTCCAAGAGCGAGGTGAACAAAATCGTCTCGTCGAGGCGGTTCAGAAACTCCGGATTGAAGGCCTTCTTGACCTCCGCCATCACCTGATCCTCCACCTTCGCCGGCAAACCCGAGTTGGGCGCCGAGAAACCCATGGGGCTGCGCTTTTCCAGGAATCGCGCACCCAGGTTGGAGGTCATGATGATGATGGTGTTCTTGAAATCCACCGTATTGCCGAGCCCATCGGTCAACTGGCCGTCCTCGAACACCTGCAACAGGATGTTGTAGACGTCCGGATGAGCCTTCTCGATTTCGTCCAGCAGGATGACCGAATACGGAGCGCGCTTGACTCGCTCGGTCAGTTGGCCGCCCTCTTCATACCCCACGTATCCGGGAGGCGATCCGATGAGCTTCGAAACCGAATGCTTCTCCATGAACTCGGACATATCGAAGCGGATGAGCGATTTCTCGCTGCCGAAAAGAAATTCCGCCAAAGCCCGCGCGACTTCGGTCTTGCCCACGCCCGTCGGTCCCAGGAACAGGAACGAGCCGGCCGGGCGCTTGGGCGACTTCAACCCCGCCCGCGAGCGCCGGATGGCGCGCGCAAGCGCCGAGATGGCCTTCTCCTGGCTGATGACCCGGTGGTGCAGCTCTTCTTCGATGCGCAGCAGTTTGGCGACTTCCTCTTCGCGGATCGCGGTCATGGGCACGCCGGTCCAGCGCGCCACCACGTCCTCGATATCGTCCTTGGTCACGACGCCGGTGGAGGCCTCATCCAGGTTGTATTTCTCGCGCATCAGGCGGCGATTCTCCCGCTCCTTGCGCTCTTCGTCCGAATAGAAGCGGGCTTTCTCGAACTCCTGGTTGGCGATGGCGTTTTCCATCCGGTGCACGATGTACTTGATGCGCTTCTCGATCTCGGCGACTTCGGTCGGCAGAGTGGTCTGGCGCAGCTTTACGCGCGCCCCGGCTTCATCGATCAGATCGATGGCCTTGTCGGGAAGGAAGCGGTCCGGGATGAAGCGGGTGGAAGTGTAGACGGCGTTCTCGATAGCTTCGTCGGTGTAGGCCACGGCGTGGAATTTCTCGTAGCGTTCCTTGATGCCGAAAAGTATGCGGATGGCGTCGGCCTCGTCCGGAGGCGGAACCTTGACGGCCTGGAAGCGGCGCTCGAGCGAGCGGTCCTTTTCAATCGACTTGCGGTATTCCGAGGGCGTGGTGGCGCCGATGCACTGGATCTCGCCGCGGGACAAGGCCGGCTTCAGGATATTGGCCGCGTCGAGCGAGCCTTCGGCGGAACCCGCGCCCACCAGGGTGTGCAGTTCATCGATGAAGATGATGGCGTTCTGGTTCTCCATCAACTCCTTCATGATGGTCTTCAAGCGTTCCTCGAACTGGCCGCGGTACTTGGTGCCGGCCACGATGAGGCTCAGATCCAGGGCCAGAATGCGCTTCTCCGAGAGGAACGAAGGCACGTCGCCATCGGAGATGCGCTGCGCCAAACCTTCCACAATGGCGGTCTTGCCCACTCCCGGCTCGCCGATCAGCACCGGGTTGTTCTTGGTGCGGCGGCACAGGATCTGGACCACGCGCTCCAGTTCATAGTCGCGGCCCACCAGCGGGTCGAGCAGGCCGTCCATCGCGGCCTGGGTCAGGTCGCGGCTGAATTCGCTTAATAACGAGCTTTCCTTGGGGCGGTTGGATGACATTTTTTCGGAACTCGACCGTGCGATCTCCTCGCGCACCTGCGACAAGCGCAGGCCGCGTTCATGCAGAATATCGGCCGCGAAACACTTTTCCTCGCGTAACAATCCTAAAAGCAGGTGCTCTGTGCCGATATGCTTGTGATTCAACCGTTCGGCTTCTTCGGCCCCATAAGCCAGCACGCGCTTGCACTCATGGCTCAGGGGCAGGTCCACTGAGGTGGAGACTTTCTCCCGCAGCGTTGTCTGGGCCTCGATCTGCCTGCGGATCGATTCCACCGAGGCGCTGGACCGCAGAAAGCGGTTGGCGAGCGCCTTGTCCTCTCGCAACAGGCCGAGCAACAAGTGTTCGGTTTCGATGCATGGGCTGCCGAACTGGCTGGCTTCATAGCGGGCGAAAAAAATCACCCGCCGGGCCTTTTCCGTATAACGTTCAAACATAAGACCTACCTTGTTCAGGATCGGATGGAGGAGGCGGCGGACGCAATTGTGCGCGGATTCCCGCCTCGGTCAATCCGCAAGCGCGTAAAATCCCGGCCGCCAAGCAGGACTCCGCGCGCAGAATTCCCAGCAACAGACGCCCCGGCCCGGTGCGTTGCCCGAGCTGAGCGGCTTCCTCGATAGCGAAGTTGAACGCCAGCTTGCAATCCTCGCTGAAAGCGAGTTCCTCGGCGGATACTTTCTCGCGGGCTGCCACCTCAGTTAGATTCGCGTGCTTTCGAATAGATTCAACGGGCCCAAGAAGACGCTCGGCTACTTCCTTTTCGTGGGTGAGCGCCAGCAGCAAATCGGTGGTCTCAATGCAGGGGCTCTTCCGCTGAGCGGCAACGTAGCGCGCCATCTGCGCTACCCTGCCGGCGCCCTCGAGGGCGACAATCCACCGGCCCGCGAAACTGGCAGCGCGCAGATCAAAAGCGGCACCGCGGCGCTGGCGGTGAGTTCCGAATCCGGTCGGGCCCGCTTCCGCTGTCGCCGACCGAGCGATCTGATCGCGAACCAGCGGCAAACGCAGGCCTCGTTCGTGAAGAATATCGGCCGCGAAACACTTTTCCTCGCGCAAGAGTCCTAGAAGCAGGTGTTCGGTACCGATGTGCTTATGATTCAACCGTTCGGTTTCTTCGGCGGCGTACGACAGCGCACGCTTCGACTCATGGCTCAGCGGCAGGTCCACCGAAGTGGAGACCTTCTCCCGCGGCGTGCTGTTCGCCTCGATCTGCCTGCGGATCGCCTCCACTGGGTCATTCCCGGGACAAAGGCGGTGGGCGCATCCGGCGGCCTGTACTCCCTCGCGCAACTGGCGCAGGTTCTCCCGCTCCTTACGCTCCTCGTCCGAATAGAACCGCGCTCTGTCGAACTCCTGGTTGGCGATGGCGTTTTCCATCCGGTGCGCGATGTACTGGATGCGCTTCTCGATCGCCTCCACCTCCTGCGGCGGAATCGCTACGCGGGGCGCATCGTCCGCCGCCGCTCCACCCAGAAAACGGAGCGCAAGATCCCGGTTTTCCCGGAGCAAGCCCAACAGCACATGCTCCGTTTCGATGAAGGGGCTTCCGAACTGGCTGGCTTCATAACGGGCGAAAAAAATCGCCCGCCGGGCCTTCTCCGTATACCGTTCAAACATAAGCGCGGCCTTCTTGAGAATCGGAAGAAAGCGGAGCCGGCATCAGTTGCCCACGCTCCAGGACCAGAACCCGGTCCGCGCGCCGGGCAAAATTCAGATTATGGGTTACGTGAATTGAGGTCAGGCGGCGGGATCGATGCAAATCCTCAAGGAGGTCCATGATCATTTCCCCGGTCCGGAAATCCAGGCTGCCGGTGGGCTCGTCGGCCAGGAGCACGCCAGGGTCGCCCGCCAGGGCGCGCGCTAAAACCACGCGCTGCTGTTCTCCGCCCGACAATTCTCCCGCGCGGTGCCACGAGCGGTTGTGTAAACCCACTTCCTTCAACCTCTCCAGCGCTACCGGTTCGGCAGCTTCCCGAGCCTGCCCCCGGATCAGCAGCGGCATCATCACGTTTTCCAGAGCCGAAAACTCGGCCAGTAACGAATGAATCTGCCAGACAAAGCCCACCTCCCGATTGCGAAACTCGGCCAAGCCGGCCTCGGAGAGCTTGCAAATGTCTTTCTGCCCGAAGTATATCTCACCCTCCGTCGGCCTGTCCAGACCTCCGAGCAGGTGCAGCAGAGTACTCTTGCCGGCGCCCGATTCGCCTACGAGCGCGAGTCTCTCGCCTCGCGCGACTTCGAAATTCAGGCCCGAGAACACCACCAGGTCCGCGCCGCCGGAGCGGTAGAATCGGGTCAGATTCACCGCGCGAATGGCGCAGTCCCCGGCATCGGGCAGCATGCTTTCATAGTAACCGTTCCGGGGACGCGTTCGGCTTTCCCCGGGTCGTCCAAAAGAAAACATTTTCTTCAAGATTTGTTTTATATTCGAATGGAAGCAGGATTGCAGTCTCCTGCCGTGCCGAGAGAAACGAGGTAGTCATGAACTGTCCCAGGCCATTGATCTTCGCCGCTTTAGCCGCCTTAGCGGTCTTGGGTTGTTCCGACACAGCGTCTGCGCAACCCCAACTCACGGTGACCCCCCAGACCAGCGCAAGCAGTCCGCTGGCGTTCAACAACATTCCCAGCGGAGGCGTGAGTCCGGCCCAGACAGTCACGGTGGGCACGACGGGTTCGACCCAGGCGACCGTGATCCTCCAGATCAGCCCGGCCTCGCCCTGGCTGAGTGTGACACCCGGCGCCAGCGTGAACATCCCGGCCACGCTCAGCGTCCGCTGCAATACCACCAATCTCATGGCCGGGAACTACAATGGCTCTTTTACCATCACCGTCGATGGCGCACCCACGGATTTCGTCACGGTGTACGTCAGTCTGAGCGTCTCGGGAACCTCCCAACTCAGCGCCACTCCTCCGACTTTGGGGTTCACCGCGCAAGAGGGAGCTACTACGGCCACCCCCAACGGAGTCCAGGTCGAAATCCTGAGCAGCGGAGTTCCGCTGAATTACACGCTCCAGGCCCAGACCGACAACGGCGGCAACTGGCTGTTGCTCAGCACCACGACAGGAAGCACCGGAGGCGCTCCGTTCACCGTGAGCGTGAACCCGTCCGGTCTCTTCGCCACGTCCTTTCCCGCTGTTTTCGACGGGCTCATCACGGCTTCCAGCACCACCACGCTCGACGCCGTGCAAATCAGCGTGCAAGTGACCTTGAACTCGACCGCCCAGCTCAGCGTGACTCCTACGAATCCGCTTCCGTTTCTGTACCAGGCTGGAACGCTGGCGGATCCCCCCTCGCAGCAACTGGCAATCAGTTCCGCCGGAGGCCCGCTCGCATTCAGCATTCAGGAGAGTCCGGCGGTTTCCTGGCTGGTGCTGAGCGCGCTGGGCGGCACGGCGGGAAGCACGCCGGACATGATCGCGCTCAACGCGACGCCAGTGGAGAACGGGTTGCAGCCGGGCACCTACACCACCACCCTGATCGTGACGCCGAGCGGGGAAGCGGCCCTGCCGCCGATACCCGTGACGCTGGTGGTGGCGGCGCACCCGTTGATCCAGCTTTCGGCCAACTCCCTTTCCTTCACGGCGTCCTTCGCGGGAACTCCACCCGCGGCGCAGACCGTGACCATCACCGGCTCCAGCGGCGCATCGGTCGGGTTCAGCGTCAGCACCAGCGCGAGCTGGCTGGTCGCGCTGGCGTCGTCAGCCAGCACGCCGGCCACGCTAACCGTACAGATAAATCCCACCGGCTTACAGATTCAGAGCTATACGGGCACGATCACGGTGTCGCCGACCAACGGCGATCCTTACACCGAGACCATCTCCGTTTCGCTGAACGTCAGCGCGGCGTCGCAATTGGTGGCGGGACCGCCCAATCTGTTGTTCAGTTATGAGACCGGTCAGTCGCAGCCGCAGTCCCAAGCAGTCGCGGTCGAAAGCACCGGCCAACCCTTGGTGTTCTCCGTTACGATCACGACCACCACTTGCGGATCGAACTGGCTGGCGGCGCAGACAGACTCGCCCGTCACCAATGCGACCATCACCGTCGCGGTGGTGACCGCTGGCCTAGCGGCTGGGTCCACTTGCTCCGGCACGGTCACTCTCAACTATTCCACCGGCCTGGGTCCCGCCAGCCTCCCCATCCAGGTCACTCTGGCCGTGAGCGGCTCCGCCGAGTTGAGCGTCAACACCGCGCCGGGCTTCGGCATCCCACCTCCGGTTACCCAGACGTCGGCTCCGTTCCAGCAACAGATTTCTCTCACCAGCACGGATGCCACCATCCAGGTAAGTTACACCGCCTCGGTGATCAACGTGGCGGGCGGCGCGTGGCTGGGAATCGTGGGGTCGACCAACGGAACGACTCCGCAGAACGTGGACATTCAATATAATCCCGCCGCGGTGAATACGCCTGGCACCTACACCGGGACCGTGGTGATCTCCTCCAACAGCTTGGGATCCGCGCAGCTCACGCTTCCGGTGACGCTGACCGTGACCTCCACCACCACCGTGAGCGTGACGCCCGGCTCGCTGTCGTTTACCGAAGTCCAGGGAGGATCGGCGCCGGCGCCGCAGAACCTCACGCTGTCCAGCACTCCCGGCTCGGCCACCTACACCGCCGTGGTTGCCTCTTCCACCGGCGGAAACTGGCTTGAGATCTCTCCCGCCAGCGGCAACACCAGCGGCACGGTTCAGGTCAGCGTGCAAGCAAATACGCTTTCTCAGGGCGATTACCCGGCGCAGATCTCCTTCGCATTTCAGGGAGCGGCCACGACTTCGGCTACCGTGAACGTAGTTCTGCATGTGACCGCGGCGCAGACATTCACTTCCTCGCCCGCCTCGCTCAGCTTCACGTACCAAATCGGCGGAGCGCAGCCGTCCGCGCAACCGCTTAGCATCACCAGCAGCGCAGGCCCCGTCGCGATCGCCGTCGCCGCCGCCTCCACGGGCGGCTGGCTGTCCGTAAGCCCCACCAGCGGCACCACGCCTCAAACGATCAACGTGTCGGTGAACCCGCAGGGATTGACCGCCCAAACGTACAGCGGCTCGGTTTCCATTAGCGCGACCGGCGTTCCGACGCTCTCGATACCCGTGTCGTTCGCCGTTACCTCTCCGCCCCCGCCTCAACCTGTCATGATCCTCAACAACGCCACCGGCGCGGCCGGACCGATCGCGCCGGGCGAGGAGCTTGCCATCAAGGGAACCTTCCTGGGGCCCTCCAGCCCGGCCGCCGGAGTGCTCTTCTCCGTAAACTCCTCCGGGGCAGTCGCCTCCAATCTGGCGGGCGTCCAAGTAATGTTCGACAACAATCCGGGAACCCCGATCTTCGTCTCCGCCAACCAGATCAACGTGATGGTACCGTATGAAATCAACGGGCGCTTGAGCACCACCATGGTGGTGCAGTTCAACGGCGTGGCGTCGAATCCCTTCCCGTTGTCTGTGGCCGCCGCCGCGCCCGGTCTGTTCACCGACAATTTCACTGGAGCGGGCCAGGTCGCGGCGCGCAATCAAGACTTCAGCTCCAACGGAGCGCCCGGCGCCGGTACCGGGCCCGCTTCGCGAGGCAGCGTGATTTCGCTCTACGGCACCGGCGGAGGTCAGACCAGTCCCATCAGCGTGACCGGAAGCGTCACCCCGATTCCCACCAGCGCGTCCGGTTTGCTGAATATTGCGAACGTGACCGCAACCGTGGGCGGCCTTCCCGCCGCCGTTCAATTCGCGGGCGAGGCTCCTGGCCTGGTCACCGGAGTGTTCCAGGTCAACGTTCTGATCCCGGCGGGTGTCACCCCTGGTAACGCCGTGCCGGTCACCATCGCGATCGGCAACCTGTCGAGTCCAGCGGGAACCACCATCGCTGTACAGTAATTTCAGTTCTTCCGCGGCGTCTGCTACGGTAGATAAAGTGTTCGCTATGGCGTGGTTCACGCGGGAAAAGCCTGGATTCGAAGGGTCGCCCGAGGGCGAGGAGAAACGGATTCGCACCGAAGGCCTGTGGCTGAAGTGCGAAAGCTGCTCCCAGATTATCTGGAAGAAGGCCCTGGACGAGAACTTTCAGTGCTGTCCCAAGTGCGATCACCATTTCCGCCTGGACGCCCGCGCGCGTTTGAAACTCCTTCTCGACGGCGATTATGAGGAGTTCGACGCGGGCTTGCGGTCCACCGATCCGCTCAAGTTCGTGGATTCCCGGCCGTACTCGGAAAAGTTGAAAGATTCGCAATCCGCTACGCAGCTCTTCGACGCGATCGTCTCCGCTTCCGGGAGCCTGGCCGGGCGCCCCGTGAACATCTGCTCCATGGAATCGAAGTTCATCGGAGGGAGCATGGGCGCGGTGGTGGGCGAAGCGATCACGCGCGCCATAGAGCGCAGCCTGAGCAGCCGGGCGCCGCTGGTCATCGTCTCCGCCACCGGCGGCGCGCGCATGCAGGAAGGCGCCGTCAGTCTCATCCAGATGGCCAAGATCTCCGCCGCGCTGATGCGCCTGGACGACGCCAGGGTCCCTTTTATCAGCGTGCTCACCGATCCGACCACCGGGGGCGTCACCGCCAGCTTCGCCATGCTGGGCGATCTGAATATCGCCGAGCCGGGCGCGCTGATCGGCTTCGCCGGCCCCCGCGTCATCGAGCAGAGCATCCGCCAAAAACTGCCCGCCGGATTCCAGCGCAGCGAGTTTCTGCTGGAGCACGGATTTCTGGACGCGGTGGTGAAGCGGGCGGAGCTGAAGAACTACATCGCGCGGTCGCTGCACTTTTTCTGCGATTGATTGGGGCTGCCTAACTAAGAACGGACCCAGTCTACCGGCACCACTCCGCACTGACGGATTTCATCGTCGCCGGTGATGACGCTGGCCTTCTCCGCCTGGGCCAGCGCGATCGCAAGGGCGTCGCTAAACGAGACGGGATGGGCTGCCTTCACTTCGGCAGCCGCCAGAATGCCATTCTCGTCTGGAAGCACCAGCCGAACCGGGAGAGAGGGCAAACGTTTTAGGAAGTCCGCCGCTCGCTCGGGGCCGTGCCGCTTTGAAATGATGTAGTAGACCTCGCCGACATTCATCCAGTTCATGAGGAGCTGGATATTGCCAGCGTCGGCTTTCTGGATGAATTCGACAGCGGAAGCAGCGGCCTGCTCCAGCAGCCAGGCAATCAGCGCCCACGCGTCAATGACTTTAGTTAGATTCTAGAACCTTGGGTTCGGGCATTGTCGCGGGCGATTTCGGCGGCGCGGTTATCGGTCAAATCTTTGAGAAGGTCCGCGCCCCGGAACATGCCGCGCATGGTGCGCCAGTCGGGACAGTCCCGAACCATTCTTTTCATAACCAGTGCTTCGCCTTGCACGTCGATGGACACTTCCGTGCCCGCCTTCAGGTTGAGCCTCTCCCGCACCGCCTTTGGAATGGCGATTTGCCCTTTCGAAGAGACAGTCGCTTTGGTCATGGCTAGCCTTCTCTTACCACGGTAAGACGGATTGTGCATTTCGTGCAAGGGTGGCCATTAGCCCAGTCTCCGCTAAACTTGATTTAGACCCTCACTCGAAGCATGATCCAACTCCAAGGCGCCGGAAAGCGTTTCGGCCACAAGCTCCTCTTTGAAAACCTCGACTGGCTGATCACTCCCAAGGAACGTACCGGCCTGGTGGGCGCCAACGGCACCGGCAAATCCACCCTGCTCAAGATTCTGTGCGGACTGGAGACGCTCGATTATGGCACCATCAGCTTCCCCAAGGGAATTCGGCTCGGGTACCTTCCGCAGGACGGCCTGACCATCTCCGGCCGCACCGTCTTCGCTGAATGCATGACCGTCTTTGCGGGCCTGCGCGAGATGGAACTGGAGATGGAAACGCTGCACCATTCTCTCGCCGAGCTCGATCCCGCCGGCCCGGAATATGCGGCCGCTGCCGACCGGCTGCACGAGATCGACAGCGAATTCCGCAATCGCGACGGCTATGCCATCGAAGCGCAGGTCGGCGCGGTGCTGGACGGGCTGGGATTTCGCAAGCAGGATTGGGACCGGCTCACGGAAGAGTTCTCGGGCGGATGGCAGATGCGCCTCGCGCTGGCCAAGCTGCTGCTCGAAAAGCCCAACCTGCTATTGCTCGACGAGCCCACCAATCACCTCGATCTGGAAGCCCGCAATTGGCTGGAGTCGTATCTCACAAGCTATCCGTTCGGATACGTGCTCATCTCCCACGACCGTTATTTCCTCGACACCACGGTGAACAGAACCGTGGAGCTGTGGAACAAGCGCGCCTATTTCTACACCGGCAACTACGATAAGTACCTGCTTCAGAAAACTGAGCGCAAAGTGCAGCTCGAAGCCGCCTACAAGAATCAGCGTGACCGCATCGAGCAACTGGAGGCCTTCATCAACCGCTTCCGCGCCCAGGCCACCAAGGCCAAGCAGGTGCAGTCGCGCATCAAGGAGCTGGAGAAGATCGAGCGCATCGAGATTCCTCCGGACGAGCAGACCATCCACTTCTCTTTTCCTCAGCCCAAGCCCAGCGGACGCATCGTGGCCGAGTTCAAGGACGTCGCCAAGAGTTACGGCGAAAAGCACGTGTTCAGCGGCGCGAACTTCCTGATCGAGCGCGGCGACCGCATCGCGCTGGTGGGCATCAACGGCGCGGGCAAATCGACCATGATCAAGCTGCTGGCCGGCGCCGAGCCGCTCAGCTCCGGCGAGTACACGCTGGGCCATAACGTGCTGCCGGATTACTTCGCGCAGGACCAATACAAGGAGCTCGATGTGGACGCGCGCATGCTGGACGATCTCAGCTCCGCTTCCCCGCGCGCCAAGACGACGGAGCTGCGCACCCTGCTGGGCTGCTTCCTGTTCAGCGAGGACGACGTGTTCAAGCGCATCGGCGTGCTTTCCGGCGGCGAGCGCAACCGCTACGCGCTGGCGCGCATTCTGCTGGCTCCTGCGAATTTCCTATTGTTGGACGAGCCCACCAATCACCTGGACATGCGCGCCAAGGACGTGCTGCTGGAGGCGCTGGCGAGCTACACCGGCACGGTGGTCTTCGTTTCGCATGATCGCTACTTCATCGACAAACTGGCGACGCGTGTCTTTGAAATCGAAGACGGCCACGTACACGTCTACCCGGGCAATTACGAAGATTACCTGTGGCGCAAGGCCGGCGGTCCGGATGCGCTGAATCAAGCTGTTTCAAAACCGGAGCCGGAACCGGAGCCTGTTCCGGTCCCGGACCAGGATGATGCGGTCAAGCGCGTCAATCCAATCAAGATCAAGAAGCTCAAGGACCGGCTCGGTTCGGTTGAAAAAGAGGTCGCGGCGCTGGAGTCGGAAATCGCCCGCCACGAAGCCGCGCTGGCGGTTTTCAAGAGCATGGAGGAAACCATGCGTTTGTCGGACCTGGTCGCTGCGCGCCGCAAGACCCTGGAAGCCCGCATGGCGGAATGGGAGCAGTTGTCGGCCGAATTGAATTAAAGCGCTCAGCTAATCGTCGTCGTGCTTGCCCAGGTAGCCGTCCGGATATTCCGGATGCGGCTGGGGAGCCGGTTTGAATCTGCCCGGCACAGGCGAGAGAAATGACGAGATCTGCTGCTCCAAGCGCTTCTTTCCGCAGGATGGGCAGGCCACTTTATCGGTCGCGGGCTTGAGCACGAGCTTTTCAAATCTCGCCCCGCAGTCGCGGCAGAGGTACTCGAAGATCGGCATGCTCTCAAAGAATACCACCCCTTGAAAACGCAAGGAATCCGGCGATCGCGAACGCTTCGCCGAGAGCGAAAATCATCCAGGGGAACGTCAGGGGCGTCCCGCCCGAAAGCCAGCGCCTCCAGTCCCACAGGAACGAGATCAGGATCGCCGCGCCGCCCGCGGTAAGCAGGAGCGCAGGCAGGAGACGAATCCTCCGAGGCTCGCGGGCCAGCGGCTCCTGCGCCAGTATCCATGCGCCGAAGACTGTCATTGTCGCGGCCACAATCGCGGGCGCGAGCACCGGCGCGGCCCACGGCGCCGGCAGCAGGAACAAAACATCCCAGGTGAACAGCGATGGCGGCCAGCCGATCAGCACGCGAAGCCATAGGTAAAATGTAAGATCCCAGACGCCGAAGGCCAGGACGAAGGCCCCCAGCCGGTTCCGGGCGGTCTGCGATACCGCCCAGATCGTTATCAAGGTGGAAGCTTCCCGTGCCAGCTCGATTTTGACCAGAGACATCGTCGCGGGCGTAAGCTGGTTCAGGCGCAATAGCGGAAAGAGCTCTTGGCCAGGCAGACCGGCTGCGGCGCGGATCGGCGCTCCGATCGTTCGGAGGTACACGACTACCGCAGCCTCCAGGTAGCCAAAGGCTATCCCGAACAAGATGAGGTTGAAAATAGACCGACGCGCGGTCTGCTGCGTGCTGCCGCTCCTATCGGTGACCGCCGCCACCGGAAGCGCGGGCGCCGCCGCCCATCGAACCGCTGCTCGCCGATCCACTGCTCACCGATCCGCCGCCCGAGGAGCCGCCGGAGCTGCGCAACCCACCCGAGGAGGTTGAACTGTTTGAACCGGTCGAGCTCGACGAGCTGTTCCCTGCCGCCCGTAGCGGAGCGCTGGAGCCGCCGCTCAACGAAGCCGGCGACTGGCGCGCGCCGCCCAAAGCCGTGGGGCCGCTGCCGGTGTTGGTGTACCTCGGAGAGCCTGTAGCGTAGGGCGAGTAGAGTCCCGGAACGTAAAGGGCGCCGACGGTGTAAGGGCTGTAGAACGCCCAACCGAAGGGGTTGTACCCATAACCCATGCCGGGAAGATATGTAAACATCCCGAAGTACGGATTCCAGGCCCACATTCCGTAGGGGCTTCCGTAACCGCCGTAGCCGTAGGGACTGCCGTAGCCATAGCCGGAATTACAGAGGGTACCATTCGTCGTGGTGGCAAACCCGCCGCAGCCTGGGCCGCTTCCGAGTCCCGAGGTACCCGCGGCGCGAGCCGAGGAAACGTTGGCTGCCGCCACATACTCCGAGCGGCGCGAAGCCCAGTTGTAGAAGGCGTCCGTATCCTTGAGGTCGAAAGACGTCGTCGCCAGGGTCTCATCCAGTCCCACTTGTCTGCCCTTGTGCACTTCAACGGTCTTGACGCCGTAGATTGCTTGGGCATCGCCGTCGTACACGCGCAGGCGAGCAGCTTCGGCATCGAACCGGTACAACCCGCGCTTGGTCAAAGACACGGTCGCGTCTTTATAGCGGATGGTGATGGCGTTATCCTTGAGCAGCTCATCCACCTCCAACATCGTGGAGCCGGAGAGCACTTCCAGAGCGGTATCGGAGAGCCGGTTGGACAGCATGCGGAAAGAACTGTTTTCGGAGACGCGCAGGAATACGCCTGGCGTCAACAGCACCTCGGCACGGCCTTCCTCGGTTTGAAGGACTTGATCGTTCTTGACTTCCGGAAATTCACCGAACTTAGGATCCACCGGCTGACCCTCCAGAAGGACCTTTCCTTCCACATAATGGATCATGCCGGAATGCGCGGAGATCGCGCTCTGGCCCCACACGGACACGGAACCGGCCAAAGCCAGAACCAACGGAAGTCGCGCCATCATGGAGAAGGCCCTCCTAATACCAACAATCATGCGCCTTTTCAAGAGCGCCGTCAAGCGGGTAGTGCCCTAATTTGGCTTCCGTCTGAGTCTCTGTCCGTTGTGGCATTCGGCATGCTCCTGCGCGCGTCAGTTTTCCAGAAACATTAAGTTGTTTGCCACGCCTGTTGAAATCTGATACTACTAGAGGCAGTGCTGGTGGGGGGCGATGGGTAGCCCCCCGAGATTTTTACCCGCAAGATCTTGCGGTGTGGCTGAACCCATCGTAGTACAGCCCCTCCCGCAGTGTCAAGCAAAAACCGCGCTTGAGCGCAAAGGGAAAGCTTTGTCTCAAAGGCGCATAGTGAAAGAACTGAATCACAAGGAGATAAAGATGTTATTCACAACAACTTACAGAAGTGCGCTTCTTGCGCTGGCGGCGCTGATAGCCAGTTCGATGGCGCTTGGACAATCGCTACTCTCAGGGCAACCACAGGCAACATGCATGAAGGCTGGAAGTCAAACCACGATCACGGCGACGTTCACGGGACCCTACGCAAAAGAACTCACAGATGCCCAACTACAGGTTTCGACGAAGCCTGCAATTGACCCGGGACAAAAGGACCTTAACACTTCATTCTGGAGCGATGGCGCGGACAAGGTCCCTGGGAGCCCCGGCGTCTTCTCGATAAGGCTAACAGTTCCAATGACTGTGGCCGATGGAGAATACTCGGTCTCGATTGTCCGAACTTACTTCGGCGGAATCAACAAAGATTATCCGCCGCCATCGGATTTTAGGTGGACCTTCCAAGTGTGCAATCAGAAATTCGAGTGGCCGCGCTTGGATCACCTTACGCATCCCTAATTTTCCGGGCACTTCTCGGTCACAAAGAACCCATCTGCTGTTTCCGGATAGGCCGTGACAATCTCACCATCGCTGGTCTTAGCAGCGATGTATTCACCTAGTTCCTGCGGGGTAAGTTTGAAGCGGCCACGGACATTCACATAGCCGAACGATGAGCCCTTGCACGTCTTCGGATGGAGCGGGGGCTTCCCTGGCCCAACCGTGAGACTGCCGAGCGTGGTTTGGTCTAGCTTGTCTTTATTCGACGGGGCCACTTGTTGCGCCGCAACGAGCGCGGCGCAGAAAGCTATCGGAAGTATCAATTTGCGAGTTTGCATTAGGACTCACTCCTAACTCAGTTGGATCGCCGCATTCAGTGTTTGTCTGATCCATTCAGATATCGTCTTCCCTTCGGATTTAGCAGCCGAGCTAATTCGCCGAAGATCGTCCGCGTTGAATCTTACTGGCACGATGCTGCCCTTTGCAGATCCACGCGGTAGCGGTGGTCTACCAATCCTCTTAGGCTTAGTTTGCCTTGCCATGATCTTTGAACTCTTGGAGGATTGCCGCTTTGACGGCGCTTCGAGGGGAGATAACGGGCGGGATATGAAGCACGGTCACATGCCGTCTTGGCTTAGATGGATCGTCGGTAGCATGAACCCAGGCGTAAACCCTGTCTGTCTTCGGGTGACCCTCCAAAAGAAAAACTTCTACGATTCCATCCCAAACCGTGCGTCCCTTGAAGGTCTCGGTTACGGGGACGCTCTCCAGGTAACTAGCCTTCACTCCATGTAGATCTTGAATCACGTCCCGCAACTCCTGAATGTGGGTCACGCCGTGGCAGCCTCCACGAGTTGGCCGACGTTCCAAAAGCTCGACTCAACCCCTGCCGCCATCGCGGGAGTGCAGCGGGTCGTGCTGTGGCGAAGCACGAGATTGTAATAGGCAAAGTGGAGCGCTACCGCTGCCTCGAAGTTCTCAAGCTTCTTGCTGAAGGCGTACGTGAGGCGGGTCAACCGGCGCATGTGAAGGCGCGTGGTTCCATTCAACCGTTCGATATAGCTCGTGGATGCACGGTCCATATCGGGATCGCCACTGATGCGGCGCTTTTCCGTGATGACGATCTTCGCAGGACTGTACTGGCGCTCGGGATGGGATTCGTCCCGAACATAGCTCTTGATGATCTGGGCGAAGTCCGCAGTCCCACCGAATTCAGCGTCGATTGCTTCTACGTATTCACCTAGCGCATCGGCGGAAAGTTGCACCCGATTTTTCATCCGGCCTGCGATGTCGCCGATAAACACATCGGCGGTGGCGCGGGTACGCTTGCCAATGGCAAAGGACGGCACAAGCTTGGTGTCGGAGTCGATAGCGCAAAACGTCCACACGCTGCCGAGTTGGACATCATCACCGGGCCGTACGTTTCGATCCTTCTTGCCGATGAAACCCCAGATTTCGTCAAGCTGAAGATGGTCGCAATCCAGGTTCCGCATCTTGGCATCCAGTAGTGTGGTGCAGCCCTGGCCGACCTTCACGCCAAGCCGCATGATCGTGTCCCGATGAACGCCGGTCATACGTTCGATTGAGCGGATGCCCGAACCCTCGCAAAGCGCTCCGATGATTCCGATTTGCTTGTCGATGCTCAGTACGTTTGCCATGTAGTTATTGTAATACGAAAAGTTAGCGCATGTCAATACTTTTTGTGTTACACTAACTACCGCAAGATGAACCCCGAGCCAGATGCACAGGACGGAGCAAAACCCAACCCCGAGGTAAAGAAGACGGCTGCCCCACCAGTGCGTTCCGTATGGAGCATCGGCGAAATAAAACGAAAGCTTCATGAGCGCCGCGCCAAGAAGAAAGCTGAAAATTCCACAGACAAGGCGGCCCGGCGTACCGCCGTTGCCACAGTCTGGATTGCCATCTTTACCGTTGTCTTGGCCGTCGTTAGCGCCATAACCCTTTACGAAGTTTACGAGGGCGGTGCCGATACCGCTAAGCTTGCCCAAGCCGCCGTCGATCAGGCCCAAGCGCTTAGACTTCAAGAGCAACAGACGGAAAATGTGGCTACGGCTGGAACTATCCAAGCCAAAGCTGCCCTTGAAGCCGCTACTACGGCTTCCGATACCTTGAATCAAATGAAGACCTCTTTTGTAGTTGAGCAAAGACCTTATTTGGTCCAAGAGGCTCCAATGTGGATTCAACAACCAGGAATCTCGGCCCAGACTTCCGTAAACCTCTACTTGAGGGATATCGGCAAGACCCCAGCTGTAAAAATTGAGACCTATGGACGCCTTATTCGCTTCAGGGGGAGCCCGCGCACTGATCCCAAGGGGGGTGATGTCTTCTTCAACTTTTTGGAGGGTGCATTTAGAGAACTGGACGAATCGTCCATAAAGGGTCAGAAAGAGAAGTATGCTCCATTTGTGAGACACGACGTTGCGCCTGGGGATCATTATTTCTTCACGCTCCTGGACGAGGGGCCGAACGGTAGCTATGTGCCGTTCACCCCCCAGGAGATGACGGATATCGGCACTGGTGCCATGGGCTTGTTTCTTATTGTGAAGGCTAGATATACCGATCAGTTCGGCGGACGCTATGAAACGGAGGTGTGTCAGTTCTTCTTTGGAAGAGATACAACAGTATGGCACTTTTGCCAGTCGCACAACGTCATCAAGTAATGCGGCGTGCAGCAAGACTTTTTGTGATACAGTTTCTCCATGCGGAGACTCTCTACGGTCTTGGTTCTGTTGGCATTGATTCCATCTTGCTGGCAGCCAATTTGGGGGCAGACCCCAGGTGTGGGGGTAAATTCCGGTCAAAACCAGCCACAACACGCCCAGCTCCGAACAGATACCGCCGGTGACAATCAACGCGGTACGGATGCAACGCCATTGATTGTTGAGACCCATGGCCGCGCCGATAGCCCCGATGAAGCCGCCAAACAAAAGGCCGAAAAAGACACCAAGGAGTACCGGGATGCTTGGACGTTCCGCCTCACAATAATCAACGCTGGCTTCACCGGCCTTCTGGCGCTTATTGGTATTGGCGGTGTTTGTCTCGCGATTCGCACTCTTCGTGACCTCGAAGCTCAAACCAGATTGCAGTCGCGTTCCATCGATCTTCAGGAACGACAAATGCGTCAATGGGTCTCTGTGACCAATTGGGAAGTACGTGCACCCCCACCAGGAGGTTATGGAAGTAAGGCCCTTTCGCCCAGCATCAGAAGATGGATCGACATCCGTTTTCAGCTTCGCAATGAAAGCGCGTTGCCCCTCACAATGGAGGCTGAAGTTAGTTTCAAATTCGAGGACACGCCGCCAGTGAACACTAGATTTGCAACAGCTAAGGATACTATCTTGCTCCCCGGTAACCCCTACAAGGTCAATGTCCCGCTCGACATCACAGAGGGCCAATGGAGAGCATTCGAGGTTGGGGCGCTGCGTTCCGAAATCCGGATAGCCATAACCCACGTCGGAGCCAGTGGTCGCATCGAACCCGGAATGGTCATACAAGGGTTTTTGTATTGCGGTGGTCCCGTGGCCGCCAGTTTTGAATATGAGGTCATCAAACTGGTGCCAGGGAATGGGAATTATCCCTTGCAATCCTAGGGCCGTTGAAATTAGGACACCACCGTCAAGCGGGTCAAGTTTCTAAGCTGCACTATTTTGACGCTTCAAGGCGGGCGGCTGGAACGGACGGGACTCCATTTATTTCAGATAGTCCAGGAGCCGCTGGCCCCGCTGCTTATCGGCAGGGCTGCTCTTGGGGGCGTCCAGGAGCTTTCCGGCGAGCACGCGGGCCTGGTCGCGGTCGCCCAGGCCGAGCGCCACATAGGCGGACACCGAAAAATAGCGCGGGGCGTCCGCCGAGTCCAACACACGCGGTAAAGCGGTTAAAACCCGTGCCGCCTCAATGGTTTGCCCGCCGGCGAGAAGCGCATTGGCGAGCTCGATGGACACCTCGGCGCGATCCGGCTGTAGCGCCAGGAGTTGCCGGAATGCATCGGCCGATTCCTGGGGTTGGCTGGTCTCGATCATGCGGCCGTAATCCCACAGCATCTTGGGGCTGCGGTCGCCGAGAGCGTAGGCCGTCGCGAACTCCTTTCGAACCGGCGCCGGATTCCCCGCTTTGTCGGCGCGCCATAACAGGTAACCGAGCTGGACGTGAGGCTCGGGCCGGTCCGGCTGCTCCCGCGCCAACGCTTCCAATTGCTGTTTGAAGCCGGTGTCGTCCTGGCCGCGCCTTTGGGCCAGCTCTGCCAGTATTAGTCGCACCTCGAAGGCCGGAGCAGGCTCGGGAGCGGCGGAAACGTCACCTGTCTGAATCCCGGCGGCGAACACCATCGCGCGAAAACGGTTGCCGAGCAGGTAGGCCTGGAGATCCTTTTCGATGACCGCCGCAGGTTTGCCATAGACGGATGTCAAGGCCTCCGCGGAATCCCTGCCGACAGCGATCGCCGCGAGCAAATCCGCGAATCGGGGACGGTACTCCGGGCTCAGATACAGCATGTGGGTGAGCGCCCAACCTTCGTTATACAAGCTTCCAGCCTTGTTCTTCTCGTTGTAGTACGGCGAGTGGGAATCGGCGGCCAGGATCACCGGCAAGGGCACCCACTTGTCATGCAGAAGCGCGCGCACACGAACCGGAATGAGCTCGCCCAAAACGGTGCGGCCGCCCAGCGGGCGAAGCGTCGAATACAACTCCGCCATCCCCTCGCCCAGCCAGGGAGGGAGCTTCAGTCCCAAGTGCTCCACGGCAAGATGGAAGTACTCGTGGAGGGCGACGGGAAACGTATCCGCCCCGGCGCGGCTCCCGCCGCTGCTGCTAAGGCCGCCCATCACAATCGTGTCGCGCTCGATTCCGGAGAAGTAGTAGGCGACGGCGAAGTCGTTGGGGCGGTAGGGCTCGTACTCCTTCGCGGCGCCAAAAGCCACGATGCGCACCGGAGTCGGTCTCGCCGCAGGCGGCGATGCGTCAAGTGAAGCATCGACTAACGACAGGCTCCGAAACAAGGAGCGAACTGCCTCGAATTCCAGGAGCGCATCGCGAACGCCGGCCTCGTCCGCGGTGGAGTACACCTCGAAGTTCGGAGATTGGGCGCGAATCCAGCGCGGCGCGGCTGCGGTAGCCACGACGGCCAACGCCGAAGCCGAAGCCAGGACGGCAAGCAGCCAACTCCGGTGGCGCATGGAACGTTGGAATCTAGTGCGCGGCGGACGGCGTAGCGCTGGACTTTGCCGCGCCGGCCACGCCGAGCTTGATGGAATGCGCGACCATGTCCTTGCTGCCCTCCGGCACGTCGACTACGACTCGCGCACCGATTTTGAGATCGGCAACCTGGGCTTTCCGATCGTTGCTGGTGATCTCCGTCTTACCGTCCAGCTTCACGTCGACGTTGCCTTTCGCGGTCTTGACGGTGACCACGTTGCCGGTCACCTTGGCGATGGTTCCGGTGACGTGATCGAAGCCTTCATGCGCAAAGACCTGGGTCGCGAGCGCGAGCAGGAACACAGTGAAGGCAATCCTAATGATGGTGGTGCTCCGGTGGCGATGCATCGGTATCTTCTCCTCTTAAAAACCTTTCTTCTTCCTCTTCTTCCTTGCGATCCTCCGGGCCCTTGGGATTCAGCTTTTCCATTGCCTTCTTTTCCGCGAAGGTGAGTTGAGGCAAATGCCGGATAAAGTTCACCAGCTTCCAGGAATCCTCTTCATCGTGAGCTGACTCCGAGCCACCCCAGGCCGGCATTCCCGTGAGACGAACTCCGTTTTGAATTATATAGAACAATTCGCCATCGGTCAGTTGCTGGGTTTCCGGCCGGCGCATGTCGGGCGCGGGGGGAACCAGGTTCCGCCCCATGAGGGTGTCGCCGCTGCCGTCGTTGGAATGGCACGAAGCGCAATGGTCGGCCCAATGCGCGCTAGCCTCCTCCAGAACTTCCGGACTCGGGGCGATCGGGTTGGCGCGAGCCTTGGCCTCAGCCGGCATCGCGGCGGTTCGAGCCTGGCGCGCGAGCCAGCCTTCCAGAGCCGTGGGAGGTTCGTGCGCGCTGAAACCACTCGCTTGGCGGAGCGCGAACAGGCCTGCCGCGAGCAACACCATCAGCATCGCCGCGGCGCCCGACACGAACCAGCCAGCTCTGTGCATGACCTTCCTATTCTGAACTATTTGCCGCCCAAAAATTCAGGATGGAAGAGGCCCGATGGAAGGTGCCGGTCTACCGCGAGGCGGCAACGGCCGTTCCGTTTTGCACGCGCTGGAAATGGAGTGTCTCGGTCTTGCCGTCGGGAACCACGGGGATCACTTCCAGCTCGAGCGTATCTCCCTGTTCCGCCGCGCCAAAGCGCCGCTTGACGACTTCCTCGCCTTTGGTTTCGAGCATCACCAGCTTCGAACCATTGAAATACAGCGTCACCTTGACCTTCCGCCCGCCCTCCTTCACCTCGCACTCCTTCCCGAGGGTACACGCATACTCGGCGATTTTCTTGTCGCCCTGCGAATTGGTGATATGAATCGCGTCGCCTTGGCTTTCAAGAATCCACACGGCTTTCACCGCGCCTTCCTGCGATTGCCAGGCTCCGGTCAGCTTCGCGCGCTCCGCGGAATCCTCCGCCACAGCGATGGTACTGAGAAAGGCTCCGAGGAACGCCGTCAAACACAAAATACGGAAACTCATGTTCTTCACCCCTTGTAAACTACCCCACTCTCTAATAACACATCCGCGCGCCATAGCATAGCCATACCGTCGATACGGTAGATTGGCCGGATGTGCTACGATCCGAAATGGAACTGCACCAAGGAACTTGTCGGCTCGCGGAGAGGTGGCTGAGTGGTCGAAAGCAGCGGTTTGCTAAACCGTCGTAGGCCTTTAAAGTCTACCGGGGGTTCGAATCCCCCCCTCTCCGCCATTACTCCACCGGAACAATCTCGACATCTGAGGGTCGCAGACCAAAGTCGAAGGCCCCGACGATCTTGTCCTCGGCCAGAATCTCTGCGGGCTTGAGCGAGTTGTATTCGATTCGTGGATGGGCCGGCACCGGCGAGCCGGAACGATCCGAAACAATCCCACGACGCGAATCACCGAGCCCATGTACGCTAAAATAAAGATTATGGACGGCACATTTAATCAGCTCTTCCAAGAGCTGCAAGAGACAAAGTCGGCATCGGTTCAGGTCGCATATGCGAAGGACAAAGACGGGCAGCAGATCCCCTGGAAGTTCCTCATGACCCAATATGGCCGCAAGCTAATCGTCACCCGCGAAGACAATAGCTATATTCGTTACCGCGCAGAGTCAGGAACTCCGACAGTTGTTTTTCCGACTGCCACAGTCGGAGTTTCGACCATGGCGGAGGAGCTACTCAGAATCCTGTAGGAGTTTCCTGCCTCGGCGCCCGCATCCAAAGTAACCGCTCCCATCGGGCAACGCCTTCCACGCGAGGCGGCGCAATGGCATCGTCGGGAACGGCTAACCTGTAAGCCCCCTTCCGCCAGGATCTCCAGCTACTCGAAAACCTTCTCCACCGGCACGATCTCGACGTCCTCGGGCCGCAGACCGATGTCGAACGCCCCGACGATCTTGTCCTCGGCCAGAATTTCGGCGGCCTTGGGCGAATTGTATTCGATCGTGGACGGACCGGTGCCCACGATCTGGCGCTTCAAATCCGCGGCGTGGTCGGTGACGGCCACAATCTGCAAGCGATCCGCCCGCAAATGTTTACGAATCGCCGCGTTGACCTGATCGCGCGTGAGCTTGGCGAGCGCATCCTTGATATACGCGTTGTAGTTGGGGATGCCATAGTACAGGCTGTCGATGGCATACGCGAGCTCGGCGCGCTTGGTCTTGGTGAGCACGTTGACGAACTTGCTTAGGAATTCCTTGGTGCGGTCAAAGTCCTCCTGTGGGATGCCTTCCTTGATCAGCTTGTTCAGCTCGTAGACCGCCAGCCGCAGCGTAAACGCCGCCTGCGGAGGTTCGGCCGGACGAATCCAAATCTGAAAGGCCTGGCTGCTTCGCGCCACGTTGGGCGGAGGCTCCAGCACCAAGCCTCCGCGCGGAAAATACTCGATGTAGTCATAATCGCCGTAATTGATTCCGCGAATCTCGCGGATGCGCCGGAACAAGCGTCCGCCGCTCTCGCGATGTTGCCCGAAATAGGATTGCATAACCAGCAGCGCCGGATAATCCGGATCGCCGCGCTTGACGTCGATGGGAAAACCGAGCGAGTAAGCCACCGAGCGCGTATTCTTTTCCACGATCAGCGCGCGAGTATGTTCGATCGCGCGCGGACGGATCGCCAGCGCCGGCGCTGAGTCCGTCGCGGGCAGAGCGCCGAAATCCTTCCTGAGGCGATCCAGAAACTCAGCCGTGTAGCCGCCGGCGATACCGATAATCAAGTTCGATTGCGTGTAGTGCTGTTTGTAGAACTGCTTCAGATCGTCGATAGTGATGCGCTGAAGCGCCGTTACCGATCCGACGCTGTAATGGCCGTAGGGAGTGCCGCGATACAGCTCGCTCAGCAGCACTTCCTTGCCCAGCTCTTCATCGTTGTTGCCGCGCATGCCCACACGCAGCGAGTTGATGGCGCTGTCCTTCAGGCGCCTGAAATCGTCCTCGCGCCACCCCGGTTCGAGCAGCATGGCGCGGAAAAGCTTGTAGTAAGCCTCCAGGTTGTCGACGTGGGTCGCGCCCGAAAAGGTGGTCATCTCCTGATCCACCTGGCTTCCAACCGAGGCCGCCATCGGGAAGAGAGCGTCGACAATCTGGTGATGGGTGAGATCCTTGGAGCCTCCGCCTGCGAGCATCTCGGCGGTGAGGCGCGCCAGGCCGGGCTTGTCGTCGGGATCGCGAGCCGCGCCGGTGGTGAACACCAGACGCAGAGTGACTACGGGTGAGTTACCGGGAAGCGCAACGATTCGCATTTGTGAGGCCCGTGTTTGAGCGAGGGCGCACAAGGTGAAAGCCTGCGCCAGTAGCAACCATTTCATTTGCTCGCTCCCGTTAAAGTCACGATCGTGCGTCCGCTCTCGATCAAATACTTACGAGCCATCTCCCGCAGGTCTTCCGGCGTAAGCTGTCCATACTGCGCATACAGCTTGTCGATGGTTTCGGGAGTACGGCGAAGAGCAACATACTCGGCCACGGTCTGCGCGACGCTTTCGCTATTGTCGAGCCGCAACGTGAACCCATACCGCTCGCGCTTCTTCACGGCTTCGAGTTTATCGGCGGCAATCAATTCGTCCTGAAAACGTTTCACCGTGTCCAGGATTTCGGCGCGTATCGCGGGAAGATCTTCCGCGCGCTTGAGGCGTGCGTGGATGGTGAACAAATCCGGATCGACGCTCGAAGGGGCGCTCGCGCTGAGGCTGTCAAGCTTCTGTTCGCGGACAACCAGCTTCTGATACAGCTCCGAATTCTGACCGAAGACCAGCGTCGAGAATGCATCCAGCGCCGCCGTATCTTTTGCCGTATCGGTGTAAGCGGGGCCTTTATAGGCGATGGTCAGCAAAGGCAGCGTGGGTGACGGCCAATCGACATGAGCCTCGCGCGGGCCCTGCTGCTTGGGCTCGACGGGGATATCGGCGTGATAGCTCCCGCGCGGCCAATTGCCGAAGGATTTGTCCACCAGCGCTCGAGCCTGCTTCGCGTCCACGTCGCCGGCCACGATGATCGTTGTGTACTCCGGCCTGTAGTAGCGGTCGAAGAACTTGATGCTGTAATCGTACTGGCTGGGCATGTCCTGGACATCCTTCAGGAATCCCATGGTGGTGTGCTTGTAGGTGTGCCGGTCGAAAGCCGTGTCCGCCAGCACTTCTTCGAGCTTGCTGCCCGGATTGGCGCTGTTCTTGTTGTACTCCCCCAGCACCGCGCCGGTCTCGGTCTTGAATGCTTCCAGCGGATACTTGAGATTCTCGAACCGGTCCGCCTCCATGGCGAGGATCGCGGGCAGGTCTTCCTTGGAAAAGGTCGTGTGAAAGACGGTGCGGTCGCTGCTGGTGTTGGCGTTCGAAGCGGCGCCGGCACGCTTCAGGATTTCTTCGTACTTCTCGGGCGGATATTTGTCGGTGCCGCGGAACATCATGTGTTCGAACAAGTGCGCGAACCCGGTCTTGCCAGGCTCGACTTCATTGCGCGAGCCGGTCTGCACGACGATGAACACCGAAACTAAGTTCGGCGAATCGGTGGGGATGGTTACCAAGCGGAGCCCGTTGGCCAGATCCTCCTGGGTGAAGGAGAACGGGAAAGTCTTCGAAGGGGGATCCGCAGCGACAGCCGCCAGGACCATGCAGAATAAAATGAGGGACAGCCGCACCATGCCCTGAGAATAGCAAGTGGGGCAGGTCTGTGACCTGCCGTCCCATCCCGTCCGCACGGTGGCAGACGGCAGGTCAAAGACCTGCCCCACATTGCCTTTTACCAATCCCGCAGGATTTCCCGCGCGGCGTTGTGGCCGGGAGCGCCCATCACTCCGCCGCCCGGATGCGCGCCGGACCCGCATAGATACAGGCCCCGCACGGGAGTGCGATAGCGCGCCCAGCCGGCCAGAGGCCGCAGCACGAACATCTGGTCCAGCGCCATTTCTCCATGAAAGATGTTGCCGCCGGTAATGCCGAAACGGCGCTCCAGATCGAGCGGAGTCAGCGTCTGCTTGTGCTCGATAATGGAGCGGATGTTCGGGCAATATTCCTCGATCACGTCGAGAATGCGCTCCGTGTAGCGCGTGCGCTCGCGATCCCAATTGGAATCCTTGAGCGTGTAAGGAGCGTATTGCAGGAAGATCCCCATGATGTGGCGGCCTTCGGGAGCCAGCGTCGGGTCGTACATGGTGGGGATGGTCATCTCGATCAGCGGCGATTGCGAGGGGCGGCCGTACTTGGCGTCGTCCCAAGCGCGCTCGATGTACTCGACGCTGGGGCAGATGTGCATGGTCGCGCGATGTTGGGGGCTGGGCGAATCGCCCGGCAGCGCTTTGAAATTCGGCAAGCCATTCAACGCCAGGTTCATCTTGAGCGACGTCCCTTCGCTGCGGAACTTGCGAATTCCATCCAGGAATTCGCTGGGAAGATCCGCCGCATCCATTAACTCAAGGAACGTTTTTCGAGGATCAAGATTGCTGGCGACGATGCGCGCAAGGATCTCTTCACCATCGGCAAGCACAACGCCGCGGACGCGTCCGTCGCGCACTAGAAACCTACTGACTGCGGCATTCGTGCGGATCACCGCTCCGTGGCTGCGTGCCGAATCGGCGATGGCGTTCGAGACCGAACCCATTCCGCCGCGCACAAAGCCCCACAGGCCCCGGTGCCCGTTCACTCCGCCCATGCAGTGATGCAGCAAGATGTATGCGGTGCCAGGCGAGCGTGGGCCGCCGTTGGCGCCGATGACGCCGTCGGTGGCGAGCGTGACCTTGACCTGCTCGGACTCGAACCATTCGTCCAGAAACTCGGCGGCGCTTTGGGTGAAGATCTTGACCAGTCCGACGATCTCGGCTTTCGAAAGGCCTCGCAGCCGGCCCATTAGTTTCAGATACTCGATGAAATCGCCTACGCCTGAGGGCGGGAAGTTGGGAGGAGTGGCCAGCAGCAGAGACTCGGCGACCTGCGCCAGGCGCTCCAGACGATCTTCATATTTGGGATAGGCTTCGGCATCGCGCGCGGAAAACTTGGCGATCTCGGCCAAAGTGCGCTTGCGATCCTGCCACATGAAGAAGTGGCGGCCGTCGGGAAACGGTGAGAAAAACGCCGGGTCCTTGGCGTCGACGCGGTAACCGAAGCGCGGGAGTTCCAGATCGCGAACCACCTTCTCTTGCATCAGGCTTGCAAGATAGGAAGCCGTGGAGACTCGGTAGCCCGGCCAGATCTCTTCGGTGACCGCGCAGCCGCCCACCAACTCGCGCGCTTCCAGCACCAGAACCTTGCGCCCGGCGCGGGCCAGATACGCGGCCGTCACCAGGCCGTTGTGGCCGCCTCCGGCAATGATGGCGTCGAATGTCATGGACATGTGATCGGCGCCATCATCACCGCGTGGTAATTATCGCGCTGCGAAATCACTTGACCGGCGCGGCAGCCGCGGCGTTCCAGCATCTGCGGAGGTGTCAGCGGCTCATGCCAGGAGGAATCGGTCCAGGCGACCCAAAAGTGGGCGCCTTGTGCGTCGTCAACACTGTCAGCTTTGATGGAATCGAAGCGTGCGGCCTTGACGGCGAGATCGGCCACGTCGCGTCGCGAACTAAGTCGAGGTCCGAGTGGTCCGCCGCGGCCGGTTTTCAGGCAGTCGAGATAGAAGTCGATCGGATAGTGCAGATACGGGTCGATTGCATAGATCGGAATCCGCGGCGCGGAAGTGTGTTCCGCATCGAGCATGGCGAGAGTGAGCACGTCCAACGCGAGCTTGCGGTTATCGGTCGAGTGGAACGCGGCCGCGTTCACGCCCCAGATTCCGGCAGCGGCCATCACCGCCGAAGAAACCAGGCGAGGCATTCGCCACACCGCATCGGCGAACAGCAGGAAGAACGGCCAGATGGTGAATAGCAGGTGACGGTGTCCCCAGATCGATTGCGGCAGCCATTGCGAGAGGGCGAACGCGATAGGGGCGGGGGCGATCCACAACAGCATTAGCCATTGCACCCGCGGTTCGCTATAGCGGCGGTAGCACAGGACGAACAAAATCAGGACGGCGAGAGCGTGGTAGGTGGCGTTGCCGCCGAATTCCGCAAAGCCGGTGAGATCCACCCAGAACCAGTTCAACTCCCCGAAGGTCGGCCGGGAAATCCAGCCTAGATTTTGCGCCAGACCGCGCGCGTGCAGCACTTTCCCCGCGTACCAGGCCCAGGGCGAGAACAGAATCGTCACCGGCACAGTCGCCAGCAGGAACGCGAGGGCATTCCGGGGGCGCGACTTCCACACCAGGTAGGCGAATTCCAGAAGTACAACGCACCACCCGTAATATTGCGTGTAACCGAGGAATAAATTCGTGGCGCTCAAGATAACCAGATTACGGACCGAGGCTCGATCGAGGTATCGTTCAAAGCGCCAGGCCGATAGCAGGGCCGCGAGCATCAGCAGGCAATACATTCGCAAATGCTGCGAATAATACATGGCGTAGGGATGCACGGCGACAATGGCGATCGCCAGATTGCGCGCGGCCGGCGAGATCTTCAAGTCGCGGCAAAGCGCGAACACCGGAAACAGACACAGCACCGACGCGGTAACCGGAAACAGGCGCAGCCACAACAGCGACTCTCCGCCCAAGCCGGTCCATAATTTCAAGAGAACATAGAGCAGGGGTGGATGAATGGCGTCCTGCGCTGCCGCGGCGAACAGGTCGTGCCAGTTGTCCCGCGCCAATTGGACGCTGAAGATTTCATCGCCGTCGAGTGCGAAATCGGCGATGCGCCACAACCGCATCCCGACGAACAGCGCGACCACGGCGAAGGTGGCAATTGTCGCGGGCGATACTCTCGCAGCCGGCCGCGCAGCAGGTGGCGAAAGTGTCGCCGTCGAAAGCGGTGCTGGCGAGGCGCTCATCGGCCGGATGGATCCTTCACGGCCCACGATAGCAGGCGCAAGGGCGCGGATGCTATACCTGAAACGGTGCTGGTTCATGGCCATCGCGGTGCCCGCGCGTTGCGTCCGGAAAACACTCTGCCCGCGTTCGAATATGCCATCGCCCAAGGCGTGGACGCGCTGGAGCTGGATATGGCGGTCACCAAAGACAATATCCTGGTGATCTCGCACGACCCGATGCTTCACCCGCCCGTGTGCAGCGGACCTGTTCCAGAAGCCGTGATCCACCAGCTGACCCTGGCTCAGGTTCGTGAATGGGACTGCGGCAAAGTGCAAAATCCGGTGTTTCCGCGCCAGCAGACCGTTCCGGGCACCCGCATGCCCACGCTCGATGAGGTGTTCGATCTCGCGCCCAAAGGCAAGTTTCTATTCAACATCGAGACCAAAATTTTTGCGGACCATCCGGAGCTCACGCCTTCGCCCGAAGAATTCGTTCGCCTCGTGCTGGTGGAGATTCGCAAGCATCACCTGGAATCGCGCGTGATTCTTCAATCCTTCGATTTCCGGACGCTGCACGCGATGAAGCAGGCGGCTCCGGAGATCGCGCTTTCGGCTTTGTATTCGGGTTTGTATCCGGGCGACCCCAAGGATTTCACGGCGATCGCCAAGGAAGCCGGGGCGGGCATCGTTTCGCCGGAGTTTCACCTGGTGACGCCGGAACAGGTGCGCGCGGCGCATGCGGCCGGGTTGCAGGTTGCGCCCTGGACCACGGACACGCCGGAGGACTGGGACCGCCTCATCGCGGCCCAGGTTGACGCCATCATCACCGACGATCCCGCAGCCTTGCTGGAGCGCCTGGGACGCCGCAGGCGGTCGCCTTGAGACGGCTTGATTGCTCGACTTCGTGAGCTATAATTTGCTCGTGGAGGACAATGAGCAAAGAAGACTGCATTGAAGTCACCGGAACCGTTGTTGAGAAATTTCCCAGCGGCCTGTTCAGCGTACAGCTCGACCAGGACCGCAGCGTCTTGGCCCACTTAGCCGGAAAGCTCCGCCGCAACCGCATCCGCGTGCTGGCGGGAGATCGCGTCACCCTGGAGCTTTCGCCCTACGATTTGACCAAGGGCCGCATCACATACCGCCACAAATAACTCCTCAATTTACAATCATTTCGCGAGTTTAGCGCTTTTTCTCTCCCGCTCCCGCGCCAGGTAGCCCGCACAATCGAAGGCGAGAGGAGCACCCCCGCTTTGCCTGGTACGCTCATTCCCATTAGACCCCGCCGCGCGCCGCCGCCCAATCTGTTCGACCAACTGGCGAACCGGGTTGTCGGCCAGCCGCATGCGATGACGCAAATCGTGCCCTACGTGCAGATGTACCGCGCGGGCTTGGCCGCGGAAGGCCGGCCCGTGGGAGTATTTCTCCTGCTGGGCCCCACGGGCACCGGTAAAACCAAAACCGTCGAAGCTCTCGCCGAAGCGCTGCACGGCAGCGAGAAGGCCATGCTGAAGGTCGATTGCGGCGAGTTCCAGATGGAGCACGAGATCGCCAAGCTCATCGGCGCGCCGCCGGGCTATCTGGGGCATCGTGAAACCCAGCCCATGCTCACGCAGCAGAAGCTGAGCGGGGTCACCAGCGAAGGCTCGAACCTGTCTCTGGTGCTGTTCGACGAAATCGAGAAGGCCGCGCCGAGCATGACGCGGCTGCTGCTGGGAGTGCTGGACAAGGCCACCCTGCGGCTGGGCGACAACACCAGCGTCAATTTCGAGAGAACCATGATTTTCCTGACCAGCAACCTGGGCGCCGCGGCCATGCGCAAGGAGCTTTGTCCGGACTTCGGCTTCGAGTCGATGGTGCACGCGGCGACGAACGCCGCCACGCGCGGAGGCCTGGCGAAGCTCGCCAGTATCGGAATGGGCGAGGTGCGGCGCAAGTTTTCGCCGGAGTTTGTCAACCGCATCGATGCGGTGATCACGTATCAGCCCTTGTCGGCGGATTCGCTGGAGATCATTTTCAACCAGCAGATTGCCGCGCTCGAAAAGCACATCCACGTCCGGCTGGAGGAACGCGCGTTCGAAATCGAACTGAGTGAGGGAGCGCGCGGGTTGCTGCTGAAGCTCGGGACCAGCGCGGAGTTTGGCGCGCGCGAGCTGAAGCGGACGATTCTGCGCAAGCTGACGCAGCCTCTGGCGGCGCTGCTGGAGAGCGGCGGGATCCCGCCGGAATCGTGCGTGCGCGCGGAGCTGGCCGCGGACGGAGAGAATCTCGATTTGCGCGTGCTTGAGTTGATCGTGGAGGAAGGCTAAGCACCGTGCCGCGGCTATTGCAATTTCGCGGCTTCGGCTTCGATGGCATCGCGGCCGATCAGCGGAGCTTCGATGTTCTCGTGCGCGCTCTCATCCAGCTTCACTGCGGCGGCCTTGCTCTCGAATTTGATGCGGAACTCAGGGACCGTGCCGAGTCCTGGATCGATTTGTTCCCAGGCCGCGATGCGGTACTCGCCCGGAGGGAGGCTGGCGAACTTGAACTGGCCGTTGACATCGGTAGCGGTGGTCCGGGTGAAGTCGGTGACCCCTTCCGCCGGAACGCCCGGCGTCCACAGCGTCACGAATACGCTCGCCAGAGGCATTCCATCCGCGCCATGCACGATTCCGCCGATATCCCCGGCATTCGGCGACAGAACGATGTTCAGCGTTCCGCCGCTGCCGCCGGTCAAGTCGAGCGGCGTCTTCATGAGGTCGAGGCTGCCGAAGCGGATGGATTTGATGTAGGTTCCCGGCGGCAACGGCTGCACGCTGACCTGGTAAATGGCGGGCATGATGTTGTGGATCGCGAACGTCCCGTCGTCGGCGGTCTGACCACGGTTGCCCCCGTTGTCCGTATTAATCACGAGGGATAGACGTGCGTTGATGCCAGGCGGCGCCCCTGGCTGCTGTTGCTGCTGCGGCGGGGCGGCTCCTTCGGTCGAGATGGTTCCCGTAATTTCCGCGCCAGGAGCCAGCGACAGAACCAGGTCATCCACATCCGCATTCCCCACGGTGACGATCTGCCGCGCCATTCCTCCCGCCCCAGGCCGGGCCTGCGAGGCCTCCAGGATGTAGACGCCCGGCAGCACGCGCTCGAAATTGAAACTGCCGTCCCGCACTGTTGCAAACGGCTGGGGGCCAAGAATCGGGCCGTCTTTCGGGATGAGACGCAGCGGCGCGTTGGGCGCTGAAGTTTCGGCGGCAGGTCCGGTGAGCTTGCCTCGAACCCGAAAGGCGCGGGCCTTGCGCATGCGGATCTCCGTGCCGCGCGCGATCGCTCCGGCGGTAACCTGCACCGCAATCGCCCCCGAAGGATCGGTTGCGCCGGGATAATAGGTGGTCACGTAGACTTCTTGAGGGCCCTTCTGGATCGCGTCCATTTGACCCGCCGGTTGAGCCGTGGCCGAGATGTAATAAGACCCTGCCGCAAGATTCCCGATCGAGAAGACCCCTTCCGCATTCGACGAGCCGCCGCTGGAGGGCTGAAGCCGTTTCTGTCCCCCCACGTAGGCCCATCGAGCAAGTTGCACGTTGACGTTGGGATACGGATCGCCGTCCTCGTCGGTAATCTTTCCGGAGATCACCGCCTGCGGCGTCATCTTGATGGCGATGCCGGTGAGCGTTTGGCCGGAGGTGAGATCGAGCACGGCGATGGGGCCGCTTGAGCTGGCCGTGTAGTTCGCCCGCAGATAGCCGGCCCGTTCCGAGGAAAGAGTGTAGCGGCCCGGCGCGAGATCCCCGAAAGTGAAGTTGCCTACCGCGTCGGAAGAGGCTGTATACGCCTGGGGCTGCGACGACGCCCTCGCTCCGGCGGGTTGGGCCGCCGGTTGCCCGCGCAAGGTGAGCGTGACGCTCTTCAGCGGCTCTCCCGCCGTGCTTATGACGGTGCCGGAGACGCTGCCGCGTTGCTGGACGGTTTGCGCGGGGCAGACTGCCGCGGAAATCAATGCGAGGAGAGCCGCTTTCGGCATGAGTCACCTCAATAGAAATTTATCTCAAATTCCCGTCAATGACTTGGACGCGCCTCGGCTTCGATCGTCTTACGCGCTTCCTCTGGCGGCGTATACTTTCCGGTATGGAACCGCGTTCAAAACGACGGCTTGCGTGCGCTTTCTTCCTGGCGTGCTCCGTGGGGATTGCCGCGGACGCGCCCGTCCTCTTCCTTTGGCCCAACGGGGCTCCCGGATCGGAGGGAAAGACCGCGCCCGAGGCGGTCCGCACCACGCCGCAGGGCGAGCACATCATCTCCAGCGTGCATCGTCCTTCCGTAACCGTGTACCTTCCCTCGAAGGAAACGGCCACGGGAGCCGCCGTCGTCATCGCTCCAGGCGGAGGGCATAGCGAATTGTGGGCGGATCACGAAGGCTACAACATGGCCGCGTTTCTCAGCAGCCATGGCGTGGCCGGGATCGTGCTCAAATACCGGCTGGCCAGAGAGAAGGATTCCACGTATAAGGTCGAGGTGGAAGCGCTGGCCGACACGCAGAGGGCCATTCGCCTCACGCGCAGCCATGCGGCGGATTGGGGCATTAATCCCGAGCGCGTCGGCGTGATGGGGTTTTCGGCCGGCGGCGAATTGGCGGCGCTGGCAGCCACTCGCTATGACAGCGGCAACCCCAGTTCGCCCGATCCCATCGATCGCTTTGGTTCAAAGCCTTCGTTTCAAGGGTTAATCTACCCAGCCATTCCGAAGGACATGAAGCTCTCCAAGGACACGCCTCCAGCTTTTCTCGCGTGCGGCGAAAACGATCGTCTGGACATTTCGCAAGGGTTGCCCGAGCTTTACCTGGCATTGAAACGCGCCGGCGCGATTGCGGAACTGCACGTCTACACGGGCGTCGGCCACGGTTTCGGCGTGCGTGAGAGCACCAAGGGACCCGTGGCCGGTTGGCCGTCGCGCTTCCTCGAATTTTTGGATGCGCGCGGTTTCCTGAAGAAGCCGTAGTTCCTATTTCCAGTCCGCGGTGAACACGTTGAACTCGTACTTGCTCTGGCCCTGGTAGCTGGATACGAACGCCAGCCTGGTTCCGTCGGGCGAAAACTCGGGGAACGAGGTAAAACCGCCGTAGCTGGTCACTTGCTCTAGTCCCGTTCCGTCGGTATTGATCAGGTACAGCTCGAAATCGCTGCTGTCGCAGTTATGCTTGTTGGAGGCGAACAGGATCTTCTTCCCATCCGGCGTGAAGGTGGGGGCGAAGCTGGCGCATCCGTAATTGGTAATCCGCTTCGCGCCGGAGCCGTCGGAGCGCGCCACGAACAGCTCCATCTTCATCGGCGCGGTCAGGTTCTGCTTCAAGAGCGACCGGTACAGATCCAGCTTCTCCGGCGTATCGGGGCGGTAGGCGCGCCACACCATTTGCGACCCATCGCGCGAAAACACCGCGCCGCCGTCGTAGCCTTCGGTCTTGGTCAATTGCTTCTTGTCCGATCCGTCTTCGTTCATGCTCCACACGTCCAGATCGCCCGAAGCCATGGAGGTGTAAATGATTCTGTGAGTCTTCCAGTTGATCGTCGCCTCGGCATCGTAGCCGGGAGTATCGGTGAGCTTCTTGACGATCTTGCCCATCTTTCCCGTGTCTTCGGCCAGGTAAATGTCGAAGTCCGGATAGACCGCCCAGAAGTAGCCCTTGCTGCGATCCGGCTTGGCCGGGCACGAGGCATTTTCTGTATGCTCTGGGCCTTCATGCGTCGACGCGTACAGGATATGCTTGTTGTCGGCGAGAAAATATCCGCACGTGGTCACGCCTTTCCCCGTCGACACCATGTGCGGGTTCGATCCGTCCGCGTTCATGATGTACTGCTGGTCGCAATCATGGCCATCGCGTGTAGACTGAAAGATGAGACGCTTTCCATCCGGAGCCCAGTACGCTTCCGCGTTCTCTCCTCCATGCGTCAACTGCCGAAGATTGGTGAGCCGGGTCTTGACGAGTTGGGTTTGCGCTTGGACCCGGCTGCAACCTCCGAGAACGAGAAGGAGCAAGACCGTCCCAAGGCACATCGCGGTGCAGAATAGCTTCCTCATAAGCGACCATTGTAATTGAATTTGAGAAGGTCATCATGAAACTCGGCATCGACTTCGGAACCACCAGAATCGTCGTGGCGGCTGCCGACCGCGGCAATTATCCCCTGGTTCCGTTCGAAACCGCCGACTCGACCTTCGAATGGTTTCCTCCGCTGGTGGCCTTGCGCGGCGGCGATCGCCTATACGGATGGGACGCATGGCACGCTCAGGCGGATTCGTCCTGGACCATAGTCCGTTCCCTCAAGCGCTATCTCGAGGATGCCGGGCCCGAAACCCTGCTCGAAGCCGGAGGAGACGCCGTGCCGCTGGCCGAGCTCATGCATGGCTTGCTGGGCGAATTGCACAAGCAGCTTATCGCGCACTTCGGCGCCGGCGAAACTCTGGAGATCATGCTGGGCGTTCCCGCCAACGCCAATAGCAACCAGCGCTTTCTCACCGTCGACGGGTTCCGGCGCGCGGGCTTTTCGGTGCTCGGATTGTTGAATGAGCCTTCCGCGGCCTCCATCGAATTCGGTCATCGCCAGAGCATGACGGGACGGATTCTGGTCTACGATCTCGGCGGAGGCACCTTCGACGCCTCGCTGGTGGAGCTGGATGCGCGCACGCATACCGTGCTCGCCACCGAGGGCATCTCCACGCTCGGCGGCGACGATTTCGACCGCATCCTGGCCGAGCTGGCCCTGGGCGCGGAGGAGCTCGCCGCGCTCGATTCCGCCGCCAGCTTTCGCCTGGAAGAGGAGTGCCGCCGCCAGAAAGAGGCTCTGCATCCGAACTCGCGGCGCATGGTGGTGGATCTCGATTTGATTGAAGAAGGCCGCGGCCAGGTCATCATTCCCGTGGCCAGCTACTACGAGCTGTGCCGTCCTCTGATCGAGGAAACCGTGGCCGCGACCGTGCGTCTTGCCGGCGACTCCGCCATCGACGCGCTGTACGTTACCGGAGGCGGCAGCGAGCTGCCTCCGATCGCGCGCATGCTTCGCGAAGAGTTCGGCCGCAAGGTTAAGCGCAGCGAGTATACCCGTTCGGCTACCGCGATCGGGCTGGCCATTCAGGCCGATGCGGCCTCCGGCTACACTCTGCGCGAGGTGTTCACGCGCAACTTCGGCGTATGGCGCGAATCCGAAGCCGGCCAGCGCATGATCTTCGATCCTATTTTCCCCCGCGGCACGCGCCTCCCCGCGGCGGGCGAGCCTCCGCTCACCGTTTCGCGGCGCTACCAACCGGTTCACAATATCGGCGATTTCCGCTATCTGGAAGCCGCCAGCGTCGATCCGGACGGACAGCCCTCCGGCGATATCGCCGTGTGGGACGAAATTCTGTTCCCCTTCGATCCGGCTCTGGCGGACATGCGCGTGTTGTCCGGCGTCGCGGTGGAAAAATCCGCCGCCGCCGCGTCGCAGGAAATCGAGGAGCGCTACGCCTGCGACGCCGCCGGCAGCGTCACCGTCACCATCAACAACACCGTTTCCCACTTCGGCCGCGAGTTCAAGCTGGGGCGCTGGAGCGGCAAGGCCAAGGTGGTCCGCCCTTCGGCCCGCAAGCGGGCGCGCAAGGCCTCTACTTGAGCCCTGCTTACTTGAAAAAGCTAGCATGTTCTACCTGTTCCACGTCTTCCGCTCCTTCATTCCCCTCCTCAACCCCATCGGCTTCGGTGCCGGCGACTTCGTCGAGCTGTTTGTGGCAGCGGTGCTGGTGCTTCTGGTGTTGGCGCGAGGTCATGTGGTTCGGTTTGCCCGCCGCTTCGCGGAAAAGACCGCGTGGTGCATGCTGGCTTTGGGTGCGCTGACCGTCGCGCTTCGTCTAGCGCTGCTCCCGCAGGCCGGAGCGCCCATCCAAAGCTCCGCCGACGACGCCAGCTACCTCCTGCTCGCCGATACTCTTTCGCATTTCCGCCTGGCCAATCTCACGCATCCCTTTCATCGGTTCTTCGAAGCGAATTTCGTGCTCCAGCAACCCAGCTACAGCTCGATATTTCCCCTGGGCCAGGGCCTCGCGCTGGAACTGGGCCGCGCGATTTTCGGTCATCCATGGGCGGGCGTTCTTCTCTCCGAGGCCGCCCTGTGCGCGCTGTGCTACTGGATGCTGCGAGGTTGGGTTTCCGCCGGGTGGGCGCTGGCCGGAGGGCTCCTTGCGGTATTCCAACTCGGCCCGCTGACCTATTGGATGAACTCCTACTGGGGCGGCGCGGTTTCCGGAATCGCCGGCTGCCTTGTGTTCGGGGCGCTTCCGCGGCTTCTGCCGCTCCCCACGCGAGCCCTGACTCTGAACCGCGACCGTGAGGGAGCGGTCTCCAGAAACGCCATCCTGCTCGGCTTGGGACTCGGCCTGGAGTTGCTCACCCGGCCGTACGAATGCGTATTCCTGGCCGCCATCGTCGCGCTATTCCTTTTGTTCAACGGGTTGTTCAATGAGAAGCGCTTGGCCCTCGCCGTGCCGCTGGTCATCGCCGCCACGCTGCCTTTTCTTTCCCTAACTCTGGCGCAAAACAGGGCCGTCACCGGAAGCTGGACCACTCTGCCTTACATGGCCAGCCGCGATCAGTACGGCGTTCCCACCACCTTCACCTTTCAGTCTGTTCCCGCGCCGCATCGCGACCTCACTCCGGAACAGCAGCGCGGCTACGACGTGCAATCCGAGGTTCACGACCGGGAAAGCGCCCTGAGCCTGTGGCAACGGCTGCTGGATCGCTCCGGCTTGGTCCGCTTCTTCCTCTTCCCCGCCCTCCTTGTGACCCTGCCGGTATTTCTTTTGACCCTGCGAGACCGCCGCCTGTGGTGGCCCACGGCGTCCATCCTGCTGCTCCTCGCCGGCTCCGCTTTCTATCCCTACTTCTATCCGCACTACCTCGCGGCGCTGGCGTGCGCATTCTTGCTCATAGCCGTTACCGCGCTGAAACGCATGCCACGGATGGCGGCGTGCACCATCCTGTTTCTTGCCGTGGCGCACTTCGCGTTCTGGTTCGGCGTTCACGCCTATGGCAATCAGGATTTCCTCGACGCTTTCGGCCCCTTTGAGCTCTTCGATTTCGTCAATCACGGCGATCCGGAAGGCCGTCGTCCGATCCTGAAACAGTTGGAACAAGCCCCCGGCGGCCAGCTCGTGTTCGTGCGCTACGGGCCGTTTCATCCTTTGCGCGAATGGATCTCCAACGCCGCGGATATCGATCGCTCCAAGGTCGTTTGGGCGCTGGATCTCGGCCCGGAAGAAGACGGCAAGCTGCGCGATTATTACCCGGACCGCACGGTCTGGCTGGCCGAGCCGGACGCCCGCCCGCCCCGATTGCTCCCCTATTCGAAGTAGCCGGTGGGGCAGGTCCCCGACCTGCCACTTAGTAACGATTCGGACACCGGCTCCGTAGCTATACCCTTCCGCGCTCCCGTCCTTCGGCCGGGTCAATCAAGGTCAGGGAAGGAAATAGCTTGCGGTAAAAGCCACGGTCGCGCGAGATGAGACGGGTCGCCTGGGCTTGCGCGTGCGCTCCGATCAGGAAGTCGGCAAGAATCCGGGTCCGCTGGCCGCCCTGCATACGGTATTTCCGCCACGCGCGGCTCGCGAGGAAGCCGGCTTCGCGGCTCAGCGGTTCGACGCGAATCTCGCTGCTTTCCAAAAACGCCTCGCATTCGCGCTGCGCTGAAAAGTGGATGCACAGTTCCGCGTACACCAGATCGCAGATTATCAGGGAGCCGAAATTGGCTGCGCCCTCCAGGGCCTGCACAGAGGCTTCGTAAAAACTCTCGTCCGGCAGCAAAATATCGAGCAGGATATTGGTGTCAATCGCGGTGATCATCGTCCGCGCACGTCGCCCAGAAACGTATCGACGGAGGAATAGCCGAGCTGGGCGAAACTATCTTTGCAGCGGCCCTTCCATTTCCGGAGAGCGAGTTTCCTGGGGGCCTTCTTCAGCACAATCGAGCCTTTGACCACCCGGAACTCGACTTCGGTTTCAGGACTCAGCGCGAAGCGGTCGCGGATCTCTTTGGGGATCGTCACCTGACCCCGCTCGCCTATTTTCATACTTTATAGTATGTCAGAGAATACATGACGGGGCGAGGGAACCCTTGAGAGCGTAGCGCCCCGCTCACCCTGTAAGATGAAATATGCCCCTCAAGCGAATCGGCATTCTCACCGGAGGCGGTGATGTTCCCGGCCTCAATTCAGTCATCAAGGAAGTGGTCTTCCGCGGCACGGAGAACGATTGCGAGATCGTCGGCATCCGCCGCGGCTGGGAAGGGCTCACCCATCTCAATCTCGACGACCCGGCCAGCAAGGAGCGCTATGTTCAACCGCTGAACCGCGCCAACACCAACACCATCGACCGCACCGGCGGCACCATGCTGCACTCCACCCGCACCAATCCGTCGAAGATGCGCAAGCTGCCCGCATTTCTTTCCGCCGATAGCTTTCCCAGGAACAACGACACCTGGGATTTGAGCAAACAAGTGCTCGGAAACCTGGAAAAGCTGGGGATCGACCACTTGGTCGCCATCGGCGGCGACGACACGTTAAGTTACGCGGCGCGCCTGGATAAGCTGGGCATGAAGGTGGTCGCCGTCCCCAAGACCATGGACAACGACGTGCGCAATACCGAGTACTGCATCGGCTTTTCCACCGCCATCACGCGCGCCATGGACGCCATCCAGCGGCAGCGCACCACCGTGGGATCGCATGAGCGTGTGGGCATCTTCCGGGTCTTCGGCCGCGACGCCGGCTTTACAGCGCTGTACACCGCCTATGTCACTTCCATCCGCTGCTGTATCCCCGAATACAAATTCAACCTGGAACACCTGATCGATATATTGATGGTGGAAAAGCGCAACACGCCCAGCAACTACGTGCTGGTGGTGCTCTCCGAAGGCGCGCAATGGGAAGGATACAGGGTGCAGGAGTACGGAGAGCCCGACGCGTTCGGCCATCGTCACAAGGCCAGCGTGGGCGAAGCTTTGGCGATGGAGATCGGCAAACGCACCGAAGAAGAGTGCATCGTCAGCGATCTGACCTACGATCTGCGCAGCGGTGAGCCCGACTTCGCCGACAAGTTGATTGCCGCTACCTTCGGGAACATCGCCATGGACGCCGTGCTCTCCGGCAGAAGCGGGCTGATGGCCGCGCTGGTGCACGGCTGTTATACGCTGGCTCCGATTCCCGATCCGGCGCTGGGCCCGCGCAGGGTGGATCTCGACAGCATGTACAACAAGGACCGCTACCGCCCCAACTACGCCGATAAGATGGGCTTGCCCATCTTCCTGACGCAACCCGGCTAAGGCCGCAACATGGGTCTTCTCGATCGTTTAAAGATGGACCGTTTGCGCGGCCGCCCGGCCATCGCGCCTTCCGAAATCCGCGCCTATTTCAACCGCGCGGCCGGCGACGAGGAGCATTACCCGTCCACCATCGATCCGCGCATCTGGCACGTCAAACTGGTACTGGAACATTTGGAAGCCTGCATGGCCCCAGGCAAGCGTGTTGCCGATATCGGCTGCGGCAAGGGACGCTTCGCGCGCATCGTCAAGGAGCGCTGGCCCGACGCCCATGTGGTCGCGGTGGATCTGGCGGAAGCCATGCTGGCCCATGTCCCGGCCAATCTCCAGCGCATTGCCGCCAGCATGACCTCGCTTCCCGTTGCCAGTAATGCGATGGATGCCGCCTATGCCACCGAATCGCTCGAACACGCCGTCGACATCCCCGCCGCGGTGGCCGAGCTGGCGCGCATCGTTCGGCCCGGCGGGCGCATCGTCATCGTCGACAAGAACGCGGATGCCTGGGGACGATTGAATACGCCGCATTGGGAGCGCTGGTTCGGGCGCAAGGAGCTGGAGCGCCTGCTCGAGCGCCACTGCCGCCGCGTCTGGAGCCAGCCGATTTCCTATTGGGAAGATGTCCCTCCGGATGGCCTCTTTCTAGCCTGGTTTGGCGAGCGTTAGTACTGAGGGTCCCAGGTATTTTCAGGGCTCCGGTACCGCCGCGAAATAGGAGTTCACGGCTATTCCACCTACTCTGATCGCGAACTAGAATCGGGATGCAATGGAACTCGGTCAATATCAGATGCAAATCGTGCTCAGCCTGGTTGTCATACTGGGCGCCGCCTTCGTCGCATTGGTCTGCGATCTTCTAAAGGGCAACAATGAGCAGCTTCGCGAGCTTGCCATCGAGCTCAAGGTCCGGCGCGAGGAAGAGAACAAGCGTTTCCAGATGCTGGCGCCCCATGCCCTTGCCGCTCCGGCCGGGGCGGAGCACGTTGCCGCGGCGAGAGCGCCGTTGGCCGCCCCCGCCGCCAAACGGCCGGAGAGGCAGGAAAAGCGCGCCCTCGCTCCGGAAGCTCTGGCGGCCATCCGGCGGGGAGAGCAGTTGGCCGCCGCGCCAAAGCCTCGCCGCGTGCCCGATCGCGTTCCCTCCGAACCTCCCGCTGCCGGCCAGCCGGTGATGAAAGTCCCCGTGGTGGAAATCACGCAAGCCGAAATCATGCAAGCCGAAGTCATGCCACCCACTGCCGCTCCAGCGGTTGCGAAAAAGTCCTCCGGCGCATCCCGGGACTGGGGTGCGCTGCTGAATGCGCGCCGCAGGCCGGCCGAGTTGACTCGCTTGAATACGGTGGTTGCGGCAACCGCTTCCGCACCATCTCAACAGCTACGGGTTGAACCGGCTTTGCCGGCCGGCCTCCAGGATGGCTTCGTCCTGACCCGCCTGGTGGAGAGCCGCCAGCCGGTAAGCGGGCTGGTGGTCTCGATCGGAGTGAGCGCCTCGCAGGATACGAATCGTTCCCTGCCGGCCGACATTCGCGCGCTGATCAAATCCTTGATCGGCCCCAACGATTTCGCGGCGCAATCCGGCCAAGACGAGTTCCTGCTGATTTACCCCGGCGAGCGCGGCGCCTCCGCCCAACGCCGCCTCAGCCAGATCGCCGAACAACTGTGGGATTTCCAGCTCCGCTCCATGGGCTCGCTCTCGATCCTGTTCAGTTGGGGCGGCGTCGAAGTGCGCAGCGAATCCATTGACGAGGCCATCGCCTCGGCCACCGAGCGGATGCAGGAAACCCGCCGCGGCCGCAGCCGGGTCCTGACCATGGAACCGAGAGCGGATGCGCCCCTGCGCCGTGCGGTTTAGGTTGCAGTAGGGCATGTGCCAGGGTCCTGGATTCTCCTCCTCCGATTTCCAGGACCCAGCCGGCCTCTTGATTTCCATCGCCGCCGGACGGGACCCCACGGACCCAGGCCGCTGTTCCGCCAGCCTTCGGTTTTCGCTCCTATAATCTAAAGGTATGGTCCCGCCCAAAGCGCGGCTCATCATTCTCGTGCTTGCAGGCGCCGTTGTGCATGCGGGCGCCGCGTTCGCGCAAAAGGTGATCAGCACCAAGGCCGGCTTCGTTTTTTTCGTCCAGGGCCGTGTTTCCGTCGAAGGCGGCCGGCTCAAGACCGGCGAATCCTATCGCCAACTCAAGGATGGCGAGAGCCTGTCCACGGAGCGCGGCAGGGTGGAGGTCTTGTTGAATCCCGGAGTCGTTCTCCGGCTCGGCGACATGAGCCGCTTGCGCATGGACGATGTCAACCTCACCGACGCGTGCGTGTCTCTCGAATCCGGATCGGCCGTGGTTACAGTGAACGACATTCTCAAGACCGATCGCTTCCGTCTGATTGCCGGCGGTAGCGTGATCGTGATGAAGCAAGCGGGCGTTTATCGTTTGGACGTGGGGCGCTTGCGCGTGTTCAGTGGCCGGGCGGAAGTGCGGCGCGACGGCGGCCCCGCCAAAGTCATCGCGAAACGCGGCCAGGCTGTGGATCTCGGCGACGGCTTGAATGTGGCGAAGTTCGACCTCAAGGACACCGACGCGCTCCAGAGATGGGCCAATGCGAGATCGTTCAGGCCCGTCCCTCGCGGCTTCGGCTTACGGGCGGAGCCTCCCCCGCGGTTCGACGCTCAGAATGCAAGCCCAACTGGACGCTAGACCCTAGCCTCCGCAACCTCTACTTCTTCCAGCCGATCTTTACCAGCCGGTCTCCCTGAAACGCCCCGATATAGATTGCGTCGCCCACCTGAAGCGCCACGGAGACGCCTGAAATCAACGCGCCCTTGCCTTGCGAATCAAAGACAGTCTTTGCCTCCATTTTCGCCGGATCGATTTCCGCTACTCCGAATTGCTGTGAGCACGGCGTGCCGCTGCCAGTGGGACAATCCCCGCGAGCGCCCTTCACTCCCGCCGCCAGCATCTTGCGGTCGCGGGTCCAGGTAATGTTGTCGGGCATGAAATCGAGCTTCACCACGCCCGTCTCTTTGCCTTCCTTGAGGTCGTATTTGTGGACTTCCTTGGCCGTCCACGCATTGAAGTACATGGTGCGGCCGTCCGCGCTCACCAGAACGCCGTTCGGATAGCCCTCCCGAGTCCCCGGCAATTCCGTTTCGCCCTTCCCCGGCGTCCAGCGCGCGACCTCCCCGCTGGGCTTCCCGCTCATCAGGTCGGCGTTGTTGCCCTGTGTGCCGCCCGGCGTCATCAGCGAAGTCGGGTGGGTGGCGATGAATCCTCCGTCGGGCATCACCGCCACGTCGTTGAACTCCGCCATCGTGACCGCGCAGCCGTGCCACACCAGCGTCCAGTTCCCGGCCGCCTGCTTCAGCTCGAACATCTCGATCGACTGCCGTCCGCCGTGATTGACCACGTAGAGCTGCATCGTCCCGCCCGTGCGCTTCCCCAGCGAAATTCCGTGCGGGATCATTTTGTCACCCACCGGACCGGGGCACGCCGCATCGCCCCAATCCTTGCGTGGCTCCGCCGTGATGGAGATGGGGCTGTAGGTTTTCTTGGCGAGATCGAACAGCACCAGGCCGGCGCCCCCTCCGCCGCCCCTGCCGTTCACAAACTGGCTCACGATCAGGTATTTTCCGTCCGGAGTCAACTCCAGATCTTCCGGCGAACGCGTGCCGCAGAGGATCTCCACGTCGCCGTGCGTCCCGCACTCCATCAGCGCCGGCTGCGGTGCCTGCGGGCCACGCTGCGCTGAAGCCAACCCCGCCACCGCGATCAAAATCGCCATCGCTTTCATATAGATAAATCCTCCTCACACATTCTAATTGACACCGTGGGCTAGCAGGGGGAAAATGTCTTAGGCGAAGAAATGGCGAATAAAATGGCGAGCAACATCCTGTCCACTCTGGTCCACAAAGGAACTTTTCCTGCCGATTCCTCCTCTTTTCTTATACTTGACCATCTCTCGCAAACCCTCCGGCTGCCCCGAGGCGCGATCTCCGAAATCCTCGGCCGCCCATCCTCCGGCCGCACCGCCCTTTTGCATGCGATTCTGGCGGAATCGCTAAATCGCGGAGAAATCTGCGCCTTCATCGACTGCGCCGATGCCTTCGATCCCGCCACCGCGCGGAACAACGGGGTGGCCCTCGAAAGGCTCCTGTGGGTTCGCTGCAATCGGAAACCCGACTATGCCCTGAAAGCCGCCGACTGGATTCTTCATGGCGGAGGATTCGGGGTGGTCATTCTCGATCTGTGCGACGCCTCGCCGGAAACGCTGCGCCGCATTCCGCTTCCCTGGTGGTACCGTTTTCGCCGCGCCGTCGAAAGCACCACCTCGATTCTGGCCATCGCGGGAAGCCGCCCGATCGCGGGTTCCTGCGCGTCTTGCATCATTGAGATGGAGCGCCGCGGCACGCGCTGGTCCGGCTCCGCGCAGGTTCCCGTTCTCGACGGAATCGATTTTCGCGCCGCCTCGAGAAAACCGGTGCGCGCCAGCGCCTCACTCCAAGCCGTTCTGAGTGGGGCAGGTCTCTGACCTGCCAGCTACTGAGTTATGTTCGCCTGCGTTCATTCCACCCACGGAGATCTTTTCGCGCTCGCGTCCTCTTTTTCGCCGGCGGTGGAGCGGACCTCGCCTGGAACGGTGGTTTTCTCCATCGCCGGACTCGGCCGATTGATGGGCACGCCGCACCAGATCGCCGCCGAGATCGGACGCTGTGGCGCGGCTCTGGGAATCCAGGCGAGCCTGGCGATCGCCGGCAATCCCGACACTGCGGTGTTGATCGCCAGGAACAAACCCGGCGTCACCATCGTCCCGCCCGGCCAAGAAGCGGACTTCCTCGGCAATTTCCCTATCGAAACCTTAGCGGCACATTGGGAAGTCACGCCGCGGCTTCTCGAAACATTCGAGCGCTGGGGCATTCGCACGCTGGCCGCATTGGCGGAGCTACCGGAAATCGGCCTCGCGGAGCGTTTCGGAGAAGCCGGAGTGCATCTGCGCCGCCTCGCGCTCGGCCGGACCCAGCGCGTGCTCCATATCGCGATTCCGGAAAACAAATTTGAAAAGCGAGTCGAGCTGGACCACCCTCTGGAACTCCTGGAGCCGCTGCTGTTCGTGCTCTCGTCCATCTTGAATGAGCTTTTGAGCGCCATGCGCCGCTTGTCGCTCGCGGCCAATCGCATCCATCTCGGCCTGGAGCTCCTTGGTTTGGAGTTAGGTGCCAAATCGCGCCACGAGCGCATTCTGGAGTTCGCCGCGCCGATTCAGGACGCGCCCATGCTGCTCAAGATCCTGCAACTGGACCTGGAAGCACATCCGGCCGCCGCCGCCATCACCGCCGTGAGAATCGAGCTGAATCCCGTGCCGCCGCAATCGGTGCAGCATGGGCTCTTTCTTCCTTCTCAACCCGAGCCTCAAAAGCTGCAATTGGTCCTGACGCGCATCGCCGGACTGGTGGGCGGGCACAACGTGGGATCGCCGGCGTTGCTCGACACGCATCGCCCGGATGCATTCGCGATGCTGCCGTTCCGTCCCCCGTCTCCGTCAACTGGAGAGGTTTCGCCTCGCTTCTCATTACAAATCGCTCTTCGTATGTTCCGGCCCGCTCTCGCAGCCACCGTGCGCGTGAAACAGGAGCGTCCGGCCGAAGTCGCCGCCACCGGTGTTCGTGGAACGGTTCTCACCGCTTCCGGCCCGTGGCGCAGCGCCGGCGAATGGTGGACCGAAACCCGCTGGGTGCGCGATGCCTGGGACATCGATCTGAGCGACGGCGGAGTCTACCGCATTTATTTGCGCCTGGATTCGCGGCATTGGTTCATCGAGGGTGTCTATGACTAGTGGGGCAGGTCTACGACCTGCCATTTTGAAGGGCATTTATGCTTGAGAAATACGCGGAGCTGCATGCCCGCTCGGCCTTCAGTTTTCTGGAAGGCGCGTCGATTCCCGAAACCTTGATTTCGCGATGCGCCGATCTCAACATTCCCGCCATCGCGCTTCTTGACCGCGACAATCTCTCCGGCGCCGTGCGTCTCCATCAAGCCGCGAAGAAAGCCGGCATTCGGGCGCTGGTGGGAGCCGAGATCACGGCCAGGGAAGGTTTTCGATATCCGTTGCTGGTGGAAACGCGCGAAGGGTATCAAAACCTCTGCCGGCTGCTATCCAAGATCAAGCTCCGCGAAGCCAACGGCAATCAACATCAAGCCGCCGCCACGCTCGACGATCTCGCCGAGCACTCGCGCGGACTCATCTGCCTCACCGGTGGCCACGAAGGGCCTCTGGCCCATTCGCAAGGGCAGGTCGGAGACCTGCCCCACATTATGGAGCAACTCATCGGCGTCTTCGGCGCAAACAACGTCTACGTCGAGCTCCAGCGCCATCGTCTCCGTGAAGAGGAGCGCCGCAATCAGGCTGCGATGGACCTTGCCGCGCGCTTCCACTTGCCTCTGATCGCCACCAACGGGGTCTGCCACGCCACCCCCGAGGAACGCGAGCTGATGGATGTCCTGACCTGCGTGCGCCACAAAACCACCATCGGCAAAGCCGGACGCCTGCTGGCAAAGAATTCGGAAAGCCACCTCAAGCCGGCCCAGGAAATGGCGGCCCTGTTTGCCGATGTCCCCGCGGCCATTGCCGAAACGCGAGAGCTTGCCGCGCGGCTCTCCTACACGCTCGCCGATTTGGGCTATCAATTCCCGCCCTATCCCGTCCCACAAGGCGAGACGATGGATTCGCTCCTCCGCAAGCTGACCGAGGAAGGCGCGCGGGGCCGCTATGGGGCCACATGGAATAAGGCTCCGGGTGAAGGCCGCGTGCGCAAGCAGATCGAACGCGAGCTTGCCCTGATCGAGAAACTGAAGCTCCCCGGCTACTTCCTGATCGTCTGGGACATCGTGAAATATTGCCGTGATAACAACATTCTGGTGCAGGGCCGCGGCTCGGCCGCCAACAGCGCCGTGTGTTATTCGCTCGGCATCACCGCTATCGATCCCATCGGAATGGATCTGCTGTTCGAACGGTTCCTTTCGGAAAACCGTGGCGAATGGCCCGACATCGATCTCGATCTTCCCAGCGGCGATCAACGCGAGCGCGCCATTCAATACGTCTACGAACGCTACGGACGCCTGGGCGCGGCCATGACCGCCAACGTCATCGGCTATCGGGGCCGCTCCGCCGCGCGCGATGTCGGCAAGGCGCTCGGGTTCGAAGAAGAAACGCTCGCGCGTTTGTCGAGCCTGGCTCCCCGCTGGGGCTATCACGATCAAAAGGACACGGCCGAGCGCCAGTTCCACGACTCCGGAATCGATCTCCACCAGCCGCTGGTGCAGAAATTTCTTTCGCTTTACTGCGCCATTCAGGACCTGCCGCGCCATCTGGGGCAACACTCCGGCGGAATGGTAATCTGCCAGGGGCGCTTGGATGCCGTTGTTCCGCTGCAACCGGCGACCATGCCCGGCCGCGTCGTCGTGCAATGGGATAAAGAAGATTGCGCGGACATGGGCATCGTCAAGGTCGACCTGCTGGGCCTTGGAATGATGGCCGTGCTGGAAGATTCCATCGCGCTGATCCGAGAACACTCCCGCGAGGACGTGGATCTGGCGCATCTTCCGCAGGACGACCCTGCCGTGTACGCGGCTCTGCAAAAGGCCGACACCGTCGGATTGTTTCAGGTGGAAAGCCGCGCCCAGATGTCGTGCCTGCCTCGCCTGAAGCCGAAGAATTTTTACGACATCGTGGTGGAGGTCGCCATCATCCGCCCCGGCCCCATCGTTGGCGAGATGTATCATCCCTACTTGCGCCGCAGGCAAAGACGCGAGGCTCCCGAATCGATCCATCCGTCGCTTGAGCCCGTATTGAAGCGGACGCTGGGCGTCCCTCTCTTTCAGGAACAGCTTCTGAAGATGGCCATGATCACCGCCGGATTCAGCGGCAGCGAAGCCGAAGAGCTGCGGCGCGCGTTCGGCTTCAAACGCTCCGAAAAACGCATGCAGGAAATCGAGGGCAAGCTTCGCGCCGGCATGACCAACAACGGCATCACCGGCGATGTGCAGGATCGCATCGTGAAGTCGATCTCCTCATTCGCGCTGTACGGATTTCCCGAGTCGCACGCCGCCAGCTTCGCCTTGATCGCCTATGCCAGCGCGTATCTCAAGTGTCATTACCTGGCCGCGTTCACGGCGGCGATCCTCAACAATCAACCGATGGGGTTCTACAGCCCGCAAACATTGGTGAAAGACGCCCAGCGGCACGGTTTGCGCTTCAAGCCCGTGGATGTGGAGCACTCGCAATGGTTGTGTACCATCGAACATCACCAAGATCTACATAAAGGAGCCAAACAATGGGTCCGGCTCGGCTTCAATTACATCAAAGGATTTCGCGAAGACACGGCCCGAGCCATCGCCGCCGAGCGTGAGCGCGCCTCCTTCACCAGCATTCGCGATCTGGTGCGCCGCGTTCCCGGGCTTCATAAAGATGCCCTGAACCGCCTCGCTGAAATCGGCGCGCTCAATTCCATCGAAGGTACCGAACACCGTCGAGAAGCCCTCTGGCAGTCTGAATTAGCGCTGCGTCCCGTAAGCGAATTGCTTGATCCAGCCACGCCTTCTGAGGAAGCCTCTCCGCTTGCACCCATGGACGCCGTCGAACGTCTGCACGCGGATTTTTACAACTCCGGCTTGACCATCGGCCCGCATCCGATGAGCTTTCATCGCGAGCGGATGAACCGTCTGGGCGTCATTCCCGCCGCCGGCATTCGCCTGGTTCGCGACGGCGTTCTGATCCGCATCGCCGGCTGCGTCATCTGCCGGCAGCGGCCCGGCACGGGCAAAGGATTTCTGTTCCTGAGCCTGGAAGACGAAACCGGCATCTCCAACGCCATCGTCCGGCCCGATCTTTTCGATGCGGAGCGAACCATGCTGGTGAACGCTCCGTACCTGATTGTCGAAGGGGTGCTTCAGAATCAGGATGGCGTAGTGTCGGTGAAGGCCGAAAGAGTCCGCCCGCTCAATACTTCCTTGGCGCCTGCCGCGTCGCACGACTTCAGATAGGCTTGCAGACAGGACCTGCCGGCTTTTGGGCCGGGTGGCTGCAACCAAGCCGCATCAATAGACCTGCGAATATCGCGGAAGAATTCAGCGTCGCGGACCCTGCCTGAGCGGATGAAATTGCGGCGTTACGGGAGTCAGGACTCGAATTCGATTGTTGTTCTCGTCGGCGAAGTAGATCCGCTCGGATTGATCGGCCGCGACACTCGCCGGGAAGCTGATTTCCGCAGTCGACGCTGGGCCCCCATCGCCGCTGAATCCGCTTACCCCGTTTCCCGCGATCGTATAGATCAGGCCCGTTGACGCGTCAACCCGCCGTATCCGGTGATTGATCGTATCCGCGATGTAAAGATTCCCGTCGAGGTCCAATGCCACTGACTCGGCATAATTCAGGGTCGCATCCCTGGCTGGTCCGCCATCGCCGCTGAATCCGCTTTGGCAAACCAAAACGTTAAAGGGAGGCGCTCCCGTCGCGCAGCCGCCCGACCCCGCGACGGTAGTCACAATACCCGTGGCCTCCGTCACCATCCGCACGCGGGAGTTCTCGTAGTCGGCAATGTAGAGGTTCCCGCTCCGGTCGACCGCTGAGGGTATGGGATCCCAGAATAGAGCATCGACGGCCGGTCCGTTGTCGCCACCGAAACTGGTGACAAACTGACCCGCAACCGTCTCGATGATCCCGGTGCCGGCAATGACTTTTCGAACCCGGGACCAGGAGCTGGAAAAATAAAGATCGCCGGCGGCATCTACCGCGATCCCCGTGGGCCGCGAAACTCCGGCGTTGACGGCCGGTCCTCCGTCGCCGCTATCCGCGGCTGCGCCCGTGCCAGCCACCGTGGTAATAATTCTGGTCGAAATGTCCACTCGCCGAATGCGATTGTTATTACCGTCGGCAAAGTAGATGTTGCCATCGCTGTCGAGCGTTATGCTGATGGCTTTTCCAATCATCGCGTTGGTTGCCTGGCCCCCGTCGCCGCTGTATCCCAGGATTCCCGTACCAGCGAATATGGTAACGGCTCCTTCTCTTACCCAGATTTTGCGGATGTAGCCGCTCCAGTCCGCGACGTAAACATCGCCTGCCCGGTCCACGGCAACGCTCGTCGGATTACTGAAATACCCGCCTGCAACGCCGTTTCCGGCAATTGTCGCGATAGTATACTGCTGTGCAAACACCGGCGCACAGGCGAGCAGCAGAATTATCCGATGATGGGCCACACATCGATTGTGACGCATTCCGAGTCCCACGTCATGTCGCTGTTCGGCAGCCGGAATCAACCCACGATCTCTTCCGAGGAGTCATTTTCTCAACCACAGGTAGCAATGATTGCCGATCCGCCGGGCCTGCGGAGACCGCAGCAGCAACAGGTCCATGTATCGCAGTGGAAAGAGCAACCAGCCGCAGACCACGTGCGACACTGCTCGCCATGCTCGATACGGAAGCAGCAGCTTCACGTATTCGATCGCAAAAACCAGCAGAGTCGCCGTCGGGCCCGTGCGCCATCCTTCGGCGACAACCTCCATCGGCTCGGCCGATTCCTTCGTTGCTCCGGCGAGTTCCTTCAGACCATCCAGAGTGAACCTTCGATAGTCGCGTGGGTACTCGTGAAAGGGGTGGCAGAACGGCGCCACCAGATGGAGGTAGCCGCCCGGCGCCAAAACCCGGCGCATTTCACACATCACCTGAGCAGGATCGCGAACGTGTTCCAGCACCGCATCGCACTCCACCCGTTGAAACGTGTCTGGCGGGAAAGGCAGGTGTTCCGCGTCGGCCGCAACATCCACTCCCGGTATCGCAAACAGATCCAGGTTGACGTAGCCTTCGACGATCCGGCCAGCCCCGCCGATGTAGAGATTCCAGCGGCCCAGCGGAAAATCCTTGGGCTCGGCCGGGTTCATGACGAACGGAGCCGGCGGCTGTACCAGCCGAAACAGGCGGTCGCGCCACTGGCGTGAAGCCCGCTTGCGGTAAAGCGCTTCAAGATCCGTCTCTGCGTGCGGTGTTTTCACATTCCATTCAAGGTACGGCGCTCGTGTACAATTGGGCGGCAGTGACAAAGATTCCCACCGTCGTCACGCCGCCATCGGTGCACCAAATGGTGCTCACGTTGGAAACCAATGGCTTCATCGAACGGGTTCCGGGAAAGGCCAGGTCGATCCGTCTGCTGATCGCTCCGGAGGATCTGCCTACCTCGATCTACTCCAATCTCGGCAGATGCTCCGGTCGCACCAGGAGGCGGATGGATCGCGCCTGCCCAGGTGTTCTTTCGATGAGGCTGTTGCGCTCCAGGGTCTTAATCATATCGTGAATCGCCGGCGGGGAAACCCGGAAGTAGCGCTCTAAATCCGACTCAGCCGGAGCCTGGCGGTGAATCTTCGTGTAGTTGTAGATGAAGGCCAGATATTGGCCCTGTTTGGCCGTGAATGACGGTGCAATTGACGGATCGAGTTTCGGCGCCGGATCTATCGTGACCTCGAAGGCCTCCTCGCCAAAACTGTCGAAGACGCGGACTTTGAGAATACAGACCTGTCCACCGATAACGGTGCGAACGGGCTTTTTGGCCGCGGCGGAGAGGTCCCCGCGCAGCTCCTTCGCCTCGGCGCTGGAGCTTGCGTAGTTAGCGATCCCGATGCTTGTGCCGCCTATATTGGCGAAGACCCATTCGCGGCGGTCTTTATACTCCACCGCTATCGATTGAGCGCCGAGTGACAGTGCGTGACCGCTGAGCCCTTCGAGTAATGTAGCCGGTTTGCCCATCCCTATCGAAACTAGCGTAGCGCTTCCCGGAGTAGTTTAGCTGAGATCATTGAGGACCTTGCACCTTGCCCCTCGCATCCTGCATCCTCCCGAATATCAGGCCGTAGGCCGGAGCGATTTGCGCGCCGAGACAGGAAAAGGCAGAAACCCAGAAGAATGACCGGAATCCATCACCAAAGTGGACACACTACCGAAAACCCGTTTTAGAATGGCACGTCGTCGTCGGTGATGCCCTCGGCCGGAGGCGCAGCCGGAGCAGCGGCGGGACGCGAGCGGGGCTGGCTCCGCATGGGCTGTTCCTGCGAATATTCCTCGGGGCCTCCGCCCTCGCCTCGGCCGCCCAGCAAAATCACGTCTTCGGCGACGACCTCGGTGGTCCACACCTTTTTGCCGTCCTTGTCGTCGTAACTCCGCGTTTGCAGGCGCCCTTCGACGAATACCTGTTTGCCCTTGGTGAGGTAGGGCGCCACGTTCTCCCCGCGCCACAGGACCACGTTGGTCCAGTTGGTCTCCTCTTTCCACTCTCCGGTCTGCTGATCCTTCCAGCGGCGGTTGGTGGCCACCGAAAACTTGGTGACCGCGGTTTGCGACGCGGTGTAGGCGGTCTCGGCGTCGCGGCCGAGATGTCCGATCAAAATCACTTTGTTAACGCTGCGGCTAGCCATGATTCTCTAGCATACTCGAAAGAGGTACAATTTGGGCATGAAGAGCGTACTCTGCTGCTTCCTGCTGGCTACCGCCGGTTTGTGCGCGCAATCCACCGCCAAACTGGACACGGATTTGATGACGCTGTCGAATCCAGGCGCATCCCGCAACGCGGTCGCTCAGCAAGTCGCGAATGACATCCTGGCGCTGGCGGACAAGGACGCCCGGCCCTCGCGGCAGACCGTCATCGATTTTACGAATGAGCTGATTAAGGCTGTAGTAGGAGCTCCGGCGAGCGAAACGCAAACCGTAGAGAAGATCAAGCCGATCACCCAGGCGATCCGGGACGTGCTCCAAAGCTCCGGCGTCGCCAGCTACCGGTTCCACGCCGCCATCGACCGTTTGCGCGACGCGCTGATTGCGCTCAATGCCACTGCGGCGCAAGCCAACAGCGCGGCTGGCCGTCTGCTGATCCTAGGTCAGGAAGTTCGCGGCCCGGAAGATTCACCGTTAGGCAACGCGTTAAGAACCAAGTAGCGTTATCGGCACGTTCTCTGGGCGGTGTTCCGCTCCACCTTGCATTGAGACCGGCCCTTCTTGGTGGTGGTGCGTTTCAGGCAGCCCTGATACTGACCCTGTAAACGGTCTTTGCAAGTCGACTTTGTGCTCTTGGGCTCGGCCGCCGGCGCCGCCGCCAGCAGCAGCAGCAGACCGGCCATGACAAACCTCATGAGTCGCTCCTCCCTTGGGAAAAACTACTGCTCATTGAGTACTATCGGTCGCGGAGACGAACTTCTCCACAGCCATGGAATAAATCGCCGGCTTGCCGTGCTGATCGCTGACGAAGAAAACGTTCTGGCTGTTGGGCGAGAAGATGGGCGAGACCATGCGGGGATCGCTGGCCCGGTGCTCGCACAGGATGAGCTCGCGCTTCACCGCCCGCACCAGCAGCAGCACGTGCGGCGAGGCTTTGCTGCCGCTGGCGCCGATGAAAACGCTGGCGTCGCCGTTCCGCTCGAACGCCACGAATTGGGTGGTGTCGGCCAGGCCTGAGTCTTCGTTCGTGTCCGGGACGAACTCGCGGATATTGTGGAGCCGGCTCCGGTCGGCCGGATAATTCAGATACAGGACGCTACGCCCGTCCGGACTCCAGTTCGCCGGGCCGGTTTCCCCCTCCGCCACCCGCAGGCGGTAGTTTTGCTGCCCGTCGTAGTTGGCCAGCCACAAGCCGCCCTCCCTGGAATACAGCACCGAGGCCCGGCGTGGGCGAACAATGGGGTCGCGCATCTCCTCGCCTGCCTCCGCCTCGCTTGATTCAGCCAAAGTCGTTGCCGTTCCATCGGCCATGCGAATTAACCGCAGCCGGTAAGTGGATCCCTTTTTCTCGACAAGCGCCGCATACAAGCCGTCCTCGGCCAGACTCATGCCCGAACCCGCTTCGAAGCCCTCCGGGATCCCGTACACCTCCCTGACCTTCCCACCCCCCAGGTTCACCATCAGCAGCTTCCCGCCGGCTACACAGCAGAAACTGCGCTCGTCGGCGGAGAGGGTGAGGGAGGCCGGGTCCAGGCCCTCCTGCTCGGTCAGTTGGCGGGAGACGCCATTCTTCGACTCCATGCGAAACGCTTCCATCCTGCCCGTCACATCGGAGGCGTACAACAGGAAAGCGCTCTTACGCGACACGGCCCGCCCGTAATGCGCCGGCAGCCGGCTGGTAAATCCGGGATCGGTCAAGCGCAGGACCGGGAATTCCGTGGAAGGGTCCTTGTAGTGGAAATATGCCGAAGGAACCAGCTTGGTCTTGTCGGCCTTGGCTTTGCCGGTCAGGGCAGCCAAGCAGGCGGCTGGTGCGGCGGACAGGAACCCGCGCCGGGTGCGCTTCATGCTTTCGATGGTAGCTAAGTTTAAGAAGCCGAATCTAGAAAGGAAGATCCGGCTGGATCTGTTGCAGCATCGCCGAGTGCGTCAGAAACTTGTACGGGTTGATCGGGACCCCGCCCTGGCGCACTTCATAATGCAGATGCGGCGAGGTGACCCGGCCGGTATTTCCCGAGAAGCCCAGAATCTCGCCGCGGCGAATCTCTTGCCCCGGAATCACTTCAAACCGCGACAGGTGTGCATAACGGGTCTGCAATCCGTTGCCGTGATCGATAACCACCATTTTCCCGTAACCGTCGCCGACGTTCGCGGCATATTCCACGACGCCGTCCGCCGCCGCATGCACCGGCGTCCCCATCGCCGCGGAAATATCCACGCCGCTGTGGAATTCGTTATGCGCCTCGCCCTCGCCCGAGAACGGGTCCATCCGGTCCCCAAACTGGCTCAAAAGACGGCCGTTGACGGGCCAAAGGCTGGGCACGATGTTCTTCTGCCAAGCTCGAGCATTTTCATGTCGCAGCCGGGAGATGCTGGCGGTCTTCAGGAAGTTGTACTCTTCCAAGGATTCCTTGTAGCCCGGAACCAACGGACCTTCTTCGGTGATCTCGTCGGGACCCGCCATGGTCTGATTTATTCCCAAAGAGGCGCTCACCTCGCTTGCCATCACTTGCAAGGAGGCCAACTGCTCCTGCTTCCGATCGTTCTCCTTGAGCAGGGTATGAACCGTGGACTGGAGCGTCTCCACCTGGTTGCGAAGAGAATTGTAATTGGCTACCTTCCAGGTCATGCGCAGGTAGCTCGAAACCATGCCAAAAAGCGAAACCGAACCAAAAAGTGCCAATCCTACAACTATATACAAAGCTTTATGAGGTATGTGAATGCGCCGCAGCCGTCCATGCAAAGAGTGCGCAAGAACGACCACAAAATAATGCTGCTTCATGCTTCTCCTATTTTCCAGCGTCGGCACGATCCCTAAGGAAAGCTATCGTCAGGAAACCGTAGGCCGGAGAGTACTTCGCAGGCGTACCGAAGATTAACGAATTGTTAGGATACCCAAAATGACACCCGATTGTCAAGGACTACCTTGGACCCCCCTTGAGCCGCCACCGTTACTCCTGCGGTTTCCGCTAAGCTGATGTTTTGAGATGATTTTCTCTCGCTCAGCCGAATACGCCATCCGCGGATTGGTATTTCTCGCGCCCCTGGCGCCGGGCGAGTCGGCTCTGGTCAAGCAGATCGCGGCCGAGACCGGGATTCCCTTATACTTCCTAGCCAAGATTCTCCAGGACCTCGCCCGCGACGGATTTCTCAAGTCCAATAAGGGGCCGCGCGGCGGTTTCCGGCTGGCCATTGCGCCCGCGGAGCTCTCCCTGCTCAAGGTGATCGAGGCCGTGGACGGCGCCGGCCGCTATCAGCGCTGCATCGCCGGAGGCGAGGAGTGCAACGACCGGGCCCTGTGCTCCATGCACGATTCCTGGGTGCCGGTACGCTCCCGTATCGTAGAATATTTGCAGGGGACATCCATCGCCGATCTGGCGAAATCGCTGGGGGAGAAACGCCGCCTGCTGGCACGGTCCCGCCGGAGCACTCCCGCCCGATAGGGTTTGTGTAGCGGGTCGGGGTTTGTGTAGTGGGTCAGAGTTTGTAATTTCTTAAGGAGCAGACATGCAGAATTCCGTTCTTGTGCCCATGGTAGTGGAGCAGACCTCGCGCGGCGAGCGCGCCTTCGACATTTACTCGCGTCTGCTCAAGGAAAATATCATCTTCCTGGGCACGCCCATCGACGACAACGTGGCCAACCTGGTGATCGCCCAGTTGCTGTTCCTGGCCGCCGAGGACCCGGAGAAGGACGTTTCCATCTATATCAATTCGCCCGGAGGCTCCATTACGGCCGGCCTGGCGATTCTGGATACCATGCGGCTGGTGCAGCCCGACATCGTTACGTACTGCGTGGGCCAAGCCGCGTCCATGGCCGCCGTGCTGCTGGCCTGCGGCAGCAAGGGCAAGCGCTATAGCCTTCCGCATTCGCGCATTTTGATTCACCAGCCCTCCATGAGCGGACTGGCCGGCCAGGCCACCGACATCGACATCTACGCCAGGGAAATCCTGCGCATGCGCGAGACGCTCAACGATATTTTGGCCACCGCCACCGGCCAGACCATGGAGCGCATCGCCCGCGACGTGGATCGCGACTACATCATGGAGCCGCAGCAGGCGCTGGAATACGGATTGATCGACCGGGTCATCAGCAGCCGCACCCTCGAGCCGCTGGCGAAATAAAGGAAGATCGCTGGACGCCTGTGATAAGCTGGCGTAACAACAGCATGGGCCGGTAGCTCAGTTGGTAGAGCATCGCACTTTTAATGCGGTGGTCGCGGGTTCGAGTCCCGCCCGGCTCACCAAGATTCTGACCAACATCCAGCGGCTCTGAGTGGTTACGTGACCATTGCGTGACCACGGTTAGGAGCTTCGGAGCCGTGCTGAGAATTGTCCCAAGGCACCTGAAGGTTTGCGGCGAAACTTCAGAGTCGAAATCTTGTCCAGCGAAACAACGCCAGAGATGTCCACTATGGGTGAAGGGATACTGGAACGGGAAATTGATCCGCCGTTCCCTCAACACAACGAACTGGCAGATCGCAGCGCAAAGGTAGCCCAGATGGAAGCGGCGGCTTCCGTGGAGGTACTGGCCGACCCGATTTCGATAGCTGAGGCAACGGCGAACTTCCTGAGAGAACTTGAGACCAGGGAACTACGGGAAGCCACGTTGAGGAAGTTCAGAGTTGTTCTTTCACGGATGCCGAAATCCGGCGAAGGTGGTCGGTTCTCTCCAAGCCTTGTTCGCTACGCCGCCCAAAACAATCATCTTGGGCTACACGAATTGACGCCAGACCACCTTGCGGCCTTCAGGCAAGAATGGAAGGACAAGGGCCTGTCGAAGCTGAAAAAGTCCGAACGCCTGAAGATGTTTTTTCGATACGCTCACGATTGCGGATGGATTGGCAAGAACCCCGCCGCAAAGCTGAAGGCACCAAAGATCACCGTACCAGGGGTTGTCGCCTTCTCCAACGATGAAGTTGCGAAGATCACGCAATCGTGCAAGGACGAACGCCTGAAGACGTTTCTCCTGGTGTTGAGGTACAGCGGCCTTGCCATCGCCGGCACCGCACAGCTTACCGCTGATCGTTTGGAGGGCGACCACTTGATCTTGCGTCGCACCAAGACTGGGAAAGCCGTCCGTGTTTTACTACCAAGCGTCGTCGTGGAGCGGCGAGTGGCCGCTAACTCCGATGTTCAGACCGCCACGGGAAACATGAGGCGGTCATTGCGTCGAGTATTCAAAGCAGCGGGTATTCCTTCCGCCCATCCACATAGCATCTGGAACAAGACGTGAGCATTGAAACCATCGCCGACCTTCTGTGTAATTCGGTCAAGATCATCGAGAAGCATTATGCCAACTGGGTAGCTTCAAGACAGAAGAAATTGGATGATGCGGTGATGAAGGTTTGGAACGAAGCCGAATTAAAGACTTACAGGCTAAAAGCCGAGATCGAACTAGATCAGTCCATCAACCTTTCGTTTGTTTGGCAACATTCGGTGTGAAGTCAGGATCTTCTTCAGGGAGTGTACCCGCAACTATGTTTTCCCACCATTCATCAATGGCTTTTGATTGTTCCTTAGGGTCAAGATCATACCAACGGTCTAAAAACTTCTTAGGTTTTGGTTCTTTTGGTTCTCGTTACCAGGGCTAAGAACGCTGGTGCTTCTGAAGCTGACGCTAGGAAGGCCCAAAAGGAAGCGGAGAAGGCGCTTGCGGCGAAACTGGGTCTGAAGTAGGATAAGGTTCGGTCACCGGATCGCCCACGCATTCAATGACGCATGATGCTATCATTGAATCAGAGAGTTCTTTGTGTATTCTGAAAATGATGGAAATGGAACATATGTTCTCCCTGTTGGTGATTCTAAGACAACGTGGCGCTTCTTGAAGTTCCCGGCATTCGTCTCAATTCTTCAAACAAGGCAGATGTTTTTCTCCCGGCTTGAAAACTTGGAAGACCCCTATGAGGGTAGATTTACCGAAGCAGTCAAATGCCGCTTCCCGAAGCACGTCATAGGAGCCAGTGAGCAATTTTCAAGGCGCAATCTCTGTGTGAACTGTTGGCATCTGAGCGAGGATGAATCGGCGGCAATGTGGGCCATCTATTCGGAGAGCGGAACGGGGATTGCGATCCGTTCCACTATTGGACGGATGAAGAAATCATTGCACGTTGAACCACGTGACGTTGCGATGTGCGAAGTTCAGTACGTTGACTTTTCTAATTTCGGCGGGGATGACAGCTATTTTAGTCTCAATCTTAAGCGAAAGAGTTTTGAGCATGAAAAAGAAGTTAGATTGTGGCGTCTGGAGGCCAATCATTGTAACGAACAAATGTTCGGCGTCAACATCAACATGGATCTTGATGAATTGATAGATCAGGTCTACGTCTCACCAAGGGCGGAAGCGTGGTTGAAAAATGTTGTGGATCGAGAAATGGCGACCTATTGTGTGGATCGTAAGTCTGTTAAATCCGAGCTTTATTCGCCAAGTGTACGATAGACAAAGACGCTAAAAGATTGATGCGTTGCCCTGGTAGATTATCACATATTCGACGTTGCGTGTTAGGCGATCCCTTTGACAGCTTCTCTTATTTCCTTGCGTAGTCCTCCAGGGCGTGGTAAATCAGCCAGCGCCCTAGGCGTGTAAGAACTGTGCCTTCGAGTTTAAAGCCAATCCTGATTTGCACGGCGGCGCTGTTCATCACGAAGATGGAAAAGAGCAACCCGGCGATCCACGACACGACGCCGCTGAAGAGAACCGACCCGATTCCCGGTGAGCGAAGGAAGCCTAACAAGCCACCGACGATCATGAAACCCACCGCCACTGTAAATCCGTAGTCATGTGGGTGAGCGGCCTTGTAGTGCTGTAAGGCGTACTCAAGGCTCTCAAGAGCATCGTTTTTCTGCTCGAATTCATCAAGTTTTGCCAGAAGCTCAGGGGCGTTAGTTCGTAGCAGCTCTGTGAGGCTTGAGAACATTACCTTCCACGCTGCCTGTTCCGCCGTGAGAGGTTCAGATTCTAGACTCGTCCTTGATTTCGCATACGAGCGCAGATCTATGATCTTTTCCAAGGGATAGGTCGAGCGGAGCGGCCCGCCAAGTTTCTCCTCCGCTTGGGCCGACACGCTTGCGAGAGCTATGGCGTACTCTTCATCGGTGTACACGTTCGTCATTTTAGCGAATTGTCCTAGAGCGAACGATGTCTATGCGTCCCCAGCAAGCCCCGGGACGGTTCTCAGTTCAACGTGATTCGTGTTCCTGGGAGCATTGCGAAACGTCAGCCTACGCTGATAGTGGTAGTGCGACGATACTTTGTGAAGCCTCGTTCAGGGTTCTGAGCATTGGGCGTGACTGTGGCGTGATTGCGAATGGCTGGTAGGCCGTTCGGAGCCGAACTGAGGGCGTTCCGAATCAAGTATCTGAAACTGATCCGCGGCTCTTTCAGCTTCGAGTCCCGCCCGGCTCACCAAGATTCTGAATTGCGGAGCCACGCGCTAGGGCCGGACCGAAACCTGCACTTCTCCGTTGGTCCAGCAGCACTGGAATCCGCCGCCGCCCTCCCCGGAATAGTCGTTCGCCGTCACGTGCAGCACGTACTCGCCGGGTTCGCTGAAGGTGACCGTGGTGGACGCTTTCCCGCTGAAGGCGGCGGCGACGCCTTTGCGATCCACCTTTTCCGCGTCCAGCCGATCTTTCGAAAACACCACCGTGCCCGTGCCGCGGTACTTGATCCACCTCACGGTCACGGGCGCGGTCTGGTTTCTTGGCCTTGCTCCGGACGATGTCGTGAACTTGGCGTCGTCGGACACCCACACGGTCAGTATGAGTGGAGTTCCGAGCTTCACCGTGCGCTCCACGGTGAGCCCCAGCGGGCCCTGCACGGAGGGTCCATTCTCCTCAAAGCTGAGCACCGGCGGAGTGTTTCCCACCGCCGCCTCCACCAACGGCGAGATTTCATAATCCGGTTTCAGGCTCGCTGGAATCACCGTGGTTTGTCCGTTGGCGACGATGGTCCAGGTGAGCTTGTTGTCGCCGAAATCAGGCGGCACTTTAATGGAGAACAATCCCCAAGCGCGGCCGGGGAGGAAGTGCGTGGGCTGCCCTCGATCCGGTCCGCCCGGCTGTTGGCTCCCAGAGAGCTCGATGCGGTTCTCCGGTCCGATGGGCAGGTCCACTTCCTGCTTTTGGTTGCGGTTGTAATAGCCCAGCAGAAGGCTAAAACTCCCGTCGGGATTCTTGAACCATCCCTCAAATGCGCCGGTGACGCTGGCGCCCGATTCGTGTGGCGGCTCGAGCGGCAAAGTTTGCGCCCACAGCAGCGCGCCGGTGGCCGCCAGAATCGCGAAAACAGCAGGTCGTAGACCTGCCCCACCACGAGCCCCACTGCTACCGCGCACTTTTGGCGCTAGCCACTTGCTGCTTCGGTTTGTGCTGGGCTGCCCAGGCATTGTAGTCTTCGTCGCTGATATAGGTCACGTTCATCCAGGCGTGGCCCATTTCGTCCACAGTGCGATCCCCGTAGCCAACCCACTGGTCCGGGTCCGGATTGTTGGGATTGGCGCGCGTGTTGTCGTACCAGGCGGTCACGTGGATGAGCGTGCCCTTGGGAAAAGCCGGTGCGGCTTCGTCCGCGTAGATGTAGTTGGTCATCCAATTAAAGTTGAAGTTGCCGACGTAGCTGACCATCTGCGTGCTTCCGTCCGGCAGAATCGCCTCCACCGCCATGGCTTTTCCGCGCAGGTGCATGTGCGGCTGGAAATTCTCGAGAATGGCCGCTTGTTTCAGCACCGTGTAGTTGTTGGTCTCGACCACCGAATTGGGCGGGATGTCGATGTTTCTCCCGGCTCTGGTCTGCGAGCCGGTGGAGCTTTGGAATCCCCTCAAGGCTTGAAACCCGGTCAGGAAAGTGCGGTACTTGGGCTCCTGGCCTTTGGGATAAAGCCACACGCCCAGCTCGACGTGGTCGCGAATTTCCTCCCCGACGGCGTGGATGTGAACGTCCCAGGAAATCTTCGATCCCGGCAGCAGCAGCTTGCCGGTGTTGGGACGATACAAGTCGTAGCCCTTGCCGACGGCCCATTCCATCAGCATCGCGCGTGCGTTCAAATCCGCATCGAAGGTTCCTGCCCCGACGCTGGCGGGGTCGTCCTGCGCCAGATACGCGACCGCATGATGCGTGATCTTGCGGCCCGCGAGGGTGCCCGGCCGCATCTCCACCGCGCGCACCCAGCGCGGCTCGGTCAGCGGAATATCGCTGACAGGCCTCCACCACACATCCTGGTGGTGCGCCGCCATGGTGTATGGCTCGGACTTGATCACCAAGTCCGGAGGACCAAGTACGCTGGCAGCCCTCCACTCATTCGCGGCCGGCCATTGCTTGGGCGCGGGCATGTCCTTGGGGTCGCCTTGCGGCGCTCCGGCGTCCACCCAGCGGACCATCGTGGCGATCTGTTCGTCGCTCAAGGACATGTCGTTCTTGAACTCGCGCACGCCCACGGTTTTGTCGATGTGCCAGGGCGGCATCTGCCTGGTCATCACGCGCAGCTTGATGGATTTTGCCCAGGGCCGCGTCTCGTCGTACGTGACCAGAGACATCGGCGCCAGGGACGCGGGCCGGTGGCACTCCTGGCACTTCTCCTGCAAAATCGGAGCGATGTCTTTGGTAAACGTGACGGGCCCGTCGGCCGCCAGCGCAACACCGCCAAGCGCGAACACAGCGCCAACCGCACACATGCAGAGTAGGGTCTGCTTCATGGCTTCCCCCTTAACGTCAACATTCTATCCGTACTTAAACAGAGAGTCAAAGGCGGCGTGATGCCTGAAAGGTGCGTTAAGGCAAAATCTTGATTTCTTGCTTACCGCCTTGTTCCGCCAAGCGATGGAGGCGGGAATCGCAAATCACGTTCGGGAACTATTGGCTCAATGTTGCAAGCTGCACGGGATAGACCCGATCATGAAGGTCTCGCCAATAGGTATAGGTTTCGTATGCTTGTGGTCGCCGCGCACCCATTGCCGACTTCAGTCCATCCGCTAACGAAACAGCAAGTCCCCGCACAAGCTTGATACAACACACAAAGGCTCGAAGTGCCAGGCTATTGGAGTACACGATGTCCATCATCGTGGTCACAAACTCCTCTACGGCCTCGCGTGTTCCAGGTGAGGATCCTTGGATGGCTTCCATTAAACGTTCTCGCTTCGCCTGTTGAACAGCGGTTTTGGCCTTCATGGAGGCTTGAACCAGGGAGGCTACGGTAAGCGCACTGGCTTCAGAAATGCTTGCGTTGACCGCATTGTAGAATACCTTAAAAACCATCCCGTCCTGGGGCAGTTCTCCCGTTGCGGCCAAATAGATGATCTTGTCTCTAATCGCATAGAGTCTGAACTTGTCCCGTTCCTCCCTCCGCTTCAGCAGAAGGACTAGGAGGTACCCGAGTACCACTAGAGACATCGTTGCCTGGATCAGTAACAGGCTGATCTGTTGCCCATTCATTTCTTCTTACCTCCCTTCTCAGATTCACCGCTGCGGCTCGATTGCCAGTGGTCGATGAAGAGCTGTTCAAATTTGTCGCGCTCCTTTACTACGCGATCGATCTCGTCTTGCTTCCCTTGAACAAGAAGCCGAATGCACCAAACGCTGAGGCAGCCAAATCCGACCGTCATCACGATGGCGAAGGAAGCATACGCTCCCTGCTGCTTCAGGAACTCGAAGAACCCAGCTTGGAACTGGCTTAGCAGAAGCTGCAAGTCCCCGCCTGACAGCTTGCCAACAAAAAACCCTACAATTCCGGAACCGCCTGCTAACCCGATCTGGCCAGCGCGCCTCACGCCCGCGCCTTCTCGGGGATGAATTTATCCATTTGCCGCCTATTCTACAACCTGAATTGATTCCGGGAATTATATCAGCGCGGCACACAATACTGCAATGGAGATCGGCGGATAAAGCTGTGGGCGTTAGCCGAGCCATCGACTTCTTATTCCCATGGTACCAAAGTACGGATGGGGAGATAGCGTTCCTCATCGGAAAAATCCTAGCATGCTCTCCAACGCACCCTTCAGACGCTCCCCAAAGGCGGCATGATCTTTGGACCCTCGCGTCGTAGTATATTGTTGCTGGCATACCACCTGGGAGGATTGGCCATGAGGAACCATCGAGTCGAGTCCGGATGGCGTCGAGCTCTGGCTTTGACGCTGTTCGCGATTGCAGCCATTGCGCCTTCAGTCATCGCACCTTCAGGCATGGCGCAACAGCCCCAGCCTCAACCGCCCAAAGCTCAGCCGCCGAAATCCGTACGTCTGTATGTGATCGATTGCGGCACCTTGGACATTCAAGACATATCGCCGTATCAGCTCAAGAGGGAAGACGTGGCCTCGGTCAAGATGTCGGCGCCGTGCTTTCTGGTGGCGCATCCCAAAGGAACCCTCATGTGGGATACCGGGCCGGTTCCCGACAGCAACTTCAAGGCCGGCGGCGGCCCTGCCACGATGCGCTACGCGACGTCCACCAAGCCTTTGACGGCGCGGCTCGCCGAGATCGGTTACGCCCCGTCCGACATCAAGTATCTGGCGCTCTCGCACTTTCATTGGGACCACGTGGGCAATGCCAACCTCTTTGCGGGCGCCACCTGGCTGACACCCAAGGTCGAACGGGACATCATGTTCTCCGATCCGCCCTCTCCGCGCACGGAGCCTCAAAACTTCAGCGCGCTCAAGAACGCCAAGACCGTTTTCATCACCAAGGATGAATACGACGTATTCGGCGACAAGACGGTAATCATCAAGGCCGCCCCAGGCCACTCGCCCGGCCACCAGGTGCTGTACTTGAAGCTGGCGAAAACAGGGCCCGTCGTTGTGAGCGGAGACCTTTATCACTACCCGGAGGAACGGAAGTTGAACAAAGTCCCGACCACCGAATTCAGCGCCGATCAGACCATCGCGTCCCGCGCGGCGGTGGAGGCATATCTCAAGAAAACCGGTGCGCAGCTTTGGATTCAGCACGACTACATAGCGAATGCCAAGCTGAAAAAATCGCCGGAATTCTACGAGTAGGAGAAGTCACCATGTCGCTCAGACTCAAGTCCGCGCCGCTGATCATTGCTCTTCTCCCGGCGCTTCTCCCGTTCCACGCTGGAGCCCAGACTTATCCAGTGACCCAGGGCAAGACCTACAAGTTCGAGAAAGTCGCCGACGGGATCTATTACGCCACCGGCGGCGCGGGCAGCAACAACGTCGTGATCGTCAACGACGCGGATGTGATGCTGGTGGATGACGGCACCACACCCGCCGCGGCGCGCGCCTTCCTGGAGGATATCAAGCTCATCACCAACAAACCCGTCCGCTATGTGGTCAACACTCATTTCCACTATGACCACACCGACGGGAACTCCGTGTTTCCGCCCAATGTCGACATCATCGGCCACGAGTATGTGCGCACCGCGATTCTGACGTTCAACGTCTTGAACCGCGAGCCTTACACAACCTCTCAGGGAACGGCCGTGCCGGCGCGAATCGAAGCGCTAACGAAGCAGATTGCGGAGGAAAAGGACACCGGAAAGAAAGGAACGCTCCAATCCCAGCTCGCCGAGGCGCAGAAGACGGCGCAGGAGCTCAAGGAGGTAAAGCCCACGCCTCCCAACGTGACGTACTCCTCGAAGATGACTCTCATCAAGGGCCAGCGCGAGATTCAGCTGCTGTTTCTCGGGCGGGGCCACACTGGCGGCGACACCGTAGTGTTCCTGCCCAAGGAACGCATCGTCTGCACCGGCGATTTGATGGAGAGCCGGCTCGCCTACATGGGCGACGCATTCTTCGACGAATGGGTGACGACGCTGGAGGCGCTGAAGAAGCTGGATTTCGCGACGGTGCTGCCGGGACACGGCACGCCCTTCCACGACAAGGGCCTGATCACCGCTTTCCAGAGCTATCTCACGGACCTGACCAGGCAGGCCACCGCGTTACGCAAGCAGGGTGTCTCGGCCGATGACGCCGCTAAGCGCGTCGACCTCACCAGCCATGCCAAGGACTTCCCGCAGATCCAGGGTCCCGGCGCGGATCTGAGAGGCGTGCGCCGGATCTACGCGTGGCTGGACGAGGGCGGCGGCCGCTGATCGCGGCCCGAGGCTCACTTCGCCGGGTTGATCGAGTCCACGTGAATGGTCTTGGTCTTGGCGTCCAGCGTGCCTGTAACCGTCACCTTTTTTGCGGCGAACTTTTCCGGCGTCGTCTGATCGCTCAGCGTGTAGACTTCCTTGCCGTCATAGAGCACGTACGGAGCCCCGTGCTCCATGTGGCAGGCGACCGTGCACTCAGCGTCGGTCGGTCCCATCTTCATATGGGAATGATCGCCAGTGGGGCACATACTGTCCGTAACGATGCCGGTGAACGTCTGCTTGCCCGGCGTCTGCGCGAGTGCTGCAATCGCGAGGAGACACAACATCAGAGGCTTCATACCACGCTCCTTTGCAGCATCCCTCTGCCGCGCGTTATTCGCCCGGCGTCATCAGATGGGCGGTCGTGGTGCCTGCATTCATAATCCACACGCCACCCTGCTTGTTATTGTCCGGCAAGCCGAGCGATGCCGAGGTGGCGCCCGGCACGGCGATGGTCATGTGCATTCTGGGATTCGCGGCATCCCCCATCGCGTGATACCATACCGATCCGAACTCGGGCTTGATGCGCGTTCCGTCCTTCTCGGCCGCATCCAGAGCCGCCTGGCGAGCCTTCGCGTCGGTCATCGCCTCGAACTTTAAATTCTGAGCGGCCCGCGAGAGGTTCCCCTTCATGGTGCACTCTACCTTAAATACCGGCTCGCCGGGCAGCCCGGAATCGTCGTAGCAAACCAGGGTGTTGGTGCCCTGCCGCAGCGTGTCGTAAGTGTAATCGGGTTTCCACTTGATGACTGTTGCTCCGGCTTTCAACTGGCCCGGGGCGGCCATCAGGGCCTTGTCGATGGCGGCTTGGTCGGGCGCTTGCGCGAACGCGCCGGCTGAAACCGCCAGTAAACTGAGAACGATCGGTAGCATGGGTTTCATTCTGTTTGTAACCTCCAGTTCATCTCGCCTGGAGCTTGGGTGCCTCTCGGCGATCAGATTCAGTATATCGCGACCCGCCGCCTTACTTGTCGCCGCCCTTCTTGCCCGCACTGCTCAGATAGGCTTTTGATGCAGCTTCGTCCTTGAGCGGGACAGCTCACTCTTTGTTGCGATCCGGGTTCGGAGGCGCCGCCGTGGTCACAATCGGCGCGGGCGCGGGCGGTCCATTCAGGGGATTCAGACGGCCGCCGATCTTAAAGCTCCAGACCAGATCGCCGCGCGCCTCCTTGAGACCGTCGCGGCTGCCTCCCGCCGCGATCGCGACGTACTGCTCGCCGTCGATTTCGTAAGTTGCCGCCGGCGCATCCGCCCCGAAGCCGGTCTGGAAGCGCCACAACTCCTCACCGGTTTTAGAATCGAACGCGCGAAAATATCCATCGGAGCCGCCATGAAACAGTAGGCCGCCGGCGGTGGCCAGCACTCCGCTCCCGAAGCCGGCCAGGTAGGGGACTTCCTTCTGCCAGACCTGTTTGTCGGTGCGAGAGTCGAGCGCGGTGATCAAGCCGTACTCGCGCGTCCCGGCCACCGAAATGCGGCCGGTGGGGCTGAATTTGCGGGTGGAGACCCCGGTGGTGAAGAACAGATAGCCCGACCGCGGATCGTATGCGCCGGGCGCCCAGTCGGCCGAAGCCGAGGGTTGAGCGATCTCGGTGTCGCTCCAGACGGGCGTGAACATGCAGCCTCGCGCAAGCCCCTTCACCGGTTCCGCGCACTGCGGCGCGGTGGGATCGCCGACGGGAATCGGCTGCGTCGCCGCCGTCTTCTGCCGCGGCTCCTGCGGCACCGGCTTCTCTTCGACTCCGATCAGCGGCTTGCCCGTGGTGCGGTCGAGAATGTAGACCCAGCCCTGCTTAGAGTGCGCCGCCAGCGCCTTGCGCGCCTGGCCGCTGTAGACCCGATCGAAAAGGATCAGCGGCGTGGGCATGTCGAAATCCCAGAGGTCGTGATGCACCGTCTGGTAGTGCCAGCGATACTTTCCGGTCATGGCGTCGAGCGCCACCACCGAACTGGTAAACAAGTTGTCTCCGCCACGCTTGGACCCGTTGTAGTCGGGCCACGGATTGCCGGTGTTCACGTAAATCAAGCCGAGATCGGCATCCAGAGCGGGTTGCACCCACATGGCGCCGCCGCCGGTCTTCCAGGAATCGCCTTCCCACGTGTCGCTGCCGGGCTCGCCCGGAGCGGGCACGGCCCACCAGCGCCAAACTTCTTTGCCGGTCTTGGCGTCGTGCGCCGTCAGACGCCCGCGCAAGCCTCCGTCCCCGCCGGAAACGGTCATGTACACCAGGCCCTTGTAATACAGCGGCGGCGCGGCCAGATACTTGCGAAGGTTTGCCGGTACGTCTTCGCCAAGCTCTCGCTTCCAGATCGGCTTGCCCGTCTTTTGATCCAGAGCGAACAGCCGGATTACGGGCTCGGTTCCTGGCGCGGGACTCTTTCCGGTTGATGGCGCGGGACCCCGTCCTGCGGATTCCGGCAGCTTCCGTATGTCCGACTCCACGCCAAAAACCATCCCTTCGCCCAGCGCGACACCCCGCTTGGCCTTGTTATCCGGCGTCTTGGGATCGGCGGGCGTCCGGTATTCCCAGATCAAATTGCCGGTTTTGGCGTTGAGCGCGAAGACGTCCTGCTGGCCGGTAGTGATGTACATGACGCCGTCCTTCACCACCGGCGTCGCTTGCTGCGAATATCCGGGGCCGAACCCCGAATTCAGGCGAGCCATCCAGGCCCCTTTGAGCGTCTTGACGTTGGACGCGTCGATCTTCGTGAGCGTCGAGTAGCGTGTGTTGCCCCAGTCTCCGCCGACCAGCGGCCATTCGGCGCCCGGAGGCTTGCGGTAATCGGGCGCTGTCTGGGCCTGCGCGGCCGGAAGCAGCAGCAACCCTGTTAGAAAAATCAGAGACGGATGGTTCGCGGTCATTCCCACTCCTCTCGAAAGCGCTGACTCGCGCCGGAGTGAAGTATACCTGAAGAAACGCACGTAGTGAAGGTCCGAAGCCGCGAGTCGCCCTACACAGCGCTGAAATTCTACGGCTGGATTTGCGGTTCCAGATTCGGCCGGCCGCCTTCGGAATAGAAGTCCACCATGTTCTCGAGCGTCTTGAAGGTGCGGCCTTGATGGGCCCGGGCTGTCGGGTAGTGTCTGAAATCTGCGTTGATGGTCTCTGTGTGCCTATCTCATTACTCAACACTTGCTTCAACAGACTTCGTAGGCTTCGGTTTTGATTTCGGCGGGCTCAGCGGGACGAATGGTGTGGATGGACGCAACTGATGTCCATTGCGTTTCTTGGGTGCAGCCTTCTTCTTAGCCGGTGCCTTCTTTTTCGTTGCCATTTACTTATTGCCTTTCTTGGGAGGTGGTGGGGGTGGTGGATAAGGAGTCTCTGGCCTGATCTCCGGCTCACTGTCGCCGACGCGGCCGCCGCGTTTATGAAAACGTTCAATGGGAGCGGGGGGCCGAGGCCGAGGAGGTGGTGGTGGAGGAGGAGATTTCTTCTCGACTACATATTTGTCCAGAGGTAATCTTCTGGGAAGGCCTTCCTCACCTTGGCATCTTCCCTGTCGATCAATTTCTTTTTCGGCTCCAATTCGTCCATCGTTTCCACACGCATAAAGCCTTCGTGGACCATTCTTGACAGTCCGATATGTTCGTCCGACAACTTCCCGGCTCTCTTGATTTCCGTGATGGCAAATTCTATTTGGCCGAATAACTGGCTGTAGGCAAACCGGAGACTTCGCAGGTCGCGAATCTTCTCTGGCCACCCTAGAAATGGAATGACCCCGGTGATTATAGCCGCTAGGCCTGCAAGAGCTGCCGCCACTGGTTTGACCCAGGACTGATCCACTCCGAGCAAGAGCGCGAGTGCCAGAGCCGATAAGAGAGCGACGATGATCGTTGCCCACTTGTTGCGCCGTTCGAATGATTCCGCTCGGCACCCATAGTAGCGAGTATTCAGGTTGGCGAGACGATAGAGATTGAAGAGACGATTCAACTCGTCGTAGTAAGGATCTGGTGGAGCTTGCTCCGTCGAAGCGTGCGCTGGAGTAACTGTGTCCATCTTGCCCTGCCTTCATTATCGCTCCAAAGCAACTTGAATTCGGACGCAGCTCCGTGCGATGATTCGAGTGCGCCCCAAACCGAGATTAGAGAGGGTCTGCTGGCAGGCGGACCTTCTCTATTTAGTCCTTCATTCCTTAGCCTTCCATCCTACGCTCAAGCCGGCAGCTCTGCAAGGACCCAAACGTGAGAACGGCGAAATCCACACGATGAGCGAGCGTGTTGTCACATTTCAGACACTACCGGCTGTCGGACCCCATGCCGGGATCGCGATATCCTCAAATCATGGCGAATCTGACGCTGGATATTCCCGAAGAGCTTTCCGCCGTCTTGGCTGGGCCTGGCCAGGACCTATCCCGTAGCGTTCTGGAGGCTCTGGCGCTGGAGGCCTACCGGGAGTGCAAGCTCTCCACCGCTCAGCTTCGTCGATTGCTCGGCTTCGAAAGCCGGCAGGATCTCGACGGTTTCTTGAAGGGGCACGAGGTTTGCCTCGAATACGGCGCTGACGAATTGGAGCGGGATCGCGCCGCTCACAGCAAGCTCGGCTTGTAGAGTTATGCGTGTCGTTCTTTCCGACACGTCGCCTCTCCACTACCTCGTACTGATCGGCGAAGCCGGTATTCTCGCCAGCCTCTATGGCCGCGTACGCAGGTGTGTAGGGGCGACGCGCGGCCGTAGATCCGGTGTGGCGCGCGCGCGGTTCAGAAAGGAGCTTCGGACCGCGGCAGCGATGGAGCGGTCTACGCCAATTGCGAAAATGCCTTAGCGGTAAAGCTTGTCGTAAACCGCCTGAAAGAACGCAGCCTTGGCGTCATCGAGCGCGCCGGGACCCACTTCCGCTTTATCGCCGAGCACCATCGGGCTCTTATTCTTCTCGTCGAAGGGCGTCCACTTCGGAAGGCCTTTGCCGTTCGGATCTCCGTTCGCGGCAAAGTTGACCCAGTAAGAAGACATCGTGTCGGACACCTGATGGTCCACCTCCGTCCAGGGCGTGTTGCGCGGATTGCCGAACACGTATTGCATTTCCGAGGTGTGCGTCGCCGAGCCGTGCACAGTCGGCGCAAACGGTCCGCCGGACTTCGCTTTAGACTGGGCGTTGGCGTTTACAGAGGGCTGGTGAGTAAAGAAGAAGACGTAGGCTTTCGACTTCCCCGTCTGGGCATCGAGCCGGGCCCAATTCCGCATCACCCAGGCCATCTCATCGCGGCCGGCGAAGAATGCCGAGTCCTTGGCTTGGTCGTCGGAGCCAGCGGGATAGAGCTTCAGGAAGGTATCGGCAAGGTCGCCATATTTCTGCCGCGCCTGTTGCACGAACGTGGCCGCATCCCTGGCCTGTGCGCCGAAGGATTCGTCCCGGTTGGAACCCACCAAAACCGGAACCTGGTTCTGCTTGCCCTGCGCGAAGGCGATGCCCGGATCCTCGGGCAGCACCCAGCCATCGACCACCGGGGCGGCGCCGCGTCCGGCGGCTCGCATCACCTGATCGGCCGGCTTGGCGCGCAATTCGGAAAGCGATTTGGCCATTAACCCGTCGGCGACTTTCAGACCTGCCTGCTCGGCGTCGGCAAGCGTGGCCAAGCGGCCGATCTGCGCCGTGGTCCAGGAACTGCTTTCGCCAATGGCTCGGTGAAAAAGTCCCTTGGCTTGCGGAGACGCCATCAGGTTGGCGATCAGTCCAGCCCCGGCCGATTCTCCGAAGATGGTCACCCGCTTCGGGTCTCCGCCGAATCCGGCGATATTCTTCTGCACCCATTGCAGCGCGGCCACCGCGTCCAGCATTGCGAAATTGGCCGCTCCGCGGCGGTCGGATTCCTTGGTCAGCTCGGGATAAGAGAAGAAACCGAGGACTCCCAGGCGATAGTTGATGGTGACGATCACCGCGCCCTTCTTGGCGAGCGCTTCGCCGTCGTACTCCGGCAGGGAACCGGAGCCGCCTGTGTACGCGCCCCCGTAAATCCAGACCATCACGGGACGCCGTTCGGTGCCGGCCTTCGCGCCGGTCCAGACGTTCAGGTAGAGGCAGTCTTCGTTTACCGGCTGAGCATTCGCTCCACCGGCGTTCTGCATGCACCTGGGTCCGAACGCATCGGCCTTGCGCACGCCGTCCCAATGGGCGGCCGGTTGCGGCGCGCGCCAGCGCAGATCTCCAACTGGAGGCGCGGCGAAGGGGATGCCCTTGAAGATGCTGACTTCCCCAGTCGCGCCGGATACGCCGGAGACCGAGCCGGTATCAAGGCGCACGGGTTCATTGATCGCCGCTGAAGCCGTGGCTGCCAAAAGAAAGGCGGCGGAGACGCCGATCGCGGCGAAGAGATTTCGGTTGAACATAATATTTCCTCTATTGATTCCCCGGCAGCGCGCCACCCGCTGGACCGCGATCCACTTTCGTGCTTTGCCCCTTCTTTTCCAAATCGCGGGCTCCGGTGAGCGCGTCCAGCATCATGTAATTTCCCTCATGACAGGCGTACTCGTAAATGGTGTAGTGCGGATCAAGCTTATAGGGCATGTGAATGGTCCAAGGCTTGGTCCATGTGTTGGGATCGGTGATAGTCAGGTCGTAGCTCAGTTCGTTCTGGGAAATGCGGGTAAAGCGCTCGACCAATTTCGCAGCGTCGGTGAACAACCCGCCGCCGACGCCGGGCTGATCTTTCAGGTTGGTGGTCTCCACCACCAGCGTGTTGCCCTCGAAATGTCCGCGCGAGTCGCCCATATACAGGGCGATGTTCTTTCCGATGTGCGGCCGCCCGTCCAGTGGGATCACGCGAGTCTCATGGATCATCTCATTGCGGATCACCACGTATCCGGGAGCTTGCACGATCTCATTGCCGAAGTTGTAGAGCGTGGGCAGCATGCTGCTGACTGCGCCGCGCGTGATGCAGCGGCTGTAAATATCGAAGTCTGTCCAGGAATCGACCACGCTGGGGAAGTGATTGCCCGGGCCGCGTCCGCCGTTCAGAGCCTTCACCGCCGCCTGGCCTGCCGCGGTCAAGGGGGGAGTTCTTCCATTCGGAGGATCTACGATCAGTGAGGCTTGCCGATTGGGCTTGCCGTGCTCCACCCAGTAGGACGGTGGATTGATGGTGACATTGCCGTTGGGGGAGGAAAATTCTTCGCTGTCAGCTTCAGACTGCCGCTGCGCTTGCTTTTCTCGTTGCGCCAATTCTTCATCGGTAAGAACCGCTCTCTCGCCCATGCTGACGGGCCGCTGCATCGGAATGTTGGCGGTGGCAGGCCATTGTCCTTGAAGGTCGGGATCGCCCCAGGATGTTTTGGGCGGCGTCCAAGTCTTCTGGGCGGGCTTGGCCGCGGTCGCGGGTGCTGGATTGGCCGCTGATTTGACCGCCGGGGCCTGCGCCGCTAGAGGCACCGACGCCAGTGCCGCAATTGCCAGAGACGTGAAAAACCGATGGCTCATCTTGAGACCTCCTACTGCTTCTGAGCTATTGCTTTTGATCCTCGGGAATGTCCGGGTTTGATCCGCCTACGAACAGCTTCTTGCCGTCCTTGAACGTCACGCTGCTGCCGTTGGCCTTGTTCTGCCCGTTCTTAGCCTGATAGCCCTGGATGGTGAGCTCGGTTCCCACCTCCAGCGAGCGCTTCGAGAATCCGCGCCTGAGCATGATGTTCGGGCTGCCGCATTCCACCATCCAGTTGGTCACTTTCCCGTCCGGACCGGTGACATCGATGTGGATCCAGGCGTGGGGATTGATCCATTCCATATCGGTGACCTTGCCCGTCAACTTGACCGGCTTCTTATCGTCGAACTCGGCTTGAAACGCATGGTGCGCCCAGGCTGGCACTACGGCCAGAATCACAATCGCTAACTTTGTCCGCATTCCGACTTGTTTTCCTTTCCTTGTCCTTACTTGATCCTTACTTGGAATCCTTTTTGTCGATTTCGTCCGCGCGAGCTCCGCTGAGGATGTCTCCCATGGCAATGTTGCCCTCGTGACACGCATACTCGAGAAGCTGATAGTTATCGTTGCGCGTCAGGGGAATCAGAATGGTCCAGGGCTTGGTCCACGTCTTGGGATCGTCGATGGTGGCTTCATAGTTGAGCGTGTTCGCGCCGACGCGCGTGAAGCGTTCCGTCAACTTCAAATCCGCGCTGTGGTGGCCCGGATCGCCGGGATAGCCGGCTCCGTTAGAGCCGATGGCGTCGCTGTCGGTGAAATTGGTGGTCTCAACCACCAGAGTATTGCCTTCCCAATGGCCGCGTGAGTCGCCCATATACAAGCGGATTTCCTGACTGACATGGGGACGCCCATCCAGCGGGATCACGCGAGTTTCATGGATCATCTCATTGCGAAACACGACGTAGCCCGGAGTTTGCAGGATTTGGTTTCCATTGTTGTAAACCACCGGAATGATGGAACCCAGCACGCCGCGTGTGATGCAGCGGTAATAGATGTTGAGGTCCGCGGGGGACGCGGCCTCGCCACGCCATTCCCCAGGGAAGCCTTTTCCGCCTCGCGCCTCTTTTCGAAGCTTCTGCTCCTCCGCTGTCAGCGCGGGCAGTCTCCCATTGGGCGGGTCCACGATGAGCGAGGTTTGCCGGGTGGGTGTTCCGCGCTCGGTCCAGTAGGACGGCGGACCGATTCCCGGCCGGCTATCGCTGGCCACGGTCGATTCGCCGTCTGCCTGAGCTTGCCGCTTGGCTTGGGCTTCTTTCTGGGCGAATTCCGCGTCGGTAAGAGTCGTTCTGGTCCCGAGAGCCTCGGACCGCTGCATGGGCACACCCATGTTGCCGGGCCACATTCCCTGTAAATCGGGATCTCCCCACGGGGTCTTGGGCGGCGTCCAGGCTTTATTGGTTATGGCTTTCGCAGGAGTTTTCGCAGGCGCTTGGCCGAATATCGCTGGCGACGAAACCAACACAAGTGCCGCGAGAAATCGACGCCTCATTTGTGAGCCCATTTCACTTGCCCTCCGTTCACTTGGTCGAGCTCGTCTGTTTCTTGAACTGCCCGTAGAGCAACTCTTCCGAGAACTCAACGCACTTGAAATCCAGCAATTGGGCGTTCTTATCGACCAATTTATATAGCGGCATGCTGATCTTCCAGGTTCTGGTGAACACGGACGGGTCTTCGATAGTGGCTTCGTAGTTGATATGGTACGGGTCGACGCGCGTGTAACGTTCCACCACATGCAATTGGTTACTGGCGAAATTCCCTGCCCGGTCGAACCAAGCCAGGCCGTTCAGGCCGGTAACGTCGATGACCAGCGTCTCGCCTTCCCAGTGGCCGTTATTGGTCCCCATCCAGGTGTCCGAGCCGGCCTCTTGCGGTTTGCCCATGTTGACAAAGCGATTAGCGCTCGCAAACTCGTAGACCAGCAGAATGCCTTTGGGAGACTGAACGATCTGAAACGGGTAGGGCATATAGTTGCCGCGCGGAACACCCGGCATATAGCACTTGGCTTCCGGATCGTTGGTCCTGCGGTTGGCGAAGTTGTCCTTCTTCTTGGCCAGCTTCTCCGGCTTATAAGGAATGCTTCCGCCCTCCACCACGCTTTGGCCGGGAGGCTCCGCGCCGATCGAGCCCGTTTGCCACATCGTTCCGGGTTGGGCGGAGTGATCCTCCAGATCCCAATTGGCCGAGTTGACGGCCTGCCAAAGCCCGCCCAAGTCGGCGTGGCCGTCGGCTGCCCGAGGCGCACGATATGGCGCGGTCTGTGCGGCGGCCGGCATCGCTATTGCCAGCGCCGCCACCACAGGAAACACGACGGCGATCATTGTCTTTTTCAGCTCAAGACTTCGAAACGGATTCAGCATCTGTCGTCCAAGCCCCACCTAAGCGTATTGCTACCAGTCCTCTGGTACCGTGTCGATGCTACATGAGGGGGATTTCGAAGTCAACGGTACGCCTTGCGCTGTCATCGGGAAACGGCCCGTCGGTCTAAACTTAGCTCGCTACCGATTGTTCCAGATCTCTGCTCAAATATGCGAGGATCTCCTGGTAGCGCTGCTGGATCTCGAGCAGGATCGGCTCCGCCATGCGAGCATAGTCAGGCCGCGAATGGACCTTGCGGGCCTCCAGGCGGATTCTGCGCAAGTTTGCGACGCATTGCTGTGCGACCAGCATCTGGTCGTCGGTTTGAATCACGGCAACTCCAGTTCCACAATACCGCGTTGGCCCGCACGGAATCGAAGACCGCTTGGGCCGGGGCGGGGAGGCCATCGACTTCAGAGTCTTCGTCCACGATCAGAAGAATGTCGAGATCTGTCCAAGTCAACCTGCTGGGAGCCCTCATCAACGACATCAACAGCATCACAATCTGAGTACTTATCGGGGTCTAATCGCTGCATGGTCAGAGCGAAGATGACTGGGGCGTATCCCGCGCGTTTCGCCCTTTGATCGATCAACTCAAGGCCGGTATACAATTACTTCAACTCCAGCAGCTCGACCTGCAGACTCGCGGTATCCGCGCTGCTGACGCGCTTCACGCGGCGAGCGCGATTGCATTCGACGCCGACCTTCTCGTCTCAACAGACGACGCACTGCTAAATCTGGATGGCGTCCTGGCGAATACCCGGGGACGCAAGATCCTCTGTCGAGATACAGATTCGGCCTACCGACTGCTGTGATGCTCCTGCATCCTGCCATGATGGGCTTCCGGCCCGGCGCCGGCGTTTTCGCATCGGAAGCAATAACGATGTACTGCCACCGGCACGATGGACCAGGGGTGTATAATCAGCGACGGATCGCCAACCCATGAACCGGCGAATGCATTCCGGCCTTGATCGCGGCCGGATCAGGAGATCCAGACTGAAGGTCGCGCTCACAGTCGTCGACGGAAAGGGTGTTTACACCGAATGAAACAGCGTCTTATTGGTTCAATGATCTGCTTAGCGAGCCTGCTTGCGGCTTTGACCCATGGGTTAGCCCAGGCTCAGTCGATTCCGCGCATGCCCAATGGCAAGCCCAACCTGAACGGAGTCTGGCAGCATCCCTACGTCCCCGACATGAGTAAGGACGGGAAGGACCAGAAGGGGGCCGGCCCGCTTCCCTTCACACCCTTTGGGGCGGACAATTTCAAAACCTACGACCCGGCAAACTTCGACTATACCGGGCATTGCCTGCCGTTTGGTTTGATGCGCTCCATCAACGTGGGCGGCTATCCCATCCAGATCATGCAGAACGACCAGTATGTCGCGCTGCTGTTCGAGCAGAACACCTGGTTTCACGTGATCTACGCGGACGGGCGCGCTCGTCCCAAGAATCTGGAACCCACCTGGTTCGGGACTTCCTTCGGCGCCTGGGATGGAGATACTTTCGTGGTCGATACGATCGGGTTCAACGGGAAGACCAGGCTCGACACTATCGGCCATCCGCACACGGACGCCCTGCATCTCACGGAACGCTACCAGCTCACCGACCCTCAACACATCGCCTACGAGATGACCATCGACGATCCCAAGGCGTACACCAAGCCGTGGAAAAATACGCGAGTCTTCACGCGCATGAAGCCCGGCGAGGAATTGATCGAATACTCGTGCGAGGAGAACAATCGAGACTTCACCGAGGGCCACATCAAGTGAAGCCGATCACCCGCCGCGATCGCGCAATGAATATACACTTCGGCTGTACGAGCGGAAAGAAATAGAAATTCGTTGCGGCGGCCGGGGCTCTCGGACTTATCGCCGTGCGTGCCGGCCGCCAATGATTTGAATCGGAGTCTTGCTGGAGATTCAGGACGCTGGATGGCGCGCATTCCCCAAGCTTTTAACCCCAACTCTCTGTATACCCGAAGCAGCGTCCAT